>Ga0207647_10003946_pt1 | contig 11072 bp, 7 predicted proteins | sample KBSCornC2_FD_184295 | JGI IMG/M metagenome (GOLD analysis project Ga0207647, IMG submission 184295) | Corn rhizosphere microbial communities from Kellogg Biological Station, Michigan, USA - C2 (SPAdes) (version 2) | ecosystem: Host-associated > Plants > Roots > Rhizosphere ...
GTGTCGAAATTCAGGTACGGCATTGCTACCACCTGACGCGCTCTTTGCCCCGATCGTCCGCTTTCGCCTCGCCAAACGGCCGCTTGCCGGGGTGGCATACGACCGCGACGGGTCGACTCCGGAAGTACAGCCGGCTCACCGCCAGTGATCATTTTGAATGGTTAGGTGATCACGCGTTGTCGGTCCACTGGTCAATTCACCTCGGCACGCGAACTGGACCTGCGTCAGTACTTCCAATCCACCGTGGCCATGATCAGGCGAGCGGAACCGTAGGTGCAATCGGAGATGCTCGTGCAGCTCGCAACGTAGGTCTTGTCGAACAGATTGGTTCCGTCCAGTGCAAAGCGCCAGTGGCCGTAGTTGTAGTGGATCGCGCCATCCCAGAGCGTAACCGGCTTGCTGTAGAGCACCACCGGGTTGAATTGGGTGAGCAGACTCCCGGCGGATTTGCTTGTGTAGCGCCCCCCGATTCCGAAGCCAAGGCCAGCAAACCGTCCGCTTGCGATCGTGTAGTCGACGAAAGCAGTCAGTTTTTGCCGCGGCATGTTGGGTAACGGGTTTCCGGTGGCGAACCCGCTGGAGTCAAGCAAGACCTTCGTGGCGGCGTAGGTATAGGAGGCGTTGATGCTCAACTGATCATTGATCCGCGCCACGGATTCCAACTCGACGCCCTTGGCTTGCACCTTGCCGACCTGTTGGCCGAAGACGGGCGTCAATCCAGGCTGGACAGACACCAGGTTGTCCTGCTCGATCTTGTAAAGCGCCACGGTGGCAAATATGCGTACCCCCGGGCCCAACTGTCGTCCGTCGAACTTCACTCCAGCCTCAACCTGCTTGGCAGTGCTGGGCACGAAGGGTTTGCCGGTCACCGAGTCGGTGCCAAGTGTTGGCTGGAACGACGTGGCATAGCTGATGTAGGGCGCAAGACCGCTATCGAAGACGTAATTGACGCCCGCGCGATAAGTAAACTTGTCCTGGTTGGTGGTCGTTCCATCCTGATAATTGGTCAGGCTCGCGTCGTCGTGTCTACCTGTAAGGGTAACCATCACGTGATGGACCTTGATCTGGTCCTGCAAATACAGGCCGCCCTGTTCAATGCGCTCGTTGTTGTACGTGAAGTCGAGGGGCGGCGTCACGATCGCGGCTCCGTAGACTGGATCAAACGCATTGATCGAAGGCGCAACCGCGAAACCGAACTTGGCCAGGTTTCTCAGGTTGCGGTAGTCGTAGCCGGCCAATAGCGTTTGGCCCACATCGTTGTCACCAACTTGCAACGTGAACCGGTTGTCAGCAGCCCAGCCCCTGACTGTCTCCTGATAGGGAAAGTTGTCGCGGTAGAGCGTTTTCATGTCGGCGGCGAGCCCTCCTCCGTACACGACGTTTTGTCGCTCGCTGTAGTTGTACGACTTGACGTTTTGAACGAAGCTCAGGTGGTCGCTGAACGAATGATCAAATTCCCAGCCGATGCCGCTTTGGTGACGTCTGTAGAAGTTGTAATTGGGTTCGCCGAAGTTGGCGCTACGCGGTATGACGCCATTGGGGTTACCGAGCAACGTGCCATAGGCGGGCAGAAACCCATTCGTGTCTCCCCTGTTGTCATCGTTCTGATAGTAGGCGAGCCCAGTAAACGAGGTGTGTTCACCAATTTTCCAAGTGAACGTGGGTGCAAAGAAGATTCGCTTTCCTTTGACAAAGTGGACCTGGTCTCCTTGGTCGCGGTATAGCAACGTCACGCGCCCGTCCAGGTTTTGGGTAATGGGACCAGCCACTGTCCCATGCAATTCCTGGTAGCCAAAGGTGCCGTAGATTGCACCTACATCGGCGCCGAAGACGTCGTCCGCACGACGACTGACCAAGTTATAAATTCCTCCCGGCGGCGAGCTACCGTAGAGCGCGGCTGAGGGGCCCTTCAGGACGTCCACTTCCTGGAACCCGTACAAGTCGAGCCCGATGCTGGGTATCGTGGTCGTGATGGGCGCCTGAAGGCCGTCAACGTATTCGACCGGAGTGAAGCCCCGCATCGTCAAGAAGTCGTAGCGCAGATCCGGGCCAAACTGTTCGCCCACGATCCCGGACGTATATCGGATGGCCTGTTGAACGTCGTTGAGGTTGAGCAGGTCCAACTGGTCGCGAGTCACGACCGAAACCGACTGCGGTACCTCTACGAGCGGTACGGATGACTTGGACGCGGATATGCTGCTCGATGGCACGAAATGGGGTGCCGTAACGTAGATGGTCTCAAGTTGTTTGGGATTGCCCGCCGCGGCTTTTTTTGTCTGCGCGCCTGCTGAAGCGGTCGGCTTTTGCGATTGCTGGCTCACCTGTTCTGCATGAGCTGCACCTGTTGCGAGCACCAGTGCAATCGCCGCAACCAGATAGCGCAGGACATGGCTCTCGGTGCGACCCCATGAAAGTTCATCAGACATATATACCCCCGGCGTTCAACTGCAGAACAGTGGGACAGAAAAAACGGAACGTTCTCGTCGAGTTTCGAACTGCCCCGCCCGCATCTGGTGTCAAAGCACACCCGCATGGGGCTTCATCGTGCTTTTAGCGTTTGGGTGCCGTCAAAGTCCATGTCCATTCGGGCGTTCGTAATATGGACCACTTGATTGACGCGGGATGCGCGGTGCGGGTCATGTACCGTCGAGTTAGGGCCACGTGGGCGTGTACTTCGCCGATCGCGTTTTTGGGAACGTCGCGGTTGACCAACACGCGGCTTACGCGCCTCGACGTAACCATCCGGGGTCCAAAAGTCCGCCTCACGTCGAATCGGCTTTTTCGTGGAGGCTGTGTCCATGGGCGAGGGAGCCCGTCCTCGAACGCCTCGTCACAAGCAAGCACTGTCACTGTGGAGCGTCTGCCCCGTATCGCGGCCACCACCATTCCCACAGGAAGTACAACGGCACGCCGATGAGCGTGATCAGGATGCTCGCAACGGTGGACCAGAACTGCGCGTAGAGGGCATTGCCCACCACGATTATGGCCGCCAGCACGAACAAGGCGGGGATCACGGGATAACCAAGTGCGCGATATTTGCGTGGCAGTTCCGGACGTTTCGCACGGAGGATGAACAAGCCGATCACGCACAGCGCGAGAAATGGCCACACACCCAACACGTAGGCTTCGGCGAGCTGCATGAAGTCGCGCAGCATCACGTAGATGACTGCCAGCACGACGATGAAGGCGATCGCGACGTAGGGCGTCTCGTACTTCGGATGAATCTTGCCAACGGTTCGGAAGAACAAGCCATCTTCGGCCATGGCGAAGAACACGCGCGGGCTTGAAAGAATGCTGCCGTTGAGCGTACCGAACACCGACAGCATCACCAGCGCGCCGACCAGCGAGGCGCCCAAGCGTCCCAGCACTGCACCTGCCGCGTCGGCCGCGACTGATTTGGATGCAGCAAGCTGCGGAAGCGAAAGCGCACGCAAATAGGCGGCATTGATCAGAAGGTACACGACGATCACCAGCAGCACGCCACCGATCAGGGCGAGCGGCAGGTTGCGCTGCGGGTTCTTCACCTCGCCCGATAACGTGGTCAGGTTCTCCCACCCATCGTAGGCCCACAGCGCGGCGATCAGTCCGATGCCAATGCCGGACCACTTGGCCACGCCCATCGGTTCGGCATTGATTGGGTTGGCTGCGCCGCCCGGTGCCAAGAAGAAGATCGCAGCGGACAGGCACACGATCGCCAGCACCTTCGCGCCGGTCGAAAGATTCTGGATGGCGGCGCCCAGTTTCACGGAGCGGTAATTGGCCGCCGCGACCAGAACGATCAACGCCGCTGCGATGAGGTGCTGAAGCATCGTCGGAATAGGCACGAAGAAGCCGAGGTATTCGGCGAACATCAGGCTCTGGGCCGCCCACGAAATGGGCGTCGTCAAGAGCCACATCCAGCCGAACAGGAACGCCAAGGGCCTGCCATACGCCTCCCTCAGGTACACGTAGGGGCCGCCTGCTGCGGGATACATCACCGCAAGTTCGGCGATGGACAACGCGCCAAGCAAAGTGACCAAACCACCCAGGATCCACACCAAGGCGATGCCGGTGAGGTTGCCAGCCGCGGCAGCGATCGGTGAGGGAACGCGGAAGATCCCGCTGCCAATGATTATTCCGACTACAACCGCGACGCTGGTCGTGAGACCAAGTTTGCGTGGCAATTCGCGGGGACCAGTCGATGATCCGGTTGTCATGCGCGCACCTCAGTAGCGTCGTCAGCGTTTGAATCGGTCGAACCCACGGCACCCGGCGCTGCAACCTTGACAAAGAACCGATAGTCCGCGATTTATAAGTGTCACCGCTCAGCTGGTGTCGCAAACGCGGTTCACCGCAGCGTTTTCCTACTGCTTCCCATGTGCGCTTGTCAGTCCGAGGTTCGATGCTTCAAATGCCCATACATCCGCGTCCTGTTGGATGAGCTTGTCGGTGGGCATGTACATGTGGCTGGTGCTGCCCGTCGTGTGCAGCAGTATCGGGTTGTCGCAACCCTGGGCCTGTTGGATCTTGGCCGTAAACTTGAACTCGTGGCTGGGCACCACGCGGTCGTCATCCCAGGACGTTGTGATGAAGGTCGGTGGGTAGCAGGTGCCTGCGTGGACGTTCTGCAGCGGCGAATACTTGACCAGCCACCCGAGATCCTTCTTGACACCGGATGTTCCGTATTCGGCGGCCCAATACGCGCCGCCGGAAAACTTCTGGTAGCGCAGCATGTCGAGCACGCCATGACCGATGTAGGCGGCGCCAAACAGATCAGAATGTTGCGTGATCGATGCGCCAGTCAGCAGGCCGCCATTGGAATAACCCTGGATGCCGAGGTGTTTCGACGCGGTGTAACCCTGCTCGATCAGGTACTTCGCGGCCCAAGCGAAATCATCGAAGACATTCTGCTTGTTGCCCAGCATGCCGGTACGGTGCCACGCCTCGCCGTACTCGCCACCGCCACGGATGTTCGCAACCGCGTAAACCCCGCCAAGCTCAAGCCACACCGGCAGCATGGGATCAAAGTTTGGCGTCGTCGAAAAGTCGAAGCCACCGTAACCGTACAAAACTGTGGGGTGGCTGCCATCAAGCTTCAGGCCCTTCTTCGCCACGATAAACATCGGCACATTGGTGCCGTCCTTCGAGGTATAGAAGACTTGCTTGACCTCATAAGGCGACGGATCGAACTTGACGTCAGGTTTGAAGAAAACGGTCGTCTTGCCGTTCGCGATGTCGAATTTATAGATCGCGGTCGGGTACAGGTAAGACGTGAACGCGTAGTAGAGCGTGCTCGCGTCATTGTCCGCGGATATCTCGTCGACGGCGCCCAATGCCGGCAGCGCCAAGGTTCGCAGAAGCTCCCCATCCGTGTTGAACAATTCGACGCGACTCTTTGCAATGACCTGATAGTTGGCGAGGATCTTGCCATCAGCCATCATCGCGCTTACGAGGACGCCCTTCCCTTCGGGCACCACCGTCCTCCAATGGATCGGATTCGGGTCACGAAAACTGGTTGCGACGATCTTGCCGTTCGGTGCATCCAAGGTGGTCCACAGGTAAAGCGTGTCGCCCGCTTGGCCTATTGGGTAGAAGGCTGCGTCGTTCTTCGTGTAGAGCGGCTTTACACCACCGGAGAGCTTGGGGCTGTCGGGGTTGCCCAGGTCGATGTAGTACAGCTCGTTCCGCCGGGCTGCATTGTTTTGGACAATCACCAGGAAGTAGCGTCCTTCCTGGTTGGCATTGCCACCGACGAAGTCGCCGTCCAGGATGAAGGCATGCGGCATATCGGGACGCGCGTAGACGAGCCGGTCGTCCGCTTGTGCTGTGCCAAGCAGGTGGTAGCACAGTTCTTGATTGGCCACCGCATGGTCGGTTGTGCTTCCGTTCGGCGGCTTCGGGAAGCGCGCATAGAAAAATCCCTTGCCGTCCCGCGTCCAGGAAATTCCGGAAAACTTCACCCACCGCACCACGCCCGGCAGCACCCTGCCCGTTGCGACATCCATGACGTGGATCGTCTCCCAGTCAGAACCATCCTCAGACAGGGCGTACGCAAGGTATCTGCCTTGGGGCGAGGGTACGTCGGCCACCAGCGCAACGGAACCATCAGCAGAAAGCTTGTTGGGGTCAAGCACTATCCGCGGTGCCGCCGCGGGCGAGCTCTGAACGTAAACGACACTCTGGTTCTGCAATCCCGAGTTGCGGCGGAAAAACAGCATCCCATTTTTGAGTTGGGTGGGCGCGTCCTCCTTGGCGTAGTTCCACATCTCCGTCAGGTGCTGCTCGATCCAGCCGCGGATCGGAATCTTCGCCAGGTAATCGTCTGTCAGCCTGTTTTCGGCATTCACCCACCGACGGAGCTCCGGGCTCTTCAGGTCCTCCATCCATTGGTACGGAACCGGCACCTTGGTTCCAAAGTACGTATCCGCGGTGTTATCCATGCGCGCCACCGGATATTGCAGCTTCCTCGCTGCTGGCGTTTGCGCGGACGCAGACGCAGCAAGCACCGCGATGACCAGAGTCGTCAGCAAGCGAACCGGAGCGTTCACGAGCAACCTGCCATTTTTATTCCAGTGGTCCCAAGCGTCTGCGGGGCGTCTACATCGGAGCATTCGCGACAGATGGTTTAGCCGTCACGCAGGCGGCGCATCAACTTGGTCAACTCCTTGTTGCCATGACCAGCAACGATTTCCTCGAACGTCTCCCGAGTCTCGTCCTGGCCCAGCTTGAATGTCGCATCCACGTGTTCAACATGTGCCCGGAATGCGATGATGTGCTGTTGGAGTTCTTTGTATCGTTCATCCATGCGTTCGACGGTCCACGGCTCGGCCTGGCCCGCTTCGAGATGCGCCGCCAGTGCGCGCAGCGCGTCATCGATTTCGTTCGGCACGAACTCGATATGAACGTCGAAGCGTGCGACTGCGTAGTTCCAAGTCGGACCCCATTTCTCCTTGGATACCAACCTCCCGGAGATATAGCCTTGGGGGCCTTGGAAAAGGATCAGCGCCTTGGGTGATGCTTGGAGGGCCTCGACCTGTGGGTTGCGTCGCGCGAAATGTCCGAACAGCGAGACGATACGACCGTCCCCATCGCACTCTGCCAGCAGCGGTAACGGCGTTGCGGGTGCATTGTGCTCACGCGAAACGACCCACGCGAGCGGATAGCCTTGAACCAGAGCAAGTATGTCACTTTGATTGCGAGGACCGAAAAGGGAACTCATTTTGTGTGCAGCCTATGTTTCAACCAATTTGAAGCATCAGCCAGCGCCTGCTTGGCCATTTCGGAGATCGATATGGCTTCAAGGAAGCTGTGCGTTGCACCCTTGTAGACGCGCGCATCGGTTTCAACCCCCGCGTTGCGCAACGCAGCAGCCATGGCACGGTTGCCATCTGCCAGTACGTCACACTCGGCTATGACCATGTACGTGGGCGGCAAACCGCGCAACTCGCCAAGCAGTGGCATCACAAACGGGTCGTCGCGGTCTGCGTCGCTGCGCAGATAATTGTTCCAAAACCACCTCATTTCCTTGGTTTCGAGCATGTACGCGGGGCCGTCGTACCGCGACCATGACGGCGTTGGCTGGTCAGTGTAGACACCATAGTTGAGCAGCATTGCCGACAGGACCGGTCGTCCGAGCGCGCGCAAACGCAGTTGACTCGCGATACTGAGGTTGGCACCGGCAGAATCCCCGCCAACCGCAAGCCGAGACGGGTCGATCCCGTGTTCGGCACCGCAACGTTCCAACCAGTCGATCACGCTCACGGTTTCTTCCAGTGCGCGTGGATATTTGGCTTCCGGCGAGCGGCTGTAGTCCACCGCGATCACCGCTACGCCGGCGCGCGCAGCGTACTCGCGCATCAAACGGTCATGGGTATCAATGCTGAGAAGCGTCCAGCCGCCGCCGTGGAGGTACACAAGCGCGGGTAAAGACGCCTCATTTTGCGCACGCAAGATGCGTACGCGCGTGCCGAGCGAGCCTACCCTGAGCTCCGTGGAAGAAGCCATATCGGGCCCACCGTGCACCCACTGGGCTCGGACGGCTTCCGTGATGCGGCGGGCGTCTGGCAGCGGTATTGAGGACAGGTCCGGGTAACCAGCATGGCCTTCGGCCATGCGCTCCAAAAACAGACGGATCTGCGGGTCAACATCGTCCTGCGGGCTGGCTGGGTGTGAGTTGTCCATTAACCTTCCCTTGAGGCTCAAAATGTAATGCCACCAGCTGTCGGGTACTTGCGAATACAGGTCCGAGGCTCGCGCGGTTGGGCCAAACGCGCGAAGCTCATTTGTTGCGGTGTGGGCCGCTGGCAACTACCGTGAGACGATCCGGCGGTCAGGGTTACGCAATGACGGAGCACAAGCACTACCACCCGCCCAAGGACAGGCCGGTAATAGGACTGATCGACGAGTACCCAGCGGGTTTTGTCGACCCGAATCACTGTCACGAAAGCGCACAGTTCCTGTTTGCGTCTGCTGGTGCAATGCTGGTGACTACCGAGCACACCAGTTTCGTGATTCCGCCGCAACGCGCTTTGTGGCTTCCGGCTGGGGCAATGCATTCCGTGCTCTGCCGAAGTGCGGTGTCGCTACGCACGTTGTATGTCGACGCGCTGTACGACTCCGACCCACGCGACTGTCGAGTGCTCGAAGTGTCCGACTTCCTGAAGGCCTTGATCCTGGAAGTCGTGAAGTTCTCGGACGAGTACGATTTGGAGGGGCGGGAAGGGCGCATTGTCTGGCTGCTGCTGGACGAAATTGCGCGGATGCCCACGGTCCCGTATTGCTTACCGATGCCGTCCAACCCGCGACTCAAGCGGGTGTGCCAGATGATTGCCACCGACCCGGCCGATCAGCGCGACATTGACGCATGGTCTTCTTTGAGCGGTATGAGCCGGCGAGCCTTCACCCGGGCGTTCAGGCAGGACTTCGGCATGAGTTTTGCGCTCTGGCGGCAGCAGGCGCGGTTGATCGAGGCTTTGTCGCTGCTGGCTATCGGACATTCTGTAACATCCGTCGCGTTTGACGTTGGTTACGAGAGCCCGAGTGCGTTCACCGCGATGTTCCGCCGCGCTTTCGGTGAACCTCCACGTATTTACCTTTCTCACTTGCCAGCGGACGAGCCGCTCGCCTCACCGCCTGCCTCTCACTCCAGGGACGAAGAATGACCCCCAAAGCACGCATTCTAAGGTGCGAGTGCTTTCACGGGCGGCGACGTTGACATCAATCGCGGGACTCTGGTCGAAGTCTGCTTGGCTATTGAGTTCGACCAAGCATTCCCAGTCGCGCCAGCGCGTTACGCACGCAGCCAAGTTTATGCGTTCAGTACCAGCGGTACCGTCGCTGAATTGCTGTCGGCGCAGAGCCTGAGCCTTCCAGCGGACCGAAGAAATTGGCTGAGGTTTGGCGATGATCCCCGCCAGCCTTCCCGAAAGCAACGATCCCCACCGGCAGCAACGGGCCGATGGGCAACCCTTCCGCACTGGCGACCGCCGCGACCACACGTTACGGGCGCAGTCCGGCCACCCTTCAGCCCACCCAGCCGTTTCGCTTGGCATCTCAAGCCCAACGCCGAGCCCGGACGGGTGCCGACCATGTGTGAAACGTCCTCGATGGTCGGGAAGTGCCATGCAATCGCAACGGCACGTTGCCTGACGGCAATCAGGATGCTTTCATCACGCGCCAGTTCTAAAAGAAGCCGCCGGCCCAAAGAAGCGCTCTGATTCGTTCATGCGGCATAGTCATGGCGTACCTCGCGAAGGTTTGCACGAATCCGGCCTGCGGGCGCACCGCCTCACAGGCTGCGATCGCCGCCAGGTCAGTGTCAAGTCGAATTCAAGCAATCCTGTTTGCGTTGTAAGCTGGGTTTGATGTGATGGCTTTCACGCGTTGACGTGTGAATTGCAACAAATCGCAAAGCGACCGCGCCAGTTTGTTTTTGACCACGTACGCTGCCGATCGAGCCCGCACACGTTCGATCTTCTCACCGCGCGATGGACGCAATGGTCACCAATGACGTCGTGCCGGAGACGATCGCGGTCCTGGAAACCTTGCCGTTGTCCGTGGCGTTACTGCGCGACGACGGATCGCTGTACTACGCCAATGCCCCCGCTCGCGGCTTGGCCACGGTCATCCATGACGACCCGGACCTCGGCTTGGCCAAGTTGGTTGCCAATCCGCCGTGGCTGAGTTCGAATCCTGATCCGCCAAGTGAAGGCTGCGAGGACTGCCTGAATTGCGACGGCATGGACGGATTGCCGCTCTGTGTTGTGCGCCAGTGGCGCACTTGCGGTAATACGAGCTTGCTCAGCGTAACCATTCGACCGGCGCGTACCAGCGATCCGAGCCAGCTCGGTCTCCATCCGATGTCCGCCAGAGCCGCGGACGCCTTGTCCTCAGAGCAGCACAGGATGCTTCAAGCCGACAAACTGGCGACGGTCGGACAGCTCGCAGCGGGCATGGCGCACGAGATCAACAACCCGATCTGCTATGTGCAGTCCAACATGGGCGCGTTCCGCGATTACCTCAACAAGCTGTTCGGATTGTTGGAGTTGAGCGATGACCTGCTGCGCGACACACATATGAGTGCTGAGGAACGCGCGCGCACCATGGAGACGCGCAAGCAAGCCGTCGATTTTGCCATGATCGTCGAGGATCTACCGGCCCTGCTGGAAGAATCCCGCGAGGGTGTAGACCGGATCCGCAAGATTGTGCAGAACTTGCGCGACTTCTCGCGCAGTGACGCAACCGAAGCCTTTCAGTTGTTCGATGTGCATCGCGCCCTCACTACGGCTCTCGACCTTGTGCGAAGTCTGTCCGGCAAACACCTCAGCTTCGTCACTTACTTCGACGCGTTGCCATTGATCGAGTGCAATCCGACCGAATTGAGCCAGGTCTTCATGAACATACTTGTCAATGCAACGCAGGCGGTGGGCGCGAACGGACGCATCGAAATCACTACTCGCAAGCTCGACACGAATCGAGTGCAAGTGGATATCAGTGACAACGGGTGCGGGATCGACGAGCACGTTCTCGGCCACATTTTCGAACCTTTCTTCACCACCAAGGGCGTCGGCAGCGGCACCGGCCTCGGGCTGTCC
>Ga0207647_10003950_pt1 | contig 11069 bp, 11 predicted proteins | sample KBSCornC2_FD_184295 | JGI IMG/M metagenome (GOLD analysis project Ga0207647, IMG submission 184295) | Corn rhizosphere microbial communities from Kellogg Biological Station, Michigan, USA - C2 (SPAdes) (version 2) | ecosystem: Host-associated > Plants > Roots > Rhizosphere ...
AGAAAGTGGTGCTTATTGACGGCCGAGCCGTAGAAAAATATGGCATGCAATTCGAGGAAGAGCGCTTGGCGGTCTTTGCCCTTGGCTGGTATTTCCGTTGTGACTCGTCAGTGGCGGCGCATAGAAGCTTGGGTTTGAGTGGCCAGCAAGACTTGACTGCCGAGCAAATCCTCCAGGTGCATACCGAGACGGCGGAAATCCGCAACCGCAACTTCCGTGACCAGACGCGAGGCGTTGATCCGTTGCGTGAGCCAGCGCGAGCATACCGGATTGATCTGCGGCGGTATTACGACACAGATTATGGAGCCGAGGTCGGATCGCCGTATATACGTGGACATGACGCCATGCAAGTTCGCATGGCGATGGTGGACACTACGTACACAACTTCGGTGGAAGAAATGCTCGGCCCCGTAGTGGAAGTCCCCATGATGGCGCTACTACACAAAGGTGCCGTTACGCATGACGCTGTGGGTGTGCAGTTCGCTTCCCCTGGTGAATGGTAAAATTTCTGGTATACTAGTGCTCGATGTATAAGCGTGTACTACTCAAACTTTCTGGTGAGCAACTGGCTGGCAAATTTGATAATGGTATTGATGCGGAGTTTGGCGCGTGGCTAGCACACGAAATTGATAATACTGCAAAAAGCGGCACGCAAGTCGTGATAATGGTTGGTGGCGGCAACTACGCCCGCGGCGCGCAACTGGCCGGTCACGGTATCAAGCGTGTGACGGCCGACCATATTGGTATGTTGGCGACTATGATGAACGCTTTGGCGCTGACCGATATTTTTGAAGCGCAAGAAGTCCGCACGCGCTGTCTCAGCAATATTTTTGCCCAGCAAGTTGCCGAGCCGTTCGTGCATCGCTTGGCCGAAAAACACTTGCGCAAAGGCCGCGTAGTCATCATAGCCGGCGGTATTGGCCGGCCATATCTGACGACTGACACGGCAGCAGTTTCTCTTGCACTTGAACTTGACTGCGAGGCAGTCCTAAAAGCCACCAAAGTCGATGGTGTCTATACCAAAGATCCGGCAACGCACGACGACGCTGAGAAGATCGAAAATGTCGATTTTCAGCAAGCGGTCGCTGACGACTCTATCAAGATTATGGACAAGGCTGCCATGGGCCTGGCTATGGAGCACGAGCTGCCGATTATTATTTTTGACGCCACGACCGAGGGCAATATCCAAAAAGCCGCTGCCGGCGAAAACGTCGGTACGACTATTCGTTAGTGTCTAGTTCTATTTCTACAACCTCGGCCAGGTCGAGTAAAAAGTTCGCTGCGGTTGGCCCCATACCAGGGATATTTTTTTGATTTTCAACGGCGATTTCGACAATGGCCGAAAAGTTTTTCGCCGGATAGCCGAGTGCTTCATTTGGATATTTTGTCTGCATATTGACGTAATCAGAAAAATCTGGCGTTCCCGGCACTATCAGTTTTTGGTTTCTGCGGGCAGCCCGGGTGCCGGGTATGCAGGTGCTGAGGTTATCCCAGGCATTAAATGCTATGCGTTGGCTGTACCTTTCGCTGGTATCTTGGTGTGTCCGGAGACTATCTGCCGTGACAAGTGCCCGTGGTCGCTGGTATTCAGGTAGGTATAGATATTCGATAACTTGAGCGGCTGGCGCAAGCGCCAGTGCGCCTATTGTTGATAGACAGTGGTCAGATGCAGAGAATCTACGACGTTCGGGCGAAGACATTTGTATACTTTATCATGAAATTTTATAAATGCAATGGGGTGGTCGCTTTCGTCCTTTCGGCTTGCAGTTCTGGGTGCAAGTTCTCTCCCTTGAGAAACTCATCAGTACGAACACACATTCGTAGAGCGACGGAAGTATTGTAGGAGGATTGGCGAGTGTTTGAGGTTAGGCGGTTGCCTGGTTTCAAATCGCTCAAGCCAAGGCTCAAACTACAGTACTTCCGGGGAGGCGCAGGTTGTTCCGGGCGTGAGCCAGGACCTTGTGCGCACTTCCCCATGCAGATGTAGCTTGCGCTACTCGTATCTGCGAAGTACCCTGCCGATCATCAGATCATCAGATCAGCCGGAGCCCGTTGGAGTTGTCGGTGGCCGCGGTGGTTGCCTCGAGCTTCGTGTCGCGGTAGTGCCGCAGGAACGTGGCGAAGCTCAAGATCGTGAACATCGTGAGAACGGCGGTCAGGATCGTGAACAGTTGCCCGTGCTTCGCGTTGTGGAAGATCAGCAGTTCGCTGAGCATTCCCACCACCATCAGTGTGGTCATGGCCAGCATGAACAGCGTGGCGACGAAGGCCGGCGACTTCAGGAACGACATGGTTTCCTCCAGTTGTTTCCGATGTTGCGGGGATGGACTTCAGTCGGTGCTCGTTGTGGTCTCTTCTTCCTCGACGATGCGGCGGGCGCGGCGGTGCTGAACCATCAGGTAGATGGTGGCTCCGGCCATAGCGCCGCTGAAGCACCATACGACGATGAGCAGGAAGAAGTCGCCGTCCAGGGTCAGGTCATCCACGTTGTACGCGAGTTGCGACCACAGGGCGATGCCGGCCACGAAGATCGTTGCCAGCAGGCAACCGATGATGTGCCAGGTCGCGCGCGGGTGCTTTTCGGTCCCGGGATCGTACTTGCGTTTGGGCATGTTCGTCTCCGTTCGCTTCGTCAGGCGGTAGGCTCAGTTACGTAATTGTCTCCGCGGTTGAGATCTTGCGGGCAAGTATTCTTCTTGGCCTGCGCTTTTGCGTGGGCTTTCCCACACAATGCGAGCAGCTTACTAGCAAGCCACCAAAGCACGGCCAAACTCAGCGCGATGACGAGGCAGTCGCCATGCGAGCCAAGGAACCAGATTATGAATCCGGCCACCATAATCGCTCGCACGATTGTGCGCTTCGACACACAACTCCTTTCGGGTCTACTTGTTCGGGTACATCCAACAGGGTTGTTGAACATAAATATATTACCATAAAAGTTATAAAAAAGCAAGTATGTATAAATGCTATACACTGAGATCAGCGACGTCGAGCGTGACATGGTCGCCAGCTTGTGTTTCGCCACGTAGGATGCGTCCGGCGATGCCGTCTTCGACGGCGCGTTGCAGCATGCGGCGCATTGGCCGGGCGCCGAGGCGTGGATCGTTGCCAACTTCGACAATTTTTGCGATGGCCGCATCGGTTAGTTCTACGCTGATATTTTGCGTACTCAACGTCTGGTTGATGCCTTTCATCATGAGTTTTACGACTTGGGCAAGCTCTTCGGGCTTTAGTGGGCGAAATAGTACAATTTCGTCAAAGCGGTTTAGGAGCTCTGGCTTGAACTGACCGCTGTTAATGAGCTGGTCAGTAAACTCCTTTTCGAAGGTTTCCAGTTCTTGTCCCTGCTCTATGCGTTCGCGAATCTTGTCGGCGGCAGCGTTACTGGTGGCGATGATAATGCAATCTTTGAAACTCACTGGTCGACCAGTGTCATCTGTCAGGGCGCCTTCGTCCAAAAGTTGCAGCAAAAGGTTCAGTATGTTTGGGTGTGCTTTCTCGATTTCGTCCAGCAACACCACGGTGAAGGGCTGCTGGCGGACGGCCAAAATGAGGCTCATGGTGTCTTCCTTGCCTGATGACAGTAGCCGTTTGACGTCCTCGGGCTGCTGGTATTCACTCATGTCCAGGCGCACCATGTTGGCTTCGTCGCCAAAATACGTAGCCGCGATGGCTTTGGCGAGTTCGGTTTTACCGACACCAGTTGGCCCCAGGAAGAGGAAGCTGCCAATTGGCCTCTTGGGGCTGGAAACACCGGCGCGGGCGCGACGGAGGGCGGCAGACACCACGGTTACGGCGCGTGACTGGTTGATCATGCGCTCGTGGATCTGGTCCTCGAGGTGCAGGAGTTGGTCGGCTTCCATTTGCGTCGCGGAACTGACTTTGACACCATGGGTCTGCTCGATGGCTTCCTGGACGGATTGCGGTGTAACTACGCCACCTTTGCCATGTGTCAGTGACTGCGTCAAAAGGTTAATCGCCTTACCTGGATAGGCGTTCTCCTGGTCGTAACGGCCGCTCAGGCGATAGGCTTCACGGATAGCGGCGTACGCAATGAGCGCATTGTGTTGGTGTTCCAGACCGATAGAAGTGTCCTCAAGGATGTCCATGATTTGTTCCTGCGGCTGCTCGGTCAACATAACGGGCGTTATCAGGCCGGCAAACGCGGAGTTTTGCGCCTTGAGGCGCTGGTAGTCACTTGGCGTCATAGCCAAGATTAGCCGGACGGCGCCGCTTTGAACCACCGGCAGCAAGATTTGCGTCATATCAAAGGAGCCCGGACCATTGGTAAAGAACAGTTGCGCATTATCCAGGAACAGGATGATATGTCCGGCGTGGACGGCTTCACTTAGGAGCGTCAGGACGATTTGCTCTAGATCGCCCGGTCGCTGGGCGCTCGAAATAATAACCGATGGATTGAGGCCAACAACTTGATGGTACTGCAAAGTTTGGGGCGCCTTACCCTCTAATAGACGTTGTGCCAAGGCGTGGACATGGCTGGTCTTGCCTATGCCGGAAGGGCCGATGAGGGCAATGGTGTTGGCGCCTTGCTCAAAACTTTTTTCGATGGCGGCAACGCCTGGGGATTCTGTTTGGGTGCCAAAGTGGGCGCCGCTGCTTTGGATGCCCAAAGAAATATTCTGCCCAAAGCGGTTGAGCATTGGCGTGAAGCCGTTAGCCCAGTCGCGGCCAATGCCGCCAAAGAACGGCTTGCCCAGGCGTATCATGTCCAGTAGCCGGCTGAGCCAGCCCGAAACTTCCACTAGATCTTTGTCGATGAGTTTCAGGTGTGGCAGCACAGCGATTAGATGCGATGAGTTGAGCATGATACTGATGGCTACGTGCCCAGGCTCGATAGCTTCGCTCTTATCTGCATCGGCCAGTTCGCGGGCACGCTGCCAAATAGCGGGCATATCAGCTTCGTCGCTGCTGGCGAATTCCCGTACAAAATCCGATGTCAATAGCAAATGGTTCATGATGAATCCAACCTGCCAATGGGTTGAAAGCGCGAGCCATACAGAGAGCGGTGTCAGCGGATAGCGCTGAGACAGCCGGCCGATCACTTCGCCGGACAAGCGTTCGTCGAGGCTAGCACCGCGCACTGGCAGAACTGAAAGGTCTTTTTGGTACCACTGTTCCAGTGCAAAACATATCAGTGCCAGGCTCATCGCCAGATATGCGAGCTGTTCACCTTCCCAGGCGAGCCAGCCGCCGACGACGGCGTAGCCAAGTGTACCGAACTGTAGTACGCGGTAACTTTTTTTGCCGACATAGCGGCCAAGACGCGCTTTGCGTGCGCGCAGAGAGTCGAGTGAAAGTGTCTCGTTCATAGAGCCATCACCAATCCGTACACGATTGCCAGTGGAATAAGCGGCCAGAGTACAATCTGAACGATGCCGATAGCCATAATAAGAAGCATAGAAACCAGTGCGGCCAACAGCACGAATAACCGGATAGTAAAACCGATGGCTCGGCTAACCATGTTGTCGCCGATGGCGCTGAGGTGTGCGCTCAGGCCAGCGCCAGGGTTGGTTACAATGCGTTTCCAGGGCGCAAAAAGCGTGCGCATGAGTGACGGCACGGAAAACATTGCCAAGGTGTTGCTCAGGCGTTTTTGGACATTTTTGACAAGAATTACCCAGCCAATGCTATACCACCAGGAAAAGAAACCTACGGCTAAGAACATAATGCCATTGTACCATTAGCGCCACGAATATGTAGTCAAATGCTCGCCTCTGTATTCAAGTTTTGAATAGCAAGGGTGAACATGACAAGCAGACAAGAAAGAAACAACAAAAGAAGAGGCGGCCAAGAGGCGCGCGACGACTTTTGAAGGTTCTTCCCTCTCTTTTCGCCATGTGCGCTCTCCGGTAGGCCGAAGTCTCAGTGTACGCGCGGGGCATGCTCGATGGTCAGGCTGACGATTTTCGCGGACTCGTACTGCTTGGTGACACGGTCCCCCGGGTCGAGGTACTGGATCTCGATGGTGTCGTCGTCCGTGAGGGTGAAACCGGTCGAGACCAGCGTGTGCATCCCCATGGGGAGACGCGAGTCGTCGGATATCACCATCACGTTGCTGATCCAGTTGGTTGCCGGAACGCGGCGGCTTTCCTGGGTGCGCAGAAGGGTGGTGCGGTGGCCGTCCGCGGTCACGATGACCATCTGCATGCCGACGGGCGGCAGTTGGTAGACGATCCACTTGACGCGGACCGGCTGGGCGGACACGGTGCCGAAGTGTTTGATCTCGGACATCGGTTTTCTCCTTCGGTTGTGTTTCTTTTGGTGGACAGGAGCCCACGCCAATATGTTTGGCGCCAACTTCTGTCCACTGTCTGCTTGTCAAAGTGCTTGGAGCCGCTAATGCTCAACAAAACTTGTATATTTTACCATTTTATGTACTAAAAGGCAACGTTTTCTTCATGGAGAGACGGGATATCGCGCGGACTTTGTCCGCACTCCTTCCTGTGATGCTCGGTAAAATTATGCGAGCACAATTTTACCTGCGCTTCTCATTCGCCGATCAGTGTCAAATCTGTGATTTGACACGTGTAGCGAAATGGTAAGGTTTTTACCATTTCGCGTTAACCCTGCGGGTTCTTGCATCCCGCCTTACGCCAAACTAAAAGCATCCGGATAAATCGGATGCTTTTAGTTTGGCGGAGAGAGCGGGATTCGAACCCGCGATACGGTTGCCCGCATACACACTTTCCAGGCGTGCTCCTTCAACCACTCGGACACCTCTCCAGACTGGTTACATTATACAGATATTGCGCTGAGTTTTTTGCAGAATTTGCGCGTTTTTGTAAAAAGTATTGTAAAAACGTAGAAAACACCTTGCCCGCGGCGTAAAAACAGAGTTACACTAAGTCCAATGCTAGCCTCCCATTTTATAATTCACACCGTCCCGCGACCAACTTCCCCGGCAAACTGGCATTTTTTTGTACAGGAAAACTGCTCTCGAAACACGGAGAAACTATAACATGGGAGCCATTATCAAATTAGAAGACGTTAGTAAACTGTACGGCTTTGGTGATGCCACTACATTGGCGCTCGATGAAGCAAGCTTGACTATCGAACCAAATGAGTTCGTGGCAGTCATGGGTCCGAGTGGTTCGGGCAAGTCTACGCTTATGAATGTCATTGGTTTGCTGGATCGGCCAACTCATGGCCAGTTTTTGTTCAATGGCCGGTCGGTCGCACGGCTCAGCCAAAATCAGCGTGCCAAAATCCGCCGTGATACCATCGGTTTTATTTTTCAGTCGTACAACTTGCTGCCACGTTTGACAGTGCTGGAAAATGTAGCACTCCCCCTGGCCTACAAAGGTGTGTCGCTAGCGCACCGCACCAAGCTAGCCAGCAATATGCTAGAGCGTGTCGGCATGGGCGACCGCGAATATTTCTACCCAGGACAACTGAGTGGCGGCCAGGTACAATGCACGGCAATTGCGCGCGCACTTGTTAATGATCCGAAGCTTATTATTGCCGACGAACCGACAGGCAATCTTGACAGTGCTAGCTCGCGGCTGGTCATGGAGCTGCTTGGCGATATTCACAAAACCGGCAATACAATACTGTTCGTGACACACAATCCTGAACTGACACGCTACGCCAACCGCGTGGTCTACATGCACGATGGTGGCATCGTTAAAGACGAGCAAAATGTCGTGGGACGTGTTGCCAAGACGGCCTTCAAGCAAATGTATACCGTGCCGGAGACGACCGCCGAGGATGATTTGGCTGGTGTGTCGGCGTTGATGAAGGCACTGCCGCACAAAGAGTCGTCGCACGGAAAAGCTGCCGTTAAACCCAAGAAAAAGTCTACGCCTAAAGCCAAAAAATCCAAGCGAGGCCAAAAATGACCCTTCGTTCCACAATCCGCAGCAACATCAAGATGGCGCTCAGTTCGGTCAAGAGTAACAAATGGCGCAGCTTTTTGACGATGCTGGGCATCATTATTGGTATTACCTCAGTGGTGACAGTGGTGAGCATCGGCGAAGGCATCAAACATCAGGTTAATGGTCAGATCAGCCAGCTGGGTAGCGATCTGATTACGGTGCGGCCAGGTGAGCTGGTGCAACGTGACTCCAGCGGCAGTATTAACGGTGTGAATTTTCTGCAGGGTTCAAATAGTTTTGGGTCACTCACGCAAAATGATATGAATGTTGTTGCCAAGACTAAAGATGTCCAGCAGGCAGTGCCGTTGGCGCTGGTAAATGGGGTGGTCAAGGTTGAGGGGCTCAAGGGCTCGTCGCCACTGGTGCTGGCTACGACTTCTGATCTGCCGAAACTTTTGAGCCAGTCAATTGCTGGTGGGTCGTTCTTTGAGTCGGACACTTCGGCTGAGCCCTACGTGGCGGTGATTGGCGCTAATGTCGCCCAGAAATTATTCCACCAGCGTATGCCTCTGGGCAGCAGCTTTGAGTTTCTGGGCCAGCAGTTCTTTGTCCAAGGTGTTTTTAACAAGTTTGATACGCCGCCACTATCCCTCAGCACGGACTTTAACGATACGATCTTTATCCCCTACACTACCGCACAGATGTTGACACAGAACAATACGCAGCTGTATGAAGTGTTGGCTAAGCCGACTGACCCGGCGCAGCTCGGTACGGTAGTCAAAAATATTTCGGATAGTTTGACCAATGAGCATCAAGGCCAACAGAAATTTACGGTGTTGCGTCAGGACGAGGGGCTGGCGGTCACTAACAATGTGCTTGATCTTTTGACGCGGCTGATTGCCGGAATTGCGGCAATTTCCCTCCTGGTTGGCGGCATTAGCATTATGGACGTTATGTTGGTTTCGGTGGCGGAGCGTATGCACGAAATCGGCATTCGTAAAGCGCTGGGTGCGACTAACCGGCAGATTTTGACACAATTTTTGACTGAAGCTAGTGTGCTGAGCGTGCTTGGCGGGCTAATCGGTGTAGTTGTATCGCTGGCGATCGCCTTTTTGATTGGGTCGTTTTCGCCGCTTACGCCGGTGGTTACCTGGCAAATCGTACTATTGGCGACTGGCGTTTCCCTGGTGGTTGGCATAATCTTTGGCACGGCTCCGGCGCTCAAGGCAGCACGCAAAGATCCGATCGACGCACTGCGCAACAATTGAAAAATTACTCATTTTATTGTACTGTAGCCTTGTATATTTGAACGCTTTTAGTTCAATATACACTGACAAGAGGAAGTGTAGTCGCCTAGAATCGAGGGTACGTGGGGTGTCCCGAGGAAAACGTCACAGCCAAGCGCGTCATGTATGGTGGCATGTTTTTTGCCGTAGGCATGCTTGTTCTGGCCTCCCTTTTGGAGCCACCACGGGGCCTACTGGCTGTAGCGTTAGGCTTGATTGGTACCGGAGTATATCTCGGTGCTGCAATCATCCGCAACCTACGGCCCAAATCCCCTAAGCCTACCGAACGACCACCCAAGAAGGGGTTCAAGTAATGTCCCGGAAGTCTTTGTCCCGGTTGCCGGTGGCTACCTGGAGATTCATGATCACAGTGGCTGCCCTGGTGGGGCTGATGGTGTTGGGAGGGAGGCTCCGCTCAATACCGTCACATTGGTCAGTACGCTGGGCGGTGGGATGATTGTCGTTGCGATGTACGTGAGCTGAGATGCGGCATTAGCGGCGGCTGGAAAATATGGACCGGTTCCGGTTCAAATTCTTTCAGCCGCCGCTACGCGTGCACACCCTTTACTCTCCTGCACTTTCTCTTGTCCGCCTCTAAGTTTGATTTTTGTGCAGGAATCTCCTAGGCAGAAACTAACCTTAGAACAATGAGGTAATCGCGGCGATACCGGAGATAGCCATGATGATGGTGGTGGTCCAGCCGACCACGCGCGTTAGCGGCTTGTTTGCCCAGTGTCCCATGATTTTGCGGCTGCTGCTCATGCGCATAATTAGGAACAGAATAATTGGCGCGACCAAGCCATTGGCGACAGCGGCGTAGATCAGTGCTTTGATCGGGTCGATGCCGACGAAGTTGATGCCAAGTCCGACTAGCATGGAGATGATAATAATGCCGTAAAACGCGTAGCTTTGGCGACCCAGTGTGCGGTACAAACCTTCCTTCCAGCGGAAACTTTCAGACAAAACATATGAGGTGGAGCCGGCCAAAATAGGAATTGCCAAAAAGCCGGTGCCGATAATACCGATGGCAAACAAGAAGTAGGTGGCGTTGCCGGCAAATGGCCGCAGCGCTTCGGCGGCTTGCGCGGTGGTCTGGATTTCGGTGATACCGTGGGTGAACAAAATACCGCCACAGGCTGCAATGATGAAGAACATGACGAGCTGGCTTAGGAACATGCCCGACCAGACATCGATGCGCATGCTACGGATGTCGGATTTGCTGGTCGCGGTACGGCGCTCGTGTAGGGTGGTCTTGCCTTGCAAAATCTGCTCTTCAACCTCTTGTGACGTTTGCCAGAAAAACAGATATGGCGAAATGGTCGTACCGAGGATAGCGCAGATGATGAACAATTCTTCTTTGTTGAAGTGAATGCTTGGCACAAATGAGTGACTCAAAATGGAATGCCAGTCCAAATGCGCTAACGCTGCCGACAAAATGTAACTGAACAGTACGAGGGCCAGCCATTTGAGGTATTTGGCGTAGCGGACATATGGGGTGAAAATCTGCAGCCCCAGGCTGATAAGGGTAATTGCCACGACCAGGAGGCCGAAGTTGAGTGTAGGATTAAGCAGCTGGACGGCTTTGGCCATGGCGCCGAGGTCGGCACCGATGTTAATAGCATTGGCGGAAAACAACAGCACCGTGCAGACGTACAGGACTTTTTTGTCGAAAAATACGCGGATATTTCCGGCCAGCCCACGCCCCGTTACTAGCCCGATGCGCGCACACATTTCCTGCACGACCGCTGCTAGCGGCAATGTCCAGGCGGATAGCCAGAGTAAGTGGTAGCCAAACTGTGCACCGGTCTGCGAATATGTTGCGATACCCGATGGGTCGTCGTCGCTCGCGCCGGTGGTCAGGCCGGGGCCGAGCATGTGCCAGTAGTCTTTGCCTTTGCGCAAGACACGGTTATTCTCTGTTGCGCTCAGTGCCTTGTCACGCATTACT
>Ga0207647_10003953_pt1 | contig 11063 bp, 15 predicted proteins | sample KBSCornC2_FD_184295 | JGI IMG/M metagenome (GOLD analysis project Ga0207647, IMG submission 184295) | Corn rhizosphere microbial communities from Kellogg Biological Station, Michigan, USA - C2 (SPAdes) (version 2) | ecosystem: Host-associated > Plants > Roots > Rhizosphere ...
TACGCGGCGGTCGGCAAGATCCATTACGAGGCCGCGTTCTGCCGACGCGACATCGCCCACCGCGCGCTGCATCGCGGCTGAAGTACGCCGCCGTCCTTCAGCAAAAAGCCCCGGTCAACACGCCGGGGCTTTTTTCTTGAAGGCCTCAGGGCCGGGCCACGCAAGCGGCGGTGCAAGGCCACGTTGGTCCCTTCAGCGCCGCTCCGCCTCCACCTTGAGCCCCCGCAACACTTCACCGAAATCGCCCGTCACCATCGGACCGAACGCCTCGGCCGACGGACCGGTGATGCGGGTGCTGTAGGTGACGCGCACATCGCCCGAGGCCGTCGGATGGATGCGGTGCTCGACGATCACGCGGGTGTCGTCGATCACCGTCTCGTCCGTGAAGCCTTCATGCGCGCGGACATCGATGAGCGTGCTGACGAAAGCGTCGGCCCCCGGTGGCTGCATGGTGAAGGTCGAGCCGGTGGCAAAAGCGCCATGCAATTCGATGCGTTCGATGCCGGCGTTCCAGGTCTTCCAGCCCGCAATATCGGCGAACAGCGCCCACACGCGCGCTGGCGTGGCGCGGATCTCGATGCTCTCTTCATGCGTCCACATGACAAGTCCTTGTACGGGTGGAGACGCATGATGGCATACGGCCGGCCATCGCTCAGCCCGGGATCTCCGGCTCGACCAGCGCGGCCAGATGCAGCAGCGATTCCTGCCAGCCGAGGTAGCAGCCATCGACCGGGATCACCTCCGGAATGCCTTCCTGCACGACGTTCAACTCGGTGCCGCAGGACACCTTGCGCAGCGTGATGGTGGTCTGCATCTCGCCGGGCAGGTTCGGGTCGTCGAAGCTCGCCGAATAGCGGATGCGCTCGCCCGGGACGAGTTCATGGTACGTGCCGCCAAACGCGTGGCTATGCCCGGTGCTGAAGTTGGTGAACGACATCCGGTAGCTGCCGCCGACCTTCGCGTCCATCTGGTGCACCTTGCCCGTGAAGCCGTTCGGCGGCAGCCACCGCGCCATGGCATCGGCGTCGGTGAAGGCGCGATAGATCTTCTCGAGCGTAGTGCGCAGTACGCGATGAAGCTTGACGGTGTTGCTGGCCATGATGCTTTTCTCCTGAAGGTTCGTAAGACCAGAAGCGCTGGCTGCACTGGTATGTCAACGACGAACGGTCGGGCCGCGAATCGACACGGGCGGGGCAGAGCTGCGTTTCAGGAGCGCTTGCGCAGGAACACATGCAGCGCGCGCTCGCCCTGCATGTGGCGATGGCACTCGTAACCGAGCGCACGCAGGTCGATGTCCTGGAAGAGGCTCTCGCCCGAACCCAGAAACACCGGACGGACGGCCAGGTGCAGTTCGTCGATCAGCCGTTCCTGCAGGTACTGGCGCACCGTGGCCACGCCGCCGCCGAGGCGCACATCGAGGCCTCCGGCTGCGTCTTTGGCCTGCGCCAGCGCGGCATGCACGCCTTCGGTGACGAAATGGAACGTCGTGCCACCTGCCATCGTCAGCGGGGGCCGCGGGTGATGCGTGAGCACGAACACCGGCACGTGGTACGGCGGCTCCTCGCCCCACCAGCCACGCCAGCTCTCGTCCGGCCAGGGCCCGCGTACCGGGCCGAACATGTTGCGCCCGAGTATCCATGCGCCGACATGCTTGAAACCCTCTTCCGCCAGGGTGTTGTCGACGCCGGTTTCGCCGCCACCGTCGCCGTACATCGACTGCCACAGCCGCGTGGGGAAGAACCATTCCATGAGTTCAGGGCCGCCGACACCCAGCGGATTTTCCAGGTCCTGGCGGGGGCCGGCGCCGTAGCCGTCGAGGGAAAGGGCAAAGCTTTGGACGCGAAGTTTCGACATGGCCTGCTCGTCATCGTGGTGGACTCATTCCTGCGACGAATCGGCAGGCCCGATTTCGACAGGATAGGCCTCACGCGCGCTTCTTGCGACGACGCGTGGCGCGCCGCCGTGGCCGGCCGAACAGCACGCGCAATTCGTCCTTGGCGTCTTCGAGATGCTTCTTCTGCTGCGCGGGCAACTGACGCCCGCCGCGGTTGATGTAGAAGTTGAGCATCGACATGGCCGAACGAAATGGCGAGGACTTCCGGCGCTTGCTGTGCTCGGCCGACGATTTCAGCGACTTGGCGATCTCGGCGGGGTCGCTCTTGGTGAACATGCCGGACTTGAGGTCGAGTGCATCGCTGGTTTCCATCACATGCCTGGACCAGCGGCGCTTGCCGCGCGGGGAACGGGGGTGCCGTGAACGGGTAGCCATGATGCGCCGATACCGTGGGAGGACCGCCAAGGAGTAGCGCGGCACGGGTAATGGCGATGTGTCCAACGGCTGAGGCGTGCGTCATCGTTGCCGACATTTCCTCGGTGTACTCAACGAGCGCTACCCCGGATCTTTGTCGAAGACCGTCATCCCCGCCGGCAACGCCACCCAGGGACGCCGCCGGCAGTCGTAAACCGAAACCGTGGGTGCGGGAAAGTGGGGGTCGGCAAACGCGCCCACGGCAACGCTGACTCGCCCCTCCTCGCCTTCCTCCGTATGGAACAGCGTGGTGCCGCAGAGCGGACAGAAGCGGAAGCGGAATCGCGAGCCCTGGTCGCCGGTGCGCACGTATTCCGTGGCCTCGCCGGTGACGCGAAAGGGCTCGGCAAAACTCGCCAAGGCCGCAAACACGCTGCCGGTGCGCCGCTGGCAGGCAAGGCAATGGCATACGCCGACGCCAGGCGGCTCGCCTTCGACATCGATGCTCAGCTGGCCGCAGATGCAGGATGCTGTTCGTGGCATGGGTCACCTCAACATTGAGCCCGCACGCTCGCGAACGGCGCGCTATGCGCTGGCGCGGACGAGGCCTAGGGCGTGAAGTTGTTGCTCCAGTTCCGCGATCGAACACCACGGCAGGATGGGCGAGTTCTGCCGTTCGTCCGGTGGATTCGACGGCAGCTGGTCGGACCAGCCGCCGCAACCCACCAGCGGAAGCAGCGGTCGCTTGTGCAGCCAGGCCAGGCAAACCTCGGAGATCGTGCCCGCGCGACCGCCGATGACGATACAGGCATCGCCGGCAAGAGCCATCAGCAAGTTGCGTGCATCTCCCATGCCGCAGGGAATGGCAACGGTAGCGGGCCAATCCGCCGGCGGCATCTGGTCCGGCGGCACGATGCTGACCACCAGGCCGCGCTCCTCGATCGCACGTTCCGCCGCCACCCGCGTGGCCGGGCTTCCGCAGCCGCTGACCACGGTGATGCCCAGCTTCGCCAGCAGCGCGCCCGCTTCGCCGGCCAGCTCGTAGGCGGCGGAGCCCGGTTCGGCACTACCCAGGATGCACACCTGTGGACGGCGATGGGATGTCGTCATGCGAAGTCCTTCCGAGTGGATGCACCGCCGGGTTTCCGCGCGCCGTGAGGAATCCCGGACGATGGTGCGAGCGTGACCGAAAACGCGCGCGAGGCCTTTAACCGCGATGCGCCGCCTCGATGGCGGCGACATCGATCTTCTTCATCGTCATCATGGCATCGAACGCGCGTTTTGCGGCGGCGCGATCGGGGTCGGTGAACGCCTTGGTCAAGGCGATCGGCGTGATCTGCCATGACAGGCCCCACTTGTCCTTGCACCAGCCGCAATCGCTTTCCTGTCCGCCATGGCCGACGATCGCGTTCCAGTAGCGATCGGTTTCGGCCTGGTCTTGCGTGGCCACCTGGAACGAAAAGGCTTCGCTGTGCTTGAACATGGGCCCACCGTTGAGCCCGAGGCAGGGAATGCCCATCACCGTGAATTCGACGGTCAGCACGTCGCCTTGCTTGCCCGCCGGGTACTCGCCCGGCGCTCGATGCACCGCGTTGACGGATGAATCCGGAAACGTCTTGGCATAAAAGCGCGCCGCGTCCTCGGCATCGCCATTGAACCAGAGGCACACCGTGTTCTTCGCTGGATTTGCCATGTCGCTTTCTCCGTGGTTGAGCCTTCGCTGAAGTGTCCGTGTTCGAGCCGGCGAGCCCGACTCGACGCGGCTGGGGTGCCGTGGATTGAACGGGCTCGAGGCACGATTGAAAACTGCCGCGTTTGCCATCGGTCTTCAGCTCGCCATCCGGATGATGGGCGCCTCGGTTTCGCGCTAGGCTTGCCGCGACATCGCGCCAGGGATTCGCATGAGCCAGTTCCAACTGCTGGGAAGCCGCCGTTTCGCACCGTTCTTCTGGACGCAGGCGCTGGGTGCGTTCAACGACAACGCATTCCGCAACGCGATGGTCATGCTGGTGGCGTTCCAGATGGGCCTGGATGACCACACGGTGTCGCTCTACACCAACCTCGCGCCCGCCCTGTTCATCCTGCCCTACTTCCTGTTCTCGGCCACGGCGGGCCAGCTGGCTGAGAAGTACGAGAAGTCGCGCATCATTCGCTACGTGAAGCTGTTCGAGATCGCCGCGATGCTGATCGCGGCGATCGGCTTCTACACGCACCACACCACGCTGCTGCTCGTGGTGCTGTTTCTCATGGGCCTGCATTCGACCACCTTCGGCCCGATCAAGTACGCGATCCTGCCGCAGGCGCTGAAGCCCGGGGAACTGGTGGGCGGCAACGGCCTGGTGGAAATGGGCACGCAGCTGTCCATGCTGATCGGCATGATCGCCGGCAACTCGCTGATGCTCATCGCCGGCTACGGACCGGTGGCGGCGTCTTCCGTCACCATTCTCGTCGCCGTGCTCGGCTATCTCGCCAGTCGCCGCATTCCTCCGGCACCCGCCACGGCACCGGACCTGGTGTTCAACTGGAATCCGCTTACCGAGACGGCGCGCGTGCTGGGCATCACGCGCGAAGACCGCGCGGTGTTCAACGCGGTGCTGGGCATTTCGTGGTTCTGGTTCTTCGGCACGGTGCTGGTCGCTCAGCTGCCCAACTACACGCGCATGAACCTGGGCGGCGACGGTTCGGTGAACACGCTGGTGCTCACGCTGTTCTCGCTGGGCACCGGCATCGGCGCCTTGCTGTGCGAGCGCATGTCGGGTCGTCGCGTCGAGGTGGGCCTGGTGCCGCTGGGCGCCTTTGGCCTCACCGCGTTCGGTGTGGATCTGTATTTCGCGCATCCGCAGCTGGCCGCCGTGCATGGCCTGGATTGGCGGGGTTTCCTGCACAGCGTCGGCAGCTGGCGCGTGGTGATGGATCTCACGCTCATCGGCGTGTTCAGCGGCTTCTACGTGGTGCCGCTGTTCGCCTATGTGCAGGCACGCACGCCGCGCGAGCGGCTGTCGCGCGTGATCGCAGGCAACAACATCCTCAACGCGTTGCTGATCTGCCTGGCCTCCGGTTTCGGACTGGCGCTTGGTGCGCTTGGCCTCACCGCTGTGCAGATCTTCCTCGCGGCAGCCGTGCTCAACGTGGCCGTCGCGGTCTACATCTTCACGCTGGTACCCGAGTTCCTGATGCGCTTCATCACCTGGGTGCTGGTGAATACCTTGTATCGCGTGCGGGTGGACGGGCTGGAGCAGATTCCCGAAGAAGGTCCCGCATTGCTGGTATGCAACCACGTCAGCTTCATGGACCCGCTGGTGTTGATGGCGAACCTGCGCCGTCCCGCGCGCTTCGTCATGTACTACAAGATCTTCAACATCCCGGTGCTGAACTTCGTGTTCCATACCGCGAAAGCGATTCCGATCGCCGGCCAGAAGGAAGATCCCGTGGTCTTGCAGCATGCGTACGACGAGGTGGATGCCGCGCTCGCCGATGGCGAGCTGGTGTGCATCTTTCCCGAGGGCGGGCTGACGCGCGATGGCGATATCGCACCGTTCCGCCCGGGCGTCGCGCGCATCCTCGAACGCCGGCCGGTGCCAGTCGTGCCGCTGGCGTTGCGCGGCCTGTGGGGCAGCGTATGGAGTCGTCGCGATTCGATGCTGCACCGCTCGCGATTGCCGCGACGCTTCCGCGCGAGGGTGGAGCTGGTGGCCGGTGCGCCGATTGCACCGACGGATGCGCGCATGGCGATGCTGGAGGCGCGTGTCCGCGAGCTGCGCGGGGATTTCGCCTAGGCGCTTTCTTTCCCCTTGTAGGAGCGCATCCAGTGCGCGACCGCAGAGAATGGGCGCGCCGCTCCGTAGGTTTTTCGCGCACTGGGTGCGCTCCTACAAGGGCGGCTCAGTCGGTGAGGAAGCCGGCGCAGCGCAAGTCGCGTGCGATTTCGTCCTGACGGCAAGGTAATGCTTGCGGGAGCGCACCCGGTGCGCGACAACCCGCCAATGCGGCAAGGACATGACGCTGCAATCGCGCACAAGGTGCGCTCCCACCACAAAGCCGGGGGTCAGCTCATCCAGCCCGCCAGCACGATCAGCGCCACCACGCTCAACCAGGCGAGCAACGCGCGCAGCAGCGCGCCGCGCAGGCGGATCAGTTCGCCGACGGTGTCGGTGCGCTCTTCGGCGTAGCCGTCGCCCGCTTCGATGTCGACCTGCACGTCGGCACGCGCGGCGGCGCCGAGGAAGCCGGGGCCCTCGACGTACCAGCTGCCCGGTACCTGCTGCTGGTGCCAATGCTTCCAGGCGCCGATGACCGCATCCCAGTGGCCGACCAACGCCAGCGTGAACACCATCAGCTGCGCCGGCAGCCAGTCGGCGATATTGGCGAACGTACGCGCGGCACGCTGCGCGGCGGCATCCACCCGCAGGCTGGGATCGCGTCCCAGGGTCTGCGCCAGTCGATACAGCAGCGCACCGGCCGGCCCCAGCACGAAAAACCACAGCAGCACGCCGAAGCGGCGGCGCAACGCGGCGTAGGCCGTGGCTTCGCCGAGCGCGATGGCGTTCCAGCTCACCGCTTCGCCGTCGTCGGAAAGCGCCTGCGCGGCGGCTTCGCGTGAGGGTTGGTCGGGCGCCTTGATGATGGTTTCCAGATCCGCTTCGAACGCGTGTGGGCCAAAGCAATACAGCAGCACGGCCAGCGAGAAGATCAGGCGCAGCAATTCGCTCGCCGGCATCAGGCTGATCAGCCATACCACCAGCAGGCACAGCACCACGGGTACGCCGAGCGTCACCGTCGCGCGAGCCGGGCCGCTGGTGTCGCCCAGCTGCGCCACCCAGCGACGGAAGCCGCCATCACCGCGCCAGTGCGCCAGCTGCGGCGCGATATGCACCAATCCGAGTGCGATGAGGGCGGTGAGCAGACTGACAGCCATGAAACGGTCTCCGGTCGTTGGCCGCATTGTAGGTCATGGCTGTGACGGCCAGCAGCCGGCAGACCTATGCTGCGACCCCTGATGTAGGAGCGCACCCAGTGCGCGATCTGCACCTCGATATACGTGGCGAAAACCGGTTGTCGAGGTGGGTTGCTGTTCCTCGGTCGCGCACTGGGTGCGCTCCTACAGAAAGGGCCGCCCGCTCAGCGCTTCGCCTGCGCCACCAGCGCATCCAGATCCAACCCGGCGCGCTGCTTCAGCCAATGCTCCAGCAGTCGGTAGGACACCGACAGCGGCAGCGAGGGCAGGAAGCTGCCGTCCGCCAGGCCGTTCACGATGTCCTGCGGGGTGAACCAGCGGGCTTCTTCCAGTTCGCGGTCGCGCAGCCGGATCTCGCGCGAGACGGCCTTGGCGGTGAAGCCCACCATCAGCGATTGCGGCAGCGGCCAGGGCTGGGAGGAGTGGTAATGCACTTCGCCCACGATCACGCCCGATTCCTCGGCGACTTCGCGGCGCACCGCGTCTTCGAGCGCTTCGCCAGGTTCCACGAAGCCGGCCAGGGTGGAGTAGCGGCCCTTCGGCCAGCCGGCCTGGCGGCCGAGCAGACAGGCGCCTTCGTGCTCCACGATGACGATGACGGCGGCATCCGTGCGCGGGAAATGCATGCGGCCGCATTGCTCGTTGGTGCACTGGGCGCGATGGCCGGAAGCGACCAGCACCAGTGGCGACGCGCAGTAGGCGCAGTAGCGGGTCTCGCGCTGCCAATGGGCGAGTCCCTTGGCATAGGCGAACAAGCCCGCTTCGTCGGCGGCAAGCAGCAGGCCCACGTCGCGCAGGCCGGCACGTCGCGCGCCGAGCGTCGTTTCCAGTCCGGTGGCCTGCTCGCTGTCGTCGATGGCGAGCAGGAAATGCGGTCGTTCACCGGCAAAGCCCAGGAAGGTCGCCTTCAGCTCGCCGAGCAAGCGCTCGCGCTCGCCGCTGTCCAGCCAGCGCAGCGCATCGCTGCCGGGCAACAGGTAGGTCTGGCCCAGCGCATCGAGCACGAGGTAGCGGGCATGTTCGGAGGCGGCGTGCTCGTTCACCCACAACGACTCGTCGCGCTTCTCGGCGACCCGGTCGAGGATGAGGCTTAGGCCCGCGAAGGTATTGAGGCGCGGCGTCGTAGTGCGGTCCATGCCTCGTCGGCGCTCAGGTGGAGAAGGAGGAGCCGCAGCCGCAGGTGCTCTTGGCGTTGGGGTTGCGGATGACGAACTGCGAGCCGCTCAGGCTTTCCGAATAATCGATTTCGGCACCGGTGAGGTACTGCAGCGAGAGCGGGTCGACCAGCAGGGTCACGCCTTCGCGGTCGATCGCGAAATCGTCTTCGGCCTGGGCCTCGTCGAAGGTGAAGCCATACTGGAAGCCGGAGCAGCCGCCGCCCGTGATGTACACGCGCAGCTTCAGTTCCGTATTGCCTTCCTCGACGATCAGCTCGCGCACCTTGCGGGCCGCGGCTTCGGTGAAGACCAGCGGCGCACCGGCGCTGCGATAGTCGGGAACGGTGGGAAGGGGGACGACGGTATCCATCATGCTCAGGTGGGGGCGAGGCGGCTCGCAGGCAAGGATACCGCGTTCAGGCCGGCACCGGCTCCGCATCGGCCAGCAGCGGCGCCGGCAGTTCACGCGGCAGCTCGGTGGCCTGATGACTCATGCGGCCGTTGACCTGGGCGCCGGCGGCCATTTCCAGGGTGCGGTAGTGCACGTCGCCGATGATGCGCGCCTCGGGCGCCAGCTCCAGGCGCTCGCCGGCATGGATATCGCCCTGCACGCGGCCGTTGATGATGGCGTGCGGCACGCGGATCTCACCCTTCACGATACCGTTCTCGCTCAGCGTGAAGACGGCGCCATCTTCCTCAGCCAGCACCGAGCCCTCGATCTGCCCGTCCAGGTGCAGGGTGCCGCTGAAGCGCACGTCGCCGCGGATGACCGTGCCGCGCGCGATCAGGCTGGTATCGGAAGCATGGGTGGCGGGCGTGCGCTCCGGGCGCTTACGGTTGAGCATCTTGTTCCCCTTGGGTCGGTGTGAGATGGCCGGACAAGGCATCGCTCCATGTCACGGCGCGGCTGACCGCGTCATCGCCGGCCGGCTGGGCGGTGATCACCAGGCGGGTCGGCCGGAAATCGGCGGGCAGCACGATGGTCGCGTGCAATTGTTGAAAGTATTTGAAGCGGAACGCCATGCCACCGGCCTGCGAGGTATCGCCCAGCGCGTCCCAGGCCAGCCGCACCACCTTGTCGCCGCGCAGGCCTTCCACGGCGACGGTGGCGTTGCCGCTCACGTCTTCGCCGCGCTTGGCGTTCTGGGTGAGGCTGAGGGTGAGGTTCCAGGCGTGCGAGCTGCTGACGGGCTGCAGGCGCACTTCCTGCACCTTGAGCCCCTCGCGCTGCGCATCGCCGCCGGTGAGGCGGGAATAGAAGCCCAGGTCGGCCCGCAGGCCGCTGAGTTCCTCCTCGCGCTCGGCGAGTGTCTTGCGCAGCGACTGGTTGGCGATGTCCGCCACCTGGTCGGCACGCTGCAGGTTGGCTACCTGCTGCCGCAGGTCGTCGTTCTGCTTGCCCAGCGACTTGAGCTGGCGTTCCTCGACGGCGGCCGGCGTGGCATGGCGCACGGCAGCCCCGACGATGAGGCCGGTCAGCAGGAGGCTGAGCAGCCACGCGCCGCCCAGCCACCAGGCACGGCGCCGCCAGCCGGCCGCATCATGCGGACGGACGACGAAACGCGGTGGTGGGCGTGAAGCCATGCGCGGCCTTCCCGGAGAAAACCAAGGTATAGCCGCGCCGTGACGAAAGCGTCAAGGAACGATGCCACAGCTTTGCGCTGGGGCAGGCGCCCCGGGATCAGCTGTCGATCTTGGACTGCAGGTAGCGCTCGGCGCTGATGTCCTTGATCAGGCTGAACTGGGTTTCCAGCCAGTCGATGTGCTCTTCCTCGTCGTGGAGGATGGACTTGAACAGGTCGCGGCTGACGTAGTCGGCGATGCCTTCGCTGTAGGCGATGGCCTCGCGCAGGTCGCGCACCGCGGCCATTTCCAGGTCCAGGTCGCCCTGCAGGCATTCGACCGGATTCTCGCCGATGCGCAGCTTGCCCAGATGCTGCAGATTCGGCAGGCCGTCGAGGAACAGGATGCGCTCGATCAGGTGATCGGCGTGCTTCATCTCCTCGATCGATTCCTTCTGCTCGTGCTCCGCCAGTTCGCCGTAGCCCCAGTCCTTGTACATGCGGTAATGCAGCCAGTACTGGTTGATCGCGGTCAGCTCGTTGTAGAGCACCTTGTTGAGGTACTCGATGACCTTGGCGTCGCCCTTCATGAGAAGTCTCCTTGCGTCTACAGCACGCGACTATACGTCGCCCTTGACGGGGATGACGGAACGAGAATGACTTAGGCTCGCCCAAACAAAAACGCGCAACCGAGGCTGCGCGTCCTGGGGAATTCGTGCGGTGTGCGGCCCGACTCAGGCGACGACGGCCACCGGCATCGTCAGCAGTACCTGCTGCACCGCCTTGTCCAGCGTGGCGCGCGCTTCCTGCTCGCAGCAGCCGCAGCAGTCGGAACAACCGGTGCGCGCCTGCAGCTCGGCGAAGTGATGAACGCCGTCAGCGGCGGCCCGTCGGATGTCGCCGTCGGTGACGGCGTTGCACATGCAGATATACATGGCTGCATATGGGAACGCAAATGCGAATGATTGTCAACTAATATTACTGCCTGGCACCAGGCCCAGCTCCGCCGTTCAGGCAGCAGCACGGCCTTTGCGGGGCGACTGGTCCGGATGCTGGCCATCGCGGTGGGGCAGCTCGCCCAGCTCCAGGCTCAGCAGGGCTTCCACCAGCGGCGCGAAGTGGCGCAGCGCGCGCTCGTAGAC
>Ga0207647_10003954_pt1 | contig 11063 bp, 9 predicted proteins | sample KBSCornC2_FD_184295 | JGI IMG/M metagenome (GOLD analysis project Ga0207647, IMG submission 184295) | Corn rhizosphere microbial communities from Kellogg Biological Station, Michigan, USA - C2 (SPAdes) (version 2) | ecosystem: Host-associated > Plants > Roots > Rhizosphere ...
GCCGTTCAGGCCGAAAGCGGGGGTCTGGGGGCGCAGCCCCCAGGGACGGGACGGGTAGGGGCGGCGGGGGCCGAAAAAAGCAAGCGCTTAGAAAATTGCGGTCAGGGTCACACAGCGACACCCGTGACCCAAGCCATACGTCCGGGTAACTTCCCAACCAGCCCTGCCAGGAAGAACACCCCCGTACGCCAATGGAGCCGTGATGCCTGAAGCCGTGATCGTCTCGACCGCCCGCTCCCCCATCGGCCGCGCCTTCAAGGGCTCCCTCAAGGACCTGCGCCCCGACGACCTCACCGCCACCATCATCCAGGCGGCCCTCGCCAAGGTCCCCGAGCTGGACCCCCGCGACATCGACGACCTCCACCTCGGCTGCGGCCTCCCCGGCGGCGAGCAGGGCAACAACCTCGGCCGCATCGTCGCCGTACAGATGGGAATGGACCACCTCCCGGGCTGCACCGTCACCCGCTACTGCTCCTCCTCCCTCCAGACGAGCCGCATGGCCCTGCACGCCATCAAGGCCGGCGAGGGCGACGTCTTCATCTCGGCCGGCGTCGAGATGGTCTCCCGCTACGTCAAGGGCAACTCGGACAGCCTCCCGGACACGCACAACCCCCTCTTCGCCGAGGCCGAGGCCCGCACCGAGGCCGTCGCCCAGCAGGAGGGCACCACCTGGCACGACCCGCGCGAGGACGGCCTCGTCCCCGACCCCTACATCGCCATGGGCCAGACCGCCGAGAACCTGGCCCGCATCAAGGGCGTCACCCGCCAGGACATGGACGAGTTCGGCGTCCGCTCGCAGAACCTCGCCGAGGAAGCCATCAAGAACGGCTTCTGGGAGCGCGAGATCACCCCGGTCACCCTCCCCGACGGCACCGTCATCTCCAAGGACGACGGCCCCCGCCCGGGCGTGACCATGGAGGGCGTCCAGGGCCTCAAGCCGGTCTTCCGCCCGGACGGCCTGGTCACCGCCGCCAACTGCTGCCCCCTCAACGACGGCGCCGCCGCGGTCGTCATCATGTCCGACACCAAGGCCCGCGAGCTGGGCCTGACCCCGCTCGCCCGCATCGTGTCGACCGGCGTCTCCGGCCTCTCCCCCGAGATCATGGGCCTCGGCCCGGTCGAGGCCTCGCAGCGGGCCCTGCGCCTGGCCGGCCTCACCATCGACGACATCGACCTGGTCGAGATCAACGAGGCGTTCGCCGCCCAGGTGATCCCCTCCTACCGCGACCTCGGCATCGACCTCGACAAGCTGAACGTCAACGGCGGCGCCATCGCCGTCGGCCACCCCTTCGGCATGACCGGCGCCCGCATCACCGGCACGCTCATCAACTCCCTCCAGTTCCACGACAAGCAGTTCGGTCTGGAGACGATGTGCGTCGGCGGCGGCCAGGGCATGGCGATGGTCATCGAGCGCCTCAGCTGAACCTCTGACCCCTCTGACCGCAACCTCTCGGTAGTCAACACGGCACCCACCGTGAGTCGATGGCCCGGAGTCCGGGAAACCCCGGCCCTCCGGGCCATTTTGTGATCCAATCTCCCCCAGGATGTGACCTATCTCCCTTAGAAGGGGGATTTACGCAGGTCAAGGACGCTGCGCCACTAAACCCCGGACCCAAAGTCCTGCCCGTTTCGTGACGTTACGCACTGACAGCTGGTTAGTCCGCCCTTCAAGCTGATGTAGGAAGTCGGGGGTCGACTTTGAACCGGGAGTACGTCAGTGAGCGCCATGCCGATCACCTTGCTGGTCATCACGGCCGCCACGGGCGCCGTGGGTGTCGCCGTCCTGCGAACGCTCATGGTGTTGCGCCGTGAGGTCGCGGCACTGCACACCCAGCTCGCCGAGCACCGCAGCGCGCGCGGTCTCGTGCCTGCCGCCCGCCCCTCCTCGGAGGCCGACGACATACGCGCCGCGGTGGCCGAGGCGCTCGCCGAGGAGCGTGAGCGCGAACTGGCCGAGGCACGCGCCTTCTGGGCCGCCCAGGAGGCCCGCGACGCCTCCGACGCGCCCTCGCTGCTGGGCCTGGCGGACAGCGAGCTGTTCCTGCCCCGGCAGGCCGATTTCATGGGTCTGGAGCCGGTGAGCGAGCCGACCGCGGACGCCGACGAGTTCGCGGGGGACTCTCCCGAACTGGCCGCGGCCCGCCGCCGCCACCCCTCCCACCCGGACTTCGTCCCGGTCCAGTCACCGGTCGTGAACGACCACGAACGCACGGTGGCCACCCTCGAGGAACTCGCCGCCTCCCGCGTGGAACTGGCCGACGTCCGCCCGGGCCCCCTGGGCACCCTCGACGTCTACGTCTTCGCCGACGGCACCACCCTGTGCATGACCCCGGGCCACCGCGAAACGGCGGAACGCCTCGCCGCGGCCCTACGGGCGGGCGAAACCCCGGTCCTGCTGGGCGGTTCGGGCATCTCGGGCGCGTACACGCTGACGTTCGAGTGCGGCGAGGAGAACGTCTACATCCTGGCGGACAGGGTCATAGCGTCCCTGTAGGGGTCACACCCCGGCGCGTTTCTGCGCCTCCTCCACCAACCGCACAGCTTCTTCCACCTGGCCCTCGTCACTGAGCACGAGGGCCAAGTCATGCACGGCGACGGTGATTTGGTCGGCGGCGGCGAACATCCCGGCGTCGGGCATCTCCCGCGGCTCCACGCCGGGTTCCTCCACGGCCTGGGCCCGCCGGGCCATCTCCCTCGCCAACTGCAGGGCCTCGGCGGCAGCGCCCCGCTGCAGCCGACTCTGAGGTGCGGCCCTCAAACGGTCGGCAAAGTGATCAACGGCACGAGTCAAGGGCGTCGTATCAACCACGGAGTGGAGCGTACGCGTCGCATCCCGACTGTTGCCAACAGGCGAACGCTCAGGCACGGTGACCTGAAGGACCGGCTTACAACCCCTTTGCGTCCGGAGGCGCCGATGTCCCAAGTCTTCTCCGAGGAGACCCATCGCAACCTGCTAGCCCGCATCCCCCACTGCACCGGCCGTGAAGTCTCCGACTGGCTTCGCGCCGTCGAAGATGGCCCGGCTCTCTTCAACTTCGAGGAGAAGGTCAGCTGGCTCCGCCACGAGCACAACCTGGCGTACGGCCATGCCAAGGCGATTGTTCATGAGTACGACCTGAGGAGGGCCGCGCGCAAATTCCTCTAGGCGCGCACTGGACGACGGCAAAGGGCCCCGGGATCCGAACCCGGGGCCCCTTGCTCACGACTCGCTCGCAAGCGTCGGCGACTAGTCGTTGCTGTTGAGGATCGCGAGGATCCGCAGGAACTCCATGTAGATCCACACCAGCGTCAGCGTCAGGCCGAAGGCCGCCAGCCACGCCTCGTTCTTCGGCGCGCCGTAGGCGATGCCGTCCTCGACCTGCTTGAAGTCCAGGGCGAGGAAGCAGGCGCCGAGGATGACGCCGATGACGCCGAAGAAGATGCCGAGCCCGCCGCTGCGGAAGCCGAGGCCGTCACCGCCGCCGAAGACGGCGAACAGCAGGTTCACCATCATCAGCAGCACGAAGCCGAGCGCGGCCGCCATCACGAAGCCGTAGAAGCGGCGGTTGACGCGGATCCAGCCGGCCTTGTAGGCGACCAGCACCGCGGCGAAGACCGCCATCGTGCCGATCACGGCCTGCATGGCCGCGCCGCTCGCGATGCGCTGGTCGACGATGCTGGAGACCACGCCGAGGAAGACACCCTCGAACGCGGCGTACGTCAGGATCAGCGCCGGCGAGGCCGTGCGCTTGAAGGACTGGACGAACGCCAGGACCATGCCGATCAGCGCGGCGCCGATGCCGATGCCGTAGGACCGGCTGATGTGGGCGTCGTCGACCGGCAGCAGCGCCCAGGCGAGCGCGGCCGTCACGATCAGCGTGCCGAGCGTGGTCGCCGTGCGCAGCACGACGTCGTCCATCGTCATCCGGCCGGTGGTGGCCGGCGCCTGCGGCGGGGCGCCCTGCTGCAGGCCCTGCTGGGCGTAGGGGTTCTGCGCGTACGGGTTGCCGGTCGGCTGGGCGTACGGGTTGCCCTGCGTGGCGACGGCGGGTCCCCCGGCCTGCGGCGCGGCGTTGAAGCCCGCGTAGCCGTTGTCGCGGCTGAACCCCCGTCGCGAGAAGACCGGGTTTCTGCTCCTCATTGCACTCCTCCATGGCCGCCGTGCGCGGCCTTGAGCATCAAGGGTAATGGGTAGGCAAAGGATTGACCCTAGTGCTTGGGGAGGATCTTTCCCTCGTCGTGGTGCGCAACACGCTACGCGGATCCGTGATTCCCCTCACCGCGGGGCCCCATTCATGACCAAGCTGCGACGTGGCCGGAACCCGCCGGAGATCAGCTCCTTACGCCATCCGTACGTCGGCCGCCTCTGCGTCAGTGCAGCGGGAAGCCCGTGTACCCCTCGGCGAGGTCGGTCTCGGCCGCCCGGGAGGAGGCGATGCGCTCCAGCCGGGCGAGCTGCAGCCGGTCCTCGAAGGGCGTGGCGTCGGGGGCGCGGTGCAGCAGGGTCGTCATGTCGTACGAGAACCGCTCGGCCTGCCAGACCCGGCGCAGACAGGTCTCGGAGTAGGCGTCCAGCAGCTCCGCCGAACCGGTGTCCTTCTGGTGCGTCAGCGCCCGCGCGAACGTCACGACGTCCCCCACGGCCAGGTTCAGCCCCTTCGCCCCGGTCGGCGGCACGATGTGCGCCGCGTCCCCGGCGAGGAAGAGCCGGCCGTACCGCATGGGCTCATGGACGTACGACCGCATGGGGGTCACCGACTTCTGGGTGATCGGCCCGCGCTCCAGCCGCCAGCCGTCCTCGGTCTCGAAGCGGCGCTCCAGCTCGGCCCAGATCTCGTCGTCGCCCCAGCTCTCGGCGTCCGTGCCCTCGGGCACCTGGAGGTAGAGGCGGGAGACGGACGGGGAGCGCATGGACAGGAGGGCGAAGCCGCGGTCGTGGCGGGCGTAGACGAGCTCGTCGTGCGAGGGCGGTACGTCGGCGAGGATGCCGAGCCAGCCGAAGGGGTACGTCCGCTCGAAGACACGGGACAGCGAGACGGGGACCGCCTGCCGGGCCACGCCCCAGAAGCCGTCGCAGCCGACGACGTAGTCGCACTCCAGGACGGACTCGCGGCCCTCGTGCCGGAACCGGACGCGCGGCCTGTCGCCGTCGGTGTCCTTGACGTCTTCGACGGCCAGCGCCTCCGCCTCGAACAGCAGCGGGCCGCCCTCCTTGAGCTGCAGGGCGATGAGGTCCTTGCACACCTCGGTCTGCGCGTACACCATCACGGACCGGCCGCCGGTGAGCGCGGGGAAGTCGACGCGGTGGCGCTTCTTCGCGTACCGCAGCTCGATGCCGTCGTGGCGCAGCCCCTCGCGGTCCATGCGCTCCGCGGCGCCGGCCGCGCGCAGCACGTCCACCGTGCCTTGCTCCAGGATCCCGGCACGCTGGCGCTGCTCGACGTAGGCGCGGTCGCGGCTCTCGAGCACGACCGAGTCGATGCCGGCGTTGTGGAGCAGCCGGGCGAGGAGGAGGCCGGCGGGGCCGGCTCCGATGATGCCGACGGTGGTGCGCATCCCTGCATCCTTTGGTCGTCGCGGCGTCGCGGTGGCGGCAAGTTCGTCCAGTGAAATTTACTTCACCAATTTCCTGACGTGAGTTTCCGTCCGCTCACGCCCGATGTCAACGGGTCGCGCGGTGAAGTCTTCAATGCAGGGTGCAGGGATCGCCACGGATCGACGACATGGTGGTGCCCGGAGCCGGACTTGAACCGGCACGCCCGCGTAGGGGCAGCGAGGTTTAAGCTCGCCGTGTCTGCATTCCACCATCCGGGCAGGCCATGGGCTCCGCGTCGAGGTTCCGAGCCTATCGGGATACATCCCCCGAACAGCGGAACGGGGGACCGATGTTGTCTTATTTTATTGACGTCTGAGGGTGCATCAGCCCATGGAACGGGCCATCCGCACTTGCCAATAGCCTTGCGTGCGCCAGTCGGCGGTGCATGCGGAATGACGGAATTTCACCGCCCGAACGAGGGTGCTCCACCGGTTCTCGACGCAAGCGCTTGCCGGGGCCGCCGACGCACGGGCGTCAGGGGTCCCCGTCATCCCCAGGTATGACACGGCGGACCCGGGTCCCTCCGAAGTCGCCCCCGGGAACCGGAACAGCGGCTGACTACACGGCAGACTCCGGCCACCACGATGGAACACGTCCCCTTCAAAGACGTCGTCCCGCGAGGAGTTCCTTTCCGTGACCACCACACCCGTCGCCGACCGGTCCACCAGCACCGTGGCCGCACGAGCCACGGATCTCTCGAAGATCTACGGACAGGGCGAGACCCAGGTGGTCGCCCTCGACCGGGTCTCCGCCGACTTCCGGCAGGCCGAGTTCACCGCGATCATGGGCCCCTCCGGATCGGGCAAGTCCACGCTGATGCACTGTGTGGCCGGTCTCGACACCTTCTCCTCCGGCTCCGTGCGCATCGGCGACACCGAGTTGGGCTCGCTCAAGGACAAGCAGCTCACCAAGTTGCGCCGGGACAAGATCGGCTTCATCTTCCAGGCGTTCAACCTGCTGCCGACGCTGACGGCCCTGGAGAACATCACCCTCCCGATGGACATCGCGGGCCGCAAGGCCGACAAGCAGTGGCTGGAGAGGGTCATCGACATGGTGGGGCTGCGGGACCGCCTCGGTCACCGCCCGGCCCAGCTCTCCGGCGGCCAGCAGCAGCGCGTCGCCGTGGCCCGCGCGCTCGCCTCCCGGCCCGACATCATCTTCGGCGACGAGCCGACCGGAAACCTCGACTCCCGCTCCGGCGCCGAGGTACTGGGCTTCCTGCGCAACTCCGTACGGGAGTTGGGGCAGACGGTGGTCATGGTGACCCACGACCCGGTGGCGGCGGCGTACGCGGACCGGGTGGTCTTCCTGGCGGACGGTCGGATCGTCGACCACATGTACGGCCCGACGGCCGAGACGGTCCTCGACTTCATGAAGCAGTTCGACGCGAAGGGCCGTACGAGCTGATGTTCCGCACCGCCCTGCGCAACGTATTCGCGCACAAGGCCAGGCTCCTGATGACCGTGCTCGCCGTGATGCTCGGCGTCGCGTTCGTGTCGGGAACCCTGGTCTTCACCAACACCATCTCCGACGCCTACCAGAACAGTTCGGCCAAGGGCTTCGACCGCGTCGACGTGGCCGTGTCCGCCAAGTCCCAGGAGGACGAGGGCAACACGATCAGCAAGACGCCCGAGCTGACCCAGGCCATGCTCGACAAGAGCGCGAAGGTACCGGGGGCCGCGTCCGCGGTCGGCGTCGTCAACGGCTTCACCGCCATCGCCGACAAGGACGGCAAGCTCATCGGCGGCGGCTTCCAGTCGCAGGGCGGCAACTACTGGGGGGACAAGGACGCCCGGTACCCGCTGAAGTCCGGCAGTGCCCCGCACGGCGCGAACCAGGTCGCCATCGACGCGAAGACGGCCGAGCGCGCCGGGTACAAGGTCGGCGACAAGGTCCGCCTGTCCGTGAACGGCCCGGTCCTGACCCCGACCATCAGCGGCATCTTCACCACCGACGACGGCAACGTCGCCGCGGGCGGCAGCCTCGCCCTGTACGACACGGCCACCGCCCAGAAGCTGTTCGGCAAGCCCGGCACGTACGACGAGATCGATGTGAAGGCCGCCTCCGGCACCTCCCAGACCGCGCTGAAGGCCGGACTGGACAACGCCCTCGGGACGAAGCTCGTCGAGACCACCACGGGCAAGAAGCTCGCCGACGACCAGGCCGAGCAGATCTCCGCGTCGATGAGCGGGCTGAAGCAGGGCCTGCTGGTGTTCGCGGGTATCGCGCTGTTCGTCGGCACGTTCATCATCGCCAACACCTTCACCATGCTGGTCGCCCAGCGCACCAAGGAGCTGGCGCTGCTGCGTGCCGTCGGCGCCTCCCGCCGCCAGGTCACGCGGTCGGTGCTCGTCGAGGCGTTCGTGGTCGGCGTGGTCGCCGGCGTGACCGGACTGGTCGCGGGCATCGGCATCGGCGCCGGACTGCGCTCCCTGATGAACACGCTGGGCGCCACGGTCCCGGACGGGCCGCTGGTCATCACGCCCGGCACGGTCGCGACCGCCCTCGCGGTCGGCGTCGTCATCACCATGCTGGCCGCCTGGCTGCCCGGCCGCCGGGCGGCGAAGATCCCGCCGGTCGCCGCGATGAGCAGCGTGCACGCGAAGGCGACCACCAAGTCGCTGGTGCTGCGCAACACGCTGGGCGCGCTGTTCAGCGCCGCGGGCGTCGCGACCGTCCTGGCGGCGACGACGATGGACGGCTCGGACGGCCAGGGCCCCATGGGTCTCGGCGCGGTCCTGCTCATCATCGGCGTCTTCATCCTCACGCCGTTGCTGTCCCGCCCGCTGATCGCGGCCGCGGCACCGGTCCTCAGGATCTTCGGCATCTCGGGCAAGCTGGCCCGCCAGAACTCGGTGCGCAACCCGCGCCGCACGGCCGCCACCGCCTCCGCACTGATGATCGGGCTCACCCTCATCACCGGCATGACGGTGATGGCGGGCAGCCTGCAGAAGTCGATCGACAAGATGGCCTCGTCCGCCATCAAGGCCGACTACGTCGTCTCCATGGCGAACGGCAACGAGCTCTCCCCGGACGTCGACAAGAAGCTGAACGCGACCGGCGGCGTCACCTCCACCAGCCCCCTGCGCAACGTCTATTCACGCATCGACGGCACGGGCGAGTCCCTGACCGGCGTGAACGGCGCGGCGATCGCCCAACTGACCGACCTCAAGGTCGACACCGGCACCTTCAAGGTGGGCGGCACACACGTCGTCGTGGACAAGGACACCGCCAAGTCCCATGGCTGGAAGGCGGGTTCCGCCTTCACCGCGCACTACGAGGACGGCAAGTCCTCCCGTCTGAAGGTCTCCGGCGTCTACGAGGGCAACGACCTGATCCAGGGCATCCTGCTCGACAAGAACGTCGTCACCCCGCACATGACCGACCCCGGCGACATGCGGGTCCTGGTCAAGACGGCCGACGGCGCCTCCGCCACCACCAAGGACAAGCTGGAGAAGGCCCTCGGCACCAACCCGGCCATCAAGGTCCAGAGCAAGCAGGACCTGTCCGACGACATCGCGAAGATGTTCACCCTGATGCTGAACATGCTCTACGGCCTGCTCGCCATGGCGGTGATCGTCGCGGTCCTCGGTGTCATCAACACCCTGGCCATGTCGGTCTTCGAGCGCTCGCAGGAGATCGGCATGCTCCGCGCCATCGGCCTGGACCGCAAGGGCATCAAGCGGATGGTCCGTCTGGAGTCGCTCGTCATCTCGCTCTTCGGCGGGGTGCTCGGCATCGGCCTGGGTGTGTTCTTCGGCTGGGCGGCCGGCGAACTCCTCGGCACGAAGATGGCGACGTACGAACTGGTCCTGCCCTGGGCGCGGATGGCCGTCTTCCTCCTGCTGGCGGCGACGGTCGGCGTCCTGGCGGCCCTGTGGCCGGCCCGTCGGGCGGCGCGGCTGAACATGCTGACGGCGATCAAGTCCGAGTAGCCGTACCCGAGTCGGGGCCCCGTTCGCTCGCCGAACGGGGCCCCTTCGTACGTACGGGACTCACGCCCCCCAGGTACGGGCGCGCAGCGGCATCCCGGAGTCCCCGCCCTCCGGTGTCCGCACGGCCAGCACCTGGTTGACGCCGATGCGGTTGCGCTCGAAGGCGAGGGCGCAGGCGGCCATGTACAGCCGCCAGACGCGGGCGCGGCCGGGCCCGGCCAGCCGCATCGCCCGGGCCCAGTCGGCCTCCAGGTTGGCCACCCAGCGGCGCAGGGTGAGCCCGTAGTGCTCGCGGATCGCCTCCACGTCGCGCACCTCGAACCCGGCGCGCTCCAGCTGCCCGACGGTGCTGCCGAGAGGGGCGAGTTCACCGTCGGGGAAGACATAGGCGTCGATGAACTCGTCGACGTTGTACGAGGATTCGTCGCGCTGCGGCCGACGCGCGATCTGGTGGTTGAGCAGCCGCCCGCCGGGCTTCAGGAGGCGGTACAGGTCCTCGGCGTATTCCAAGTACCTGTCGGCGCCCACGTGTTCGGCCATGCCGACGGAGGCGATGGCGTCGTACGGCCCGTCGGGGACGTCGCGGTAGTCCTGCACCCGGATCTCGACCCGGTCGGTCAGCCCCTCGCCTGCGACGCGCTTACGGGCGTACGCGGCCTGCTCCTGCGACAGCGTGACGCCGACGACGCGCACGCCGTACTCGCGGGCGGCGTGGATGGCCAGCGATCCCCAGCCGCAGCCGACGTCGAGCAGCCGCTGACCGGCTGTCAGATCGAGCTTGCGGCAGATGAGTTCGAGCTTGTCGCGCTGGGCGTCCTCAAGGGTGGCATCGGGACTGGGCCAGTAGGCGCACGAGTAGACCATCGACGGGCCGAGGACGATCTCGTAGAAGTCGTTGCCGACGTCGTAGTGGTGGCTGATGGCGCGCCGGTCGCTGCGCTTGGTGTGCAGATGGGTGCGGGCCCTGCGGACCTCCTCGCGGGGCGGGGCGGGCGGCAGCGGGAGACCTGCGACCTTCACGAGGCCGCGGGCGGCGGCGCGCACCTCTGGGTCGCGCACCATCTGCAGCAGGCTCCTGGCGTCCTCCCCGCGCTCCCACACGAGCTCCGACATCAGGTCCAGGGCGGCGTAGAGATCCCCCTCGATGTCCAGGTCCCCGGCGACCCAGGCCCGTGCGAGCCCCAGCTCCCCCGGCTTGAACAGCAGCCGCCGTACCGCCCGCCGATTCCGCACGACCAGCGCCGGTGCGCCCGGCGGCCCCGCCTGCGAACCGTCCCAGGCGCGGATGCGCACCGGGAGCGGGATCCCCAGCAACTGTTCGACGAGGCTCTTCAGCCGCAGTGCGGCGTCGGCCATGGCGCACACCTCCGTGACAGCACTCCCGGAATGTCCAACACCACGTATAAACAAAAAGGAGTGTCTGCACAGTCCCCCGTGCGCGTTACATATTGAGCGCCGAACGCCGAAGGACCTCCCGCACCACGGATGGCGGGAGGTCCTTCGGATGGTTCAGCGACCGCAGCCGGTCAGGAGGCCTTGGCCTCGGTCTTCTC
>Ga0207647_10003958_pt1 | contig 11059 bp, 8 predicted proteins | sample KBSCornC2_FD_184295 | JGI IMG/M metagenome (GOLD analysis project Ga0207647, IMG submission 184295) | Corn rhizosphere microbial communities from Kellogg Biological Station, Michigan, USA - C2 (SPAdes) (version 2) | ecosystem: Host-associated > Plants > Roots > Rhizosphere ...
CTACTGACGCGGGCGTCATGATCTCGTACGTCAACGGATTCGCCAGCATGCCGTGCTGATGAATGCCCGCCTCGTGTGCGAAGGCATTCGCGCCGACGACCGCTTTGTTCGGCGCGGGCCGGAAGCTGATGCGCTCGCCCAGCATCTGGCTCGTCAAAAAGAGGCGATCGTTCTTGAGCGAGTTCGGATGGGGATATTTGTCGCGACGCACCATCAGGGCTGCAGCAATCTCTTCCAGCGCGGCATTGCCGGCACGCTCGCCAATGCCATTGATGGTGCACTCGATCTGGCGCACGCCCCCTTCGATCGATGCGAGGCTGTTGGCTACAGCCATGCCGAGATCGTCATGGCAATGCGCTGACAGCGTGATGCCGGCAACGGCGGGGACGCGGCTGCTGATCTCGCGGAACATCTGCGCATAATCATTTGGGGTCGAATACCCAACAGTGTCGGGAAGATTGATGGTTGTCGCGCCGGCCTCGATCGTCGCCGCAACCAATTGGGCGAGAAATTCGATATCGCTGCGGGTGGCATCCTCCGCGGAAAACTCCACATCATCCACGTAGCTGCGTGCCTGCCGTACAGCGGCCGCGGCCTGATCAAGCGCCTGCCCGCGGGACATCTTCAGTTTGACCTCAAGATGCAGGTCGGAACTGGCCAGGAAGGTGTGAATGCGGGGACGTTCCGCAAGGTCGAGCGAATGTGCAGCGCGTTCCACATCCAGCGTCCGTGCGCGAGCAAGAGAGGCGATGACCGGCCGACGGACTGCTTGACTGACGGCCCTGATGGCCTGGAAATCGCCTTCGGAGGAGATTGCGAAGCCGGCCTCCAGAACGTCTACGCCTAAATCGTCCAGCGCATGGGCCATCTCTATCTTCTCTGCTGTGCTCATGCTGCAGCCGGGGGACTGTTCGCCGTCACGCAACGTGGTGTCAAAGAAGACGATCCGGTCCTGTGGTGATCCCGACGTTTCGCTGTGGGTCATGTCCGCTCCTAACGGCATCATCGGGGAAGTTATTGCATAATGCAAATTTATTGTTATTGTTATTATGATAAATTTCTCTAATGGTCGGCCTCGATACTCTTCTCAGACTGGTATTTGCTTATGGATCTGCAGCAGTTAGAGACCTTTCTGGCGGTCGTCGAGGAGCGCAGCTTCTCGCGCGCAGCGCAACGCCTTCTGCGTACGCAGCCGGCGGTGAGCCAGGTGATCCGCAAATTGGAAGACGAGTTGGGAGAGCCGCTTTTTGAGCGTGCATCGCGCGATGGCTCGCTGACCGCGGCCGGAGAGGTGTTGCGCACATATGCGGAGCGTCTCGTCGGGTTGCGGGCGGAGGCGGCAAGCGCTGTACGCGAGTTGAAGACGCTTGAGCGCGGCCAGTTGAATCTGGCAGCGAACGAATACACCACGTTATACCTGCTACCGCTTCTGGATCGTTTCCGGCACATCTCTCCGCATATCTCTTTAGCGGTGTTGCGCTCGCTGGCCAGCCGCATTCCAGATGATCTGCAGGCGCGCCGAGCCGAGTTGGGCGTGCTATCTTTCCGGCCCGACCCCGAACAGTTCCAATCCGTTGTTGTCTATTCGGATGCCGTTGCGTTCGTGGTTCATGCCGGGCATCCGCTTGCAGGCCGCCGCCGCGTGCATCTGCGCGAGCTTGGCGCGCAGAACTTCGTCGCGCACAACGTGGCATCGCCGCTGCGGCGCCAGATTGTCGCTACATTTGCCCAGCACAAGACACCGCTGAATATTGGCGTTGAGCTGCCAAGTCTTGAAGCGGTGAAACGGTTCGTTGCGATGGGGAACGGCGTGGCATTTCTGCCTGAGCTTGCGGCTGCCCGTGAGATCGAGCTGGGCGAACTGGTGAAGGTGCCCATCGCTGAAGTGAAGATGGAGCGTCAGCTGCGCCTGGTGCATCGTCGCGCTGGTGCGCTCTCACACTCGGGGGTGGCGTTTCTGCAGGCGGTGCGCGCATTTTCTCTTGAGCGTGGCAGGCCGTATTCATACGCAGTCGAGGCTGATTCGATCGCTTAGGACGAAGGAAAGCTGTGCAGGGCACGCCAGGGCGGGCGAGCGGCAGGTACAATTGGGCAGAACGCCAGGATCATCCTGTAGTGATTTCCGCCCGTCCGGGGAGCCGGTGCCAATGCGCGCCGCGCTCCACGCTTGAGGTTCAGGACCGAATGAAGAAAATTCCGTTGCTGTTTCTGTTGTTGCCGATGCTGGCAACAGCGAGTTTTGCGCAGGAGAGCCGTCAGGACGCAAGTGTTAGCGGCACCCTCGTTATTCCACCTTATGTAAACGGGCAGGGCGTCTTTCAGTCCGGCTGTCTGGCCCCAACGATTGCCACTACTGCGGCCAATTCCACTTCAACAGGAGGCGGCACCTGTTTTGGCCCTGGCGTGCTGGCGAGCTACCGCTACATGGTGACGCCGCGCAGCGCGCTCGAGGTGAATTACCAGTGGTCGCAGTACTACACCAATTACATCTACAGCAACCTGAACTACAACATTCACTCCAGGATGCAGGAGATTTCGGCGGCTTACGTCTTTAATTTCAACTTCCGCAACTGGAATCCTTTCCTGGAAGCGGGCCCGGGCGGATTCATTTTCTCCCCTCTGGACGATCGGGGTACGCAGATCTTCAATCCCAAGCGCACGACGAATATCGGCGCTCTCTATGGTGGTGGCATTGCCTATGAATTGAGCCCCAGCTTCGATATTCGCGCCGAGTACCGCGGGATCGTCGTGAAGGCGCCGAACTTTGGGATAGCGAATGCGGACACCAAACGCTACTACAACATCAACAATCCGGTAATCGGAATCGCGTACCACTTCTGATCTCGACGTTATTGAAAATCAAAGGCCCGGCACAATCGTGCCGGGCCTTTGATTTTGAGCTGGTCGCGTCGATCCGAAATGCCTTTATGCCGCTTTTCGATCTCCCAGGATGGCCGCGTTCTGCCTTATCAGAGTCAGTTTGCTGGTCGCTTAGAAGATCCGGTACGAAGCACCGACAGCGAATCCGTTCGGCGTCAAACCATTGGGACGGTTAACAAGCGGCGTGTACGGCGGATCGGGCGGTCCGACAAACCCGGGCCAGATCTGATATTCATACTCGCCGCGAACATAGATTCGTCGCGTTAGGCGGTAATCAACGCCTCCGCCCAAGGCGATGTCGAAGTAGGTTCCATGGGCCGCATTGCCGGGAAAGTTAAAATAGCCCACTCCGAACAGTCCCTTGCCATAGAAGGTGAAGCGCTTGTGGTGATAGTTGTACCGCGGTCCGATCAGGTAATTGTCCTCGTGGATATCGGATAGCTGATTGAAGCGATGGAACCGCACTTCCGCTTCCGCTCCCAGCCGCGGAGTGAGATTGTAATCGACGTATGCACCAATCCCGTACAGCCGTTGCCAGCCATAATCCGGATCGAAATCCGAGAAAGTGCCGCCGACATATAACTGTTGATTGCCGCCCTTACCGGCTGCTACGACCTGGGCACGACTTATCGTCGGGAGAAGGAGGAGAGCGGCGAATAAAAGAAATTTTTTCGTCACAGGGTATCTCTCGAAACAGCCAGATTCCAGATGTACAACAAGGCGGGTCTGCTGACCCGCCTATCACAGCTTTGGGAAGTGGAACGCGAGGACGACGTTCGTTGCATCGCTCACGCGCTAGGACTCAATCAACCTACTGCTGCGGTTGTGCGGCTGGCTGCGCGCTTGCCTGATTCGGCTGAGCGGGCTGCTGCTGCGTGGATGGATCAGCGCCGGCCGCGCTCTGTGATTGATCATACCGGACGAGTTTGTAATAAACCGGAGTTACTTCAAACGGCATTTTATCGCGCGCATTGAGCAATACAGGAGCCGTCGTCTTCAGGGTATACACCTTGTCATCCCAGGCATCGGTCCTGAGACGGCTGCCCAGCGGAAGGGCCGCGATCTGGTCCAGCTTATCCTGATCGAGCTTCGGAGCCCGCTTTTGGACAGCGATCAGCCAGGGCTGCCCAGTGGAATCGAGCATGGAGTCGCCCAGCCGCGGCGTGTTGAGTGCGATCAACTCTTTCTCGCGCTGCTGCAGTTGCGCAAAGTAGAGGCCGGCGTTCCCCAGCTTGTCTTTGTAAATGGACTTGTCAAGCAGAACGATCGCCTTCTTTGCGGCCTCGGTGTCATCTACATCGGTGTGATGCATCTGGATGCGCTCGAAGGTGGATTCGTCGGGGAACAGCAGCCGGTCATTGAAGGCGTACTTGGTATCGATGTGGTGACCCAGCACGATGTGTGCGAGCTGGAAGGAAAGCACAGCGGCCAGCGATTCCTCAGAAGGCAACGTGTCCACAAGACCTTTGCTGAGGATGATGGTATTGCCCACCGCGATCGACTCGAGCGGCGTGGTCAGCATCACGCGGCAGTGCACTGGAGAAGCAAGCTCAATGTTGTTGCCGATGATGATGTTATTCGTTACCTGCTCAAGAACCTTATCGAAGTCGCTGGGAGCCGCGAGGAGCCCGGCCTGCGTCAGGCGGTCAAGAACGTTCTCCTCGGCTTGCGAGATCCACTCGCGCTGCGCCTGCAGCGGGCTGACGTCGTCTGAGTTCTGACTCTGGTCGGTCACGTCGTCGATCTTGACTGATTCATTGTCGGACTGGTGCGTCGGAACCTTGAGCGAGTAACCCCAGATCGAAGTGTGGGCCTTGAAGGATACCGGATGTTCCTTGTCTTTTCTGGACGTCTCTTCGACGTAAACGCCTACCGGCAACCACACGCCAGGCTGGAGATTCTGACGCCAGCTGTCAAAGTGGAAATAGTCGTTGTCATCGGCCTTGTCTGCCATGTCGCCACCGGTATAGGTGCCATTAAAGCGCACCACGTTGCCGGAGTCGTCATCCACCCAGATACGGCCGGTGAAGCGGCCATTGCCGAGACCCGCCTTTGGATGCACGTCAAACACATCGCAGCGAACCGTACCGAGGAATGCCTTGCGGACGGGTATGAAATCGTAATGTTGCTGATCGAACCCGCTGGGATCAATGAACATCATCTCCAGGAAGCCGTCCGGCATGTAGCGGACATTGCCCGGCAGCAGGCTCTTCGAGAGCAGTCCCATCGCGGCTAGCGAGCCCTTGAACATGCCGTGTGCCGATTCACTGGCCTCGCCGGTCGAATAGGACTTGCCGTAGAAGGACTTGCCGAAGTCCACGCGCTGCAGCATGTACTGGTCGGAGACCGGCACCGCGTAGAGCTTGGCGTCGCCCTTCATGTTTTGTATGTAGGTCTGGACAAGAGGCGACTTCTGCTGAATCCCCTTAATGGTGATCTTCTCGGCAGCAATGGCTTTCTTGATCAAGGCGTTCTGCTCTGGAGTCAGGGCGGGAGCTGCAGCAAACTTCTCTTTCTTTGCCTGAGCACTCGTGACGCCAAGCGTCAAGAGCAGAGTTGTCATCCAAAAATTCCGCAGTTTCATTTCCCGGCTCCTAAGTCAAACTTCCCAAACTGGTCGTGCTATGAGACACCCTATTATGCCAATTGGAATGTCACGTGAATGAGTGTTGTGTGGTCCACCGGCTGTCCATTGCGGATCGCCGGCTTAAACCGGATGTTTTCTGCGACGTGCCGTGCTTCTTCATCAAGACCATGGCCCAGGCCGTTGATGACGCCGATCACCTCGACCTGGCCGCTGGCGAGGAACCGTACCTTCAGAGTGACCTCACCCTGGACGCGTGCTTCTTGTGCCTCAGGCGTATATTTCGCTTTTGGCTCAGAGATGACGACTGGCGGAGTGAAAGCTGGTTCGGCAGCAGCCTGTGCGACTTGAACGTGCCCAGGTCCACCAACCGCGGGTCCGAAACTGGCGCTCGCAACTGTGCCATGCCCACCCGGCTTTCCAGTTCCACCAACGACGCCGTTCGCAAATCCGGCAGAAGCCACAGCGCCATGGCTGGTGCCGCCGGGTACGCCATTCTTGACGCCAGCGCCGAAGTCCACACCCTGCACCGTGCCTTTGCGTGCCGCACCCGCGCCGCTATTCGCACCGGGCGCCGCACTGAAGGAGCCGAGCGCGGCAATAGTTGCCGGCTTGTTGGCATTAGGGTTCGGAGCTACACCGTGGGGATCACCGAAACCGCCAGTGGTCGCCTGGGGTTTGGTCTGGTTGTTGGCTACAGGCGTGGGCTTGTTGCTGGCGAACATGCCTACCTTGGGCGCCGGTGGGGGAGCAACCGCTTTTGGCGGCGCCGGAGGAATGTTCAGAACCGGCTTCGGCACATCCAGCTTCACCGGCTTGGGAGGTTCGATCTCCGGCTTCGGCGGCTGGATCTTCGGCGGCTCTATCTTTGCAATTTCGATCTTGGGTGGTTGCGGCGGAGCCACAACCTTGACTTTCGGCACCTCGACCTTGGGGGGCTTTGGCGGTTCGACAGGGAAGAGCAGCGCATCGGCCTGCATCTTCTTCACCACCACCTGATGGTGAATCGCGCCAATGATCAGCAGCAGGATGAGAATGGTCACGTTGGTGACCATGCTGGTTGCGAAGGAGCCCCAGCGATTACCACCGTCGTCCAACAAACCAAAGCTCGAATTTACAGAAATCCGTTCAGTCGGCATATGTTCCCTACTCGGCTAACGATCGTGAAAATTGTCGTACGCTGGTTTTCCAGCCCTCCATTGCAATCTCTGACACGGTCTGCCGCTTTCACTTGAGCGGCGCGCTATCGTCTGACAGTCCAGAAATCTGGCAAGGAATTCAATCTCACTCTGGTACGAAAGTACCTCCGAGTGCTTGAAAGATACCTTGGATTCCCAAGGTATTGCAGTACCCCGAAAGTGGTGCGCAGGAGAGACGTAGGTGTATCGCGATTGCGACCCCGCTTCCCTGAGAATCCGCTTCCTTTTCGGTCCCTGCCAGCCTGTTGAAGCTGGCGCCAGCGCGCGAAAACACCTGCGAGCTTGTGCTCCATAATACCGGTGTGAGACGGGCCCGGAACATGTACTGGTTGCCCTTTTATAAAGCGTAAACAGATAGTCTCATTGGTAACGGCGAGAAGCCGGGTGGGAATCATCTCATAATGGGAGAGTTTCTTGAAGATTCTAGTGACGGGCGGTGCAGGCTATATCGGCGGGACGGTTGCACTAAGACTTCTATCAGCCGGGCACAATGTGTTGATTTACGACAACTTCTGCCATGGTCACCGGGAACTCGTGCCGACAGGAACCCGTCTGATCGAAGGGGATCTGGGAAACCGGGAACTGCTCGAAAGGGTATTTCGGGATGAGAAGGTGGACGGGGTCATGCACTTTGCGGCGCTGATCGAGGCCGGGGAAAGCATGAAGCACCCCGAACTTTACTTTCGCAACAACACCGCGTCGACACTCACTCTGCTTGAGGCGATGCTCGCCACGCGAATCGAGCGGTTGGTCTTTTCCTCCACGGCAGCGGTCTACGGCGAACCCGAGAAAACGCCGATCGAGGAAACGGCCGCACTGGCCCCGACCAACGCGTATGGCGAGAGCAAGCTGCTGGTCGAGCACATGCTGACCTGGCTCAACCGGATTCACGGCCTACGCTATGCCAGCCTGCGTTACTTCAACGTTGCAGGCGCCGTCGAGGGCCGCGGCGAGGCTCATGAACCGGAATCGCATCTGATCCCGCTTATCCTTGATGTTGCGCTGGGCCGCAGGCAGAGCATCAAAATCTTCGGCAAGGACTACCCGACACCGGATGGCACCTGTATCCGGGATTATGTACACGTCGGCGATCTCGCCGATGCCCACATCCTCGCGTTTGAGGCAATCAGTACGCGCTCGCGGCTGATCTACAACATCGGGAATGGCCAGGGGTTCAGCGTACGTGAGGTTGTGGAATCAGCGCGTCGTGTGACCGGGCATCCGATTCCTGTGGTCGAGGAACCGCGCCGGCCCGGAGACCCCGCCGTGCTGGTGGCCAGTTCCAAACGGATCATCGAGGAACTCGGTTGGAAGCCGCGCTACAGTTCCCTTGACGATATCGTCCATTCGGCCTGGATCTGGCATCAGCAGCGCTATGGCGGAAAGGGCTGATGGAATAGCCAATCCGGGCTTCGTCTTAGAACGGCCAGGCTCCGTTCAGTTGATACCAGCCCCGCGAGTTCCCGTGATCTGTCCGGCATCTGCCGGTTGGCGCAAAGCGCGGCTTCCCTCGCGATCGTGCTCCGGGCTGCTCCACCTGTTCATGGCAAAGAGGCAGAGGATCAGGAGAATGGCGATACTTACAAAGATCAAACCAAGGTACGGCGCCCATAACCCCCTCTAAAATACGAGTCGGGGAAGCCATCCCTGGTTGTAGCGCGTTCGAAAGGGACCAAATCTGCACTCTGTAGTCGCTCTCACAATCGAGGGACGAGGAGAGCTGCCGATGGGTCTAATCGACGTCGGTGCCTCGTTTCATCGGATTGGCGGCAACCCTCTGGCGCCCGCTCCGCAGGGTTGCGGTTTCTCTCTGATCCTCCGGACCGCTACTCCAAGAATTCCAACACCAAAATGTCAGTCCGATGAGGAGGGCGATCCCCAACGCATATGAGGCCAATGATCACCATGGCGAGCTACCTCCACCGATACGAGTAGCGGTCCGTCCTGAAGGTTGCGGTTCGCTGGCCTTTACTCGCAACCCAAATCAATCACCGGATCGATCCGGGAGCGCACCGGGACGGCCGCGATTGCAATGGTGGCTAGGAAGCCTTCACCTGCGCGGGCGGATTGTTTACGTGCGGCGGATGTGTGAATAGTCTCCCGCGTTGAGAGCCGTGTTGTAGACGCCCCAGGCGAGCGGAATGGATACGACGATCCACGCGGCGGCGATTAGGGTCGGAGGTGTCTTGTGTTGCGAAGCGTCTTTTGTTCCACGGTTCATGCCATTCTCCCTTTCCGACCGTTCAACGGCTGCGTGCATTGCAGTGTTGGGCTGCTCCTTCATCCAGAAACGCTCGGCTACCGGGCGCACCAGCAGATTGGCGAAGAAGCCAATCACCAAGAGCCCAGCCATGATCTGCAGGATCAAGGGGTAGGCCTGCTCGCGGGCAGGTGAATGGCGATGTAATGGTCCAGAATCCCGTTTACGATAAGCGACCCCACGATGCCTGCCACCGACCAGGCGGTCAACAGGCGACCGTGAATCGCGCTCACGTTGTACGGGCCATACATGTCGCGCAGAACTTCTGCGCATTCATTCGTAGCGCAGAGCGACCATCGGATCGACGCGCGAAGCTCGCCGCGCCGGCAGGTATCCGGCAACTGCCGCAATCAGGAGCATGACAGCAACAGCCGCAAACAAGCTGAATGGATCGTTGTCGTGCACCCCGAAGAGCATGCTCGCCACCATCCTGCCGGAGAGCAGGGCCGCTGGTACGCCGATGGCGACGCCGATCGCCACCAGGATGAGAACTTCCTGCATCACCAGCCAGCGCACGTGCACGCGCTCTGCCCCTAGAGCCATGCGGATGCCAATCTCGTTGGTCCGCCGGCTGACCACATAGGACATCAGCCCGTAGATGCCGATGGCGGAGAGAAATATTGCGAGCAGCCCGAAGAAGGTGGAGAGCTGCGCGATGACGCGCTGATCGGTGATTGAGCGGGCGACCCATTCATCCATCGTGGTCACGTCTGTGATCGGGAGGGTGTGGTCGATCTCGTGGATGGTCTGCCGCACTGCAGAAGATACGCTGCTGAAGTCGCCGGTGTAGCGCACCACGAAGTCGCCCAGGTACATCGGGTGCTGGGTTGCGGGCAGGTAGTCGAGCGTCTCTGGATCTTCCTGCAGGCTGCCGAACTTTACGTCTTTCACGATGCCGACGACCTCGTGTTCGTCTTTGCCGCCGAGAGTGTAGTGACGGCCGATTGGATCGCCTTTGGGGAACATGGTGCGCGCCATGCGCTCGCTGATGATGGCGACTTTCAGCGACGTCGCGGTGTCCTGCGGGCCGAAGTCACGCCCTGCAAGCAGAGGAATATGCAAGGCGGAGAAGTATCCATTGGTAATAACGTTATGTTTTACGTCCACGTCGAAGGGCTTTTCCGCGCCGGCCACCTTTACGCTACCGTTCCAACTGCCCTCATGAAAGACAAAGGAGGAGAAGCCAGCGCCATGAACTCCCGGGAGCGCATTCACTCTTTCCGTGATCTGCCTGTAGAGAGCGTATATGCGAGGTTCATCGCCTTTATAGCCGGCTGAACTTTCGTCCAGGTGGACAAAGAGCACGTTCTGCCTTTCGAACCCGAGATCGACGCGTGTGAGATTGACCAAACTGCGCAGGAAGAGTCCTGCGGCTACGACGAGCAGAAGAGAGAAGGCTACCTGGGAGATGATGAGCGACTTTGCCAACAGTCCTTTACCGCGTGCCGTGGCCGCGCCCTGCCCGTCCTTGAGCGAATGCGTCAGTTCCAGGCGAGTCGCGCGCATTGTGGGGATGGTCCCGAAGAGCAGCGCGGTCACCAGTGTGACGGCCAGGGTGAAGAGAAGCATGCGGCTGTCGATCGCGAGGTTGAGTGGTACTACCTTCGGACCGTCCGAGACGAGGCGGAGAAGCAGCCTGCTTGCGACGGCGGCAAACGCCACGCCCAGCGCCGCGCCTGCCAGCGCGAGCATCATGCTTTCGGTAAGCAGTTGCCGAACCAGGCGGCCGCGTCCTGCGCCGAGTGCCTGCCGCACCGCGAACTCCCGCATCCGTACTGTCGAACGCGCCAGCAGCAGGTTCGCGATATTTGCGCAGGCTATCAGCAGCACCAATCCGGCGATGCCCATCAGAATCTTCAATGGGTCGGAGAACTGCTGGCGCAGGCCGGAGAGTCCAGTTGCCATTGGAATAAGAGGTACGCGGGCCCTTTTCAGCGCCTTGGCATCGTCCTGACTGAGAGAGCCGCGTAGGTGGCGCAGGATCTGCTGAAAGAGCAGATTCACATTTGTTGTTGCCTGCGCCAGGCTGACACCTGGCTTGAGCCGGCCCAGGATGAGCAGCGATGCCGTGAAACTATCTGAATAGGCGCCCTTGAAGTGAGGCGGGACTTGCTCCACCATAGACATCGGAATCCA
>Ga0207647_10003959_pt1 | contig 11058 bp, 10 predicted proteins | sample KBSCornC2_FD_184295 | JGI IMG/M metagenome (GOLD analysis project Ga0207647, IMG submission 184295) | Corn rhizosphere microbial communities from Kellogg Biological Station, Michigan, USA - C2 (SPAdes) (version 2) | ecosystem: Host-associated > Plants > Roots > Rhizosphere ...
CCACGGGCTCCACGGGCCACGGGCCACGGGCCACGGGCCACGGGCCACGGGCCACGGGCCACGGGCCACGGCACTACCGACGTGCTCTCCATGTCATCCGAGCATTCAATTCCCCCATCCTCACGCGCGCCGGCACCTCACCAAAACGCCCCCAACCAGACTGGCTACAATACGGACCTCTCTCATCCTGGCCTGAATGATGATCACGATCTATCACAACCCCCGCTGCTCGAAGTCCCGCGAGACGCTCGCGCTGGTCGAGGCGCTGAACACCACTGGCACGCCGGTGAATGTCGTCGAGTATCTGAAGACGCCGCCGACGGTCGAGGAACTGGAAGCGCTGCATCGTCAGCTTGGTTGCCCGGTGCGCGACATGCTTCGCGATGGCGAGGAGCCGTACAAGACGCTGGATTTGGCCCGCGAGAGTCTGACCGATGCGGAGGCCTACGAAGCGATTGCCGCGCATCCGATTCTGCTGCAGCGTCCGATCGTCGTGTATCGAGGCAAGGCAGCCATCGGCCGGCCGCCGGAATCGGTGCGGGTGCTGTTCGAATAATTGTTGTTCAGCGTATTTTTCTTATTGCGTCAGTCCGGTGCGAGCGTGCCAGATTGATCGACTGAATTCTCGTGCCGCGGCTCGCAGCGGCAATCACCGAGCGTCGCGGATCGCCTCGCCGAATTCACACGCGGCCGCCGGCCGCGCGCGCATCACCGGCACCGGAGCCGCACGCGAGCGACCCGAGCGACCCGAGCGACCTCCCGCGTTAACCCGTCCACGTCGACAAGAACGTCCTCAGCAGCCGCCGCAACGCGTGACCGCGAACGACTCAGCCCCAGCCAACTCACCCCCGCCCATCTCCCGCCGACGACCCATCCCGATCATCGTCCGCCCCATCCCCTGCACCGCGCCCCCCCGCCGCCTGCGCCGCCGCCCGCAGCACCGCAATCTGCCCACGATACGCCCGGCATCCGCTGCAAGCCGGCAGATGCACGCGCACCTGCAGACGCTCATGCAGCGTCAATGACCGGTCGAGCGCATCCGACAGCAGTCGCGTCACGTCCCTACATTTCCCCGGCAGCATCTTCGGTCGTCATTCCTTTTTCGCTGAGGCAGGTGCGCAGGCGCGTGCGCGCCCGATACAGCAGCACGCTGCAATGGTTCGTCGTCAAAGTCAGTTCAGTGCAGATGTCGTTGATCTCGACATCGAGGAATTCGCGCATCATGAACACGCGCCCGATGTGTTCCGGCAGATGATCGAGACACACCTGGAACAGCGTCCAGAACTGCTGTTGCTGCAATAGCGTCTCGGGGCGCGGCCACGGCCGCGGCTTCGTATGCGCGGCCCAATGCCCGTTGTCCTTGAACAGCTCGCGATCGAGCGCGGATTCGCCGTCGAGTTCCGCATCGAGCGCGGACAGGCTCACCGTCCGCTGCCGCGCGCGCAGGATGTCGATCAGCTTGTTGCGCAGGATCCCGAACACCCAGGTCTTGTGCGCGGACCGTCCCGCGAACTCGCCCGCGTGCGACCACGCGGCGGTCAGCGCTTCCTGCACGGCATCCTCGGCCGCATCGGCATCGCGTAGCTGGAGTCGCGCGAAGCGCAGCAGGTCGCGCCGCAGTTGCGTGAGATAGGGAGGATCGTCGTACGCGGACGGCATGGCAGGTCGGGAGCCTTACGAAGCGGAAGCAATCGCGTGCGCCACCGGGCGGGCGCGTTGCGAGCAGCTTACTGGGCGCCACGCCGCGCTGCAACGCATGTTCCGTCACGATTTCATGAAGCCGGCCGACGCGCTGCGCTATGCTTGCCGGAATCTTGCGTCGCGTGGCGCGAAATCGCGATGCGGGCGGTTTGTAACATCAGACCATAACGGTCGAGTTATCCACAATTTCTGTGGAAAACCTTGTGGAAAGTCGGGCGGTCGGCCCCGTGGGACGGTTCGCGGGCTGGCTTGCCTATAAACAGACCTTTGTCGCCTGTTTCGAATCAATCGATCCGATTCCTCACTCACCGGAAGGAGAAAGCCATGTCCTATCGTGTTGCCGTCGTCGTCGGCAGTTTGCGTCGCGGTTCCTGGAATCGCGCGCTCGCGCACGCCGTGATCTCGCTCGCGCCCGCCGATTTCTCGTTCGAGTTCGTCGAGATCGGCGAACTGCCGCTGTATAGCCAGGACTACGACGCGGATCTTCCGGACGTCGCGAAGCGCTTCAAGGCGTCGATCGAAGCGGCCGACGCGCTGCTGTTCGTCACGCCCGAGTACAACCGCTCGATTCCGGGCGTGCTGAAGAACGCAATCGACTGGGGCTCGCGCCCATGGGGGCACAACTCGTGGTCCGGCAAGCCGGGTGCCGTGCTCGGCACGTCGCCGGGTGCGACCGGCACCGCGCTCGCGCAGCAGCATCTGCGCAACGTGCTCGCGTATCTCGACGTGAAGACGCTCGCGCAGCCGGAAATGTTCATCAAGCACGACCCGGCGCGCATCGACGACCAAGGCCAGATCGTCAGCGAGGACACCCGCAAGTTCCTGCAGGGCTTCGTCGACCGCTACGTCGACTGGGTGCGCATGCTGAAGTCCGCCTGATCGCCGCACCCTGCGCGCAGCCGACGCCGGCCCGCGTGACGCGGGTCAGGTGTCGGTGTGCCGCGCATCGCGCGCTTCGCGGATGCCGAGCAGGATCTCGTCGAGCAGCGCGATGTCGAACGGCTTCGACAGCACGCGCACGTTGACGGTGCGCGTGCGGTCGAGTTCCTCCGCGTAACCCGTGACCAGGATCACGGGCAGCTTCCCCGGTCGCTTGTCGATCGCTTCGGCGAGATCGATGCCGTTCAGGCGGCCCGGCATGTGGATGTCCGAGATGACGAGGTCGAACGCGTCGTTCGCGGCCGCGCCCTCGATCAGGCGCAACGCGTCGTCGGCGGTGGGCGCATAGGTGACGCGGTGCCCGAGCAGCGTGAGCAGCGCTTCGGTGCCGGCCGCGACTTCGCTGTTGTCTTCGACGAGCAGCACGTGCAGGCCCGCGAGCGCGCTCGTGTCGTGCGCGACGGCCGGCGGCCGCGCGACGATGTCCTCGACGCGTGCACGCGGCAGGTAGAGGCGCACCGATGTCCCGGCGCCGACCGCGCTGTCGATCGTCGCCAGGCCGCCCGAGCGCTCGCAGAACGCGAACACCTGCGGCAGCCCGAGCCCCGTTCCCATCCCCTGCGCCTTCGTCGTGAACAGCGGCTCGAACGCGCGCGCGAGCACCTCGGGCGCCATGCCCGAGCCCGTATCGTCGAGCGAGATCTGCACGAAGTCGCCGGTCAGCGGAAAGCCGTCCTCGCGGCGCAGCGTCACGTTGCGCGCGCCGACCGTGAAGCGGCCGCCGATCGTCATCGCGTCGCGCGCGTTGACGGCGAGATTGATCACCGCGAGTTCGAGCTCGGCGACATCGACGCGGATCGGCCACACCCCGGGCTCGATCGCGACGACCAGCGACGACTTCGACCCGAGCGACGTCTTCAGCAGTTCGCGGCACGTGCCGACCCATTGGCCGATGTCGATCGTCTCGTTGTGCAGCGGCTGCTTGCGCGCGACGCCGAGCAGCTGGCGCGTGAGCGACTGGCCGTTCTTCAGCGCGCGTTCGATCGCGCCGAGTTCCTTGTCGAGATGCTGGACGCCGCGCCGCCGCGCGATCTGCACGTTGCTCGAGATGATCATCAGCAGGTTGTTGAAATCGTGCGCGACGCTGCCGACCAGGTTGCCGAGCGCCTGCATCTTGCGCGACTGCCGGTACGCCGATTCGATCGAGCGCCGCATCGACGCTTCCGCCTGCCAGCGATCCCACGCCTCCTCTTCCGCCTTCAGCCGCTTCAGCGACAGCCAGATCACCGACCACAGCGCGATCGACGGTGCGAACATCGAGATGACCAGCACGCTCAAGTGCTCGTACCATTCGCGCCGGATCGCCGACGTGCGGTACGCGCAGGTCACGTACACGGGATAGCTGCCGACCTGGCGGTACGCGACGATCTCGCTGGCGCCGTCGTGGCGCACGCGCACGATGCCCGCGCGCGGATCGTTGCGTTCGTTGCCGAACGTGGTCGTGAGATCGGTGTGCGCGAGCGACGGCGGCGGCGGATACGACGCGATGACCGCGCCGTCGGAGCGCGCGAGCGCCATCGTCATCGGCGTGGCCGCGCCGCCGAGGAGCTCGCGGTAGAACGAATTGAAGTACGACGATTTCAGCGCGATCGACACCATCCCGGCGAACGAACCGTCGCTATGACGGCGCGCGACGCCCGTATTGAACACGGGGATGTTCTCGAGCTTGAGCGGCCCCATCATCAGCCGCGAGATATGTTCGATGACCTTGCCGTCGCGAATGCCGGCGAAGTCGTCGCGGTTCGCGATCGACGCATAGGGCGCCGGATAGTAGAGGCTGTTCGCGAGCAACATGCCGCTCGCGCCGAAGATCGACACCGCGGCTACCTGCGGATAGCCGCCGCCGATCGTGTTCAGCGCTTCATGGATGTCGGATTCCTGGCGGCGCACGCTGGCATCGTCCATGTCCTGCACGAGGTCGACGATGCGCGCATCGAGCGTCTCGGTCAGGTCGAACACCTTGAGCGCATGCTCCTCGGCGACGCGCACGGTGCGCATCGTCACGTCGCTCGCCGCGGCTTCGCGTGCCTTCAGGTCGTTGTACGCCATGACCGACACGTAGATGCACGGCAGCACGATCGCCGCGACCAGCAGCACGATCAGCGTCACGCGCCGGACCGCGAAATCGTGCTCGGGCGCGCCGGCCGAATAGCTGCCGCCATCCTGCCAGTCGTCGGCAGGCGTGGAGGCGGGCGGGCGGGAGTCGGCGGGACGTTCGGACGTCATTGAAGAGAGCGGGTCAAGCTGCGGTGTTCAATCATAAACGAGTTGCGCCCGCGCGCCGCACCCGGCGCAGCGGGGCAACCTGGTGATTCCGACAGGGGTAAATCGAAAGTTTGAAAACGCTATGAATCCGGCAGCGCAAACGTACACAAAGAAAAATTTTGCGTGCTTATCTCAAAAATGATCGCGGCTGTTTTCCGAACGCTGGGGGATCGGATCGATTTTGTTCGAAATGGTGAATATGGCGAGTTGCACCGCCTCCGGTTTACTCAGAGAATCGCGCCTTGCTTTCCCTATGACAGATATATGCGCCCGCCGGCGTTTGCGGCGCGGTGTGTCGCGTGCATCGTGCCGCGGCTCCCGCGCGCGTCCGCACGGTGGCTGCCAGCGATTGATTGCATGGCGCCTCAAGAAGCGCGCCGCGCGGTCGTTAACGCGAGAGAGACCATTCCGAATACCGCTTCGCTGCCATGCCTTTGCCGATCGTGATCGCCGACGACTCTTTGCTCGCTCGCAAACTTCTGACAAAGGCACTGCCCGGAGACTGGGACGTCGATGTCGCGTATGCGGCGAATGGTCGCGAGGCGCTGGCGCTCTATCGTGACGGCAAAGCTTCCGTGATGTTTCTGGACCTGACGATGCCTGACTTGAACGGCTATCAGGTGCTGGAGACACTGCGCCACGAAGATCTGAACACGTTCGTGATCGTGGTATCCGCCGATATTCAGCCGCAGGCGCAAGCACGCGTGCGCGAGTTGGGCGCGATCGCATTCGTTGCCAAGCCCGTGACGTCGGAGGCATTGCTGCCCATTCTCAAGGAGTATGGGTTGTATGCCTGAATCGGTGTTCACGGCGGAGCAACGCGACGCGTTGCAGGAGATCGCCAACCTCGCGATGGGGCGCGCCGCCGCACGGCTCGCGCTGCTGCTCGGACATTTCATCGAATTGTCGGTACCGCGCGTGCGCGTCGTGAAGGCCGCCGATGCGGGCGACGCGCTGCGCGAGATGACGGGCATCCGCGAGAACGTGACGGCCGTGCGCCAGGGCTTCCGTTCCGACATCAAGGGCGAGGCGATCGTGCTGTGCCGCAGCGCGGGTGTCGCGCGGCTCATGTCGCTGATGGACCGCACGTTCGGCGACGGCGTGTATGCCGGCATGGCGACGCAGGATGAGATCGTGTTCGATGTCGCGAACGTGCTGATGAGCGCGTGCGTGTCGTCGATCCTCGACGAACTCGGCCGCAAGCCTGTGTTCTTCCCGCCCGGGCTGCTCGGCGCGAACGTGTCGTTCGACGACGTGTTCCAGCCGAACGTGCTCGCATGGAGCGTCGCGCTGCTGCTCGAAGTGAATTTCGGACTCGAGGATCACGCGTTCCGCGCACATTTCGTGATGCTGATGGCCGAGGATTCGATCCGGCTGATGGGCGACTCGCTCGACGCGTTGCTGTCCGCGCTATGACCGCTACTACTATTACTACTACCCGCCCCGCCACCACCGCCACCGCGGCGTCGCTGAGCGACCTCGTGATCGAACGGGTGGGCTTCGGCCTGTTCGTGCTCGACCGCTCGATGACCGTGCTGATGTGGAATCGCTTCATGCAGGACCACAGCGGCATCCCGGCTGCCGACGTGATCGGCCGCAACCTGTTCGACTGCTTTCCGGAGCTGCCGCGCGCGTGGCTCGAACGCAAGCTCGAGAGCGTGTTCCAGCTCGGCAGCTTCGCGTTCAGCTCGTGGGAGCAGCGGCCCTACCTGTTTCGCTTCGAGCACGACCGGCCGATCACCGGCGGCGTCGACTACATGCAGCAGGACTGCACGTTCATGCCGCTCACGCGCGGCCGCGAGGTCGAGGCCGTGTGCGTGACGATCTCGGATGTCACGCACGTGAGCGTGATGCAGCGCGAGCGCGAGGAAGCGGTCGCGAAGCTGCGCGAGCATGCGAACCGCGACGGCCTCACCGGCATCGCGAACCGGCGCTTCTTCGAGGCGCGGCTCGGCGACGAGTTCGCGCGCTGGCAGCGCTACGGCGGCGACCTGTCGATGCTGCTGTTCGACCTCGACCACTTCAAGACGATCAACGACCGGTTCGGGCATGCGGCCGGCGATGCGGTATTGCGCGAGACGGCGCGCCGCGTCGCGTCGATCGTGCGCTCCCAGGATACGTTCGGCCGCTTCGGCGGCGAGGAATTCGCGCTGCTGCTGCCGTGCACGAATCTCGACGAGGCGATGCGGGTGGCCGACAAGGTGCGCGACGCGATCGGCAGCACGCCGGTCGACGCGGAAGGTGTCAGCGTGCCGGTGACGGCGAGCGTCGGCGGCGCGTGCGCGACGCCGGGCGTGGCGGCGCCCGACGTGCTCGTCAACGAGGCCGACACCGCGCTCTATCGCGCGAAGCGCCTCGGGCGCGACCGGTCGATCGCGTACGCGTGAGCGCTGCGTGACCGTTTGCGGCGCCGCGCGTCGTTCAGCTTTTCGCGATATCCACGAGCACGCCCGCCAGCACGGCCGGCTGCGACACGAACGGCGAATGGCTGCTGTCGAGCTGGTGCACGTGCGTCGGGTTGCCGGGCACGAACGCGTCGGCTTCGTCGATGAAGCGCTGCTGCAGCGCGGGCAGGATCACGCGATCCGCCAGGCACTTGATGTAGTGACGGTCGATCGCCCCCCAGCGCGCGGCGGTCGTCGGGATCGCGGTCGCGAACGGCGCGGCCGGCACGTCGCAGGTCATCAGGTTCGCCATCGCCTCGAAGTCGGCCTGCGCCGCGTCGTCGTACAGCGCGCGCTTCGCCATCGCGCGATACGCGGCATCGCCGCTGCGCGGATCGATCCGCAGCGCGCCGGCGACGCGCGGGCTCGCGAGCATCAGCGGCGCGAGCATTTCGCCCTTGTTCTCGGGCGCGCGCACGTAGTCGAGGCCCGGCACGCCCGACGCGGGCATGAACGCGGCGAGATACACGATCTTCGCGATCTTCTCCGGCGCGCGTTCCGCCGCGGCCGTGATCGCGAGGCCGCCCATGCTGTGGCCGACCAGCACGACCTTGCCGCGGCCGAGCGCGTACGCGTCGTCGACGGCCTCCATCACCTGCGTCGCGTAATCGTCGAGCGTGGTATTCGCGACCGGCGACGGCTCGGCGCCGAAAGCGTCCTTGTCGAGCGGCCGTTCGAGATACGATGCGGGAAAGCGGGCGTTGATGCCGTGTGCGGGCAGGTCGCGCGCGATCGACAGGTAGCCGCGCTCGGCCAGCGCGGCCGCGACGTGCGCATAGCACCACGCACCGTGCCACGCGCCGTGCACCAGCACGAAAACGGGATGGTCGGATGGCGCGGTGGCGGTTACGTTCGTCTCCATGGTGTCCGTCTTTTTCGAGAAAGATGTTCATCTTAGACGAAGGCGCGTGGCCGAAACCGCGCGCGTTCAAGCCGGCACGCGCGGGCCGACTGTGCGCATACCCGCACCGGTTGCCGCGACGAAGCCCTTTTGTCTCCTACAGGCCACATTTCGTCCTGATCTGATTTGATTTTGCGCCGAAGCGCGCTAATTTGACACTTTGCTTCCGATGGCGCCCCATGAACGTCGACTACCTCTTCTACCGGCGGCCTGACAAGCCCGGCCCCTATTCCCTCGACGACCTGGGCGAGATCGCGCCGCCGATCGGCCCGAGCGACGCGGTGCGCGCGGGCATCACCCGCGTGTTCGACCAGCTCGACTGGCACGAGTCGCCCGACGTCCCGGGCGCGTGGTTCGGCACCGGTGGCGCGTCGTTCCAGTTCACGGCGGAGCCCGACGGCTGCGTGACGAGCTTCATGGGCTCGCGGCTCGAACGCCGCTCGGTGCTGCAGCTGACCCGCGAAATGGGGCTCATCGCCCTCGATCTGCAGCGCGACATCGTCTACGGCTGACGCGCGGCGCGACACGTTCCCCGCCGGGGCCGGCCGCACCAGCTCCCATCGGCCTTTGCGCGGCCCGCCGGGCGCGGCACGAGGCCGCCACCGAACTTCAAAGATTGCTATACTTTCGCCCAATTCCGGCTTCCGGCCGGTAATTTGTGCCTGTCTGCGTCGATCGTTCGCATATCTCGCACGCATTTGACGCCCTGACCAACCCAGCCGGGCATGGCTTCTTCAATCGCCCCGCGTGGGCGTCTCCGTGGAGCTCGTCTTGGCCGTTTCCAATCTCGTCGTGGACGAACAAGAAACCGACGCCGCTGCCGTCACATCGGGCAGTTCTTTCTATTTGGCGATGCGCATCCTGCCGGCGGTGCAGCGCGACGCGATGTTCCAGGTCTACGCGTTCTGCCGCGCGGTCGACGACATCGCCGACAGCGACCTGCCGCGCGCCGAGCGCAACGCGGGCCTCGATCGCTGGCGCGCGGACATCGACGCGTGCTTCGCCGGCCAGCCGCCGCGCCATCTGGTCGCGCTCGAGCGCGAGATCCGCGCGTTCGACCTGAAGCGCGAGGATTTCCACGCGATGATCGACGGAATGGCGATGGACGCCGCCGAAGACATCTGCGCGCCGGACGAACCGACGCTCGACCTGTTTTGCGATCGCGTGGCGAGCGCGGCCGGCCGTCTGTCGGTGAGGATTTTCGGGATTCCCGAAGCGCAAGGCATCGCGCTGTCGCACCACCTCGGCCGCGCATTGCAGCTGACGAACATCCTGCGCGACATCGACGACGACGCGGCGATCAACCGCTGCTACCTGCCGCGCGAGCTGCTCGCGCGCGAAGGCATCGCGATCACCGATCCGGCGACGATCGTGCGCGACCCGGCGCTGCCGCGCGTGTGCGCGACGCTCGTCGAGCGCGCGCTCGAGCATTTCCGCGCGGCGGACGCCGTGATGGATACCTGCACGCGTGCGCAGGTGAAAGCGCCGCGCATCATGTCGGGCGCGTATCGCTGCATTCTGGAGGCCGCGGTCGCGCGCGGCTTCGCGGCTCCGCGCGCGCCGCTGCGCAAGCCGAAGGCGCGCATGCTGATGATCGCCGCGCGTTACGCGCTGTTCTGAGCCGATGCCCAGAACCGTCCATGTGATCGGTGCAGGACTCGCGGGCCTGTCGGCCGCCGTCGAGCTGCAACGTCGCGGGCGGCGCATCGTGCTGCACGACGCGCATGCGCACGCGGGCGGCCGCTGCCGCTCGTGGTTCGACGGGACACTGAACACGACGCTCGACAGCGGGCTGCATCAGGTGTTCGCGGGGCAGCCCTCGACGCAGCGCTACCTGCGTGCGATCGGCGCGGCCGATCAGCTCACGGGGCCCGCGCTGCCCGAATGTCCGGTGGCCGACGTCGCGTCGCAGCAGCGCTGGACGCTGCGCTTCGGCAACGGGCGCTGGCCGTCGTGGCTGTTCGACGCCGCGTCGCGCGCGCCGGGTACCACGCCGCTCGACTACCTCGCGCTGGCCTCGCTCGCGTTCGCACGCACCGGCCGCTCGCTCGCCCAGACGATGCGATGCGACGGCGTGCTGTGGGATCGTTGGCTGCGCCCGTATTTCCTCGGGGTGCTGAACGTCGAGCCGCGCCACGCGAGCGCCGAACTCGCGCGCGCGGTGTTGTGCGGCACATTTGCCGCGGGCGGCCCAGGCTGCCGCCCGCTCGTCGCGCGCCACGGGCTCGGCAGCGCCTTCGTCGAACCGGCGTTGCGGATGCTGCAGCACGGCGGCGCGCAGATCCGGCTGAACTCGCGGCTCGACGCGTTCGAATTCGGCGCGCACGGCAATGCGGTCGATGCGGTCACGGTCGGCGGCGAGCGCGTGGATCTCGCGCCGGGCGACGCGGTCGTGCTCGCCGTGCCGCCCGAGGTCGCGCAGCCGCTCGTCCCGGATCTCACCGCGCCCGACACGTTCAGCGCGGTCGTGACCGCATACTTCGCGGTCGACGCACCGGCCGGCGGCACGCCGCAGACGACCGTCGTCAACGGCGTCGTCGACGCGGTGCGCGCCGGCGGCGGCATGCTCGCGGCGACGATCCGCGACGCGGGCCGCTGGCTCGACATGCCGCGCGACGCGCTCGCGCGGCGCATCTGGGAAGACGTCGCGCGCGTGAGCGGCGCGAACCCGGAAACGATTCCCGCGTGGCAGCTCGTCGTCGAGCCCCGCGCAGGCTTTGCGGCGGTGCCGTCGCAGGAAATGAAGCGTCCGGCCGCGCGTACGCGCTGGACCAATCTCGTGCTGGCGGGCGACTGGATTGCCACCGG
>Ga0207647_10003960_pt1 | contig 11057 bp, 9 predicted proteins | sample KBSCornC2_FD_184295 | JGI IMG/M metagenome (GOLD analysis project Ga0207647, IMG submission 184295) | Corn rhizosphere microbial communities from Kellogg Biological Station, Michigan, USA - C2 (SPAdes) (version 2) | ecosystem: Host-associated > Plants > Roots > Rhizosphere ...
GTCTCCGCAATGACCTTGGGGCGTCGTGTACGTCCCGCCAAGCGAGGGACAGCGCGCGGTGCGAATTCTGATCGTCGACGACGAACCGGCAATGCATGACTCCTACCGGCACTGCTTCGAGCCGGTGGCGACCAATCATGACGCGCTGAGCGACATGGCCGTAGAGCTGTTCGGCAACGCGTCCGTGCCGGTTTCGGAGCCAGGCGGCACGGGGTTCGACACTGTTCATTGCAACCAGGGCATGGACGCGGTTGCCGCGGTCGAGGATGCGATCGCCGACGGCAATCCGTTCGCGGTTGCCTTTATCGACGTCCGCATGCCGCCGGGGATCGACGGCAAGGAAACCGCGACTCGCATCCGCGCGCTCGACCCCAACATCAATCTCGTCATCGTCACCGGCTTTTCCGACTTCTCGCCGATCGAGATCTCGAAGGCAGCGGGGCCAGTCGACAAGATCTTCTATATCGCCAAACCGTTCGAGATCGCCGAGGTCGTGCAAACCGCGACCGCGCTTTCGCACCGCTGGCAGGCCGACCGCGAACTCGCCGCGGCAATGGCGAAGCTCGAGGAACAAGCGGTCGAACTCGCCGCCAACGAATCGAAGGCGCTGCACATGGCGACGCACGATTCGCTGACCGAGGCGCCCAATCGGCTCGCCTTCCTGAAGGCGCTAACCGACAAGGCACGCAGCGGCGGGATGTTCGCGGCGGCGATGATCGATCTCGATCGCTTCAAGATCGTCAACGACACGCTGGGGCACCTTGCCGGCGACGAACTGATCCGTGCGATCTACGCCATCCTGCAGCAATCGGCCCCGCCAGGCGCGATCGTCGCGCGGCTGGGCGGCGACGAGTTCGGCATCCTGTTCGACACACTCGGCGAGCCGGCCGCGGTCATGGCGTGCGACCATATCATCGCCGCTTGCACATCCAGCTTCCGGATCATCGGTCATTCGGTCCAGGCATCGGCGTCGATCGGGCTTGCGATCGCCGAAGTCGATGGCAATCGCGATCCGACGGACGTCATGCGCAAGGCCGATCTCGCGCTCAACGATGCCAAGAAATCGGGCCGTGGCGTCGTTCGCGCCTATAATGAGGGCATGGACGAAAGCGTCCGTTTCCGCCGCCGCATCGAAGGCGGGCTGGGTCAGGCGATCGAGCGCGGCGAACTGAGCCTCGCTTATCAGCCGATCGTCGCGGGACACGATATGGAAGTGGTCGGGTTCGAGGCGCTGTTGCGCTGGAACACCGCCGAATTCGGACCGATCAGCCCGGCTTTGTTCATTCCCATCGCCGAAGAATCGAACCTGATCCACGAACTCGGTGACTGGGTGCTCGACGAGGCGCTGAAGGTGCTCGACCAATGGCCGGGGCAATATGTCTCGGTCAATTTCAGCCCGCGTCAGTTCCGCCGTCTGAACTTTGTCGGCCATGTCGTCGAACGCGTGATGCGCGCGGGGATCGCACCCGCCCGTGTCCAGATCGAGATCACCGAAACCGCGATCTTCGACAACGCCGAACGCGCGGCCGAGACGCTCTACAAATTGCGCCAGATGGGCTTCCGCATCGCGCTCGACGATTTCGGTACCGGTTATTCGTCGCTCTACAATATCCGCAAGTTCGCGCTCGATTGCCTGAAGATCGACAAGAGCTTCATCGACGGCATGGGCCGCGAGCGCGAGTCCGCCGCGATCGTCCAGTCGATCGTCCATCTCGGCCACGCGCTCGGATTGGGCGTGGTGGCGGAAGGGGTGGAGACCGATGCGCAGGTCCAGGCGCTTCGCCTCGCCGGCACGAGCCATTTGCAGGGCTATTATTTCTCGCGGCCGGTCCCGGCCGATATCGCACGCGAGATCGCGCAGGAGCGCTATATCGGCGGCGAGGACGATCTCGACGGCGACGAATTCGCGATCCGGGCGGGCGACGGGACCAACGGCTGATGGTCCGGCTGCGCGCCGCGACCGGGCGCCGATTGTCGTTCGCGTCGCTCGGCGGCAAGCTGCTCCTGATCCTCGCATCGGTCGGGCTGGTTGGCTCGATTGCGCTGACGGTGCTGCTCGCCGTGGTCATCACCCCCAGCTTCAACGCGCTCGAACGCCAGGCGATCGACGGACACGTCCAGCGGACGCGCGCCGCGCTCACCGACTTCGCGAGCAAGGTCGAAAGCTCGGTGCGCGATTATGGCGACTGGAATTCCAGCTACGATTATATCGTCAAGCCGACGCGCGCATTCGAACAGGAAAGCTTTTCGCCGCTGGCGATGGCCAATCTCGACGTCGATGCCATGGCCTATCTGCGTCCCGATCGCAGCCTGGTGATCGCGCGCTGGATCGATCCGCGCACCGGCCGGGAGAATGACGCCCTACGCGACGCGATGGTCGCGGCGATCCGCCATGCTCCACTCGACGGCGCGATGAAGGGAAGCAATTCGGGCCATTTCTATATTCGCCTCGGCAAGATCGTGGCGGCGGTCGGCGTCGCCAAGGTCAGGAAAAGCGACGGCACCGGCACGCCGCGCGGCTATGTCGTCATGGCGCGCCGGATCACGTCGGCGCAGCTGGCGAAATTGCTCCAGGTGCCCGCGCGCCTGGATCTCGATGGCGTCCGTGGCGACCTCGTCACCACCAGTCCGACCACGATGCAGATCGCGGTGCCGGTGACCGGAGCGGAAGGCAGGCCGGTCGCGGTCGCCAGCTTCGTGGTGCCGCGCGACGTGTCGCAACTCGGGCGCCACATGCTCTGGCTCGCGGTGCTGGGATCGACCATTTTGCTCGCGCTCGTGCTCGCGGTGCTGAGTCGGATGTTCTCGCTTCTGGTGCTCAAACCGCTCGGCCGGGTCGAGGGGCATATGCAGCGCGTTCGCAACTCCGGCTCACTGACCGTGTTGCCCCAGGACGCCGCGCGCCGCGATGAGATCGCGTCGCTCGGCCGCAGCTTCAACGCGATGCTGGTCCAGCTCAAGGAGCTGCGCGAGCAAGTCGAGGCACAGGGCTTCGAGCTCGGCCGATCGGAAAGCGCGGTCGCGGTGATGCACAATGTGCGGAACGCGTTGAACCCGGTATCGACAATCTTGTCGGCCGGCATTGGCCAAGGCGCGCCGGTCGAGCGCGCGCTGATCGACCGTGCCTTGGCCGAACTGGTCGCCGCGGAGACCGCGCTCGAACGCCGCGAAAAACTGGCATCGTTTATCGCCACGGCCTTCGACGCCGAGGACAGGCAGCGTGAGGACCGGATCGGTCAGTTGCAGGTCGGTCGCGACGCGATGCGCCAGGTGTTGGAGATCATTGGCGCGCAACAACAGCTCGCGCATGAGCGGCCGCCGCTCGAAGAATGCGATGCGACGCAGATCATCGCGCAGAATGCCACGATCGCGCGACATTCCGGGAAAGGCGCGTCAATCGCGTTCAACTTCCCTGCGAAGAAGCACAAGGTGATGGCCAACCGCGTGCTGCTGAGTCAGGTCGTCGGAAATCTGTTCTCCAACGCCGCCGAGGCGATCTCCGCGGTGGGCGGGTCGGGCAGTATCAATGTCACGGTCACCGACACGAATGACGGTCGTGTGGAGATCGCGATCCACGATACGGGCGAGGGGTTCGATCCGGGCGGGACGCCACAATTGTTCCAGCGCGGCTTTTCGACCCGCCAGCACAAGTCGGGCGGATTTGGCCTGCATTGGTGCGCCAATTCGGTAACCGCGATGGAAGGCTCGTTGAGCCTCGAAAGCGATGGTGTCGGCCGTGGCGCGACCGCGCGCTTGGTGCTGCGTGCCCCGGCACGTGAAACAACGAAGACCGATCTCGCCGCCTGACGGCGTGCTTACTGTCGGGTTCTATCTAGAAAGCGCGGCTCGCTTGCCGTCCTCACGCGTTTAGGGGCGGGAGAGGAGCAGGTGATGACGGACCATTACAAGCGAGGACGGCGGCCGCCGGCCAGAACGGCCATGGAGAGCGCGCCAATCGACGTGCAGCATGGGCCAATCGGGAATGGACCGGGCTATTCCGGTCAGGAATATGACGCGGACGACTTCGCTGCCGATCGCGTGTTGAAGGAGAGCGCGGAAGGACCAAAGCGTTCCACCGAAGCCGCCGATGATCGCTTACCGCCCGAAAACGGCCGCCGGGCGTGGTTCGATGAGCGAACCGGAGAGGTGCACGGAAGCGGCGTAGGCGCCGGCGGCGGCAATCCGGGAGAGGATTTCGCCAGCGATCCGGCGGCTGGCGACGGTTACCCGCAGACCGGCCGCGGATCAGCGGAGGTTAATAAACCGGGCGGGCACTGAAATCGACGACGCCCGCCGACGGCGTCCGCACTGGTGCGACAATCGGCGGCGCGAAGATGAAGTCTCGGCTCGAGCCGCATCGCCTACCCGTCTAGACGGCTCGCCGTGGCGATCGGCCTCAGAGCGGCGACACGCCGAAATATTTGAGCAAGCCGAGCACGAGCAACAGGAGAGCGATCGCTACGATCACATTGGCGACGTTGAAACTGCTGCGTTCGACCACTGTGCGATCGTCGGTACGAATATCTGTCATCTGAACCTCCTACTTGCGCAATAGAACGCGATCGTAACACCGGCGGTTCCGTTGCCGGCTGACAGGGCTTGACCGCTCGCTACCGGCAGCACGCTTAGAGTCAGATCAGCGGCCGTTGCTGGCGCGTATCGAAATGGCCGCGTATCAGGTGAAGAGCCCGGGCCAGCCGAGGCATTTCGATCAGGCCACCGAGCGATATCCGCACTGCCTGATCCGTGCCGGGCGTGACACGAAAACGGTGGCCGGCCACGACCGACAGTCCACTCGGGCGCATCGCATCGGCGAGTTCGGCGCCATCGAGCCCGGCGGGCAGCGGAAGCCAGAGATGATAGCCCTGAGCATGCGCCTGATAGGGCAGTCCTTTCAGGATATCGGCAGCGATAGCCTGACGCCGCATCGCCTCGTTCCGCATCGCCTCGACCAATCGATCGTAACGGTCGTCATCGAGCCAGGTTCGCACCATGGCGGCGTTGAGCGGCGGCGCCATGATCGCGGTTTCGTGAACATCGGCAGCAAGACGGAGCGCGCCGCCGATATCGGGCGCGCGAACATAAGCGATGCGCAATGCTGGAGAGATGGTCTTGGAAACGCTCGCCACGTACCAGGTTCGTTCGGGCGCAAGAGCAGCGATTGGCACCGCGCACGGGGCGCACAGGGCGCCATAAACATCATCCTCAATCACCGTCAGATCGTTCGCCCGCGCGGCTTGGGCGATCGATTGACGCGTTGCTGCATCGAGCGTCATCGCGGTCGGATTGTCGTTGGTCGGCACCACATACAATGCGCGAATCCGTTCCGAGCGACAGGCCGCCGCCAAGACGTCGCCGTCGATCGTCGGCAGGGGGACCAGCCGCAATCCCAGCCGCGCGGCCAGGACCTTGAACCCCGAATAGACGAACCGTCCGCATGCGACGGCGTCGCCAGGGCGGAGCGCCGTGTTCACGATCGCATGAAGTGCGTTTTGCGCGCCGGCGGTAACGATCATTTGATCGTCCGATGCATCGACGCCGGCGCGGGCGATCAGCCGCGCGCCAGCAGCACGGTCCGCCGCACTTCCACCGGTGGGCTGGTATTGCATCCGCAATCCCGATCCATCCGCGAGCAACGTCGCGATGGTATCGCGCATCGCGCGGCCAAGCATATCGCCGGGTAATTCGGGCGGCATGTTCATGCCCGTATCGACCCGCGCGGCATCCTCGATCTGAGCGGGAGAAGCGCCCCGGACGAAGCTGCCGGCACGGCCATGCGCCTCGATCAAGCCGCGTTGCCGGACGGTCTCATAGGCCCTGGTAACGGTGGTGAGGTCGACGCCGAGCCGCGCTGCGAGATCGCGCTGTGGTGGCAAGCGATCGCCGCTGCTCAAAGTGCCGCGCTCGATCGCCGATCCGAGCGCATCGGCGATCGCCAGATATTTTGGCGCGCGCGCTTTGGTCAGGTCGGGCAACCACTCGTCAGTCATCGAAATTGCTGCCTTTGGTGCGGCCATGCAGCTGGTTCCACAGGCGTTCGGTGCCCGCTTCCTGCGACCGGTTGACATATTGCGACGCGACCAGCCAGCCTTTGATCGGCCGTAACGGCACCAGGCAACCCGCCACCATGATCGGCACCGACGTGACCAAATGAACCCATATCGGCGGGTTGTATGCCACTTGAATCCATACAACAATGAAGATCAGGGGCAAGGCGATCAGGCATAAGGAAAAGAATGCGGGGCCATCGTCAGGCGCCGCGAACCGGTAATCCAATCCGCAACACTCGCAGGTATCGGTGACCTTCAACCACGATCTGAACATATGCCCCTTGCCACACCGTGGACAGAGTCCCTTCCAACCCGTTTCGATGATCCAGCGGAACTTGTCGTTGCTATTTTGTACGGGTGGCATTTTTCGGGTGTCTCGGCACTGTATGGATATTGATCCATACATAGTGCAACTTTGCCCGCAGCGCGAGGGCTTTTGAGCTGCAAAACGCCGACAGGCGACTGCACTCCATGCATCGGGGGAAGGATGCTGAGATGGGCTTGCGGGAGACGATCTCACGGCTGGTCGCGTTTAGGTCGCGATATCGGATGAACCGCGTGCCGGCGTCTTGCCGCTGCAACAGGCCGAGCGTATCGCTTCGCCAGCGAACCGAAAAAGCGGCGCGATCGAAGGGGTGTCTGGAAGGAACCCTTATGCGTTTCGCGTTTTCGCCCGCCGCCATCTGGACCATTATCGACAGCGCAAGAAATTGGCGGATCGCGCGCGATGCCGGCGATCCCGTTCAGCCGAGTCTGTACCGACGGCTAGAACGCTTCGGCGCTGGCCTGCTCGCGCCGGTCTTCGATAGCGTGATGACTCTGTTCGAGGCGGGCTTCCGGCGGCGTTTCCGTCCCGGCAGCCTGCTGGATATCGGATTATCGCGCGACGAACGTCATTTGCTCGCCCTGCTGGAGGGAGCCGGCGCCAGTACGATCGAGCGGTTCGACCCCAGCCTAGCGAGCACGATGCGGATAGCGCTCAGCTCCGCCCGGATCATGCTGTTGTCGGTCATCGGGGAGGTGATCGGGGTTCCATCCGCACCGGCATCGACCCCACTTTTCTTTCCGGCGACGGCTGCACAGCGGGTGCCGATATCCAACGCCCTTCACGTCTATTTCAAGCAATAATCAAACAGTCGCGGCCGGGAGCAACCCGGCCGCGACCTTGTCTTGATAACTATTCAGCTGCGACCTCGGCGTCTTCGTCGGGGAGCGTGACGGGACCCCGATCATTGGCCGCGGGCGTAGCCAGCAGCGACATGCCTTTCTCCGACAACAGCATTCCGATCAGCGCCTGGAGTGCGCCGCCACCGGCGCCCGCGCCGGCATCGCCGCCGGTACTGATCTGCACCCTCGGCACAACGTCGACGCCAGACGTTTCCAGCGCCTGGGCCAGTCGCTCGATCACCTGACGCGTCAGCTGATATTGCGCGCCGCCCGAGGCAGCCGCCTGCTTCTCGATCGTCTCGGCAGTGGCGAGACCGGTCTTGGTGATGCGATCGGCCTCCGCGCCCGCCAACGCCACGACCTTCGCCGCCTCACCTTCACCAACGATGCGGATGCGGTCGGATTCGGCCTTGGCAAGCGTGCGGGTCTGTTCGGCTTCCTGCGCGGCGCGCTTCACCGCCGCCTTGCCCTGGTTCTCCTGCACCGTGATCGACAGCTCGGACTCGGTGATCGCGGTCTGCTGGTGAGCGCGCGCCTGCGCCTCGCGCAGATCTTTCTCGCCCTCGGCCGCGACGCGCTGCTTGGCGTAGGTCGTGACCTGTTCCTCGGCGACCTGTCGTTCGCGCAATTGCTGCAGGACCTTTTCGATCTGGTCGTTGCCGGCGGCGGCGCGCGGCGTGCCGATCAGCACTTCCTGCAGTTCGAGATTATAAGCGGTGAACTTTGCCCGCATCTGATCGCCCGCCTGCTCCTGGATGTCGGAGCGTTCCTGGAGCAACTGGATCAGCGTTTTCTTCTGCGCGACGTTCTTGAAATAGGCCGAAACCATCGGATCGAGCGTCTGCTCGACCAGTTTCTTGATATCGCCGAACCGCTGCACCACCAACGGCGCCTTGCGGTAATCGATATGCACGACGACCGACAGCGGCAGCGTGGGCTCAAACGCGTCCTTGGTAATCAGCGACACTTCGGACAAATTCTCGTCGAACTTGTGCTGTCCGGTCATCTCCTGGTCCCATTTGAGGATGAAGTTGGTCGTTGGTACGATCAGGATCTTCCCGGCATAGGTGTTGAACGCATATTTGCCCGGCAGCAGCGGATCGCTCCACACGCCGCGCGTGCCGCGATCGACCAGCTCGCCATGGCGATAATCGTCGCCCGACGTGTCGGCACCGCTGTCGCCGGTGTAACTGATGACGACGCCCACATGGCCGACCTCGATCACCGTCTTGGCGACCATCTCCACCGTCGCGAACAGGCGGTTGATGAAATAGCTGCCCTCGACCAGGACCTGGAGTTGGCGGCCGCGACGACCGCCCGCCGCGATGAACTTCTCCGGATCCTGGAAGCTGTTGTGGAACGTCGTGTCGTCCGACTGGTCGGTGCCGACTTCGGGCGCGATGATCTGGTCGGCGGTCAGCGCCGGGCCGTCATGCACCGTGACGATGCCGATCATGTCGGACGCGTCCTTGATCACGACCGACTCGAAACCCGACCGCTCCTCGATCACGCGCTGCATGTTGCTGAACAGGTCGAAGTCGTTCGCCTCGAGCATCAGGCCGTAGAGATGCTCGCGCGTGATGATGACGAACTGCGCCAGGTTGATGGCGTATGTGCCTTCGCGCAGGATCGCGCGTTGCGGACCTTTTTGCCCGCCATCCTCCAGAAAGCGGCGCACGTCGAGAAAGTCGGCGGTGCGCAAATTGCTCGCCAGCGTCTGGGTCGGACCCAGTGGGGCGCCGTCGCGCGCGAAGACATAGCCGATCTGGCCTTGGGGGATGGTGACCAAAGGCTGCGAATGGACGCGATACTGGAACGGCATGAAGAAGTGATAGCCGCCGCGCAGGACAATCGGCTGGTAGCCGGCCTCGCCGTTGAGGGCGATCAAGCCGGAGGTGACGGAGCCGTTGCGGCTCCACAATTTCTCGACGATCGCGACGCGGTTGTTGCGCACGTAGCGAACGCAGCGAGAGAGGATGAACAGACAAGCGACAACAAGGGCCACGACGGCCGAAGCGCCGAGCACATACATATTTGTCATCTGTGGTGGGTGTCCTTGGGACCTAAAGAAGAGCGCACGATCGCGCTCTCCCTCTATTTAATGTGCCCCAAGTCTAGCTTCCAGAGAAATCGGAAGGACCATACCGATTTTCGACGTAGCGTGCGACCGCACGTGCGTCGCCATGGTTAAGCCTGCTTCGCTCGGCAGCCAGATCATTTAGCGTATCGTCGATCCGTTGTAGCGAGCGAGTCGCGAGTGCGAGAATGTCAGTTCGGGATTCGTCCGAAGCGGTGTCATTCGCCACCGCCATCGCGTGGACGACTTGTACGAGGTCGCGTGACAGCGCCTGATATCTCTCGTCGTCATGGTCCCACCTTGGTCGGGCTAGCACATCGACGAGTCGGCGAAGATCGGCACCGGGTAATGATCGTGCCTCGGCCAGCGCATGCGTGACGCGCATCCGGGAGTCATTTGCCGCGCGCCTGGGGTCGATCGCGTCGCGGTGACGGCGAAGGCCGACCAACGGCTCGAGAGCAGCCGTGACAACTGTCGCTGCCAGTGCCAACGCCGCGTAGCCGGCCAGGAACCAGCCGCTATAGCCGAGCGCCAGCTGGGCGAGGTCGCCAAACGGCGCGCCCGCTGGCGCCGTGAACAACGTCGCCACCGCAACCGTCACGACATAGACGGGCACGGCAAAGTGCAGGAAAGCACCGCAGACGATGCGCCAGGCGCGGATCGGTGCTTTGGCGACCAGGGCAGGGTGGGCCGATACGCTGTTCATGGACGTTGAGGCCCTCCTTCGAGCCCGCGACCAACGGCGACGAATGTGGGGAGAAGCTGACGCGCTGCAAGAGCACGTCTAGGCGGCGCGGTCTCGGCCGACCTCGTCCTTGCGCCGGAGATAGGGCGCGACCAGATTGCGCGATCGGAACCATTCCTGGCGCTCGGGGCTCAGCGTCGCGAAATTGCCGATCACGCGACGGCAGTCGGGCGTCCTGCACTGGCAGATCATGTGCCAGTTCGATTCGGCCAGCGTGGTCGAATAATCCCAGCAGATTTCCTCTCCCTGCGCGATGTCGCGGATCGCCACCAGGAACACGCCCTGATCGGTGAAGCGCAGGCCGGCATTCGGCGAGCAACTGTGGTTGACCAGATCGTCGATCCGTCCCGAGGGGCCCATATAATGGTCCGGCGTAACCTGGACGAACCGGTCCGACTGGCCGCGCATCAGGCTGGGGATGCGGTCGGCGCGAAAGCGGCGGCCGGTGAAGGACATCAGCCGGTCGCCCTCGGCGAACGCCGTTGCCGCGAAGACGGCCTTGCCCAGATGGTTCTCGCTCACCGCGAACAAATTGGCGGGCGTGCGGATCGCGTCGAGGATGTAGAATCGTCCATTGCGGAAGCCGAGCGACCGTAGCGGGTTGATTGTGGCCAGCCCGACCAGGAACCAGACGCTGGCGTGGCAGACGAACTCGACCAGAATATAGGCATATTCGCCGATGGGGCTACCGGGCGTGCGCGCTGCAACCATCAATGTCGCAAGGTCGCCCAACGTCCAAAGGCCCCAGGCGGGCGAGCGCTCACGATTGCGGTCGGCAGCGACGCTGGCCCAGGTCGGCCAGAAACTGATGGGTACAGCCACGACCACCAGCATGTGCGCCCAAAAGGCATCGCGGAACATCGCCCAGACCGCGAGCGCCATCAGGCTGGCACCGATACAGATCGCTTCGGTGCGCGTCGGCAAGCTCCAGGCGGACCGTCGCCACAAGGCGATCGTGATCGCGACGCAGGCGACGGTCGCGAACAGGAACACCCAGCGCTGCAGCCCGTCCGGGTTC
>Ga0207647_10003962_pt1 | contig 11051 bp, 7 predicted proteins | sample KBSCornC2_FD_184295 | JGI IMG/M metagenome (GOLD analysis project Ga0207647, IMG submission 184295) | Corn rhizosphere microbial communities from Kellogg Biological Station, Michigan, USA - C2 (SPAdes) (version 2) | ecosystem: Host-associated > Plants > Roots > Rhizosphere ...
TCGCCTGGCCGGTGCCGGCCACCACCGAACCGCGGCCATTCGGTCCAGGCAGCACGGTCACCTTGGTTTGGACATCAACGATGCCCAGGCCCGGAATCAGGTAACGCGCGAGCCCGCCCGCGATCGCAACGTCATAACGGCCGCTAACGAGATCGATGCGGACCTGAAGCGTGCCCTTCAGCTTGTCCGAACTGAGGGCGAGGTCCGGTCCGACCAGCGTCTTGGCATCGACGCGGAGTCGCCCTGCAACCAGAAGGTTGCGCAATATGCCGCCGGCCACTGTGCCGACGCCCGTCACCTGCGCTGCCTGCAGACGGATCGGAATGGTAACCGGCGCGTGAGACCAATGGCCTTCTCCGGACGCGCGAATATTGTCGAAGCCGGTCGTGTCGAAGGCGATATGCGGGCTCGCCAGCGTGTAGCGGAAGCCGAAGCCTCGATAGGGGCCGTCGAGATAGGCATGGAGATGCACATCGCGCCCGGTCATGTTGGGGAAGAGCGCGGGCGGCTTCAGTAATTTTGCATCGAGCGCGAGCTTGGAGAAGGCACCCTCGGCCAGATCGATTCCGCCGACCGCCGCGAACTGCAGCGCAGGCGAGGCGAGGTTGAGGTGGCCGTTCAGCTTGCGGTCCGCCAGCGTGGCTGCGCCCAGCACCTTTATGCTCGGCGCAGTTAGGCGTTGCAGCTTGCCGTGAAGGATGTTGGAGGGGGCGATACTGCCGCCCAGACTGTAGCGTCCGTTGCGCACGCCCAGGCCCAGATCGACGACCTTGCTGCCGCCAAGCAGGCCCTTGGCGCTGCCATCCCACACGTGCCACGTCCCACGCCCGCCGACGCGCAGCGTGATCGGTTCATGCACGCGGGTAAGTCCCGCCACGACCCCGCGCGCAGGACTATCGAGCATGCCGGCAAGATTGAAACGGTCGCCATCGGGTTCGGCATCCAGATCGAGCACCAGCCGGTCGCGGGCGGTCGATACAGCGCGCAACCTGATCATCGCCCGGCGGCCGTGGATGTCGGCCTTGGCGGCAAGACGCACGATTTCGGCATGGCCGGCAACCGCGCGGCCGAGCTTCAGCCGATCGACGCTGAGCGATCCGATATGAATATCGAAGCCGGGCAGGATCGGACCACCTGGCTTGCTCTTGAGCTTGGGCAGGCGATCCAGGATCAGCAGCGGGGCGGAGACGCTGTTGATGTCCAGCAGATTGTTGGCCCAGGCGAAGGGGTGCCAATCCAGTCGGATCTCCGGCGCCTCGAAGAATTGGCCCCTGAGGTCGTACAGGCGTACGTCGCGCAATGTCGCCCGGCGCCAGATCGATCCTTCTATCCGCCCGATCTTGATGCGCAATCCGCTCGACGGACGCATCTTGCCAATATGGTCGGCGATGAGGCGATGACCCGGCTGGGTGTCGATGCTCCATAGCGCGACAAGGAACAGTCCGATCAGCCCGAGCAAGCCGATGCCAATCGCGCGAAGCAGGCGCTGACGGCCGCTGCGACGCGGTGCGGGCGCCTCGGCGATTTCGGCCTCCTCCGCCATCAGAAGGCCTGACCCAACGAAACGTAGACCGCAACGCGCGACTCCCCCGGCCGCCGGTTGAGGGGGGTGCCGACATCCACGCGAATCGGGCCGAAGCTCGAATAATAACGGACGCCCAGGCCCGTGCCGTAACGCAGCCCGCTGAGCTTGGGCAGGCTGGAGCTGTAGAGGTTACCCGCGTCGAGGAAGGGCACCACGCCGAAATTGCCGAAGCGGACGCGCGCCTCGGCCGAAAATTCGGTGAGGGCCCGTCCTCCTAGCGGATCGCCATTCTGATCGGCCGGCCCGATCTTCTGATAGCCGTAGCCGCGTATCGAACCGCCGCCACCGGCATAGAAACGCCGTGACGGCGCGATACTGTCACGCGCGACGCCGTCGATCGAGCCGAAACGTGCGCGCCCGGCGAGAACGATGCGCGAGCCGATCGGCTGATAGACGGAGCCGTCGAGCTGGATCTTCACATAAGCGTGCGTGCCCGATTGCAGCGACAATTCGGGCGAGACGCGCCCCGACAGGCGGAAGCCACGCGTGGGATTGAGCAAGTCGTCCGAACCGTCATAAGCCAGGCTGGTCGGTGCGGCCGCGACCAGATAGGTCTTGCGGGTCGGATCGCCCGTATGGCGTTCGTCGGTGGCAACGAATTCCGTGCCGAGCGACCAGGTCCAGGTCTTTTGCCAAATGATGTTGGTCTGACGCTCCAGGCTCGCCCCCACCGTGAAGGTGCGCGCATTATAGGCATCGAAGACGGTGTGGCTGGCGACCACCTGTGCGGTGAGGATGCGGTCCCGCGCATGGAAATTTCCCTGGCGCAGGGTGGCGCCGAGCGACTGCTCGCGTGTGCCGGCCACCCCGCGAAACGTGACCGCGCCTTCAGGCTTGATCAGGTTGCGATGGGTCCACGATGCCTCGACGCGCACGCCTTCGCCCGTGCTGTATCCCAATTCGCCGGCAATGGTACGCGGTGGCGCGCGATCGATATGGACGTCGATATCGACGATGGCCGGATTGGCGGTGGCGACAGGCGTGATGGTTGTGGTCGAAACCAGGCCCGTCGCGATTAGCGCGCGGCGGAAATCGTCGAGCTTGGCAGCGTCAAATTGCTGGCCCGGGTGAAAGCGCGCAATCGTCTGCAGATGCTTGGCCGAAAAAAGCGGCTTTGCGCCCGTCGGAACGATTTTCCCAAAGCGAGCCCGCTCGCCCGGGGTGACTGCCAGCGTCAGCACCGCCTTGTTCGCCTGGTGGTCGATCGCGACATCCGGCTCGCCGACTTTGGCGAAAGGATATCCCTGGCGGCCGAGCTCGACCTTGAAGGCCGTGACCGCATTGAGCACCGCGTCGGCATTGACCGGATCGCCCGCCTTGATGCCGAAATCCTTGGCAAGCCGCGGTGCTTCCTTGCCGGCGGCCTCCAGCCCCTGCAGATTGACGGTACTGAACTGATAAGCGTCACCCGGCGTAACTTGGACATGCACCACGGTTTGGCCGCTCTCAGGGTTGGAATTGACGGTCGCGACCACGCGCCCGTCATAATGGCCCTGCGCCGCCAACAATTGCCGCACCAGATCCTCGTCGTCGCGTGCGCGCCGGTTGATCTGCGCTGCGTTGGCGGGCTTGCCCTCGTTGGTGACGAGGGCGGACAGTTGATCGAAGCGTGTCCGGAAGATCGCACCCAGGGGCTCGGCGCCTTCCAGCACGACCCGATAATGCTGCGGTTTGTCGGCAGCGATCCCCTTGACCTCGGTTGGCTCATTGACGGCGGGGGCAGCGTCGATCTTGGCGGGATCGGGCCAATCGACGCCAAGGTCAGGCATGGGTGCCAGATCGGTGGCGGGGCCGACGGGCGGGAGCGGGTTTACCGGTGGCGCGGCGTCGGTCGGCGTGATCGTGGGCACGGGCGCATTCGTCGGCGCCGTCTGGGCATGCGCTACCGACGAGAAGAGGAGCGCGGCCGCGAGCATGACGGCTTGGCGCTGCGAGACCCGAACCATGAAGCCGTCCTAGAACCTGATGCCCGATCCCGCCAGCGCCCATCGTCCGATTTTGTTTCATTCCCGTCGCGAGCGGGTGGCGGAAAACCGCCGGAAATGGCAGTGAAGCCACATGGCCCCACCATCCCAGAGCCTGGCAGGCGGAATCTTCATCGCGATTGCGATCTTCATCGGTGCGATCGCCGGCGGCATCAGCGGTCAGCCCTCGATCGGCGTGCTTGTTGGCGCGGCGGTGGGCGTGATCTGTGCAGTTGTGGTTTGGCTGCGCGATCGTAGCATGCGCGGCCGTTAGCGGAACGTGGCGTCGCGGGCGCACGTTCAACGGTGCATGTCCTCAACGAAACTGCGTCATGTCGACGACAAATTGCCCGGCATCACCCGCAAGCGCGCTGGCCGCGGCTGGGCCTATTTCAATCCCGCCGGCGAGCGCATTACCGCCCGCGAAGAGATTGACCGGCTGAACGCCATCGCGCTGCCGCCCGCCTATCGTGACGCGTGGTTCTGCCCCTTTCCCAACGGCCACATCCAGGCCACGGGCATCGATGCGCGCGGGCGTAAGCAATATCGCTACCATCCCGATTTCCGCGCGCAGCAGGAGGCCGACAAATACGAACGTTGCGCCGATTTCGGCCGGATTCTGCCCAAGCTCCGCGCCAAGATGGAAGAGGATCTGGCCGGCCGGAAACTGGCCCGGGATGTGGTTCTCGCCGCGGTCGTGCGGTTGCTTGATCTCGGCCATATCCGCATCGGCAATGAAGCTTATACAAGGGAAAACAAGAGCTTCGGCGCGACCACATTGCGGAATCGGCACGCCCGCGTCGAGGGTGAGAAGCTCCGCCTCGAATATGTCGGCAAGTCCGGCAAGAAGCAGCGGCTGACGGTGGAGGACCGCAGACTCGCACGCATCGTGCGGCGCACGCAGGACCTGCCGGGCCAGCATCTGTTCGAATATCTCGACGAAGAGGGCACGCCCCGTCCCGTCACATCCGAGGACGTGAATGCCTATATTCGCGAAGCGACCGGCAGCGATTTCACCGCCAAGCATTTCCGCACCTGGGGCGCGAGCCTGCTTGCCTTCGAGCACATATTGCAGACAGCCAAAGCGGATAAGGTGGGGCTCAAGCAGATGCTGGAAACGGTCGCCGCCGCGCTTGGCAACACGCCCGCGATCAGCCGCAAATCCTACATTCATCCCGCGCTCGTGGCGCTTTGCCGCAAAGAGAATGCGGATGAACTTTGCGCGCTCAAGCTTCCGCGGGCGACGCGCTATCTAACGTCGCACGAGCGTGCGCTGATCGCCTTCCTTGACGAGATCGCCGCCGCCGAGCACAGCCACGCCAGGGCAGCCTGAAAAATGCTAAATGTGACCAACGACAACGGCGAAGCTCCGCTGCTCATCTCCAAAAGCTCGATCGAGTTGCTGCGGGATGAAAGCATCGCCTGGATACTGAGCCATTATCTGCAGATCCTGATCGCGCTGGGTTTCGGCGCCGGCATCTGCATCATCCTGTATGGCGCCCGCATGCTCGGCGAGCGGTTGTGTGCGCGCCGCCAGTCGCTCACGCACTGGCCGCAGACGGTCGGCCGCGTTTTCTCCGCGACGCGATTGTGGTTCATAGTTTTGTTCGCGGCCAAATTGGTCGGCGGCTATGCTTATCCACCGCCCCTGGTGGCGCAGACTATCTCGGTCATGTTCACGATCGCCGCCGCGCTGCAGGGGGCGATGTGGGTGCGCGAGCTGATCCTGGGCATGGTCGAACATCGCGCGGGTGGGACCGAAGGGGGCGCGCAGGGCTCCGCCGTTGGTGTGATCCGCCTACTGGTCTCGATTGGGCTGTTCGCGGTCGCGGGTGTCGTGATCCTGGACAATCTGCGTGTGAACGTCACCGGGCTGATCGCCGGCCTGGGAATTGGCGGCATCGCAATCGGTCTCGCCGCCAAGGGCATATTTGACGATCTCTTTTCAGCCCTGTCGATCATCTTCGATCGCCCCTTCCAGCGAGGCGACCAGATACGCTGGGACAAGACCACCGGCACGGTGGAGGAGATCGGCCTCAAGACCACGCGCGTCCGCGCCAATACCGGCGAGGAGGTGGTGATCTCCAACACCAACCTCCTCAACAAGGAGCTGCACAATCTGCAACGGCTGAACCGCCGTCGCGTCGAATTCAGCCTGCACGTCGCATACCATACCCCGGCCCACGTGCTGCGAACGATCCAGGATCTGATCAAGTCGGTGGTGGAAGCGCAGGACAAGTGCAAGCTGGTCCGCTGCGGCATATCCGACCTGACCTTGCCCACGATCGAGGTGCAGGTGCAATTCGACGTTCAGGGCCAGAGCTGGGATCGCGTATTCCAGGCGCGGCACGAAATCGCGATCGCGCTGCTAGACGCCTTCGCCACTGCGAAGATTGAGCTGGCCGGCCCCGACGGCAAATCGGTGACGCCGCCGGTGGTGATGCCGCCCCCGGGGGCGGCGGGGGCGTCCGAACCGAAGACGAACGGCGACGGCAGGGCCGCCTGATCCCTCACGTCGCGCGCGGGTGCCAGTCAGCCCCAAAGCTCCGGCCCCGGCGGTTCCAACAGGCCATCCTTGGCCTGCATGGCCGATGGCCGGTCCTCCGCCAGCAAAAGCGCGCCATCCAGATCGATCCAGCGGGCTTGTTGCGCGACCAGAAAGGCGGGTGCGATGCCCAGCGAGGTCGCCAGCATGCAGCCGACCATGACCTCTAGACCCATCACCTTGGCCTCGGCAGCGAGCGCGAGCGCCTCGGTCAGACCGCCGGCTTTGTCGAGCTTGATGTTGATCGCCTGATAGCGTCCCACGCAACGGGTGAGGTCGACGCGATCCTGGCAGCTTTCATCAGCCGCGAAAGGGATCGGGCTGATGACGCCATCCAGCAGCGCATCCTGTCCTGCCTTGACCGGTTGCTCGATCAATTCCACCCCGTAGGCTGCGAGGATCGCCGCCTCGGCCGCGATGTCGCGTCCCGTCCATGCCTCATTCGCATCGACGATCAGCCGCGCCCCTGGCGCGCCGCGGCGGACGGCGGCGACCCGTGCCTCATCGCCTTCGCCGGCCAGCTTGAGCTTAAGCAAGGGCAGGTGCGCCGCGGCGCGTGCGTCCGCCTCCATCTTCTCGGGCTCGCCGAGCGAGATAGTGAAGGCGGTAACGACCGATTGTGGCCGTTGAAGCTCGGCCAGCTTCCAGGCCGGGATTGCGCTCTTCTTGGCTTCCAAATCCCACAATGCACAGTCGATCGCGTTGCGCGCGGCGCCGCGCGGCATGCGGATCAGCAGTTGCTCGCGCGTCAGCCCATCTTCGATCGCCTGCGCTTCCGCCAGCACCTGCGCGAGAACGCTCTCCGCGCTCTCGCCGTGATAATAGATGGCCGTGCCCTCGCCGCGGCCGACATGGTCGCCGTCGACAATCTCCGCGACGACCACATCGACATGCGTTTTCGCGCCGCGTGATATGGTGAAGGCGCCGGCAACCGGCCAGCGCTGGATCTGGGCGTGAAGTTTCATGGCTCTCCATCACCCGCCATAGCGATTGGCCGCAGAATCCAGTCGGCCGTTAGGCCCTGGCCGCCTTTTCGTGCTTCTGGACAAACGCCTCGAACACCGGCGCGATCTCGTTGCGCCAGCGGCGGCCATTGAAAATGCCGTAATGGCCGACCTTCTTGGCGAGCAGATATTCCTTCTCGCTGTCGGGCAGGTTGGGCGTGATCTTGAGCGCGGCCTTGGTCTGGCCGACTCCGGAAATGTCGTCGCGCTCGCCTTCGATCGCCAGCAAGGGGATGTCCGTGATGGCGGCGGGATCGACCTTCTGGCCGCGATGAACCATCTCGCCCTTCGGCAGCAGATGGCGCTGGAACACCACGTCGATCGTCTCGAGGTAGAATTCCGCGGTCATGTCGCAGACCGACCGATATTCGTCGTAAAAAGCCTTGGTGGACTCGGCGCTTTCCTGGTCGCCCTCGACCAGATGGCGGAACATCTGCCAGTGACTAACAAGGTGATTGCCCCAGTTCATCGCCATGAAGCCGGTGAGCTGGAGGAAGCCGGGATAAACCTTTCGCCCGTTGCCGGGATAATAAAATGGCACGGTCGCGATCACGTTCTGCTCGAACCAGCTGTAGGGCCGCTGCGTCGCCACCGTGTTGACCGCGGTCGGCGCTTCACGCGTATCGATCGGTCCGCCCATCATACTCAGTGTCTTAGGCCGCGCGGGATTCTTGGCGGCCGACATCAGGCAGGCCGCGGCAAATGCGGGTACCGCCGGCTGGCATACCGCCAGCACATGCGTGTCGGGTCCGATATGCTCCAGCCATTCGATCAGATAGTCGACATAATCGTCGAGGTGGAATTGGCCCTCGCTCAGCGGCACCAGGCGCGCGTCACGCCAATCGGTGATCCAGATGTCATGGCCGGGCAGCAGCCGCTCGACGGTGCCGCGCAGCAGCGTGGCATAGTGGCCCGACATGGGAGCGACGATCAGCAGCTTGGGTTGACCCTTGGGCGCCTTGGGGCGGGTGAAGTGGCGAAGCTGGCCGAACGGCTTGCGCGACTCGACCTCCTCGACAACCGCCACTTCCTTGCCGGCGATGGTCGTCGTCGGCAGGTTGAATTCGGGCTTGCCATGGGGGGCGGAGGCATGGGCGAACACGTCCAGGCCCGAAGCCATCATCGAACCCAATTGCGTCCTGGCGAAGGGATTGGCGGGATGCGCCAGCCATTCGGATCCCAGCTCGGCCATTGCGCTCGCTCCAGCGAGCAGGCTCCGCTGCATTTCATAGGCTTCGTACAACACTCGCTCAACGCCTCCCCGGGGAAGGGATAGATGGCGGCATTACCGCGGCAATGCAACAAAGGTCCGACATATATCCAAAATGCATATTTGGTTGCGACGGTTGCGATTGCTATCTGTTGAGCATGGCCCGCACCCCTGAACCGCTGCCGCCTCGCGGTGAACGTCGCCGCATCGGCGAGCTCCGTCTAATCTGGGGCATGGCGATGCAATATCCGGGGCGCATCGCGGCCGCGCTCGGCGCCCTGGTGGTCGCCTCGGCTGCGACGCTAGCGATTCCCTATGGTTTCAAGCGCGTGATCGATCGCGGCTTCATTGCCGGCGGCGGTTCGGAAACTGGCGTCGATGCCTCCTTCCGTTATTTGCTGATGATCGTGGTCGTGCTGGCGCTTGCGACGGCCTGCCGATTCTATTTCGTATCCTGGCTGGGCGAACGCGTGGTCGCGGATCTCAGGCGGCGGGTGCAGGCCAACCTGCTGCGACTCGCGCCGCGCTTCTTCGAGGAGAATCGTCCCTCGGAAATCGCGTCGCGCATGACGAGCGATACCGCGATCATCGAGCAGATTGTGGGTTCGACCGTCTCGATCGCCCTGCGCAACAGCTTCACGGGCATTGGCGGCATCATCTACATGTTCGTCCTCTCGCCCAAGCTCGCGGCGAGCCTGCTGATCGGTATCCCGGTAATCCTGGGTCCCATCCTGATCCTGGGGCGGCGCGTGCGCGGCTTCAGCCGGTCCTCGCAGGACAAGATCGCCGAGGTCGGATCGCTCGTCTCGGAGACGTTGGGCGCGATGAAGATCGTGCAGGCCTTCAACCAGGAGAAGCGCGAGGAGGAACGGTTTGGCCAGGCGGTCGAGAATGCCTTCGCCGCGGGCCGGCGGCGCTTCACCGTCCGTGCCGCCATGACCGCCATCGTGATCGGCCTTATCTTCGGATCGATCACGGTGGTGTTGTGGGAAGGCGCACACGACGTCGCTTCCGGGCGGATGAGCGGCGGGTCGATCGCGGCGTTCGTGCTCGTCGGCGGACTGGTGGCGGGCGCGTTCGGCGCACTGACCGAAGTTTATGGCGATTTGCTCCGCGGCGCGGGCGCGGCGGCGCGGCTGGGCGAATTGCTGGCCGAAAAGCCCGAAATCGCCGCCCCCGCAAAACCTCAGGCGTTGCCCATGCCGCCGCGTGGCATGCTCGCCTTCGATCATGTCGAGTTTCGCTACCCGACCCGGCAGGAGGTGGCGGCGCTCCACGATTTCACCCTGACGGTCTCGCCCGGTGAGACGGTGGCGGTCGTCGGCCCCTCGGGGGCGGGCAAATCGACACTCTTTCAGCTAGCGCAGCGTTTCTACGATCCGCAGGCGGGCAGCGTGCGCATCGATGGCGTGGCGCTGACCCAGGCCGACCCGGCGGCGGTGCGCGCGCGTATTGCGGTCGTGCCGCAGGAAACGGTGATCTTCGCGGCCTCGGCGCGTGACAATCTGCGCTACGGCCGCTGGGACGCGGACGATGCCGCGCTGTGGGCCGCGGCGGAGGCCGCCAATGCCGCGCAGTTCCTGCAGGAATTGCCGCAAGGCCTCGATACGTTCCTGGGTGAGGGCGGCGCCCGCCTTTCCGGCGGCCAGCGTCAGCGCATCGCCATCGCCCGCGCGCTGCTCCGCGACGCGCCCTTGCTGTTGCTCGATGAGGCGACGTCGGCGCTCGATGCGGAGAGCGAGCGGCTCGTGCAGCGCGCGCTTGAGCGGCTGATGAGCCGGCGCACCACCATCGTCATCGCCCACCGCCTGGCGACCGTGCGCGCCGCCGATCGCATCATCGTGATGGATCAAGGCCGGATCGTCGAGCAGGGCCGCCATGACGAGCTGGTCGCCAAATCCGGCCTCTATGCGCGATTGGCGCAGCTGCAGTTCGAGGGGCAGGCAGCGCCGCGTCAGGTTGAGACCGGTATTTCGGGCACCTTGCCGGCCGCCTGAAGCTTCGGCTCACGACGCTTCGAAGTTTGTCCGGACCGAAGAGCGCGGAACCTAAGTACGCAGCCGGAATTTCCGGTGACATGCGGATATGCAGACTTCGTGACATCATCGCCCCACTTGCGTTGATCGGCCTTGCCAGCCACGCCGCCGCGCAGACCGAGGCACCGCCCACCACGACGACGCAAACCACGCAAACCAAGGTCGAGACGCCGACCCAGACCACCACAACCACTACGACGACCACCCGCGAGAAGGTGGTCGGTACCGGCAAGCGCGCGGGCGATATCGCGACGCAGCCCGTGCGTGACGTTGGCGCGGAGAAGGTCAAGGTGCCGCCGGTGGTCGAACAGGCAGCTGCGGCACCTTATTCGCTGACGGGGCTGCGCACCTGCGCGCAGTTGAATCACGCCATTTTCGAACTGAACGACGTGCTCGGCCCCGATTATGCGGGCGCGGTCACGATGCGTGAGAACAAGGCCGGCAAGCTTGCCGAGGCTGGCGGCAAGACGATCGTCAACGCCTTCATTCCCTTCCGCGGCCTGGTGCGGGAGGTGAGCGGCGCCGCGCCCGCTGAACGACGCCTCAATGCAAAGATCCGTGCCTCGTTCGCGCGGCGCGGGTTCCTGCGCGGGGTCGCGACTGCGCGAAAATGTCGCCTGCGTTGAGCTGATCGCTCCGTATCTCCTTGCGGTTTGTCCGACCATTGGCCAGAGGTCGGCGGATAGCGGGAAGCCGGCGGGAGAGGG
>Ga0207647_10003965_pt1 | contig 11046 bp, 6 predicted proteins | sample KBSCornC2_FD_184295 | JGI IMG/M metagenome (GOLD analysis project Ga0207647, IMG submission 184295) | Corn rhizosphere microbial communities from Kellogg Biological Station, Michigan, USA - C2 (SPAdes) (version 2) | ecosystem: Host-associated > Plants > Roots > Rhizosphere ...
TGGAAGGCGACCGGCCAAAACATGCCGATCTTGCCGCCATGAGGCTGCGTGGCGGCGGCCATGAACAGGCACAGCATGCCCGCGATCGAAAAGAGCGAGCCCACGACGATCTTGCCCAGCTCGTCCGGCTCGCGCCATCGCTTGCCGTACCAGCGGTAGAACAGCGCGACGATCGCGAGAAAGCTGACCGAGACGATCGCGTCCAGGGTGATCAGCCAGGTGGTCGGCAGCTTGGTTCCGAAGAAATTCAGTTCGAAGCTGCGATCACCCCATAGCAGATAGGCATTGAAAATCTCCTGATTGGGCAAAAGCCCTATCGCGAGCACCGGGATCAGCAGGATGGTGATGCCAAAGCTGATCCAATCATTCTTGGTCATGGGCATGCGGGGTGCGGAGTTGGTTTCCTTGGCTGGACGCACCTGCTCCTCACGCGGCAGATAGCGTTGCCCGGCGAGGTAGATGGCGAGGCCGATCAGCATGCCCACGCCGGCTGCGCCAAACCCCCAGTCCCAGCCGATCTTTTCGCCCAGCGTGCCGGTGACCAGCGGGGAGATGATGACGCCGGCGTTGATCGCGAGATAATAAATCTGGAAAGCGTCTGCGCGGCGGAGGTCGTCAGGCTTGTAGAGCGAAGCGATCTGGCTCGCGAGATTGCCCTTGAACAGCCCCGAGCCGATCACGAGCGCGAGCAGCGCAAACAGGAAGCTCACTTCGAACGCCATCAGAAAATGGCCGAGCGCCATCATCAGCGCCCCGGCCAGCACCGTCAGCCGCTTGCCGAGCCATTTGTCCGCGATCAGGCCGCCCAGCGTCGGCGTGAAATAGACCAGCGCCGTGTAGGTTCCGAAGATCGCCGAGGCGAGGGCAGGGCCCTGCAGGCCGCCATAGAGCTTCCTGAAGTCGCCGAAGAAGGCGATGTTCTCGACATGGCCCGGAAGCAGCAGCTGCTTGGCCATGTAGAGCACCAGTAGCGACTGCATGCCATAATAGGAGAAGCGCTCCCATGCTTCGGTGAAGGCGAGATATCCGAGGCCTTTCGGATGCCCGAGGAAGGCGCGGTCCTCCAGCGGCGCCTCCATGGCGGCAGGGATCGGTTCGTTCGCGGTCACATGCCGGACCCCGCCGGGTGCCTAGGCGACTGAACGGCTTTATGCCTTGGCTTCCGCGGGCGCCGTGCTCGCCGCGGTCTGGCCGAACATGATCTTGCGCTGCTCGTCCGTCATTTGCTGCGGCTGGTTGCTGGGGCGATATTGCTCGCCAATTTCATATGCGCGCTTGGTGGCGGGACGGTCGGCGATCGCCTCCTTCCAGCGCTTCAGATTGGGAAAATCCTCGATATTCTGGCCCTGCGGCTCCGGCAGGACCCAGGGATAGGAGGCCATGTCCGCAATCGTATAATCGTCGTCCGCGACGAAAGCCCGATTGGCGAGGCGGCGGTCCAGCACGCCATACAGCCGGTTGGTTTCGTTGACATAGCGATCGATCGCATATTGCAGATTCTCGGGCGCATAGTTGCGAAAATGATGGTTCTGCCCCGCCATCGGCCCCAGGCCGCCCATCTGCCAGAACAGCCACTGCAGCACCTCGGCCTCACCGCGCAGGTCGGCAGGAATGAACTTGCCCGTCTTCTTCGCCAAATAGAGCAGGATCGCGCCCGACTCGAACAGCGAGAGCGGCGGGCCGCCATCGGCCGGTTCATGATCAACGATCGCAGGCATGCGGTTGTTGGGAGCGATCTTGAGGAAATCGGGCTGGAACTGCTCACCCTTGCCGATATTCACCGGAAATATCCTGTAGGGCAGTCCCGTTTCTTCCAGAAAGAGCGTGATCTTATGACCATTTGGGGTAGGCCAGTAATACAGATCGATCATGTGCGGGCCTTCTCTGCGGCGCATTGCATGGGCAACTTACATAGAGACGGCTTTCCGTTTGTGAAGCGATCAACGCGTCGAACGATACAGTAATCCTACGGGCTGTGGGCTAACGCCGAATTTACAGCGGGACGTGAATATGGGCCTACAACAAAGGGGGGGAAGTCGCTCGCCCAACCCCATCGCCGCGCCGGAAGCTGGTCCCAATTGCCCCTGACGGGCTTCCGGCGGGCGAACTGCTCAGCCAGCTTGCGATCTTCGGTATCTACGTATTGGTGCATCAGCAGCGATGCTTCATCCCTATGCGGACTGTCCGATGGCAGACGGAGAGGCGGCATGCGGAGCCAGTTCACGAAATCCAGAAGCGGTTTGGCTGCGGCATACGGGGTTGCATGGCTCGCGGCGATTTTCCTGCTGGCCACATTCTGGCGTTGAAGCCCGCTAAAGGCTTCACTCCGCCGCGGCCATCTCCGCTGCAGTATCGCTGAGCGGCCGGTCGAGCCGGCTCAGCATTTCCTTGGGGCAAACCTGCCAGATCCGATCGCGCCATGTTTCCCAATCGTCGAGCACCGCATTGGCCCAGCCGCTGCCCGTGGCAATGGCGTGCTCGGCAATGAGGGACTTGCAGCGCGTTTCCCAATAGGCTGAGCCGAAGCGCTGCCATATGATGCTTTCGGGGTTGGCGTGCGTGGCGAAGCTGCCGTCCTGATCGAGGACGAAAGCCATGCCGCCGGTCATGCCCGCACCGAAATTCTCGCCGACCTTGCCAAGGATCACCGCCGTGCCGCCGGTCATATATTCGCAACCATTGGCGCCGCAGCCTTCCACCACCACGGTCGCGCCGGAGTTGCGGACCGCGAAACGCTCGCCTGCCTGGCCCGCGGCAAAGAGCTTGCCGGACGTCGCGCCGTAAAGAACGGTGTTGCCGATGATCGTGTTGTTCGGCGTGTCGAGCGGCGAAGAAACCATCGGGCGCACGATGATCGTGGCTCCCGACAAGCCTTTGCCGACATAATCATTGGCGTCGCCGAACACTTCAAGCCGCAGCCCCTTGACCGCAAACGCACCTAGCGATTGGCCCGCGCTCCCGCGCAACCGCACATGCACATGCCCGTCCGCCAAAGCGGCCATGCCATATTTCCGCGTGATCTCAGCCGAGAAACGGGTGCCAACGGCGCGATGCGTGTTGCGCACCGTATAGGTGAGCTGCATCTTCTCGCGCCGTTCGAACACGGCCTTGGCATCGCGGATCATCTGCGCGTCCAGGCTGTCGGGCACCTCGTTCCGGAAGCCGCTGATGTTGAACCGGCGCTCATTGTCTGGCGCGTCCACCTTGGCGAGGATCGGGTTGAGATCGAGATCGTCCAGGTGCTCGGCGCCACGGCTCACCTGGCGGAGCAACTCGGTACGCCCGATCACCTCGTCGAGGCTACGGACGCCAAGGCGGGCGAGGATCTCGCGCACTTCCTCGGCGATGAAGCTCATCAGGTTGATCACCTTTTCGGGCGTACCCGTGAACTTCTTACGCAACGCGTCGTCCTGGGTGCAAACGCCGACCGGGCAGGTGTTGCTGTGGCACTGGCGCACCATGATGCACCCCATCGCGACGAGGCTGAGAGTACCGATGCCGAATTCCTCGGCACCCAGAATGGCAGCGATCACGATATCGCGGCCGGTCTTGAGTCCGCCGTCGGTGCGTAGCTTGACGCGATGGCGCAGGCCGTTGAGCGTCAGCACCTGGTTAGCCTCGGTCAGCCCCATTTCCCACGGCGAGCCGGCGAATTTGATCGAGGTCTGCGGGCTGGCGCCGGTGCCGCCGACGTGGCCGGAAACCAGGATGACATCGGCATGCGCCTTGGCAACACCCGCCGCGACCGTGCCGATTCCCGCCGAGCTGACCAGCTTCACGCACACCCGGGCGCGCGGATTGATCTGCTTCAGATCGTAGATGAGCTGGGCCAGATCCTCGATCGAGTAGATATCATGATGCGGCGGCGGCGAGATGAGGGTCACGCCGGGCGTCGAATGGCGCAGCTTGGCGATCATATCGGTGACCTTGAAGCCGGGAAGCTGGCCGCCCTCGCCGGGCTTGGCACCCTGGGCCACCTTGATCTCGATCTCTTCCGCCGATCCGAGATATTCCGCGGTCACCCCGAACCGACCCGATGCGATCTGCTTGATCACCGAGTTGGCATTGTCGCCATTGTCATAGGGTTTGAAACGGCGCGCATCCTCGCCGCCCTCACCCGAGACGGCCTTGGCACCGATCCGGTTCATGGCGATCGCCAGCGTTTCGTGCGCTTCCGGCGAGAGTGCGCCGAGTGACATGCCCGGCGTCACGAAGCGCTTGCGGATCTCGGTGATCGCCTCGACGCTTTCGATCGCAACCGGTTCGTCTGCCCAGTTGAATTCGAGCAGGTCGCGCAGATAGACCGCCGGCAGATCACGCACCCCGCGCGAGAATTGCAAATAAGTGGAATAGCTGTCGGTTGCGACGGCGGTTTGCAGCAGGTGCATCAGCTGCGCGGAATAGGCGTGGGTCTCCCCGCCCGCGCGATGGCGATAGAAGCCGCCGATCGGCAGCGTAACAACCGCTTCGTCCCAGGCTTGCTCATGTCGCATCACCGCTGAAAACTGCAATGACGCATAGCCTTCGCCGGATATCTTGCTTGGCATGCCGGGGAAGAGATCGTTCACGAGCGCCCGCGAAAGGCCCACCGCCTCGAAATTATAGCCGCCGCGATAGCTGGTGATGACGGCGATGCCCATCTTCGACATGATCTTGAGCAAGCCGTCATCGATCGCCTTGCGCTGACGGGCAAGGCAATCCTCCAGCGAAAGATCGCCGAACAGACCGCGCGCATGCCGATCGGCAATCGCGGCTTCCGCCAGATAGGCATTTACGGTGGTTGCACCGACACCGATCAACACCGCATAATAGTGGGTGTCGAGGCATTCGGCCGAACGGACGTTGACCGAGGCATAGCTGCGCAGGCCCTTGCGCACCAGATGCGTGTGCACCGCGGCAGCGGCGAGCACCATTTGAACGGCGATCCGGTCAGGGCCGACATTCTCGTCGGTCAGGAACAGCTCGGTCTTGCCGGCACGGACCGCGCTTTCCGCTTCGGCTCGAATCTTGGCGATTGCACTGCGAAGCGCATCGGAGCCGCCATCAACCGGGTAGGTGCAGTCGATTGCTGCAGCCTGCGCGCCGAAATGGGCCTTCAGCATGTTCCACGCTTTTGTCGAAAGCACCGGCGATTCGAGCACCAGCACATCGCTTTGCTGCGCACCGGACTCGAGGATGTTGGCGAGATTTCCGAACCGCGTCTTCAGACTCATCACGCGGGTTTCGCGCAAGGAGTCGATCGGGGGATTGGTGACCTGGCTGAAGCTCTGCCGGAAGAAGTGGCTGATCAGCCGCGGCTTGGGCGAGATCACCGCGAGCGGTGTGTCGTCGCCCATCGAGCCGATCGCCTCTTTGGCATCCTCGACCTGCGGCGCGAGGATCAGTTCGAGATCCTCAAGGCTCTGACCGGCCGCAATCTGGCGCCGCGTCAGTTCTGCCCGGTCATAGCGGGTAATGTGGTCGCCTTTTGGCACCTTGAGATCGTTGAGCGTCCGGAAATCCTTGACCCATTCTTGATAGGGTTGCTCGGCCGCGATCCGCGCCTTGATCTCGGCATCCCCGTAGAGCTTGCCCTCGTCGAGATCGATCGCGATGATCTGGCCCGGCCCCATCCGGCCCTTGCGGACGATGGTGGATTCCGGAACGACCACCATGCCGGTTTCGGAGCCGATGATCAGCAGGTTGTCCGAGGTCAAGGTCGTGCGCAGCGGGCGCAACGCGTTGCGGTCAACGCCGGCCACCGCCCACCGGCCATCGGTCATCGCCAACGCGGCCGGGCCGTCCCACGGCTCCATCACCGAACCGAAATAGCTGTACATGCAGCGCACCTGCTCGGGCAGATCCGGATTGCTCTGCCAGGCTTCGGGCACAAGCATCAGCTTGGCTGTCGGCGCATCGCGGCCCGCGCGCACGATCGTCTCGAAGACGGCGTCGAGCGCCGCAGTATCGGAAGCGCCGGCCGGGATCACCGGCTTCACTTCATCGCCATGATCGCCGAAGGCGAGGCTCGCCATCTTGATCTCGTGGCTCTTCATCCAGTTCTTGTTGCCGCGAATGGTGTTGATCTCGCCATTATGCGCCAGCATTCGGAATGGCTGCGCGAGCCACCATTGCGGGAAAGTATTGGTTGAATAGCGCTGGTGGAAAATGGCGACGCGGCTGACGAAGCGATCGTCCATCAAATCGGGATAGAAGACCGATAGTTCCTCGGCGAGGAACAGCCCCTTGTAGACGATCGACCGGCACGAAAGCGAGCAGATGTAGAAATTCTGAATCTGCGCTTCGATTACCTTACGCTCGATGCGGCGGCGGATGAGATAAAGATCTTTCTCGAACTCGGCCTCGCTGCAATCCTCCGGCAGCGGCCCGGCGATCATGAGCTGCTCGATCTCCGGTCGCAGGCGCAGCGCCTTGTCGCCGATCACCGAAACATCGACCGGAACCTGCCGCCAACCATAGATGGTGTAGCCGAAATCGATGATTTCGCTTTCGACGATCGAACGGCACATTTCCTGCGCGCCAAGGTCAGTGCGCGGCAGGAACACCATGCCGACCGCCAGCCGGTTGGCGCGCGGGCGATGGCCGGATGCTTCGATCGCATCATCGAAGAAGCGGACGGGCAGGTCGACATGAATGCCGGCGCCGTCGCCGGTTTTGCCGTCCGCATCGACGGCACCGCGATGCCAGACGGCTTTGAGCGCATCGACCGCAGCGGTCACCACGCGACGCGACGGCTTCCCGTCAGTCGCGGCGACGAGGCCGACGCCGCAGGCATCGGATTCGAATTCCGGGCGGTACATGCCCTCGCGGGCGAGGCGTTCGCGTTGATCGATGGTCATATTGGTCCCGTATCTCTGTGCGTCAGCTGCCGGCGAGTGACGCCGAGCGATTGGCTTCATCGGTGGCCTGGCGAAGTGCTTCATCACTTGCCTGGCGCAGCAGGCCTTCTGAATTGCGGTAGAAAGCGCCGCCGACTCGGGCACTGACCGGTGCCAGCACGCTGCGGTCGTCACGGCGCACGGCGGCAAGGACCGCGTCCAGTTCAGTCGGCGTCAGTGCAGTCCGGTAGGCTGCGGCGAGGTTGGCCTCCCACGTTTCGGCATAGCGGAAGGACATATCCTCGGCGGCTTCGGCCAGCAGCGCATCCGCCCGCGGCGCGCCGACTGCCTTGGCGAGGTCTGCCCCCGCATCACCTTGATCCAGTGTCATCAGGATCATCGAGCGGAAGCTTTCGCGGGGCGTGAGCGCATGCGCGATCTCCGCGGCGGCGTCGGTCTTGGCGGAAACGGGCGTGGCGGCAAGCGCCGCGGCAACCAGCATGATAAGCATAACTCCACTATCCCCCAGTGACATGGCCGCGCCCCATTGCGGCCAAACGACGCGCCCGCCCCCGCGGCGGGCGTCTAAATCAGGCGGCTACCGCTTCGCGCTCTGCCCGCTTGACGGCCGCGCTACGCGGCTTGGCCTTGAGATAGGCGTGCATGCGCTCCGAAACGTCGCGTCCATCACGCACGGCCCACACCACGAGGCTCGCGCCACGCACAATGTCGCCGGCCGCGAATACGCCCTCGAGACTGGTTTGCATCGTCTTATGATCGACGCGAACCGTACCCCATCGCGTCACCGAGAGTTCGTTCGCGCCAAACAGCTTGGGCAGTTCCTCGGGATCGAAGCCAAGCGCCTTGATGACGAGATCGGCTTCGACGCGGAACTCGCTGCCCGGCTCGGGCTCCGGCGCACGCCGGCCGCTGGCGTCGGGCGGCCCCAGGCGCATGGCCGTGGCGCGGACGCCGCTAACATGCCCGGTACCGTCAAATGCTTCCGGCGCGGACAGCCAAACGAACTCGACGCCCTCTTCCTCGGCGTTCTTAACCTCGCGTTGCGAGCCGGGCATGTTGGCGCGATCCCGGCGATACAGGCACTTCACCGATGTGGCGCCCTGGCGGACGGCGGTGCGCACGCAATCCATCGCCGTGTCGCCGCCGCCGACAACAACGACATTCTTGCCCGCGGCATTGAGGCTGCCGTCCTCGAACGCGGGAACGCTGTCGCCGAAGCCCTTGCGATTGGAGGCGGTAAGATAGTCTAGCGCCTCGACCACGCCCGGCGCGCCAACACCCGGCGCCTTGATCTGGCGCGGCTTGTAGACGCCGGTTGCGATCAGGATCGCGTCGTGCCGCTCCCGCAGTTCCTCCAGCGACGCGTCGCGCCCCACCTCGAACTCCTGGTGGAAAATGACGCCGCCGTCGATCAGCCGCTGCACGCGGCGCATGACCACGTGCTTCTCCAGCTTGAAACCGGGAATGCCGTAGGTGAGCAGGCCGCCCGCACGATCATGCCGGTCGTAAACATGCACTTCATAGCCGCGCGCGCGCATCAGATCGGCCACCGTAAGCCCGGCCGGGCCAGCGCCGATGATCCCGATCGACTGGCCGCGGTCGGGCAGGGGGCGAAGCGGCTCGACCCAGCCCTCTTCCCAGGCCGTGTCAGTGATGAACTTTTCGACCGAGCCGATGGTGACGGCGCCATGTCCGGAAAACTCGATGACGCAATTGCCCTCGCACAAGCGATCCTGCGGGCAGATACGGCCGCAAATCTCCGGCATCGTCGAAGTTGCGTTGGACAGCTCATAGGCTTCGCGCAGCCGGCCTTCCGCCGTCAGCCGCAGCCAATCCGGAATATGATTGTGGAGCGGGCAATGCACCGAGCAATAGGGCACGCCGCATTGCGAGCAGCGTCCCGACTGCTCTTCAGCCTTCGTCGCATCATAGGTCTGCGAAATTTCGGCAAAGTCACTGCTGCGGCCGGCAGCGTCACGCTTTTCCGGATAGTCTTGCGAGACCTTGGTGAATTTCAGCATGCGAGTGTCAGCCATATGCGCTCCTGCTCGGCCCATAACGGATATATGCTGCGGAGTCACGCGAAATCGGAGGATTGTGACAGCTGAGCTTACCTAATTTATGTCATATCCCGCTTGAACAGCGAATCGCCACGGTTTGGCTCATATTAAAAGTTCCGTAACGGACCTATTTATTGAGCAGCCATAGGAGAGCCGCGGCTCCCGCCATGATTCTGTACCAGGCAAAGGGGCCAAAGCCCCGGCGCGAAACGATCGACACGAATGCCTTGATCACAATTATTGCCACCACGAACGAAACGAGCATGCCGAGCGCGATCATATCGAAACCGACGCCGCCACCGCTCGCCAGCGCCTCGCGATTTTTGGCAATTTCAACCGCGCTAGCGCCCAACATCGTCGGGATGGCGAGGAAAAAGCTGAATTCGGCCGCAGTTCTGCGCTCGACGCCAAGCGAAACCGCGCCCAGGATCGTGGCGCCGGAACGGCTCACGCCCGGGATCATCGCCAGGCACTGGATCACGCCTATGCCGAAAGACCGAGATAGCGGGATGTCAGCCACGCCCACGATATGCCCGCGCTTGGCCAGCCGCTCAATCGCAAGGATGGCGAAACCGCCCACGATCAAGGCCACCGCCACCACCTCGGGTTCTCCCAGCAACGCCTCGATCTGCTTGTGCAGAGCGAGACCAATTACGGCCGCAGGGAAGAACGCCAGGATGAGGTTGCGCACGAATCGGATCGAAACGGCGTCACGCTTCAAGATTCCGTGGAGAACGGCCCAGAAGGTTCGCCAGTAGAGCACGACGACCGCGGCAATGGCGCCGAGCTGTATGACGATGTTGAAGACCTTCCACTGCTCGTCGTCATAGCCCAGCAGCGCGCCCGCGAGAATCAGATGGCCTGTCGAGGAGACCGGCAGGAATTCAGTCAGTCCTTCGACGATGCCGAGAAGGACGGCAGTAGTGGTCGTATCCATGCTGGGAATGCCTCGTCCCGGATGTTCAGATGGAGCTGGCGGCGCTGCGAAAAGTCGCCCGCGGTGTTATGCAGCTTTGGAAACCGCCCCGAAGCGCCCATGGCGCCGGAACTGGACCAGCCATTCCGGCGCCACCGCGGCCATTGGCGCGGGATCGACGTCAAAGGCAGCAAAGCCCTTCGCGCCAGGACTGACCACATTGTCCTTCTGAAGCATCAACCACTGATCCCATGTGATGGGCGCGCCGGGTGCCCAACCGCCGAACCGCGCCATGGCGCTCGCCACCGCATCGGGGACGGCGACGAGGCTCGGCTCACGACCGATCAGCCGCGCGATTGTCTCGTGAACTTCCCACATGGTGAGGACTTCCGGGCCGCCGAGTTCAAAGGTTTTTCCGCCGAACGTCTCGGGCTTCAACGCCGCTTCGGCGATCGCGCAGGCCACGTCGTTCACGAACACGGGCTGAAATCTCGTGTTGCTGCGTATGACGGGGATCGCAGGGAATAGCCGGATCATCCGGGCCAAGCGGTTGACGAACTGGTCCTCGGGCCCGAACAGGATCGAGGGACGCAAGATCGTCGCCTTGGGAAATGCAGCCAGCACCGCGGATTCGCCTTCGCCCTTGCTGCGGCCATAAGCTGAAAGACTCGCCGGATCGGCGCCGATGGCGGACATGTGGACGAGCGATTTTACACCTGCGACGGCAGCCGCTTCAGCGACGTTGCGCGCGCCCTGCACATGAATGGCCGCGAAATTGCCCTTGAGCACGCCCACCAGGTTGATCACGGCGTCGGCGCCCTCGATCGCACGGGCGGCGCTCGCGGCGTTTCTGATATCGGCTGAGATGAACTGGCTCTGCCCCAGCGCGCCGAGCGGCTTCACGAACCACGCCTTGCGGGGGTCGCGCTCGGCGATGCGGACGCGGATGCCTCGCCGGAACAACTCCTGCGCAACATAGCGGCCCAGAAACCCGCCGCCTCCGAAGAGCGTCACCAGCCCGTTCATTCCGCAATCCTTCCGATTCCAGCACGCGCGGATCCATGCCCGCGCAGCGTTCGGTTGACAAGCGCGGACCGCCCCCGCTAAGCGCGCCCACCTACCCGCATGCAAATGCGACCGTGCCCAGATGGCGGAATTGGTAGACGCACCAGCTTCAGGTGCTGGCGATCGCAAGGTCGTGGAGGTTCGAGTCCTCTTCTGGGCACCATTT
>Ga0207647_10003967_pt1 | contig 11044 bp, 8 predicted proteins | sample KBSCornC2_FD_184295 | JGI IMG/M metagenome (GOLD analysis project Ga0207647, IMG submission 184295) | Corn rhizosphere microbial communities from Kellogg Biological Station, Michigan, USA - C2 (SPAdes) (version 2) | ecosystem: Host-associated > Plants > Roots > Rhizosphere ...
GTCGGCGCGATCTGCGCGGTGATGGCGACCGAGCCCGAGCTGAGCAAGCCGGAGTACTACCACATCGGCTCCGGCGCCCGGAACCCGCTGACCTTCGAGCAGCTGTACGCCGGCGTCCGGGAGTACTTCTCCAAGCACCCGTTCGACCTCGGCGAGCGCGGCGCGGTCCGGCTGCCGGTGTGGAAGTTCCCCGGCGGCGACTCGGTCGAGAGCATGCTGCGGTACGGCGAACGCGCGCACAAGATCGCCGACGCGGTCATCACTCGGGTGCCGCGCGGCGAGCGCACCCGCAAGTACGCCCGCGAGCTCGACGTCCAGAAGCGCCGCCTCGACTTCCTGCGCCGCTACATGGACCTGTACTCGGAGTACGCGCAGGCCGAGCTGCAGTTCATCGACGACAACGTGCTCGCGCTGCACAACGCGCTCGAAGGCGACGACAAGGAGAAGTTCGCCTGCGACACCGCGGTCGTCGACTGGCAGTACTACCTGCAGGAACTGCACTGCCCGAGCGTCACCGAGTCGATGCGCCGGCTGGACGTCGTCCGCAAGAAGCGGAACAAGGCGCTCGCCGAGTCCGCGGGCGTGCTGAAGAAGGTCGAGCCGAACCAGGAGTCCAAGGTCATCGCCGCGTTCGACATGGACGGCACGCTGCTGTCCTCGAACGTGATCGAGACCTACCTGTGGATGCGGCTGCCCGAGCTCGACGGCCCGCAGCGCGCCGGCGAGATCGGCGCGATGCTCCGCAAGCTCCCCAAGCTGATCGCCGCCGAGCGCAAGGACCGCGGCACGTTCCTGCGCACGATCTACCGCCGGTACGCCGGTGCGGATCTGGAGGAGCTGAACCAGATCGTCGACGAGATCCTCGCCGAGCACGTGCTCGAGCGGCTCAGCGGCGCCGCCGTCCGCCGGATCCGCGAGCACCGCGCCGCCGGGCACAAGACGATCCTGATCACCGGCGCCGTCCGGCCGCTGACCCGGCCGCTGGAGCCGTTGTTCGACGAGATCGTCGCCGCGGAGCTGGCCGTCGACGACCGCGGCCGCTGCACCGGCTTCCTGTCCGGCCCGCCGCTGGTCGGTGAGTCGCGCGCCGCGTGGATCAAGCACCACGCGCGGCAGACCAACATCGACCTGTCCAAGTCGTACGCCTACGCCGACAGCCACTCGGACCTGCCGATGCTGTCGGTGGTCGGCAACCCGGTCGCCGTGTCGCCGGACGTGTCGCTGTTCCGGGCCGCCCGGGCCGCGCGCTGGCAGATCGTCGACTGGAAGACCTCGTCCACGCCGTCCCGTCTGGAGCTCCCTGGGGTGAACGCCCGATGATGCTGGCTCTCGAGATGTACCGGTCGCCGGCGAAGTACCTGGCGGCCAAGGCGGTCGGCGGCCGGATCCCCGGCATCCTGACCGGACCGGCCGCGCCGCTGCGCCTCGTCACCATCGACGAACCGAAGGCCGAGCGGGCGGGCTGGGCGCGGATCCGCCCGATCCTGTCCGGGATCTGCGGCTCGGACCTCGGCATGGTCACCGGCGCCACCAAGCTGTACTTCTCCGCGGTCGTGTCGATGCCGTTCGTCCCCGGTCACGAGGTGGTCGGCGAGCTGCTCGACGACTGCGAGGACCTGCCGAAGGGCACGCGCGTCGTGATGGACAGCGTCCTCACCTGCGCGGCGCGCGGCGTCGAGCCGTGCGAGGGCTGCGTGTCCGGCAACACCAACCGGTGCGACCGGATCACGGTCGGCCACGTGGCGCCGGGCCTGCAGACCGGGTTCTGCCGGGACACCGGCGGCGGCTGGGGCAACGTGATGGTCGCGCACCGCAGCCAGCTGTACGCCGTACCGGACGAGATGTCCGACGAGCGCGCCGTGCTGGTCGAGCCGCTGGCGGGCGCGGTGCACGCCGCACTGCGCGCGAAGGTGCAGCCGGGCCAGTCGGTGCTGGTCAGCGGCGCCGGCGCGGTCGGGCTGTTCGCGACGCTCGCCCTGCGCGAGCTGACCCAGGCCGGACGGATCACCGTCGTCGCCAAGCACGCGCGGCAGCGGGAGCTGGCGCGTGCGTTCGGCGCCAGCGACGTCGTGGCGCCGGACGAGGTGTTCCGCGGTGTCCGGCGCTCGACCGGCGCGTTCCGGCTGAAGCAGGACTTCAGCGGCGGCGAGTTCCTGCTCGGCGGTGTCGACGTCGCCGTCGACGCGGTCGGCAGCAAGGCCTCGATCGACACCGTCCTGCGGGTCACCAAGGCCGGCGGGCGGGTCGTGCTGTCCGGGATGCCGGACAGCGGCGCCGACCTGTCGCCGGTGTGGTTCCGCGAGCTCGAGGTCACCGGCACCTACGCCTCCGCGCGGGAGGAACCGAACGGCCGCCCGGCGTTCGAGACCGCGCTGGACCTGGCCGGTCGCGCCCCGCTGGACGGGATCGTCGGGGCCCGCTATCCGCTGTACCGCTGGCGTGAGGCGCTGGACCACGCGCACTCCGCCGGCCGACTGGGAACAGTCAAGGTCGCATTCGATGTGAGGGCCTCATGAGGGCGCTGAACGTACGACGAGAGAGGTTCTGACATGTCTCGGCCAGGTTTCGTGCTTGAGGTGGACGACCGCACGCCGCCGCTGCTCGTGCACAACGGTGAGGGCTTCCTGCTGGAGCGCTTCCCGCAAGGCACCCGGGTGGTGTACCCACCGGAGGCCCTGCCCGCGGTCCGCGACGTCGACGAGGCGATCCAGAACGCGCTGCTGAACCCGATCGAGTCCGAGCCGCTGCCGGAGCTGCTGCGCCCGGGCATGCGGCTGACGATCGCGTTCGACGACATCTCGCTGCCGCTGCCCCCGATGAAGAAGCCGGACATCCGGCAACGGGTCATCGAGGCCGTGCTGGAGCTGGCCGCGCAGGCCGGTGTCGACGACGTCGAGCTGATCTCGGCGAACGCGCTGCACCGCCGGCTGACCCCGAACGAGTTGCGCGAGATCGTCGGCGAGCGGGTGTTCCGCTCGTTCTTCCCCGACGGCAAGCTGTACAACTTCGACGCCGAGGACCGCGACAACCTCACCCACCTGGGGCAGACCCGGCACGGCGAGGACGTGGAGATCTCCAAGCGGGCGGCCGAGTCCGACCTGCTCGTCTACGTGAACGTGAACCTGGTGGCGATGGACGGCGGGCACAAGTCCACGTCCATCGGCCTGGCGTCGTACAAGTCGCTGAAGCACCACCACAACAGCCACACGATGATCCACTCGCGGTCGTTCATGGACCACAAGGCGTCGAAGATGCACCACTCCGCCTGGCGGATGGGCGAGATCCTGACGCAGCACGTCAAGGTGTTCCAGATCGAGACCACGCTGAACAACGACATCTTCGGCGGCCCGCTGGAATTCCTGCAGAAGCGCGAGTGGGAGTGGTCGATCAAGGACCAGGCCTCGATGCTCGGCACCAAGCGCGCGCTCGCGGCCGCGCCGTCGAAGCTCCGGCACAAGATCTTCACCGACGTCCGCTCGAACTACGGCCTCACCGGGATCAACGCCGGCGCGATCGAGCCGGTGCACGAGAAGACCATCGAGGCCGTGCACCGCCAGCACCTGGTCGAGGTGCAGGGCCAGTCCGACGTCGCGATCATGGGCGTGCCGTTCGTCGGCCCGTACAACGTGAACTCGGTGATGAACCCGATCCTGGCCGCCTGCATGGGCCTCGGGTACTACTTCAACTCGTACCGGGGCAACCCGGTCGTCCGCAAGGACGGCGCGGTCATCCTGTACCACCCGGTCGACTACGAGTTCAGCCAGTTGCACCACCCGTCGTACGTCGACTTCTTCGAGGAAGTGCTTGCCGAGAGCACCGACCCGGCGACGATCGAGGCGAAGTTCGAGAAGCAGTACGCCGAGGACCCGTGGTACATCCACCTGTACCGGACGTCGTACGCGTACCACGGCGTGCACCCGTTCTACATGTGGTACTGGATCTCGCACGCGCTGGACCACTGCGGCGACATCGTCTGGGTCGGCGCGAACCGCAAGACCGTCGAGCGGATGGGCTTCCGGTCCGCGTCGACGCTGCAGGACGCGCTCGAGATGGTCAGCCACTCGGTCGGCCGGTCGCCGTCGATCACGTACCTGCACAACCCGCCGCACCTGCTCGCGGACGTGCGCTGATGGGTACCAGCCTGGTGAAGTTCAGCCGGGACACCGCGCGGGACGTGAAGCAGGTCGCGCGCGGGTGGCGGTGGGGCCGGCGGCCGCAGGTGCCGCGCTCGGCCGAGCCGTACGTGATCCCCAAGGAGACCTCGGTCTTCCCGACCAAATGGGCCCGGACGCCGGCCGCGATCGCGGTCCGCGACCTGATCCAGAAGGGCCCGCTGAACGCGGTCCTGAACTTCGAGGTCAGCCCGCAGGTGAGCGGCCTCGACTCGCTGCTCAAGCTCGACGGCCCGGCGATCATCGTCGCGAACCACTCCTCGCACCTCGACACCCCGTTGCTGCTGCTGTCGCTGCCCGACGCGATGCGCCGCCGGACGGCGTTCGCGGCCGCCGCCGACTACTTCTTCGACACCTGGTGGCGGGCCGCCGGGTCGGCGATCGTGTTCAACACGTTCCCGATCGAGCGCCGCGGCGGCAAGATGAGCGCCACCCCCGGCGACCTGCTCGCCGACGGCTGGAACGTCGTCGTGTTCCCGGAGGGCACCCGCTCGCCGGACGGCTGGGTGCAGCGGTTCCGGATGGGCGCGGCGTACCTGGCCGTGGAGCACGACGTACCGATCATCCCGGTCGGCATCAAGGGCTCGTTCGCCGCGATGCCGCGCGGCCGCGGCTGGCCGGTCCCCGGCCGCCCGGCGGTCCACGTCCGGTACGGCGACCCGCTGCGTCCGCTCGAGGGCGAGAGCGCCCGCGACTTCGCGCCCCGGATCGCCGCCGCGGTGTCGGCCCTCCTCGACGAGGAATCGACCACCTGGTACGAGTCCCGCCGCCGCGCCGCCATCGGCGCCTCCCCGTCGCAGACGGGCCCTGACGCCGCGCACTGGCGCCGCGTCTGGGAGTCCACCCGGCCGATGAGGTCGACCGACAACCGCCGGCGCGCCTGGAAGTGACGACTGTCGAGGTCCGGCCGCGCTTCGGCGCGGCCGGACGACCGTTCTGGATCCTCGCGGCCTGCTACCTGGTCCTGCCGGCCGTGCTGTGCGCGTCGCTCGCGACCTGGGCGTTGAGCTGGGCGGCTGCCGTTGTCCTGTTCGTCGTCCTGGTCTGCGTGCTGACCTTGCTGTTCTGGTTCGCCATTCGCGGCGCCCGGATCTGGATCGGCCCGGACGCGGTCGCCTACCGATCCACCGCGTGGGCGCCGCCCAAGGTGCTGCCGCGCGCCCAGGTGGTCCGGGTTCTGTGGATCGGCCGGGTCAAACGCTCCCTGCCGATCGGGCTGCTGGCGATCCTCGCGGCCGACGGCTCCCGTATCGGCGTGAGCCGCTGGCTCTGGACCGACGCGGATCTGCACACCGTGACGGCCGCGATCGGTCTCCCGGTGGACCACCGCCCGGTCGTGGGCGGCCTGGAGCTGGTGCGTGAGATCGGCGTCGACCCGGCGTACAAGCGCAATCCCTTGCACTTCCTGACGCTGCTGGCAGCCGCCGGCGTCGGCGTACTGATCGCCTGGCCGATCGTCCGCACCCTGCTGCTCTGAGACAGCTTCACCTGGCCGAGACATGCGGCTCGGTACGCTTGGCCGCGTGAGTCTTGCTGTGCGGGTCATTCCCTGTCTCGACGTCGACGCCGGCCGGGTGGTCAAGGGCGTCAACTTCGCCGATCTGCGCGACGCCGGAGATCCGGTCGAGATGGCGCAGGTGTACGACGCGGAGGGCGCCGACGAGCTCACCTTCCTCGACATCACCGCGTCGTCGGGATCGCGCGAGACGACGTACGACGTGGTCCGGCGCACCGCCGAGCAGGTGTTCATCCCGCTGACCGTCGGCGGCGGCGTGCGCGAGGCGACCGACGTGGACCGGCTGCTGCGGGCCGGCGCGGACAAGGTCGGCATCAACACCGGCGCGATCGCGCGACCCGACGTGATCCGCGAGATCGCACACCGCTTCGGCAACCAGGTCCTCGTCCTGTCCCTCGACGTACGGCGGTCCGCCGACCAGCCGAGCGGCTTCGAGGTCACCACGCACGGCGGCCGGAAGTCGGCCGGCCTGGACGCGATCGAGTGGGCGCAGCGCGGCTGCGAACTGGGCGCCGGCGAGATCCTGCTCAACTCCATGGACGCCGACGGCACGAAACAGGGCTTCGACCTGGAGCTGATCAAGGCAGTCCGCGCAGTCGTCGACGTCCCACTCATCGCCAGCGGCGGAGCCGGCGCCCCCGACCACTTCCCACCAGCAGTCCAGGCAGGCGCCGACGCAGTTCTGGCCGCCAGCGTCTTCCACTTCGGCGACTTCCGCATCGCCGACGTCAAGTTGGCCCTCCGCGACGCCGGAATCGTGGTCCGCTGACCATGCAAACCAACCACCCAAACCCCCACCAAACCCCAGCCAAGCCGACACCGGCCGAGCCGGTGCCAACCGAGCAGGTGCCAACCGAGCAGGTGCCAACCGAGCAGGCGCAGGAGAGGCAGGCGTCGCGCGAGCAGGTGCCGGGCCAGCGGGCGTCGGCCGAGCAGGTGCCGGGGGAGAACGCGCCGGGCGGGAATGCACCAGGCGGGCAGGCATCGAACGAGCAAGTGCCGGGCGAGAACGCGCCGGGTGAACAGGTGCTAGGCGAACAGGTGGCAGGCGCGAAGGTGCCGGGGGACCAGGAACCGGGTGCGCAGGTGCTGGAGGAGGAGGTGGAGGGGGAGCGGTCGGAGGTGTTGGTTGCTGCGATCGAGCAGGAACTGTCCGCCTTGTTCCGCCGGTCGCGCTCCGCGTCGCTCCGGCTCGCGCGCCGCGTACACCCCGACATGGACGCCGCCGGCTACGCCCTGATCTCGCAGATCGAGCTCGGCAGCGGCGCCGGCGTCCGCGCGTCCGACGTCGCGCAGGTCCTCGGCCTCGACAAGTCGACCGTCAGTCGCGGCATCACCCAACTCGAGACCCTCGGCCTGATCGAACGCGTCGGCGACCCGGACGACGGCCGCGCCCGCCTGCTCCGCCTCACCGCCACCGGCGCCGAACGCTACGAAGCCATGCGCACCCAACGCCAAACCGAGTTCCGCGCCATCCTCGCCCGCTGGAACCCCACCGACCTGTCCGACCTGGGCCGCCTCCTAACCCGCCTCAACACCGACCTCGGCTAACCCACCCCACCGCCGTACCCACGCCCGCGCGACCGCCCGTACCTGCGCCACAGCCGTACACGACGTACCCGGCACCCGCAGGCACGGCGTAGCCGAGCGACCGCCGTGCCCGCGCCACCGCGCCGTACTCGCCGTACTCGCCGTACTCGCCGTACCGCGCGACCGCCGTGCCCGCGCCACCGCGCCCTGCCGTACGTCTGCGGTCGTGCCCGCCGTACTCGCGTGACCGTCGTATCCGCCGTACCCGTCATACCCGCGTGACGCCGTACAGGGCGGCCGCCGTACCCACGCGGCCGGCCGAACCCGCTGTACCAGCCCCCGTCGTAACCCGTGCCACCGCCATACGCCGTACCCGCCGTACCCGCCGTACCGGCGTACCCGCACGACCGCCGTGCCCGCGTCGAGCGGCCCCGGAACAGCAACCGGTCACCACCCGCGACGGGTTTTCCACAGGGTGTGTATATGGTTGTGGAAACCAACCAATCGGGTATATAGTTGGGTTATGCAACTAGCTCAGCAACCCCTTGTCCCGGGGGTAGAGCGGGATGCGGCGGCTCAGGAACTGCTCGAAGGGGTCAGTTCTCTGGTGCGGGCCGTGCGGTGTATCGAGCATCGGCATCTGGCGAACGACGGCGGTCTGCGGCGGTCGGACGCGAGTGTGCTCAAGGTGCTGATGAAGGACGGTGAGCAGCGCGGCGGGGAGATCGCCGGGAAGCTCGGCGTCGACGCGTCGGTGGTGAGCCGGCAGCTGACCGCGCTGGAGGCCGACGGACTGGTGAGCCGTCGGCCGGATCCCGCCGATGCGCGGGTCGGGCTGGTCAGCCTGTCGCCGCACGGCAAGGCCCAGCTCGAAGCGCTCTACTCCTCCTACACCCGGCAACTGAGAACCGCCTTGGCGGACCTCGACGACGATGCGCTGGTCGCGGCCGCTGCCACCATGCAGCGGGTCGCGGTCGCGATCACCGAGGCTCAGAGGTCACGTGGATAGGTGGTGCCAGCTGCGCGCCGCCACCTGTCCACGTGGCCTCTACAAGGTCGTGAGGCGAAACCCCAAGACTGGAGACTGATGACTGTCACCGAGACCCGGCAGCAGCAAACGCCCGCTGCGCCGGAACTCACCCACAAGGAGATCCTCGAGATCCTGATCGGCCTGCTCGCCGCGCTGTTCACGGCGATGCTGAGTTCGACGATCGTCAGCAACGCCCTGCCGACGATCATCGCCGACCTCGAGGGCTCCCAGACGCAGTACACCTGGGTGCTCACGGCGAGCCTGCTCGCCACCACCGTGTCCACCCCGATCTGGGGCAAGCTCGCCGACCTGATGAGCAAGAAACTGCTCGTCCAGGTGGCGATCTCGGTCTTCGTGATCGGGTCGGCGCTGGCCGGCCTGTCCCACAACGTGCCGTTCCTGATCGGCGCCCGCGTGCTGCAAGGTCTGGCGATGGGCGGTCTGATGGCGCTGGCCCAGGCCATCATCGGCGCCGCGATCCCGCCCCGGTCGCGCGGCCGGTACTCCGGGTACATGGGTGCCGTGATGGCGGTCGCGACCGTCAGCGGCCCGCTGATTGGCGGTGTCATCGTGGACACCTCGTGGCTGGGCTGGCGCTGGTGTTTCTACGTCTGCGTCCCACTGGCCGTGGTCAGCCTGGTGATCCTGCAGAAGTACCTGCACCTGCCGGTGCTCAAGCGTGAGGTCCGCATCGACTACCTCGGCGCGGTGCTGATCAGCATCGCGGCCAGCCTGCCGCTGCTGTGGGTCACGTTCGCGGGCACGGACTTCGCCTGGATGTCCTGGCAGTCGGCGCTGTTCGTCGGCGGCACGCTGCTGGTCGGCTTCCTCGCCGTCGTGGTGGAGAACCGGGTGGCCGAGCCGCTGGTTCCGCTGAAGGTCGTCCGGGAGCGCACCACGGCGCTGGCGATCGTCGCCAGCCTCGCGGTCGGTGTCGCGATGTTCGGCAGCGCGCTGTTCCTCGGGCAGTACTTCCAGATCGCCCGCGGCTACAGCCCGACCGAGGCCGGCCTGCTGACGATCCCGATGATGCTCGGTTCGTTCGTCGGATCGGCGGGCTCCGGCCAGCTGATCACCCGCTACGGCAAGTGGAAGCGGTACCTGGTGTCCGGCGGGATCCTGTTGCTCGGCGGTCTGCTGATCCTCGGCACGATCGACCACGCCACGCCGTACTGGCTGGTCGGGCTCGGCATGCTGGCGCTCGGCCTCGGGACCGGTATGACGATGCAGAACCTGGTGCTCGCGGTCCAGAACACCGTCGACGTCACGCAGATCGGCGCGTCCTCCGCGACCGTCGCGTTCTTCCGCAGCCTCGGCGGTGCGGTCGGCGTCTCGGCGCTCGGTGCGGTGCTCGCGACCCGGGTGAAGGACCTGATCGTCGCCGGTGTCCTGGCCGGCCCGAACGGCGCCGAGGCCGCGCGCAAGCTGCAGGAGGGCGGAAGCGGTACGAGCCTGCTGGACGTCAACCACCTGCCGCCGCAGCTGGCCGAACTGGTCCGGCACGCGTACGGCGACGCGACCGGGCGGATCTTCCTGATCGCCGCGGCCTGCGCCGTGGTCAGCCTGGTCGCGGTCGTGTTCATCAAGGAGGTCCCGCTCCGCAAGACCGTCGCCAAGGTGGACGTGGCGGAAGACCTTTAGAGGCTGGGCGGTTCGAGACCGTCCAGCGAACGGGTGCGGATGATCGGTGAGCCGATCAGCCACAGGACGGCGAGCAGGCCGCCGGCGGCGGAGACGAGGAGGGTTTCGCGGACACCGATCCAGGTGCCGAGGAACCCTCCGGCGACCGCGCCGAGCGGCCTGATGCCGTAGTTGATGCTGCTGAACGCTCCCGCGACGCGGCTGCGCATGTGGTCGTGGACGACCGCGGCCTGCAACGAGTTCAGCGGTACGTCGAAGCACATCACCGCGAACGCCCCGACGAACTCGGCGACCGCCAGCGCGACGGCCTTGGTCCACGTCGGCCCGCCGGCGAGCGCGGCGATCGCGATCGAGCCGGGGAACACGACCGCACCGACCGCGATCACCGGTCCCGCGCCGAACCGTTTGCTCAACGGGGATGCGGTGACGGCGCCCAGCAGCCCGCCGGTCGCACCGACGCCGAACGCGACACCGATGACGCCGGCCGACAGGCCGAGATTCCGGCTCGCGAAGAGCACCAGCAGCGCCATGCTCATCAGGTTGAAGAAGTTCACCGTGGTGGCGCAGCCCAGGCTGCGGCTGAGGTACGGGTGCTTGAGCACGTACCGCATTCCCGCACCGGCCCGGCGCAGCAGCGGTTCGCTCGACTCCTCCGAGGCCCCCGGCTCCACCTTGAGCCGGCTGATCTGGACGGCCGAGAACACGAAGGTCAGCGCGTCGACGACGATCGCGACCGGCGCGGTCAGCCACTGCACCAGCAGACCGCCCACGGCCGGTCCGCCCATGAACGAGATCGACCGCGTCGCGGAGAGCTTGCTGTTCGCCTCGAGGTACTGGTCGCGGTCGACGAGCCGGACGAAGAACGACGCGTACGCCGTGTTGAACAGGACATGCGCCGTCCCGGCCAGGATCGCGATCACGTACAACTGGCCGAGGCCCAGCAGATCCAGCCAGTACGCGACCGGCAGGGTGAGCAGCAGGATCGTCCGGGCCAGGTCCGCGGCGATCATCAGCGGCCGCTTGTCCCGGCGGTGGTCGACCCAGGTGCCGATGAACAGCGACGCGATGTTCGGCAGCCACACCGCCGCGGTCAGGAACCCGACCTGGCTGGGGGAGGCGTCGAGCAGTGTCACCGCGATCAGCGGCAGGGCAAGC
>Ga0207647_10003971_pt1 | contig 11039 bp, 10 predicted proteins | sample KBSCornC2_FD_184295 | JGI IMG/M metagenome (GOLD analysis project Ga0207647, IMG submission 184295) | Corn rhizosphere microbial communities from Kellogg Biological Station, Michigan, USA - C2 (SPAdes) (version 2) | ecosystem: Host-associated > Plants > Roots > Rhizosphere ...
AGGCCGGGCCGCTCGCCGTCTACGGCTGCGCGGGCCTGCCGACCGCGAGCCGCGGCCGCGCCGACCAGCAATACTTCTTCGTCAACGGCCGCTTCGTGCGCGACAAGCTGCTCACGCACGCGGTGCGCGCGGCGTACGAGGACGTCCTCCACGGCGACCGCTACCCGTCGTACGTGCTGTTCCTCGACCTGCCGCCCGAAGCCGTCGACGTGAACGTGCACCCGTCGAAGATCGAAGTGCGGTTCCGCGATTCGCGCTCGATCCACCAGTACGTGTTCCACGCGGTCCAGCGCGCACTCGCCCGCCATGCGGGCGCGTCGCCGGAAACCACCGCGGGCGGCCACGCCGCGCAACTGTCGCCGGCGCCGGGCGGCCCCGCGTCGTTCCTGAATACGCCGCTCGGCCTGGGCGCGGCCACCGGCACGGGCGGCAGCGGCTTCTCGTCGCCGTCGTCATCCTCATCGTCGGCCGGCAACACGTGGATGCGCCAGGCGCGCATGACGCAGGGCACGCTGCCGGTCGCGCAGCCGCTCGCGCTCTACGACGCGCTGTTCGGCCGCAAGGATACGGGCGCCGGCACGCCGGACGGCACGACCGTCATCGCGCACGATTCGGCGAGCGTGACGAACACGCCGCCGGGCTTCGTCGCGTCGCCGCTCGCGGCCACCGCGCACGACGAGCAGCCGCTCGGCTTCGCGCTCGGCCAGATCCACGGCATCTACGTGCTCGCGCAGAACGCGCACGGCCTCGTGATCGTCGACATGCATGCGGCGCACGAGCGGATCCTGTACGAACAGTTCAAGAACGCGCTCGCCGATCGCACGATCGCCGTGCAGTCGCTGCTGCTGCCGATTTCGATGACGGCGACGCCGGTCGAGATCGGCACGGTCGAGGAAGAGCGCGACACGCTCGAATCGCTCGGCTTCGACCTCGCAGTGCTGTCGCCGACGACGCTCGCGATCCGCGCGGTGCCCGCGCTGCTGAAGGATGCGGACCTGCAGTCGCTCGCGCGCGCGGTGCTCGCCGACCTGCACGCATTCGGCGGCTCGCGCGTGCTCACCGAGCGCCAGCACGAACTGCTCGGCACGCTCGCCTGCCACCACGCGGTGCGCGCGAACCGGCGCCTGACGCTCGACGAGATGAACGCGCTGCTGCGCCAGATGGAAGCGACCGAACGCGCGGACCAGTGCAATCACGGCCGGCCGACCTGGTATCAGCTCACGCTGAACGATCTCGACCGCCTCTTCATGCGCGGCCAATGAGCGCTTCACCGCAGTCCCCGCCGACGACGATCGCCTGCCTGCTCGGCCCCACCGCGTCGGGCAAGACGGCCGCCGCGCTGGCGCTCGCCGCGCGCCGCCCGATCGAGATCGTCAGCGTCGATTCGGCGCTCGTCTATCGCGACATGGATATCGGCACCGCGAAGCCGACGCGCGACGAACGCGCGCGCGTGCCGCACCATCTGATCGACATCATCGACCCGGCCGATGCGTATTCGGCGGCCGAATTCCGCGCGGACGCGCTGCGCCTGATCGGCGAGATCGCCGCGCGCGGCCGCACGCCGCTGCTCGCGGGCGGCACGATGCTGTACTACAAGGCGCTGACGCAGGGCCTCAACGACCTGCCGACCGCCGATCCGGCCGTACGCGCGGAGCTCGACGCCGACGCCGCGCGCGACGGCTGGCCCGCGCTGCATGCGCGGCTCGCGCAGGTCGACCCGGCGACGGCCGCGCGGCTCGCGCCGAACGATTCGCAGCGGATCCAGCGCGCGCTCGAAGTGTTCCTGCTGAGCGGGCAGCCGATGTCGGTGCTGCTCGCCGCGCCGCGGCGCGCGGACGATGAGGCCGCCGCGTACCGTTTCGTGCCGGTCGCGCTCGAACCGTCGGACCGCGCGGTGCTGCACGCGCGCATCGCGCAACGCTTCGACGCGATGCTCGACGCGGGCTTCATCGACGAGGTCGAACGGCTGCGCCGCCGCGAGGATCTGCATCTCGGCCTGCCGTCGATGCGCTGCGTCGGCTATCGGCAGGCATGGGAATTCCTCGACGGCGACACCGACTACCGGACCATGCGCGACAAGGGCATCTTCGCGACGCGCCAGCTGTGCAAACGGCAGATCACGTGGCTGCGTGCGATGCCCGAGCGGATCGTCGTCGACTGTGTCGCGCCGGATGCGACCGCGCACGCGCTCGACACGCTCGAGCGCGTGCTGGACGACCGCCTGCCGACCTGAGCCCGGCGCGGGCGCGGGTCAACCGCCGCGCTGGCGCGCCACCAGACGCGCGCGCGCGCCATCGACGATCAACGCCACGCCACGCTCGAACGCTTCGTCGCCGCCACGCTCGCGCAGCGCAGCCCAGCCCTGCGCGAGGAGCGGATGCTCGGTCGTGTCAGGCAGCGTCGTGTCGGTTTCGCGTTCCGCTTCCGCCTGCTCTTCCAGCACCCAACCGACCACGAAGCGGCCGATCGCGTACATCACGTCGACTGCTTCGTCCGGCGCAAAGCCGGCCTCAGCCAGCAGCGCCACCTTCCGTTCGATCGAATCGAAATGCAGCGTGCGCGGCCGCGTACCGGCATGCAGGCGCGCGCCGTCGCGATAGGCGAGCAGCGCGCGACGGAAACTGCGCGCATTCTCGAGAAGCCACGCATCCCATGCGTCGCCCGGCCGCGGCAGCGATGCGCCGTGGCGCTCGAGCATGATCGCCTCGGCCATCGCGTCGAGCAGTTCGGCCTTGTTGCGGAAGTGCCAGTACAGCGTCGGCGACTGCACGCCAAGCCGCTCCGCGAGCCGGCGCGTCGACAGCCCGTCGATACCGACCTCGTTCAGCAGATCGAGCGCCGCGCGCATCACCGTGTCGCGCGTGAGCCGCGCACCCGTGTCCTTCATCTCTATCACCGATAGGGAAACCATGGAATAATCGCCACTCTATCACCGATAGAGTACTTGCCTTGAATCCGTCCCTGATTGCCATCCTCGCCACGGTCTTGCTCGACGCGATCGGCGTCGGGATCGTGATGCCGATCCTCCCCGGTCTGCTGCGCACGCTCGCCGGCGCCGGCAGCACCGACACCCACTACGGGATCCTGCTCGCGCTGTACGCGTTCGCCCAGTTCCTGTGCGCCCCGCTGCTCGGCACGCTGAGCGACCGCTTCGGCCGGCGGCCCGTGCTGCTCGCGTCGCTTGCGGGCGCCGCGCTCGACTACTTGCTGATGGCGCTCGCGCCGACGCTGGCCTGGCTTTACGTCGGGCGGCTGATCGCCGGCATCACCGGCGCGAACGTCGCGGTCGCGACCGCGTACGTGACCGACGTCACGGCCGAACCCGACCGCGCACGGCGCTTCGGCCAGCTCGGCGCGATGATGGGCGTCGGCTTCATAGCGGGCCCGCTGATCGGCGGGCTGTTCGGCGCGCTGCACCTGCGCGCGCCGTTCGTCGCAGCCGCGCTGCTCAATGCGCTGAACCTCGCGCTCGTGTGGCGCGCGCTGCCGGAATCGCGTCCGCGCGCAGCCCGGGAAAGTCGCGGGCTCGCCACGCTCAACCCGTTCGCCGGCCTGCGCCGGCTGAGCGGCGCGCCCGCGCTCGTGCCGCTGATCGGCATCTACGTGATCGTCGCGCTGGTGTCGCAGGCGCCCGCGACGCTGTGGATTTTGTACGGCCAGGAGCATTTCGGCTGGTCCACGCCCGTCGCGGGGCTGTCGCTCGCCGGCTACGGTGCGTGCCACGCGCTCGCGCAGGCCTTCGCGATCGGGCCGCTGATCGCACGGCTCGGCGAGCGCCGCGCACTCGCCCTGGGTCTCGCGGGCGACGCGCTCGGGCTGGTAATGATCGCGTTCGCGACGGCCGCATGGGTGCCGTTCGCACTGCTGCCGCTGTTCGCGGCGGGTGGCATGACGCTGCCGGCGTTGCAGGCGATGCTCGCGCGTCAGGTCGACGATGCGCGCCAGGGCGAACTGCAGGGCACGCTCGCGAGCGTGGCGAGCCTGATCGGCGTCGCCGGGCCGCTCGTCGTCACGACGACCTACGCGGCCACCCGCGGCACGTGGCCGGGGCTCGTATGGGCCGCGGCCGCGCTGCTCTATCTGCTGGTGCCGCCGTTGCTGGCGGGCGCGCGCCCGACGAGCGCACCGCGGCCGTCCGCGTGAACGGCGGCCAGCCGCCCGGAAGCGCTCACGCCACCTCGCTCACTGCGCGGGCGTCACGAGATTCGCATCGCGCGTGAGCTGCCAGCGGCCATCCGACTTGCGGAAGATCGTCAGCGTATGGCCGGAGCGGCGCACGGTATCGCCGCCCGGCGGCGTCACGTCGATCTCGATGAAATTGCGCAGGTACGCCCAGTCGCCCATCACGCGCAGTTCGTCGATCCGGTAGCGGCCATCGACCTTCGGCCCGTTGCCGGCCGCCGCATTCGCGTCGCGCGAGGCGGCCGCGAACGCCGCCTTGTCGAACGGCGGCTTGCCGGCCACCATGAAAATCGCGTCGTCGGCGATCAGGTCGAGCACAGTCGCCAGATCGCCGCGCCGGCTCGACACGAACCAGGTTTCCACCAGCTCGCGAATCGCGCGTTCGTCTTCGGCCATCGTCGTTCCTCCTTGGGGGCGCGTCGAGATGCCGGCCCGCGCCAGAAAAAAAGCCGCCCGGATCGACTCCGGGCGGCTTTCGTTGCTGCATCCTGCGTGCGGTGCGTCAGACCACGACCGTCTGCGCCTCGCCTTCGCGGCTCGCACGCACGGTGCCGATCTTCCACACCTGTTCGCCGGCGGCCGTCAGGTCGGCGATCGCCGCGTCGGCATCCGCCGCCGACACGATCACCGCCATGCCGATCCCGCAGTTGAACACGCGGTGCATTTCCGCGTCGGCGACGCCGCCGTGCTCCTGCAGCCACTTGAACAGCGGCGGCAGCGGCCATGCGTTCTGGTCGAGCTCGGCGGTAAGGCCTTCGCGCAGCACGCGCGGAATGTTCTCGACGAGGCCGCCACCGGTGATGTGGGCCATGCCCTTCACCGGCAGCTTCTGCATCAGCGCGAGCAGCGGCTTCACGTAGATGCGCGTCGGCGCCATCAGCGTGTCGGCCAGCGAGCGGCCGTGGAAATCGGCCGACAGGTCGGGGTTCGCGCGCTCGATGATCTTGCGCACGAGCGAGAAGCCGTTCGAGTGGATGCCGCTCGATGCAAGGCCGAGCACCACGTCGCCTTCGGCGATCGTGCTGCCGTCGATGATCTTGCTCTTCTCGACCGCGCCGACCGCGAAACCGGCCAGGTCGTATTCGCCGTCCGGGTACATGCCCGGCATTTCGGCCGTCTCACCGCCGATCAGCGCGCAGCCCGACAGTTCGCAGCCGTGCGCGATGCCCTTGACGACCGTGGCGGCCGTGTCGACGTCGAGCTTGCCGCACGCGAAGTAGTCGAGGAAGAACAGCGGCTCGGCGCCCTGCACGAGGATGTCGTTCACGCTCATCGCGACGAGATCCTGGCCGACGGTGTCGTGTTTGTTCAGATGAAACGCCAGCTTGAGCTTGGTGCCCACGCCGTCGGTGCCCGACACGAGCACGGGCTCCTTGTACTTCTTCGGCACTTCGAACAGCGCGCCGAACCCGCCGATGCCGCCGAGCACGCCGTCGCGCAGGGTTTTCTTCGCAAAAGGCTTGATCTTGTCGATGAGCGCGTCGCCCGCGTCGATGTCGACGCCTGCGTCGCGGTAGGACAGACCCTGAGCGTCGGGAGCGGATTTCGGAGGATTCATGGGGGAATGCGAGAAGGTCGGTAAAATGCGATTTTACCCGAAGCCGGCCCGTTGGCCGGAATTCCCAGCACCGAATCGTCAGGGATTGCATCTTGGTCGACACGTCCCCGTTTTCATCGCTCCGCGAGCCGCGCCGAAACCCGCGCGCCGCCGTGCGTGCGGCCGCGTGTGCAGGCACCGGAGCAGCCCCTCGCGCGTGCCCGGCGTACGGCGCGCGTTTCATCAACCGACCCGCATTGTGACTGTTGTGTCCCGTCAACTGACGCTCGATCTCGGCACGCCGCCGCCCGCCACGTTCGACAACTTCATCATGAATGAGGAGAACGACGAGCTCATCTCGCGGCTTCAGAAGCTCGACCTCGCGCTCGCGGCGGGGCCCGTGCCGGACCGGTCGTTCTACATCTGGGGCGAGCCCGGCAGCGGCCGCACCCACTTGCTGCAGGCGCTCGTGAGCGACGCGTCGTACGGCTACGCGCGCTACCTCACACCGCAGAGCCCGCTCGGCGCGTTCACGTTCGACCCGCGCATCGGCATCTACGCGATCGACGACTGCGACCGGATGAGCGACACGCAGCAGGTCGCGCTGTTCAACCTGTTCAACGAGGTCCGCGCGCACCCGTCGAGCGCGTTCGTCGCGGCAGGCCCCGCGGCGCCGCTCGCGCTCGACGTGCGCGAGGATCTGCGCACGCGCCTCGGCTGGGGGCTCGTGTTCCACCTGTCGCCGCCGTCCGACGCCGGCAAGATCGCCGTGCTGAAGCTCGCGGCCAAGGAGCGCGGGATCGCGCTCACCGACGACATCGCCGCGTACCTGCTCACCCATTTCCGCCGCGACATGCCGAGCCTGATGGCGCTGCTCGACGCGCTCGACCGCTTCTCGCTCGAGCAGAAACGCGCCGTCACGCTGCCCTTGCTGCGCCGGATGCTGGCGCGCCCCGGCGACGACATCGCGCCGCCCGGCACAGGCCCCAACCGCTTCGAGTAAAATGCGCATCCATGACTAATCTGGCACTCTTTGACCTCGATCACACGCTGATCCCGACCGATAGCGACCACGAATGGGGTCGCTTCATGGTGAAGCTCGGCATCGTCGACGCGGAAAGCTTCTCGCGTCAGAACGATCAGTTCTTCGCCGACTACAAGGCCGGCAAGCTCGACATCCATGCGTATCTGTGCGCGATGCTCACGCCGCTCGCGAAGTACTCGCGCGCGCAGCTCGCCGAATGGCACGAGCAGTACATGCACGAGGTGATCCGCCCCGCGATGACGCCCGCCGCGCTCGAACTCGTGCGCAAGCACCTCGATGCCGGCGATCTGTGCTGCGTCGTGACGGCGACCAACGAATTCATCACGCGTCCGATCGCGACCGCGTTCGGCGTCGACACGCTGATCGCGTGCGAGGTCGAAACGACCGACGGGCACCCCGACTCGCCGTACACGGGCCGCCCGACCGGCACGCCGAGCTATCGCGAAGGCAAGATCGTGCGCACCGAAGCATGGCTCGCGTCGCTCGGCAAGCACTGGGACGACTTCGAACACAGCTACTTCTACAGCGACTCGCACAACGACATTCCGTTGCTCGAGAAAGTCACCGACCCGATCGCGACCAACCCCGACGACACGCTGCGTGCGCATGCAAGCAACCGCGGCTGGCGCATCCTGGATCTCTTCTGAACGTCGTGATCAAAAAATTCATTCGCAAGCTGCTCGGCCAGGACGACGCCGAACAAACATCGCCCGTCGAGGCGCCCGCCGTCGAAACGGCCCCCGCTCCGCGCCCCCCGAAGGCTAGCCGCGGCGGCGGTGCTGCCAAAAAACCGCGCAGCAATCACGAACCGACCGTCGTGCCGGCCAGCGTGCACCAGATCGATCCGTCATTGATCTCGAGGAACGCGGTGCGCGTGACCGACACGCTGCAGCAGGCGGGTTTCCGCGCGTTCATCGTCGGCGGCGCGGTGCGCGACCTGCTGCTCGGCATCGCGCCGAAGGACTTCGACGTCGCGACCGACGCGACGCCGACCGAGGTGCAGCGCCTGTTCCGCCGTGCGCGCCTGATCGGCCGCCGCTTCCAGATCGTCCACGTGCAGTTCGGCCAGGAACTGATCGAGGTGTCGACGTTCCGCGCCATGGTCGACGCGCCGCCCGAAGCCGCCGCGGCCGAGCCGCCGAAGCGGCTGAAGCGCGACGAACTCGATCGCCGCACGCATGCGGTGGATGCGAGCGGCCGCGTGCTGCGCGACAACGTCTGGGGCGAACAGCACGAAGACGCCGCGCGCCGCGACTTCACGATCAACGCGATGTACTACGACCCGTCGACGCAGACGGTGCTCGACTACCACGACGGGATGGCCGACATCCGCGCCCGCCTGCTGCGGATGATCGGCGATCCGGCCACGCGCTATCGCGAGGATCCGGTGCGGATGCTGCGCGTCGTGCGCTTCGCGGCAAAGCTCGGCTTCGAGATCGAGACGCACACGCGCGAACCGATCAACGCGTTGGCCGACCTGATCAACAACGTGCCGGCCGCTCGCCTGTTCGACGAAATGCTGAAGCTGCTGCTGTCGGGCCAGGCGCTCGCGTGCCTGCAGCGGCTGCGCAAGGAAGGCCTGCACCACGGGCTGCTGCCGCTCCTCGACGTCGTGCTCGAACAGCCGCAGGGCGAGAAGTTCATCACGCTCGCGCTGAACAACACCGACGCGCGCGTGCGCGCCGGCAAGACGGTGTCGCCGGGCTTCCTGTTCGCGACGCTGCTGTGGCACGACATGCGCCAGCGCTTCGAACAATACACGGCCGAAGGCGAAATCCCGGTGCCGGCGCTCCATCGCGCGATGGACGACGTGATCGACATGCAGACCGAGAAGCTCGCGATCCACAAGCGCTACTCGGCCGACATGCGCGAAATCTGGGGGCTGCAGTTGCGCCTCGAAAAACGCTCGGGCCGCAGCGCGATGCGGCTGCTGGAACACCAAAGGTTTAGAGCGGGGTATGATTTCCTCCTGTTACGCTGCGAATCCGGCGAGCTGGAAGCAGCTGTCGGCCAGTGGTGGACGGATTTCATCGAAGGCGACGCAGCCGCTCGTGAGGCACTTCTCACGCAGGGTGGCTCGAAGGAAAAATCGCCCCGCAAGCGGCGCCGCCGCGGTGGTGTGCGAAACCGCAAGCCGGACGAAGGCGCAGCCGAGCAGGCGCCGGACACCGCGGGCGGTACCGCGGGCGGTTCCGACGACTGACGCGCTCGCCGGCGAACGACGTAGGAAGTGATGCCATGACGGTTGCATATATCGGACTGGGGGCGAATCTCGGCGATGCACGCCAGACCCTGAAGGACGCGGTGGTGTGCCTTGCGCAGCAGCGCACCATCTCGATCCTCGGCAAGTCGAGCCTGTATCGCACGGCGCCCTTCGAGGCGGGCGGCGACGATTACTACAACTGCGTCGTCAAGCTCGACACGACGCTGTCGGCCCGGGAGCTGCTCGCGCTCTGCCAGAAGATCGAACATCACTTCGGGCGCGAGCGCCCGTATCGCAACGCGCCGCGCACGCTCGACCTCGACATCCTGCTGTTCGGCACCGACTCGATCGACGAACCCGACCTGATCGTCCCGCATCCGCGCCTCACCGATCGCGCCTTCGCGCTCGTGCCGCTCGTTGAAATCGAGCCGGCGCTCGACATTCCGGCGCGCGGCCGCGCCGATGCATTTCTCGCCGCCGTCGCCGACCAGCGCGTCGAGAAGGTGCAGACCTGTCAATGCCTGATGCAGAAGGCCCTGGCCGCCGGCGCAGACGCCGACAAGAACCGCTGCCCATGAACACCACTCCGCTGACCGTCACCGCACCCGACCTGCGCGCCCCCCATCGCTATCTCGTGATCGAAGGCCCGATCGGCGTCGGCAAGACGACGCTCGCGCGTCTGCTCGGCGAGCGCTGGTCGATGCAGGCGCTGCTCGAACGCCCGCAGGACAATCCGTTTCTCGAACGCTTCTACCGCGACACCGCGCGCTACGCGCTGCCCGCGCAGCTGTCGTTCGCGCTGGAGCGCGCGCAGCAGGCGCGCGAACTGATCGGCGCGCTCGACACGGGCCGGCCCGTCGTCGCCGACTACATGCCGCAGAAGAACGACATCTTCGCGCGGCTGAACCTGCCGGAAGACGAATGGCAGCTGTATCGGTCGATCGCGACGCACCTCGATGTGCCGCAGGCGCCCGCGCCCGATCTCGTCGTCTACCTGCAGGCGAGCCCCGAGGTGCTGTTCTCGCGCATCCAGAAGCGCGGGCTGCCGATGGAACTGCAGATCAGCGACGCGTACCTGCGCTCGCTCGTCGACGCGTACAACGAATTCTTCTATCACTACGACCGCACGCCGGTACTGACGGTCGCAGCCGAACATCTGAACCCGCAGGATTCCCCCGAAGACCTCGCGCTGCTGATCGAGCGCATCGAGACGATGCGCGGCCGCAAGGAATTCTTCGTCAAGGGCGAGACGACGCGCTGACGCGTCCTCGCCCGTCGTTTTCACCATCGAACCGGATTTCCCATGACCTATCTCCAGGAATCGAGCCGGCCTGCCGTCACGGTGCCGAAGCTGCAGGCAATGCGCGATGCCGGCGAGAAGATCGCGATGCTCACCTGCTACGACGCGAGCTTTGCCGCGCTGCTCGACCGCTCGGGCGTCGACGTGCTGCTGATTGGCGATTCGCTCGGCAACGTACTGCAAGGCCACACGACCACGCTGCCCGTGTCGCTCGACGACATCGCGTACCACACCGCCTGTGTCGCGCGTGCGCAGCCGCGCGCGCTGATCATCGCCGACCTGCCGTTCGGCACATACGGCACGCCGGCCGAGGCATTCGCGAGCGCCGTGAAGCTGATGCGCGCCGGTGCGCAGATGATCAAGCTCGAAGGCGGCGAGTGGCTCGCCGAAACGATCCGCTTCCTCGTCGAGCGTGCGGTGCCCGTGTGTGCGCACGTCGGCCTCACGCCGCAGTCGGTGCATGCGTTCGGCGGCTTCAAGGTACAGGGCAAGACCGAGGCCGGCGCCGCGCAACTGCTGCGCGACGCGCGCGCGGTCGAGGATGCCGGTGCGCAACTCGTCGTGCTCGAAGCGGTGCCGACGCTCGTCGCATCCGAAGTCACGCACATGCTCAAGATTCCGACGATCGGCATCGGCGCAGGCACCGACTGCTCGGGCCAGGTGCTCGTGCTGCACGACATGCTCGGCATTTTCCCCGGCAAGCGTCCGCGCTTCGTGAAGGACTTCATGCAGGGCCAGCCGACCATCCAGGCGGCCGTCGAAGCCTATGTGC
>Ga0207647_10003973_pt1 | contig 11036 bp, 5 predicted proteins | sample KBSCornC2_FD_184295 | JGI IMG/M metagenome (GOLD analysis project Ga0207647, IMG submission 184295) | Corn rhizosphere microbial communities from Kellogg Biological Station, Michigan, USA - C2 (SPAdes) (version 2) | ecosystem: Host-associated > Plants > Roots > Rhizosphere ...
TGAACATCCACAAGGTGCCTTCGATGTAGCGCGTGCCGTAGCCCAGCGCCATGCCCACGATGCACAGCACCAGGGCGATCGCCATCAGGAGCTCCTCGCGCACCGGCGCGAACGCGGCAAAGCTCGACCCGCCCATGCGCCGGCTCTTGGCGGTCACCACGAACGAGGTCTTCTCGCGGGTGAGGCCGTGCAGGATGCCGCGCGCGATCGCGTGGCTGAGGCCCATGCTGGCCAGCGAGGCCATCAAGGTGTCGTACCAGCTGCAGGGCACACGGGCGCGGTACAGCACGATGCCGAAGATCGCCTTGGCGAAGAAGAAGCCGATCACCGGGATCAGGAACAGCTGCATCGGCAGGCTGAAGTACTGCGGATACGCCACCATGCCGGCGGTCCAGAACAGCGCCATCAGGGTGAAGATCAGGTGCAGCGCGTCGGCGAACCAGCTGAACCAGCCGGTGAGGAAGTGGAAGCGCTGGCCGGCGCTGAGCGGGCCGCGCTCGGTCATCCAGCTCCAGCGCCCCTTGAGGATCTGCATCGCGCCGAACGCCCAGCGGTAGCGCTGGCTCTTGTACGCCTTGAAGTCGGCCGGGGTCAGACCCTTGCCCATCAGTTCGTCGACGTAGACAAGTTCGTAGCCGGCGTGCATCAGGCGCAGGCCCAGCTCGGCGTCCTCGCAGATCGTCCATTCGGACCAGCCGCCGGTGCCTTCCAGCGCGCTGCGCCGGACCATCGTCATGGTGCCGTGCTGGATGATCGCGTTGCGCTCGTTGCGATGGTGCATGCCGATGCGGAAGAAGCCGTCGTATTCCCACGCGGTCATCCGGCGGAACGCGTTGTGCTCGAACTCGCGGTGCGCCTGCGGGCACTGCACCACGGCCACCTTCGGGTCATGGAAGTAACCGGTCAGCGTGGCCAGCCAGTCGGCACGCACTTCGTAGTCGGCATCGATCACCGCCACCACGTCGGCCTGCGGGTCGGTTTCCTTCAGGCCGAAGTTCAGCGCGCCGGCCTTGAAGCCCGGCCACGGTGCCAGGTGGAAGAAGCGGAAGCGCTTGCCCAGTTTCTCGCAGTATTCCTGCACCGGCTGCCACACCGCCGGGTCCTTGGTGTTGTTGTCGATCACCAGCACTTCGAAGTTCGCGTAGTCCAGGGCGGCCAGCGAATCGAGCGTGACGATCACCATCTCCGGCGGCTCGTTGTAGCAGGCCAGGTGGATGGACACGAACGGCTGCTTCTCGGGCGGGTCGGGTTTCAGCATGCTGGCATGGCGGATCCACTCGCGCCGCCACAGCACCTCGGTGAACTCGAAGCCGTTGATCAGCAGGATCGCCAGGATCGCGATCTGCGCCGGGAACAGCAGCGTGAGCATGGTCCAGTCGACCCAGCTCAGGTAGAAGTTGAACGGCAGCGTGGCCGACCAGGTGATCAGCCCGCAGGCAAGCTGGATCAGCATGCAGAAGAACAGCCGCCCCATCAGCTTGAAGCGGCTGAAGCGGCGGGCGAAGAAGATCATCGGGAACAAGGCCAGCAGGCTCGCCGCCAGCGCCTTCCACGGCCATGCGGTGTCTTCGGTGACCGGGCCGGTCAGCGGGAATTTCAGCTGGCGGTCGGCGTTGAACATGCCCCAGTACGCGCCGGTGCGGCCCTCGCCCAGGGCTTCCTTCCATGGCTGGTCGAACGCTTCCAGCAGGAAATAATCGATGTGCTGAGCCTTGGCCGCGTTCATCCAGTCGCGAATGAAGATCGCCTCGTTGGAGACCGAGGGATCCGCGTACTCGTGGCGGTCGCCGTTCGATGGCCAGCCGATCTCGCCGACCACGACGGGCTTGTCCGGATAGCGCTGGCGGATTTGCTGGTAGGCACCGAGCGCGGCGGGCACGGCGTCCTTGCGCGCGATGCCGTTCCAGAACGGGAACAGGTGGATGGTGATGAAATCCACGTGCTGGGCCAGTTCGGGATACTTCAGCCAGATGTAGTCCGGCTCGGCGATCGATACCGGCTGGTGCACGGCGGCGCGCACCCGATCCAGGTAAAGCATCATCTGTTCGGGGGTGAGGTCGTTGCGGAACAGCACCTCGTTGCCCACGATGACGCGGGTGATCGTGTCGGGATAGGCGCGCGCCTTGGCGATCAGCAGCTCGATCTCGCGCTCGTTGTTGTCCAGGCGCTTGTCGATCTCGGCGCCGGCCATCACCTTCAGGCCTTCCTTCTGCGCCAGCCCGTACAGCTGCGGGTTCTGCTGCATCGTATAGGTGCGCACACGGTCGCTGTACCGGTGCAGCAGCTTCAGGTCGGCGGCGATGTCGTCGCTGCTGGGATAATCCTGCTTGAACGGGCTCTGGTAGCGCTGGAATACCGACAGCGAGAAACCGCCGATCTTGCCGTGCCAGTCGTCCGGGCCATGCGGCAGGTTGCCGTACCACCACAGCCCGATGTTCATCGCGGCCACGATCAGGGCGAGCATGATCGCCGTGAGCAGCGGGTACCGGCTGTTGTGGTTTGCTGCGGTGGCGCTCAAAAAAATCCCCGGAGGAAGCCTGCGCAACAGGCGGTAAAGCCCGAGGAGCTTAACCAATCCATGGCATCAGGCTCAATAAAGATCGTCGGGTGCGGTCAGCGCAAGGTCAGCCGGGGCGGGAGTTTTCGGGCGGCAGGGCCCGCGGGCCACGGTAGCGGGAGCGGCGAGCCGTAGTCCGATGCTGACAAGGCTCCGCCCGGCCCGGCATCCGACTGTTGCAAAGCCGTGAAGGTCCGCTGTTCGACGAGCTGTCGGTCGCTGCGGACGCATCCGCCGGGGAGTCGGCAGGCCTTTTAGGCTAGAGTCGTGCTGGTTGCCCGCGCCGAATCGACGGCGTCAGCGGTAGCCGCTCGGTCTCGGGGGCAGAGCGTTTCCTGTTTGGGGTCACTTTTGCGACAGCTTACCTGGCGGTTCCTGCTACTCACTTTCGTTTTTCTCACATTGAGCCGGTTTGGTCTTTGCCTGTGGCTATGGCCGCGGGTGCAGCCGACGGACGGTCTGTGGCCGGTTCTTTTCGGCGGCTGGCGCATCGACCTGTGCCTGCTGGCTATGGTCTGCGCATGGCCGGCCCTGTTGTCGCCGTGGCTGGGTCACCGGCGCTGGCCCACACGCATCACGGCCTGGTGGTATCGGTTGTGGTGGCTGCTGTTCGTGCTGCTGGAGGTGTCCACGCCGCAGTTCATCCTTGAATACGACACCCGCCCGAATCGCCTGTACGTCGAGTACCTCGACAGTCCGCACGAGGTGTCGGCGATGCTGTGGCATGGCTACAAGGGCGTGCTGCTGGTCGCGCTGGTTGCGCTGGTGCTGCTGGGCTGGCTCGGTTTCCGGTGGCTGCGCACGCACCTGGTCGATGCGCGGATGAAGTTCTGGCTGCGGCCGCTGGTGACGGCGGCGGCGTTCGTGGTGTTGTTTCTGGCTGCGCGCGGCACGCTCGATCATCGGCCGCTGAACGCTTCGGTAGTGGCGTTCAGCGACGACAGCATGGTGAACTCGCTGCCGCTGAACTCGCTCTACAACGTGATCAACGCGATCCGCGGCATGAGCAACGAGCGTTCGGCAGCGACGGTCTACGGCCCGATGCCGGAGCCGGAGATGCAACGCCTCGTGCGCCAGGCGGCCGGACTGGATGGGCCGATGCAGGATCCGCGATACCCCAGCATGCATCGCCAGCAGGCCGCGGCGAAACCGGCGAAGCCGCTGAACCTGGTGATCATCCTGGAGGAGAGCCTGGGCGCGCAGTACATCGGCACGCTGGGCGGGGAAAAGCTTTCGCCGCAGTTCGATGCGCTGGCGAACGAGGGCTGGCTGCTGGCGCGGACCTATGCCACCGGCACGCGCTCGGTGCGCGGGCTGGAGGCGGTCAATACCGGCTTTCTGCCGACCCCGGCCGAGGCGGTGCTGAAGTTGCCGCGCAGCCAGCACGGCTTCTTCACCCTGGCCGGCCTGCTGGGCGAATTCGGCTACCGCTCGCGCTTCATCTACGGCGGCGAGGCGCACTTCGACAACATGAAGTCGTTCTTCCTGGGCAATGGCTTCGACGAGGTGGTCGATCAGCCGAAGTTCGAGGTGAAGCCGACCTTCGTCGGTTCGTGGGGTGCTTCCGACGAGGACATGTTCAACGAGTTGCACCACCGGCTGATGCAGGATGGCGACGCGCGCCAGTTCACGCTGGCCTTCAGCGTCTCCAACCACACGCCGTGGGAATATCCCGCCGGGCGCATCCGGGCCAGCGCACCGGCGGCCAGCGTGCAGAACACCGTGCGTTACGCCGACTGGGCGATCGGCCAGTTCTTCGCCCGCGCGAAGCAGTCGCCGTACTGGGAACACACGGTGTTCCTGGTCGTGGCCGACCACGATTCGCGCGTGTTCGGCGCCAGCCTGGTGCCGGTGCGGCACTTCCACATTCCGGCGCTGATCCTCGGTGCCGGCGTGCCGGTGCAGCGGGACGAACACATCGTCAGCCAGATCGATCTGGCACCGACGCTGCTGTCGCTGATCGGCATCAGCAGCGTGCACCCGATGCTGGGCGCCGACCTCACCGTGCACTATCCCGACCGCGCCATCATGCAGTACGGCGACAACTACGGTTATCTCAAGCACGACCAGTTGCTGGTGCTGCAGCCGGGACAGCCTGCCGAGCAGTTCCACTATCAGGTGGACGGCGAAACGCTCACGCCGGTGCCGGTGGATCCCGCCCTGGACAGGCTGGCGCTGGCTCATGCGCTGTGGCCGAGCTGGGCGTACTTCAACCAGCGCTACGTGCTGCCGCCCAGGGCCATGCAGCCTGCGCCAGCGCCGGCCGCGAGCGTGCCCGGGTTGGCGGAACCGGTGCCATGTTGCGTGACGCGGCAGCTGTAAACGGAGAAACCCGGCGCGATGCCGGGTTTCTTCGTGGCGTTGCCGGCGGCGCTCAACGCAGCAGCGAGCGCAGCATCCACGCCGTCTTCTCGTGTTCCTTCAGGCGCCCGGTGACCATGTCGGCGGTACCGTCGTCGCCGGCCGCATTGGCGGCCTTCAGCACGTCGCGGGCGGTGGCGGCGGCGACCTCGTGGCCTTCGACCAGCTGGCCCACCATCTCCTTCCACTCCGGTACGCCGGGCTCTTCCTTGATCGAGCTGAGCTTGGCGAACTGGCTGTAGGAGCCGGGGGCGAACACGTCCAGGGTGCGGATGCGCTCGGCGACCTCGTCGGCGGCCAGCCACAGTTCGTTGTACTGGGTCTCGAACATGGTGTGCAGGCTGTTGAACTGCGGGCCGGTGACGTTCCAGTGGAAGCTGTGGGTCTTCAGGTACAGCGAATAGGTGTCGGCCAGCAGCTTGGACAGGTGCTTGGCGACCTGCTCGCGATCTTTCCTGGCGATACCGATGGAAATGGCCATGTGCTGCTCCTTCCTGTGATGGGTTGACGGCATGGGCAAACAGTAGCGGGTCGGTCGGTGGCGGTGAAATGAATCCTTCCGATGCAGCCGATAGCCGGGGACTATCAGGTCGGCGGATCGCCAGCGGCTATCATGTGCGGTCCGATGAACGATGCCCACCCGCCCGCTACCGATCCCGCCGCCGATCCCGGCCTGCGCAAGCTGCGCCAGCAACTGGATGCGGTGTCCAGCCGCGACTTCGGTCGCCTGCTGGGTCGCTGGCGTGCGTTGTCGCGCCGGCCGGACGAGAACAAGTTGGGGGCGCTGGTGGCGGATATCGAGCGCTCCGCGGCCAAACGCCGCGCCCGGGTGGCTGCCAAGCCGCCGATCCGGCTGGACGAATCGCTGCCGATCAGCGCGCGCGGCGAGGACATCGTCAAGCTGATCCGCGAACACCAGGTGGTGGTGATCGCCGGCGAGACCGGTTCGGGCAAGACCACCCAGCTGCCGAAGCTGTGCCTGGCCGCCGGCCGCGGCGAGGCCGGCATGATCGGCTGCACCCAGCCGCGCCGGCTGGCCGCGCGCTCGGTGGCGCGCCGCGTGGCGGAGGAGCTGGGCACGCCGCTGGGCGAGGTCGTGGGTTTCCAGGTGCGCTTCAACGACCAGGTGTCCGAGCGCAGCCTGATCAAGTTCATGACCGACGGCATCCTGCTCGCCGAGACCCAGGGCGACCCGTGGCTCTCCGCGTACGACACCATCATCATCGACGAGGCGCACGAGCGCAGCCTCAACATCGACTTCCTGCTCGGTTATCTCAAGCGGCTGGCGCTGAAGCGGCCGGAGCTGAAGATCATCGTCACCTCGGCGACGATCGATACGGCGCGCTTCGCCGAACACTTCGATGGCGCGCCGGTGGTCGAGGTGGAGGGACGCGCGTACCCGGTCGAGTTGCGCTGGCGCTCGCTGGACGAAATCGCCGCGCGGCAGGGTCGCGGCAAGGACATGCAGCAGGGCAGCGCCGAACACGTCGCCGCGGTGCTCGACGAGATCACCCACGACGACCCGCGCGGCGACGTGCTGGTGTTCCTGCCCGGCGAGCGCGAGATCCGCGATGCGCACCAGTTGCTGTCGCGTCGGCAGTACCGCGAGACCGAGATCATGCCGCTGTATGCGCGGCTTTCCGCCGGCGACCAGGACCGCGTGTTCAAGCCGGGCGTGAAGCGCCGCGTCGTGCTGGCCACCAACGTGGCCGAGACCTCGCTGACCGTGCCACGCATCCGCTACGTGATCGACACCGGCACCGCGCGGGTGAAGCGCTACAGCCAGCGCAGCCAGCTCGAACGCTTGCACGTGGAGCCGGTGTCGCAGGCCGCCGCCGACCAGCGCAAGGGCCGCTGCGGCCGCGTGGGGCCGGGCGTCTGCTATCGCCTCTACGACGAGGCCGATTTTTCCGGCCGCGCCGCGTTCACCGACCCGGAACTGCTGCGCTCGTCGCTGGCGAACGTGATCCTGCGCATGCTGGCGCTGCAGCTCGGCGAGGTGGACGAGTTTCCGTTCCTTGAAGCACCTGACCCGCGCGTGATCGCCGACGGCTTCCGTCGGCTCACCGAGATTTCCGCGATCGACGACGCGCGCAAGCTCACCGCGATCGGCCGCACCCTGGCGCGGCTGCCGATCGACGTGCAACTGGCACGCATGCTGGTGGAAGGCGAGAAGCTGCATGCCTTGCGCGAGCTGCTCACCATCGTGTCCTTCCTCAGCATCCAGGATCCGCGCGAGCGTCCGGGCGACGCACGCCAGCAGGCCGACGCCGCGCACGCCGTGTTCGCCGACCCGAAGTCCGACTTCGTCGGCGTGCTGAACCTGTGGCGCGCCTATCACGACGCCCACGAGGAACTGACCCAGTCGAAGCTGCGCGACTGGTGCTCGCGGCATTTCCTCAGCTTCATGCGCATGCGCGAATGGCGCGAACTGCATCGGCAGTTGTTGCTGGTGGTGCAGGAGCTGGGGTGGAAGCTGGATGCGCAGGCTCCCGCCGGCGACCAAGCGCAGGACGCAGGTTCTGCTCCTCCCCCTGCTCGCAGGGGGAGGTCGGGAGGGGGTGAAGCTCTTCGCGCTGTTGCAAAAAGTCAAAAGCGAACCCCACCCCAGCCCTCCGCTGCGACCGAAGGAAGTCCCTTTGGGGCGAGCAGGGGAGGGAGCGAGAGCGATGCCGATCGGCTGTACGAGTCCGTCCATCGCAGCCTGCTCGCCGGCCTGCCCACCCAGGTCGGCCGCAAGGACGAGAAGGGCGTTTACCAGAGCACGCGCGAACGCAAGTTCCAGGTATTTCCCGGTTCGGCGCTGGCGAAGGTGCCGCCGAACTGGATCTTCTCCGCGCAGATCCTCGACGTCGGCGGGCGCGTGTGGGGCATGGCGAATGCGCGCGTCGAGCCGCTGTGGATCGAGCAGCAGGCCGCGCACCTGCTGCGCACGAGTTGCCGCGACGCGCACTGGTCGAGGAAGCGCGGCTGCGTGGTGGCGTACGAGCAGGTCAGCCTGTTCGGCCTGGTGCTGGTGGAGAAGCGGCCGGTCACCTTCCAGCAGCAGGACCCCGCGCTGGCCCACGCGATCTTCCTGCGCGAAGCGCTGGTGCGCGGCGATATCGACAGCAAGACGGATTTCGTGCGCGCGAATCAGCGCGTGCTGGAGGAAGCGCTCGGCATCGAGGCTAAACAGCGCCGCGAGGGTCTGATCCGTCACGAGGACGATCTGGTCGCCTTCTTCGAGAGCAAGCTACCCGAAGAGATCGCCAGCAGCCGCGCGCTGGATGCGTGGTACCGCAAGGCGCGCCCCGCCGAGCAGGCCGCGCTGCGCTGGTCGCTGGATGACGTGATGGTCGGTGGCGCGGGGCTGGACGCGAAGGCGTTTCCCGCAGCGCTGGACATGGATGTCCGAGTGCCGCGAGCGCAGGACGCGCAAGAGCGGCCGCTGGAGATACCGCCACAACGCTACAAGCTCGAATACCGCTTCGTCCCCGGTGACGAAGCCGATGGCGTCACCCTGCACCTGCCGTTGGCGATGTTGAACGCGCTGCCGCCGGCCCGCTGCGAATGGCTGGTGCCCGGCCTGCTCGCCGACAAGGTGGCCGAACTGATCCGCGGTCTGCCGAAAGCGCTGCGGCGCAACTTCGTGCCCGCGCCGGATTTCGCGCGCGCCTTCGTCGAGGCCGAGCCGCCGCGCGACGAGTCGCTGGCGAAGGTACTGGCCACGTTCCTGAAGCGCACCACCGGCGTCGACATGGCCGCGGGCGAATTCACCGCCGTCGAACTGCCGCCGCACTTCCTGATGCGCTACCGCCTGCACGACGAGCGCGGCAAGACGCTGGCCAGCGGTCGCGACCTGGCCGCATTGCGCGGGCAGTGGGAAGGCCAGGCGCGCGAGGCGTTCTCGCGCAAGACCGATATCGAGCTGACCCGCGAAGACGTGACCAGTTGGGATTTCGAGGAGATTCCCGCGCAGGTGCGATCCGACGGCGGCCTCGCCGCGTTCCCGGCGCTGGTCGACCTGGGCGAGGCGGTGGCGCTGCGCGTGTTCGAGCGCAGCGACGAGGCGCGCGCGGCACACCGGCAAGGCGTGGTGCGGCTGCTGCGCAACGCGCTGGCCAGTGACGCCAAGCAGGCGCGTCGGCGTCTGCCGATCGGCAATGCGCTGGCCTTGAAGTACGCGCCGCTTGGCGGCGTGGACGGACTGCGCGAGGACCTGCTCGAAGGCGGCTTCGGCGACCTGCTCGAACAGCACGAGCTGGACGTGCGCACCGCTGCTGTGTTCGAGAAGCTGCGCACACGGTTTTCGCGCGAGCTATTCGGCGCCGGTGTCGAACGGCTGAAACTGGCGGAACCCGTGATCGAGGCGCAGGCCGAGCTGAAACCGTGGCTGCAGCCGCCGCTGCTGGGCTTCGCCCGTGCCAGCTACGACGACCTACGCGAACAGTTCGACGCGCTGCTCACGCCGGGCTTCCTGCGCGAATTGCCGCCGGCGCGGCTGGCGCACTACCCGCGCTACCTCAAGGCGATGCGCCTGCGGGCCGAACGCCTGCGCCAGGATCCGGCGAAAGACCAGCAGCGCATGCTGCAGGTGATGCCGTATTGGCGCGCATATCTGCAGCACCGCGCCGCGGGTGCCGATGCGGCGGGCCTGGCCGAGCTGCGCTGGCTGATCGAGGAGTGGCGTGTATCGCTGTTCGCGCAGGAACTGAAGACCGCCGAACCGGTCTCGGCAAAGCGGTTGGCGAAGGCATTGGCGGCGCTGGGCTGAATCTTCCGGTCAACGCACGCGTTTGACGTGGGCAGAATCGTTGCAGCCGTCCACGTACATCAGCCAGTTGCCGAGCATCGACGGCTTGACCTTGACCGCAGGGTTGTCCGAGCTCATGCAGGAGGGCGTGTCCGTGCCGACCTGCTCCCACATCTGGCCGTTGTCCAGCGTGAACTGGCTATGGCCATGCCAGCCGTCGAAGTGGCCGGCGATATGCGCGTTGATCTTGCTGCGCTTTTGCGTCTCCGGATAGAACACCGGCTTGCCGCTGGCGTCGACCATCTTGGTGACGGGCTTGTCGTGCTTGCGCAACCAGTCGTCGAGGTTCTGCAGTTCCTGCGTCGACAGCTTGTCCAGTCCGGCCGCCTTGAATTCGGCGCTGCTCATGCGTTGCTGCAGGTCGGCCTGCTGCGCCTGCACGGACAGGCAGCACAGCGGCAGCGCCAGCAGCAGCGACCGGATCAGGTGACGCGGGCGGGTCGACATGGGTGCATCCTCCGGGCAGGGAACAGGCGGAACGATTCTGCGCGATAAACCGCTCCCCGGCCAGACATCGCGGTGGCCGTGGCTGTTGGTTCAACCGCACAGCAGCCGGCGTCTCCGATGCATCCCGGGCTCAGTTCGCCGGCTCGACCCGCGCGCTGGTGTTGTAACCCTCGATCTTGAGTATCCAGCCGCCGAGCGCGCCGGGCTTCACGGTCGCCACGGGGCTGTCGACAGGCCTGGTCGCGGTCAGCGAACTGTCGTCGCTGACCCGCCATTTCTGGCCGTTCTGCAGAGTGAGGATGCTGCCCGGTCGCCAGCCGTTGAAGCTGCCGGCAAGCGGACTGATGACGGTGTGGTTGGCTTTTTTGCCGGCGGTATCCGGTGTGTGCCCGAACCAGCCATTGCTGCGGCTGGATCGCTTGTCCGCTGCCACGTTAGCGGAGGCCGCCTCGGACGCGGGCACCGCCGCCGCCAGTTCCGTCGCATGCTTCGCCAGCCATTGCTGCAGGTGCTGCAGCTCGGCCGGGTTCAGCTTGTCCAGCCCGGCTTGCCTGAAATCCGCGGTTCCCATCTGTTGTTGCAGCACGATGGCTTGCTGGGCATGCAGCGACGTGCAGCCCAGCGACAGGGCCAGCAGGAATGGCAACAGCAGGAGCGGGCGTGGTTTCATGATGCGAATCCGTAGGGCGGCGTGCCGCGGGCGAACGCCGATTCTGCGCGGTAAGCTGGCCGTGCGCCAGGCATTGGCGGAACATGCCAGCCAGCCCAGTCGCGGCGAGCGCAATGCCTGCGGTGCCGCAGGCCGGTGAGGAAGATCGTTTCATGGTTCAAGCTGTTTCCATCGCCACTCCTGGCCTGCAGTCATGGCGCGACCGC
>Ga0207647_10003974_pt1 | contig 11034 bp, 9 predicted proteins | sample KBSCornC2_FD_184295 | JGI IMG/M metagenome (GOLD analysis project Ga0207647, IMG submission 184295) | Corn rhizosphere microbial communities from Kellogg Biological Station, Michigan, USA - C2 (SPAdes) (version 2) | ecosystem: Host-associated > Plants > Roots > Rhizosphere ...
AAAGCAAGAGTATAAAAGAACCCACAAACATCCAAAACTCCCGCGACCATGTTTCTTCTTCAGTTTTTATTCTTGGCAGCACTTTCCATCTCTTAATCATTAAGCCAATGGATATAATAAGCAGCACGCCTATAACAATAAGCAGATGGTAGGTGAGCGCCCTACCATCACCTGTAAAGGCATGTACCGATGTCTTGCCCAAAATGCCTGTGCGGGTAAGGAATGTAGAATACCAAACAAGGCAATAAGTAAAGAGAAATAGTATAAAAGTAACTACCAACGAACGCCTGGTAGCCTTATAAATAAGCAAAGTATGCATGCCTGCCACTAATGTGAGCCAGGGCATGAGTGAGGCATTCTCCACAGGATCCCAGGCCCAATAACCACCAAAGTTCAACGATTCATAAGCCCATGCACCACCCATAATAATACCTGTACCCAATACAGCGCCTGAAAACAATGACCATGTGAGCGCAGGCTTTGCAAACAACTGGTAATCGTTTTTCCATAAGGCCGCAATGCAGTAAGCAAACGGTATAAGCGTAGAGGCAAAGCCCAGGAAGAGTATTGGCGGATGGATAACCATCCAGTAGTTTTGCAGCAATACATTCAGGCCATTGCCGTCGTGTATCATGCTCATGTAGTTGGGCATGGAAAATACTGGCGCCCCTTGCATAGCATTGCGCAGCAGCATGAAAGGCGTACTGCCCATTTTTATATCCGGGCCGAAATAAATACCTACTATCATGCTGGCAAGAAATACCTGGACCAATGAGATGATAGTCATAACACGGGTTTCCAGCAAATGTGATGTACGCATTACTATGATACCCAGCACACAGTGCCAGAATGTCCAGAGCATAAAGCTACCCTGCTGGCCTTCCCAGAAACAGGAAAGTAAATATTTAGACGGTAACGCGCGTGAGGAATGCTCCCATGCATAATGATATTCGAAAAGATGGCTTTCTATGATATAATACAGTGCAGCAAAAATGGCAACAACAGAAAACGCATGAATCAAAAAACCACCCCGGCCCAGCGAGCGCCAGATATTGCTATTGGCAATATTGCTTTTTTCTGTGCGTACTGCACTAAAATAACTGAATGAACTAAAAAGAGCTGCTACGAAAGACAAGATTACAAAAAAATGACCCAGATACCCGGGCCATAAATGTTCCCCAATATATTGCGTTGTGTCCAAGTTAAGAAGTTGAGTGGATTAAGTGAAACATGGTCATTAGCTTTGGTTGCCTACTGCTACCATATCCTTTTTATATTTAGACGGGCACTTCATTTGGATTTTTGAGCAATGGAAAGTTCCATCCTGCGCATATCCTGTCATCACTATTTGCTCAGATTTTTCAATATCTGTAGGCTTAGTACCATTAAATATTACCTTATTCACATTTCCTGACTTATCCTTTACATAAAAAGTAAAATGATTAGGATCAATCCGGGGATCATAAGTCATAGCCTTATCTTTCTGCAAAACGCCTATAACATGATAAGACTTGCCGGGCTGTGTAGCCGCTGATGCAAAAGTTTCATATGTGCTAAAGTCGCCGAACATACTTACTATAACACATACGGCGGCAGCTACTAAAACCAATAAAACAATGTGTGACTTTTTCATAACACTTATATGCTGATAATGCGGATTTTATATAGGAATAAGAATACCGCTTTTGTTTATTTTTCTACACACAAAGGTACGAGAAAAGAGATTTGTTTGATTTAAGTTTTAATTTCGCCTCCTATTATATAGAATTTATATGGCGGACCTTTCAAATTTCGACCCCAATTCAGTCGGATTAAAATCAAACAATATATTTGGCCTTCCTTTTAAGGAAGATGATGCTGCGGTGGTGCTGCTACCAGTACCATGGGAAGTGACCGTATCATACAGGCAAGGTACTGCCAGAGGGCCGGAATATATATTTGATGCCTCTATGCAAGTAGATCTCTACGACCCCGACATGACTGATGTATGGAAAAAAGGGTTCCATATGCTGCCATTAGATAAAAACATACGCAGAAAGAGCGATTATTTGCGCCAATGTGCACAGCTCATCATCTCTCATATAGTAGATGGTGGCGATGTGTCTGAAAATGAGCAGCTATCTGAAAAGATGATAGAAATAAACCAGGGCAGCGCCATGCTTTGCAACTGGGTGCAGGAAATGACCGGCAATCTGCTGAAGGAAGGGAAAAAAGTAGGACTGATGGGCGGCGATCATAGCACGCCATTAGGCTATATAAGAGCGCTTGGAGAAGTACATAGCGACTTTGGCATACTACAAATAGATGCGCATGCCGACCTGCGCGAGGCATATGAAGGCTTTACTTATTCGCACGCATCTATTATGTACAATGTGCTGAAAGAAGTGCCACAAATGAAAAAACTGGTGCAGGTGGGCATACGTGACTATTGCGATGAAGAACTGGTGATGATAAGGGAGAATCCTGACCGCATCTCCACTTTCTTTGACAAGGACATAAAAGAACAACAATTTGAGGGCACTACCTGGAAAACCATTTGCGACCAGATAGTAAACGAATTGCCCCAAAAAGTATATATAAGCTTTGACATTGACGGGCTCGATCCTAAGCTTTGTCCTAACACGGGCACTCCTGTGCCAGGGGGCTTTGAAATGGAGCAGGTATTTTATCTCTTCAGGAAAGTAAAGGAAAGTGGTAAAGAAATAATAGGCTTTGATCTGAATGAAGTATCCTGCGGGGAGCACAATGTGGACTGTATAGACGATATAGTAGGCGCCAGAGTACTATATAAGCTATGCAACTACCTGGCCAGCTAAATTCATTAATGTATTGACATTTCTTAACAGGAGCTCCCTTATGGTGCTCCTGTTATTTTTTTAGTCGCGAAAAAATAATACTTAGTAATATTGAAATCTTTTACTTTTAATTTGATATGGAGCCAACAGCAACAACTGCCCCTGCAGTTCCCATAACGTCAAACAAATCCGTGCATCGCGCATGGTCTATGTATGACTGGGCAAATTCTGCATATAATCTTGTTATTACTTCTACTATATTTCCCGCCTATTATAATGCTATTACCACCACAAAAGACGGCGACAGAATAGTAAGTGATAATGTTACTTTCTTTGGCTTTACGCTGAAGAATAGTGCGCTATTCGATTACTCAATAGCTACAGCCTATTTGATTATTGCACTTATCTCCCCCATACTATCTTCTATTGCTGACTATAAGGGCAATAAGAAACGTTTTATGCAGCTATTCTGCTATGTCGGGTCCTTAGCGTGTTGCGGGTTGTTTTTCTTCAAAAAAGAAACACTGGAATGGGGCATAGTATGCTCTGCATTTGCTGCACTTGGGTATTGCGGCAGCCTAGTATTTTATAATGCTTACCTCCCTGAAATAGCGAAGGAAGAAGAACGCGATAAGGTGAGCGCACAGGGTTTCGCGTATGGCTACATAGGTAGCGTACTGTTACAGATCATCTGCTTTGTATTTGTACTGGCACCAGGTTTATTTGGCATAACAGATAGTAGCCTACCTGCAAGAATTTCTTTCTTGCTTGTTGGGTTATGGTGGATGGGCTTTGCACAGATACCATTTTCAAAATTGCCAAAGGGAATACCGCTTGTAAAAGATGTAAAACATAATGTATTTGTGAATGGCTTTCATGAGCTGAAAAAGGTATGGAAGCAATTGAAAGAAATGCCGGTGTTAAAAACATACCTGCTTGCATTTTTCTTCTACAGCATGGGCGTGCAAACCGTGATGCTTGCCGCAACACTATTTGGCAGCAAAGAAGTGAAACAAGCGAACGGACAACCATTAGGTATGCAACAACTAATCGCCACCATACTTCTAATACAATTGGTTGCCATTGCCGGCGCTTATATTATGGCCAAGCTCTCTGATAAGTTTGGCAATTTAAAGGTGCTTCTATTCGTTGTATTTATATGGATGGCCGTATGCGTAGGCGCATACTTTACCACTACTGATATACAGTTTTATATTATTGCAGCTATTGTGGGATTGGTAATGGGCGGTATACAATCGCTGAGCCGCTCTACCTATTCAAAGCTAATGCCTGCAACACACGACACAGCATCTTTCTTTAGCTTTTACGATGTGACAGAAAAAGTAGCTATAGTAATTGGCATGATATCTTTCGGGTATATAGACCAGATAATGGATATGAGAAAAGCAATCATTGCATTGATTTTTTTCTTTGTGGCCGGGGCTATCATTTTGTACCTTGCCATATTAAAAAGCGGAAAAGAAAAAGTAAATTTTGCAACAAGTAATTTATAGAATATGAGATTGTTTACGGTTAACTCAGGATACTTTAAGCTGGATGGCGGAGCTATGTTTGGGGTAGTGCCAAAGAGCCTGTGGAACAAGGCAAACCCCGCCGATGAGAATAATATGTGTAGCTGGGCCATGCGCTGCCTGCTGATAGAACATGGTAACTACAAAATACTGGTAGATAATGGTATGGGTAACAAGCAAGACGAAAAGTTCTTCGGCCATTACTATATGCATGGTGATGACACACTGGAGAAAAGCCTTGCCAAACATGGCTTCTCGATGGATGATATAACGGATGTCTTTCTTACGCATCTACACTTTGATCACTGCGGGGGATCCATAAAACGTGAAGGTGATAAGCTGGTACCTGCTTTTAAAAATGCGGTTTACTGGAGCAATGAAAAGCATTGGCAATCTGCCACAAATCCTAATGACAGGGAAAAAGCATCTTTCCTGAAGGAAAATATTTTACCTATTGAAGAAAGCGGACAGCTGAGATTTGTGGAATCTGCAGATAATACAGAATGGATAGATGATATACGCATCCGGTATGTGAATGGCCATACGGATTTTATGATGCTGCCACAAATAAACTATAATGGGCATACCCTGCTCTACTGTGCAGATCTGCTGCCGAGTGTGGCACATATACCTATGCCGTGGATAATGGCCTATGATATGCGCCCGCTGGATACATTGAATGAAAAGCGTAGGCTTCTGAATGAAGCCGCAGCAAACAATTATACATTATTCTTCGAGCATGACCCTAAGATAGAATGCTGTACGCTACAGGATACAGATAAGGGCGTGCGCATGAAAGAAACTTTCACGCTTAGCGAGTTTGAACAAAGAGCGAATAAATAGTAGAAGTGTAAATTACACTTCTACTATTCCTGTTTGCATAGCAAACTTGGCAAGGCCTACACGGCTTTCAATACTAAGCTTTACAAACAGGCGATCTCTTGTGCTTTCTATAGTGCGACGGCTTAGCTTGCAGCGGCCGGCAATATCTTCGTAAGTAAGATCTGTGCAGCAATAAGCAAGGAATCTTTTTTCCTTTTCTGTAATTTTTGCAGGCACTATTTCTTTGCTCTTTATAGCTTTTACAAGTTTCTTCGTTACTGTACGAGAGTAATAATAACCGGTCTCAGCTATGCTGGCCACAGCTTTCTCAAACTCTTTAGGACTGCAGGTTTTCAGCAAATAGCCGCTTGCACCATCCTGCAGTAATTTATTGACGCTATATTCATTATTTATAGCAGTGAATATAAGCACCTTTACTGATGGCCACCTTTCTTTAATTATTTTCAATGCCTGGTAGCCATTAATATGCTGCATGGTAATCTCCATTATGCATAAATCAGGCAGGACTTTCGCCTGCTCCAGTTTTTTGATAAGGTCTTTGCCGTTATCTGCTTCAATTTCTGCTTTGTAGTTGCCTACTGATGACATTAAGGAGACGAGTCCTTTTCTCATTATTATGTTATCATCTGCTAACGCTACGCGTACAAGGCCTTGTTTTTTCATACACTTTTCTTAATTCATTGTTATAAAACACTCAAACCCTCCTTATCTATTGTTTAATTTAAACAATAAATTACACAAAAACATTAAACAAATAATTATTTAATTTATTGGCTAATATAGTAAATATTTTTCCACTACCTAACAATCTATATGAGACATTATAAAATATAACAACCTTTTGTGCAAATAAATATCACCTGAAACCCGCGACAATCATATACGACATGCAATGCAATATGGTTTATTAACCTACTCTATTTTTTTAATAAAATTTTAGACCATTATGCCTAAATATTCCATTTTGTATCTTTCGTTATATTAAATGATGGTTATGAAAATAAAAAGTAGCGCTGCAATTGCCTTTTCAATCTTATTGTTTGTACTAAGGGTGCATGCACAGGGAAATTTGGCCTATCCTGATGAAAAACATTTTAAAAACCTGCGCCAGCTAACCTTCGGTGGTGATAATGCCGAGGCTTACTTTGGCTTTGACAACGAACATATCACTTTTCAGCGCACTAATCCTAAGGAAGGCATAATGTGTGACCAGATCTTTTATGGTGTAATAACAAGGAAGCCCGGAGAAAAATTTAATTATAAAATGGTGAGCACGGGAAAAGGCCGCACAACCTGCGCCTACCTCATGCCAGACCACAAGCATTTTCTGTATGCTTCTACACATAAAGCTGCCGATACCTGCCCACCGGTACCTGATAGGAACGTGATAAAAAAATACGTGTGGCCTATATATGACAGCTATGATATCTATGTGGCCGACATGAAGGGCAAAATAGTAAAGCAGCTGACAAAGACACCCGGCTATGATGCGGAAGCTACTATATCGCCCAAGGGAGATAAGATTGTTTTCACCTCTATGTGCAATGGAGACATTGATATCTACACGATGAATGTAGATGGCAGGAACATAAAGCAAATAACCAATACGCTGGGCTATGATGGTGGCGCATGCTTTTCGCCTGACGGCAAGAAAATAGTTTGGCGTGCTTCGCGTCCCAAAACTGAGATCGAAATAAAAGAATATAAAGACTTATTAGCGCAAGGATTAGTAATGCCTACACATATGGAGTTGTTCGTTGCAAATGCAGACGGTACAGATGCACACCAGGTAACGCAACTGGGCAAGGCCAACTGGGCGCCTGCCTTTACTCCTGATGGCAAGCGGATAGTGTTTGCAAGCGACTATGAATATGAACGTGGCTTCCCATTTAACCTATACCTGGTAAACCTGGATGGAACGGGACTGGAGCGTATATCGCATGACGGCAGCTTCGATGCATTCCCAATGTTTTCACCGGATGGGAAACATTTTATTTTCAGCAGCAATAGAAATAACGGTGGCGGGCATGATACGAATGTATTTGTGTGCGAGTGGGCAGATTAATTGAGGATTTTTATTTTTTGCTGGCAAGGTGATTGCATATAAATGCAAAAAAGCATTATGGAACAGTTTCATTTCCCATATCTGCAATCTCTTAAAAGCCAGTTGCCGGAACAGATACAAGCCCTGGTAGATGCCGCAGAAACTGCCGCTGCCAATACCGATCCGGGTCGGCCAAAGCTAACTGTAGGGGCTGCGTTGCTAACTGAAAATGAAAATGTAATAACTGCGTCCAGCCAGGTAAATGCTATAAACCCGGAGGGCGTATGCGCTGAGAGGGCGGTTTTATATGCGCTGAATAACCATAATGAGCGGGAAAAAATAAAATCAATAGCTATTACCTATGTGGGCAAGGTAAGTAATGAAAAGCCCATAGCCCCATGCGGCGCATGCAGACAGGCCTTGCTGGAAACCCAGATAGCCCAGGACAGCCCAATATCTATATATATGTGCAGTCCGGATGGCAGGACGATAATGATAGAGGACGCCAGCTTCTTATTACCATTTGCTTTTATACAACAAGAAGGGCCGGTATCCGCTACAGCAGTGGAAGAATAGGGTATTTTTGAATAATCCATATGGGTTTGCTAATTTAGCACACCATTTAAATGTGGTCTTTCCATGATAGATATTAAAGTTCCGACTGTAGGCGAATCAATTAGCGAAGTAAGTTTAGCAAACTGGCTGAAAAAAGAAGGAGATTATGTAAATCGTGACGAGGTATTGTGTGAACTGGAATCTGAAAAAGCAACTTTCGAACTGAACGCAGAACAAGCCGGTATATTACACCTCATAGCCAAAGAGGGTGATACACTTGCAATAGGCGACGTAGTATGCCAGATAGATGAAACTGCGGCAAAACCCGCATCTGCTGCAACACCTGCACCTGAAGCCCCTAAAAAGGAAGAAAAGGCAGCGCCTGCAAAAACCGAAACTAAAACTGAATCTAAACCCGTAGCTGCGCAAAGCGATGTAAAAGCCACACCTGTAGCACAGGCTATAATGGCTGAAAAGCAGGTAAAACCTACGGAAGTAAAAGGCAGTGGCAGCCTGGGCCGCATAATGAAACAGGATGTACTGGAAGCCTTATCTCATCCCGGAAGGAAAGGCGGCAATGAAGCCTTTAGCCGTGATGAGAAACGCGAAAAAATGAGCAATCTGCGCAGAACGGTTTCCCGCCGCCTGGTAGAAGCCAAAAACAGTACTGCAATGCTTACCACTTTTAACGAAGTGGATATGACCCGTATCATGGAGATACGTAAGCAGTATAAGGATACGTTTAAAGAATCTCATGGCGTGAACCTTGGCTTTATGTCATTCTTCACCAAAGCTTGCTGCATTGCCCTACAGGAATGGCCCGCCGTAAACGCCTATATAGATGGCGAAGAACTGGTTTATCACGACTACTGCGATATATCGATTGCCGTATCAGCACCAAAAGGACTTGTGGTACCGGTAATACGCAACGCTGAAAGCCTGAGCATGGCAGAAATAGAAGCTAAAGTAGGTGAACTGGCAAAGAAGGCACGCGAAAATAAGCTGACAATTGAAGAAATGACAGGTGGTACATTTACTATTACCAATGGTGGTGTTTTCGGTTCATTGATGTCTACACCTATTATCAACATACCACAGTCTGCCATACTGGGCATGCACAAAATACAGGAACGTCCAATGGCTATAAACGGCAAAGTGGAAGTAAGGCCTATGATGTATCTGGCCGTTAGCTATGACCATAGAATTATCGATGGCCGTGAGTCTGTTAGCTTCCTGGTAAGAGTGAAGGAATTACTTGAAAATCCTGAACTGTTAATTTTTGGACAGGACCCAATGAAAGCTTTACTGGAACTATAAAATGACAGTTCCTCAAAATATCAAAAGCCACTTTAAAGTGGCTTTTTGTTTATTTGCACAACAGAATCATGCGTTACATTCGCCAACACATACAGGCAATAATTACCGATTATAATGGCGGTGTACCACTGACGCACTACCTAAAAAACTATTTCAGGTTATACCCCAAGCTCGGCAGCAGAGACAGGAAGCTGTTGAGTGAAATGGCTTATAGTTGGTATCGTTGTGCGAAAGGCTGGGATGACGAAATAGCATTTGATAAAAAGATAGAAGCCTGTCTTTTTCTGTGTACCGTTCAGGAAAAACTTGCAAAAAATATATTACCGGAAGATTGGGCTTTCAGTGCAACATTAAGCATTACAGCTCGATTACAGACCTTAAAGGAACAAGGGCTATACTTTGACATCAATAAGCTTTTCCCCTACCCTATAGCCCTCTCTGATGGTATAAACAGGGAAGATTGGCTGCACTCTATGCTACAGCAGCCTGACCTTTTTTTGCGCATAAGAAAGGAAAAGGAACAGGTAATAAAATTGCTGCATAATGCCAACATCTCATTTGCATTTTTAAATGATAATTGTATTGCTTTACCTAATGGCTCTGCAATAGATAAACTGCTGCCCGAAGATGCTTACGTGGTGCAAGACGCGTCATCGCAGGAAACAGGGAGATACTTTCACCCCAAGGCCGGGGAGCAATGGTATGACTGTTGTTCAGGTGCCGGTGGCAAATCGCTTTTATTAAAAGATATAGAACCGCAAGTGCAATTGACTGTTTCCGATAAACGGGATAGCATTTTGCATAACCTGAAGAGCAGATTTAAACAATATCATCATACCCTGCCTGCAAGCTATAATATCGATGTAGCAGACAAGCAACAATTGACGAAACAATTAAGCGCACAGCAATTTGATGCTATTATTTGCGATGTACCCTGTAGTGGCTCCGGCACATGGGCAAGGACACCTGAACAATTATATTTCTTTCAGCAACGGATTGTTGATGATATCTCTGCCTTGCAAAAAAAGATAAGCAGCAACGTTACATCTGTTTTAAAACCCAATGGCAGGCTTATTTATATTACCTGCTCGGTATTTAAGGAAGAAAACGAACAGATTATAAATGAGCTTACTAAATCAACAGGATTGGAAGTAGAAGAGATGAAACTGATAAATGGCATACCGCATAGAGCAGACAGCATGTTCGTGACCGTACTAAAGAACAAAGCTTAGTGATGCTCCAGCTTTAAGGTTGTTTTTTTCGAATTTGTGCCAACTCTTAATAAGTAAATACCCCCCGGCAGGTTTTCCGGGACTGATAGCGATACCGTTGCACTTGATGAAGGATTAACCAAACGATTCGTTTTTAAAATCGTCCTGCCTGTTACGTCTATAAGATTAAAGTAAACGGTTTGTGCTATTGTAAGGTTGAGCTGCACATCTATTCTATTTGTAAAAGGATTAGGCCCTGCCACTGCCCAATTTGAGCCGGAAGGATTAGGCGTGTCCTTAACATCCAAGAGCATCAGAGCAGTCTGGAAATCAGGCGTACCCCAGCCCACACTATAATCGGGGCTTGTATAATGATCTGCGCTTTTAATAATAATGTTACGCACTGCGGCGGGGGTTAATTTGCTATTGGCCTGCCATAAGCAAGTAGCCCAGCCAGCTATCTGCGGTGTAGCCATAGAAGTGCCTGCATCTGCACCAAGGCCACTGCTGAAAGCATCAAACACTATTACGTCTGTACCAAGATCGCAAACATCCGGTTTTCTTTGGCCACCTGAATTAGGTCCGTGCCCGCTGATTGGATCAGATGTTTTATCTGCATATACAGCCCCTATAGTTAGGGCACTATCTGCATCACCGGGTGTGAGTATGTAATGCCATGGTTTGGCGCCATCATTACCTGCGGAGGATACAAACAATATTCCCTTTTTAGTAGCAAT
>Ga0207647_10003976_pt1 | contig 11031 bp, 11 predicted proteins | sample KBSCornC2_FD_184295 | JGI IMG/M metagenome (GOLD analysis project Ga0207647, IMG submission 184295) | Corn rhizosphere microbial communities from Kellogg Biological Station, Michigan, USA - C2 (SPAdes) (version 2) | ecosystem: Host-associated > Plants > Roots > Rhizosphere ...
GACCAGGCCAACTCCCCGGGACGCCGGCGGTCGAGCCGTGCTCGACGCGCTGCTGGAGACCGTCGTCGAGCTCAGCCAGAAGGCGACCGCCGACGGGCACCGGGTGCGCGCGATCGGCGTGGTCGTGCCCGGCGTCATCGATGCCGAACACGGGACGGTCGGCGCCGAGAACCTGGAATGGGTCGCGACGCCGGTGCTGGCCGAGCTGAAGGCAGCGATCAGCGACGACGTGCCGATCGTTCTCGCTCACGACGTCCGCGGCGGCGGGTACGCCGAGCTGCGCCAGGGCGCCCTGGCCGGTACGACGAACTCGATGTTCCTGCCCCTCGGCACCGGGATCGCCGCCGCGATGATCGTCGACGGATCCCTGGTCAGCGGTGACGGGTACGCCGGCGAGCTCGGCCACTCGAAGTTCATCTACGGCGACGCGGCCGAGCTCTGCGCCTGCGGTCAGTGGGGCTGCCTGGAGACGGTCGCCTCCGCCGCCGCGCTGGCCCGGCGGTACACGGCACGGACCGGACGGACTGTGGACGGCGCCCGCGAGGTGATGGAGTTGCTCGCGGCCGGAGACCCGGACGCGGCGCAGGTCTGGCAGGACGCTCTGGCCGCGCTCGTCGACGCGCTGGTTCTCTACACGACCCTGGTCGCGCCGACCCGGATCGCGATCGGCGGCGGTCTGGTGGGCGCCGGCGAGACGCTGCTGCAGCCGCTGCGCGAGGGTGTGCACGCGCGCCTCACGTTCCAGCGCGAGCCCGAGATCGTGGCGGCGGTGCTGGGCGAGGAAGCCGGCATGCTCGGCGCCGCCTTGATGGCCTGGGACCGCGCCGACGAGGAGACGACAGCATGACGACGTACCGCGTGGGCCGTGTGGTGACGCCGGACGACGTTCTGGAGAACGCCTGGATCCAGGTGGACGGCGAGGACATCCGCGCGTTCGGCCGCCGGTCCGAGGGGATGCCGGCCGACGGCAAGCGGCCCGAGGACCTCGGCGACGTGACCGTCGTCCCGGGATTCGTGGACATTCACACGCACGGCGGCGGCGGGTCGACGTACTCGACCGTCGATCCCGAGGAGGCGCGCAAGGTCGCGGCCTTCCACGCCAAGCACGGGACGACGACCACGCTCGCCAGCCTGGTCACGGCGCCGCTCGACGAGCTGGTCGCGCAGACGGCCTGCCTGGCGGAGCTGATCGCCGACGGCGTGATCGCGGGCGTCCACCTCGAGGGGCCGTTCCTGTCCGAGGCGCGCTGCGGTGCGCACGAGCCGTCGCTGCTGCGGCCGCCGCTCGAGGACGACGTCGCGAAGGTGCTGAGCGATGCGGTGAAGATGGTGACGATCGCGCCGGAGCTCGAGAACGGGCTGGACGCGATCCGTCAGGTCGTCGACGCCGGCGCGGTCGCCGCCCTCGGGCACACCGACGCGACGTACGAGCAGATGGTTGCGGGCGCCGACGCGGGCGCGACCGTGGCGACCCACCTGTTCAACGGGATGCGGCCGTTCCATCACCGCGACCCCGGCCCGGTCGGCGCCGCGCTGAACGACGAGCGGCTGCTGCTCGAGGTGATCAACGACGGCATGCACCTCGACCCGCAGGTCGTCCGCGTCGCGCTCGCCGCGGCCGGCGTGAACCGGATCGCGCTGATCACCGACGCGATGGTCGCCACCGGGATGCCGAACGGCCGGTACAAACTCGGCAGCCTCGAGGTCGACGTCACCGACGGCCTCGCGACGCTTGCCCACGGCAGCCACTCGATCGCCGGCAGCACGCTGACCATGGACGTCGCGTTCCGGAACGCGGTCAAGGCCGGGGTGTCGCTGGTGGACGCGTCGCGGATGGCCTCGACGACGCCGGCCCAGACGTTCGGCTGGTACGACGTGGGCTCGATCGAGACCGGGAAGCGGGCCGACCTGGTGCTGCTCGACGACGAGTACGCCGTCCAGAAGGTGATGCGGGCCGGGTCGTGGCTGGACTGATCGGCACCGTCACCCTCAACCTCGCGCTGGACGTCACCTACGAGGTCGACGAGTTGCGGGTCGGCGGCAGCCACCGGGTGGACCGGATCCGCAGGCGCGCGGGCGGGAAGGGCGTGAACGTCGCGCGCGTCGCGGCGACCCTCGGGCACCAGGTGCTGGTGCTCGGATTCGTCGGCGGCGTCACCGGTGAGCTGGTCGCCGAGGAGCTGTTCGACGCCGGGCTGACCGCGCTGCTCACCCCGATCGCCGGCGAGACCCGCCGTACCGTCGCCATCGTCAACGACGCCGACGGGGACGCGACGATCTTCAACGAGTCCGGGCCGTCGGTGACCGCGGACGAGTGGCGCGCGTTCGGCGACCGGATGCCGTGGGGCCGGCTCGGCGTGCTCGCCTGCTCGGGCAGCCTGCCGCCGGGACTGCCGGCCGACGCGTACGCCGAGATCGCGGTGCGCGCCCGGCATCACGACGTCCTGACCGTGATCGACGCGGGCGGTGACGCGCTGAGCGCCGCGGCCCGGGCCGGTGCGGTGGTGCGCGCGAACGCGGCCGAGCTGCGCGCCGCCGTCGGTGACGTCGAGGTCGAGGAGGGCGCGTCCGAGCTGGTCGCGCTCGGCGCGACCGCGGCCGTGATCACCGACGGGCCGCGCGGCATGGTTGCTGCGAGCAACAAAGGTGTCTGGCGGGCGCTGCCGGTGGAGACCGTCCGCGGCAATCCGACCGGCGCCGGCGACGCGTGTACGGCGGTCGTCGCCGCGGCGATCGCGGAGTCGCCCGAGCCCGACTGGTCCGTCGTCCTCAAGTCCGCGGTGGCGGCGTCCGCCGCCGCGGTTCTGACGCCCGTTGCCGGCGACATCGATCTCGCCGCCTACCGGCGTTGGCAGCCTCAAGTGACTGTGAATTAGGAGAACTCATGCCGTTGGTATCCGGTGCCGAGGTCGTGCTGGCCGCCGCCAAGGCCGGTCGTGGGGTCGGCGCGTTCAATGTGATCCAGCTGGAGCACGCGACCGCGCTGATCGCGGGCGCCGAGCAGGTCGGCGCGCCGGTGATCCTGCAGATCAGCGAGAACGCGGTGAAGTACCACGGCGCGCTGAAGCCGATCGGCGTCGCGACGCTCGCCGCGGCCGCGGCGTCCTCGGTGCCGGTCGTCGTGCACCTGGACCACGCGATGGACCGGGACCTGGTCACGGAAGCCGTGCAGCTCGGGTTCACGTCGGTGATGTACGACGCGTCGAAGCTCGAGTACGCCGACAACGTCGCCGCGACCAGCGAGGTCACCGCCTTCTGTCACGACCACGGGGTGTTCGTCGAGGCCGAGATCGGTGAGGTCGGCGGCAAGGACGGCGTGCACGCGCCCGGCGCCCGTACCCGTCCCGACGAGGCTCTGGCGTTCGCCGAGGCCACCGGCGTCGACGCGCTCGCGGTCGCCGTCGGCTCTTCCCACGCCATGACCGAGCGGACCGCGACGCTCGACTTCGAGCTGATCGGCCGCCTGCACCAGGCGGTCGCCGTACCGCTCGTCCTGCACGGGTCCTCCGGCGTCGCGGACCCCGATCTCACCCGCGCGGTCGAGGCCGGCATGACCAAGGTCAACATCGCCACCCACCTCAACAACGTCTTCACCGACAAGGTCCGCCAGGTCCTCGCCGACAACCCGAAGCTCGTCGACACCCGCAAATACCTGGGCCCCGCCCGCGCCGCCGTCGCCGCCGAGGTGGCCCGGCTCCTCGGCGTACTGAAGGCGGTCTAGCCGACCTTTCCAGCACGAGGGGTTATCCGTTCGGGTGAGGGGTTCTTCGTCGGCATACCAGGCGAGAACCCCCAACAGGAGCGGATAACCCCTCCTGTTGGAGCGGGCAGGGTCAGAGGGTCGCGCTGCCGCGGGTCCAGTGGGCGCGGAGGTCGTCGCGGGCGCGCTGCACCTCCGCGCGGGCGGCCGGGTCGGGGACCTCGAAGTCCTCGATCAGGCGGGTGAGCGCGAGCTCCAGCGCCGCGACCAGCGCGTCCTCCTCGGTGAGGTCGGCCTCGGCCACGCCGCGCAGGCCGGCCGCGAGCGCGGTGAGCCCGGCCCGCTCCTGGTCGGTGAACCGCACCTGGATCTCGGTCCTGGTGTCCACGCTGTCCTCCTCGACGGTTGGTACAGTCATGGTGCAGTGCAACGACCGTGTTGCACAAGAGTGAGGGGCCGCGGATGACGGTGGCGGTGGACGAGACGCTCCGGACGGCGACCATCGCCGTCCTGGCCGAGCACGGCTGGTCCGGCGTGACCCTGGAGCGGGTCGCGGAGAAGGTCGGGCGGTCCCGGGTCACGCTCTGGCGCCAGGGACTGACCGTCGAGACCCTGCTGGACTCGCTGCTCGACGCGCTGGCCGACGACTACCGGGACACGATGTGGCCGGTGCTGGCCGGCTCCGGGACCGGGCGTGAGGGCCTGGTCCGGACGCTGGAGGCGGTGTTCGACGTGATCGACCGGCACCTGCCGCTGATGCTGTCGTCGGACCTGGTCTTCCACCAGGAGCAGGCGCGCAACGGGCCGGTCTCGTTCCTGGATCCGTTCGAGCGGTTCCTCCGCGAGGGCGAGATCGACGGCACGCTGCACCCGCACGGGCGGGTCAGTGACGTCGCCGAGGTGCTGATGGTGTCGGCGGCCTTCACCTACGTGCACATGCGCGGCCGGCACCACTGGTCGCGGTCCCGGGCCCGGCGCCTGACGCTCGACCTGGTGCTCCGCGGAGTCGTCGAAGCGTGAAACATGCCTGTTGCATTTCCCGCAACGAGCATGTTTCACTGGCGGCATCGACAACCGTTTCTCGCTGGAGGCCGCCATGACACTTCCGTACGCCGAACCGCTGGTTCGCCTCGAGCCGCAGCCGCGGGTGATCCCGGAGCCGGCCCGCGTCGGTGAACCCGGCGGCCCGCACTGCGGTCTGTGCGACTGGCTCGCCGACTTCGAGCACTCCGAGCACGAGCCGCCGATCTGGTACGACGACAACTGGGCCCTGTGCCGCGCGACCGGAGTCACCATTCCGGGGCTGGTGTGGCTGGCCAGCCGCGGCCACCACGACTCGTTCGCCGACCTGCCCGACGACGTCGCGCAGAGCTACGGCCCGGTCGTCGCCCGGATCGAGCGGGCGATCCTGTCCGTCGGCGACATCGCCCGCGTCCACGTCTACCGCTGGGGCGACGGCTCCGCGCACTTCCACGTCTGGTTCTACCCGCGTCCGCTCGGCATGCTCGAAGCGCGCCGTGAGATGCTCCCGCTGTGGGCGGAACTGATGCCCGAAGCTCCGAAGGAGGCCGTCGCCGATGCCGAAGCCAAGATCGCGGCGGCGATGGCGGCGGGCATCTGACGTGAACAACGCCCAGCACGAGCAGTGCCGGCCGGACCCGGGGCAGGCCAAGTCCAGCACTGACCGGCAGGCGTCCCCGGCCGGCGCCGGGTTGGCGCGGCGGTTGGGGCTCGGGGACGCGGTGCTGATCGGGCTGGGGTCGATGGTGGGGGCCGGGGTGTTCGCCGTCTGGTCACCCGCTGCTCGTGCGGCCGGCTCCGGCCTGCTGATCGGTCTCGTGATCGCCGCGGTTGTTGCCTACTGCAACGCGGTGTCGTCGGCGCAACTGGCGGCGGTCTACCCGGTCTCGGGCGGGACGTACGTGTACGGCCGCGAACGCCTCGGCGAGTGGTGGGGGTTCGCGGCCGGCTGGTGCTTCGTGATCGGGAAGACCGCCTCGTGCGCCGCGATGGCACTGACCTTCGCCACCTACGTGACGGACATCAACTGGTTGCGCCGGCTGATCGCCCTGGCGGCGGTCTTCGCGCTCGCGGCAGTCAACTACCGGGGCGTGACCAGGACGGCGCGCCTCACCAGGATCCTCGTCACCTGCACCCTCGCGATCCTCACCCTCGTGCTGGTCGTCCTGTTCACCGGTGCGCCGCAGCAGCACGCGACGACCGGCGCCACGCCGTACGGCGTCCTGCAGTCGGCGGGCCTGCTGTTCTTCGCGTTCGCCGGCTACGCGCGGATCGCGACCATGGGGGAGGAGGTCCGCGAACCGGCGCGCACCATCCCGCGAGCGATCACGATCGCGCTGGTCATTGCCATCGGCATCTATCTCGCGGTCGCCCTGGCGCTGCTCCGCTCCGGCGACCCCGCGTCGACCGCGGCGCCCCTCGCAGCCGCGGTCGACGGGGCCGGTGCGGTCTGGGCGGTACCGGTCGTCCGGATCGGTGCCGCGCTCGCCAGTCTCGGCGCCCTGCTCGCCCTGATCGCCGGCGTCGGCCGCACCACGCTCGCCATGGCCCGCAATCGCGACCTGCCGTCCTGGCTGGCCGCCGTCCATCCCCGCTACCAGGTCCCGCACCACGCCGAGCTCGCGCTCGCCGTGGTGGTCGGGATCCTGGTGCTCAGCACCGATCTGCGGGGCGTGATCGGCTTCTCGTCCTTCGGTGTCCTGCTGTATTACGCGATCGCGAACGCCTCCGCCTTCACCCAGCCCGCCGAGCAGCGCCGCTGGCCGCGGGCCGTCAACGTGCTCGGCCTGACCGGCTGCGTCGTGCTCGCGGTCACCCTGCCCTGGACGTCGGCGGTCGTCGCCGCGGCCTTCCTCGCCGCGGCCCTGGTGGTACGGCGGTTCACGACAGGTCGCGCCGGATCCGCCAGAAGCTGAACCCGCAGAGCAGCAACGCCAGCCCCTGGAACAAGCCGAACTCGCGCCACTGCAGCGCCCAGAACTTGTCCGCGGTGAAGTACTTGATGTGCTGCCGGTACCCCTCGTCGGCCAGGCGCTGGAAACAGGCGTTCCGGTCCGCCGCTGAGGTCCGCGGCTCCGGCTCCGGGATGCCTTTCGGTGGCGCCGGCGCGCAGCCCATCGCCCAGTTGGGCAGGGTGTCCACCGCCTTGCCGGACTTGTCCACGGTGCGGTCGTACAGCTTCCACGCACCCACCGCCCCGCTCGCGACCTCGATCTGTTTCACCTCGGGATCGCTCTCCGGCCCGCTCAGCATGAATCCCCGGATGTTCTCCGCGGAGGCGGTCACGTACAGGTCCGTCGGCGCCAGCAGCTGCGGCCGGACGAGCGACGGCGCGACGATCTCGATGAGGATCACGGCCGCCAGGGTGACCGCGAGGGCGACGAGCGTACGGCGGATCACGAGCCCGACCGCGACGCCGAGGGCGAAGGCGAACGCGGCGTACCCGACCGGCACCACGCCGCGGGCGCCGAAGGTGACCGGGAACATCCGCGGCAGGTAGACGTTCGATTCCTGACCCGCGTTGATCGCGTCGTCGATCGGGTCCGACCACCACGTCACGGCAAGACTGAGCAGGCCGGTGACGGCAACGACGCCGAGGCCGGTGAAGCCGAGCTTGACGGCGAGCCAGCGCCACCGCGAGATGCTCTGGCTCCACACCAGACGGTGGGTGCCGGTCTCCAGTTCACGGGCGACGAGAGGTGCGCCCCAGAAGGCGCCGACCACCGGAGGGACGACGTACGGCAGGACCACGCCGATCTGGTAGAGCAACGGGTTGAGCCGTTGCAGCGCGAGGTTCTTGATGAAGTTGTCGGTCAGCCGGTGGTAGTCGTCGAGCAGACTCGGGCCCGTCGCCGCCAGCACGATCGCGGCCGCGAGGATCACCGCGGCGACCACCAGGAACTGGACGCGGAACTGCCGCCATGTCAGCCAGATCATCGCTGCACCTCCAGCGCCGGGCGCTCGGGCTGGACGTCGCGGCCCATGTAGGCCAGCACCAGGTCCTCGAGCGTGAGTTGGGTGACCGTCCAGGCCGGATCGAGGATCGGCTTGTCGGTTCGGATCAGGTACGTCGACTGCCGGTCGGTATGGCTCGCGGTCACGACGTGCTGATCGCGCGGCAGATCCTTCTGGTCGCGCCGCGGCCCGGTCAGCCGGAAGTGGGTCGCGAGCAGCGTGTCGATCTCGCCGCTGACCTGGACGCGGGACTCCACCAGCACGACCAGGTAGTCGCAGGCCCGCTCCACGTCGGAGACCAGATGCGACGACAGCACCACACTCAGCTCCTGCTCGGCGACCGCCTCCATCAGGTCCTGGAGGAACTCGCGCCGGGCCAGCGGATCCAGCGCGGCCACCGGCTCGTCGAGGATCAGCAACTCGGGGCGCTTGGCCAGGCCGAGCGTCAGCGCGAGCTGCGCGCGCTGACCACCGGACAGCCGCCCCGCCCGCTGCTTCGGATCGAGCCGGAGGTGCTGGATCCGTTGCTGGGCAAGGGATTCGTCCCACGCGGGGTTGAGTCGCGCGCCGAGCCGCAGATGGTCCGCGACACTCAGCCGGCTGTACGTCGGCGTATCCTGCGCGACGTACCCGACCTTGGCCTGCTGCGTCCCCGCGGCCGCTCCCAGCACCTCCACGGATCCCGCGCTCGGCGTCAGCATCCCCACCGCCAGATTCAGCAAGGTGCTCTTACCGGCCCCGTTCGGCCCGACCAGCCCGACGACATGCCCGGCCGGCACCTCCAGATCACAATCGGTCAGCGCCCACCGCCGCCCGTACTTCTTCCCCAGCCCCTGGGCTCGCACCACTGTGTTCATCGAAGCGATGACGAGCTGATCCCACCGCTGGTGGGACCGACGCGCCATCTCCCTCCCTTCAGAAAATGTCTGTGGTTGCTGATTGAGTCCTTGGCATGTCGCGATACCGCCTCATGCCGACAGCTGCTCAGGCAGCGGCGCTGCTCGAGCACTGCAGGCATGCACGGTTCGTGTGGAATCTGGCGCTCGAGCAGTGGTTGATGTGGCGACCTGGCTCTCGCTCGGCCGCCCCTGAGTTCGCCGAACGGGCGCGTCAGCTCACCGAGGCGCGGGCACAGTACGACTGGTTGCGTGCCGGACCACAGATGGTGCAGCAACAAGCACTGCGAGATTTCGATCAGGCCGTGCAGAGGTTCTTCGCCGCCAGTCATGGGCGCCCGACCTGGCGCAAGGCCGGCCGGCGCGATGGGTTTCGAATCGTTGGAAAGCAGGCGGCCCGTGTCGAGGTGTTGTCGCGTAAGTGCGCAAGAGTGCTGATTCCGAAGATCGGCTGGATCAGATTCCGGCTGTCCCGCCGGCTTGCGCCGGCGAAGTCGTACCGGGTCACCCGAGATACCGCCGGCAGGTGGCACATTGCCTTCGCTGTCCGCCCGGAGCCGGTGTCGCCGCCGGGCAACGGCCGAGCGGTCGGTGTCGATCGAGGCGTGGTGGTGTCGGCTGCCTTGTCCACCGGAGAACTCCTGGTCTGTCCCACGCTCGCGCCGGCCGAACGCGCGCGTCTTCGTCGCCTGCAACGCCGACTTGCGCGGGGCCGCCCAGGATCGAGACGTAGGGCCAAGGTCAAGTCGGCGGCCGCCAAGCTCGGAATGAGAGCCGTGGATCGGCGTAAGGACTGGGTCGAGCAGATTTCCACGCGCCTGGCCCGTCGGTTCGACGTGATCAGGGTCGAGGCACTGGACGTTCGGAGCATGACACGTTCGGCCAAGGGCACTGTAAGCGCACCCGGACGAAACGTTCGTCAGAAGGCCGCGCTCAACCGTCGGATCCTCGGGAATGGCTGGGGCCTGCTGGTGACGCGGTTGGAGGAGAAGGCCGTCGGCCGCGTCGAGAAGGTGCCCGCGGCGTACACCTCGCAGACCTGTTCGCAGTGCGGGGTCAGGGATCGGGAGGCTCGCGAGAGCCAAGCAACCTTCCGGTGCCGGGCCTGCGGTGTGAGGATGAACGCGGATGTGAATGCAGCTACCAACATCGCGGCAGGGCGTGCCGTGACCGCGCGTGGAGCCGATGTCGTCATATCGGCGCAGAAGCGCGAACCCCAACCCTTCACCTGTTCGTGAAGGCGTTGAAATCCCTGTCTTCGGAGGCGGGGAGGACGTCAAGCTATGTTCTCCTGAGCGGCGGACCGAAAGGTGGTCAGGAACAGGGCCTCGATGCTTTCGTCGTCGAGGCCTGCTTTGCGGGCCTTGGCCAGCCAGCGGCGGAGGTCCTGGCGGAGTGGGCCGTGGGCGGCGAGCGTGTTGTCGGTGAGTGTGCGGGTGACGAACGTGCCGCGCCCGGGCCGGGCCTGGACCAGGCCCTCGTGCTCTAGTTCGCGGTACGCCTTGAGCACAGTGTTCGGGTTGATCGCCAGCGCCGCCACCACGTCCTTCACTGTCGGCAGCTGGTCACCCTCCCGCAGCAGTCCGAGCCGCAGCGCGTTCCGGACCTGCTGAACGATCTGCTGGTACGGCGAGACCCCCGACCTGCCGTCCAGATGGAACTCGATCATCCATTGCCCCATTCATCTAGGTAACTAGCACTATAGATGTGTGGGGTAAGTGGACGTCAAGGGGCGGACGCGCAGCACTCACCAACCGCGCGGACCGCGGGGGTGCTGAGCGTGAGGTGAGCCGCCGAGCGGCGGTTGATGAGTGCCGGCGGTCCGCGTCAGCGGATCGCGTCGTAGCGGCGAAGGGATTCCTGGCGCGCCTCGGCATGATCGACGACAGGAGCGGGATATCCGTCGGCGCCGTCGTGCTTCCACGGCTCGTGCGCGGCCTTGCCCGCGAGGTCCCGCAGCTCCGGGACCCACCGCCGGACGTACTCGCCCTGCGGGTCGAACTTCAGCCCCTGCGTGATCGGGTTGAAGATCCGGAAGTACGGCGCCGCGTCCGCGCCGCAGCCGGCCACCCACTGCCAGTTCAGCGAGTTCGACGCGAGATCGCCGTCCCGCAGCGACTGCATGAACCACCGGGCGCCGTGCTTCCAATGCACATGCAGGTCCTTCACCAGGAACGACGCGACGACCATCCGCACCCGGTTGTGCATGAACCCGCTCCCGGCGAGCTGCCGCATCCCCGCATCGACGAACGGGAAGCCGGTGCGGCCTTCGCGCCACGCGTCGAACAGCTCGTCCGGTTCGTCGTACTGCATCTTGTCGAACTCGGACCGCAGCGGTTTCCACGCGGCGTGCGGGTTCCGGGACAACAGGTCCGCGCAGAACTCCCGCCAGGCGAGCTCGCGCGCGTACGCCTTCGCGCCGTCGCTGCGCCGGCGGGACAGGTCCGCGAGCATCGTCCG
>Ga0207647_10003982_pt1 | contig 11020 bp, 10 predicted proteins | sample KBSCornC2_FD_184295 | JGI IMG/M metagenome (GOLD analysis project Ga0207647, IMG submission 184295) | Corn rhizosphere microbial communities from Kellogg Biological Station, Michigan, USA - C2 (SPAdes) (version 2) | ecosystem: Host-associated > Plants > Roots > Rhizosphere ...
GACCCACGCCGTGACCGCCGCGCTCACGGTCCGCATGAACGGAGAGGGCCTCACCGACAAGGCGAAGAAGGAATTCGGCCACATCGCGCTGCCGAAGCCGTGGGACGAGTTCTATCGCGAGGCGACCGCGTCGCCCACGCTGCACCTGGTGAAGACGCACCTGCCGCTTGATGCAATATTCGACCAATGAGGAAGTGGCTGCCCCGTCCAAGGGCAGCAGCCCCGCCAGTCATTCTCTCATCACCGCCCGCACGTCCTTGTCTTCGAGCGTCTGGTTGAGCGTCTCCCGCGTGCGTTCGATGATCCCGTCAATATCCTCATCCGTGCAGCAGAGCGGCGGCGCATAGCCCAGGACGCCGTTGGCGAAGGCGCGGATAACAAGGCCGTTCTCCCACGCGCGGTCGAATATGCGGCGCGCCGGATCGGCCTCCGGAGGCAAGGGCGTCTTACGCTCCTTGTCGGTGACCAGTTCGACCGCGGCCAGCATGCCGCGACCGCGTACGTCGCCGACCAGCGGGTGGTCAGCGAGCGAGCGAAGACCAGCCATCAGTCGCTTTCCGGCCTTTCGGCCGTTGTCCAACAGGCCCTCCTCGTAGAGGCGCAGGCATTCGAGGCCGACCGCTGCGCTGACGGGGTGAGCGGAATAGGTGTAGCCATGGCCGACCAGCGCCTTGCCGGCCCCGTCCGCGATCGTGTTGTAGACGTGGTCGGACATGAAGACTGCTCCCATCGGAACGTAGCCAGAGGTCAACCCCTTCGCGGTCGTCATAAGATCCGGGACCACATCGGCCTCCTCGCAGGCGAATAGCGGACCGGTGCGGCCGAAGCCGGTGATGACCTCGTCGGCGACGAACAAAACGCCATTTTCCCTGCAGACCGCGTGCATGGCCTTTAGCCAGCCCGCCGGCGGAACAAGCACGCCGCCCGAGCCTTGGATCGGCTCCACATAGAAGGCGGCCACGCGATCCGCGCCGATCTCCGCGATCTTGGCCCGAAGGGCCGCGACCGAAGCGTCAATGATGGCCTGCGGATCGGAGCCGACGGGATTGCGATAGGGATAATGCGACGGGATCTTGTGCTGCCAGTCGTAAGGCACCCCGAAACCTGCATGGAAGACTGGCAGCGCGGTGAGGCCGGAACCCGCCGTCGAAGAGCCGTGGTAGCCGTACTCGACCGAGATGAACTGGTCCTTCTGCGGCGTCCCCTTAGCGTGATAATAGTAGCGGATGAAGCGAACCGTGCTATCGACCGCATCGGAGCCGCCGAGCGTGAAATAGATGTGGTTCAAGTCGCCGGGCGCCAGTTCGGCGAGCCTGGCGGCGAGACGAATGGCCGGTTCGGAGCCCACCCCGAAATAGCCCGTCGCGTAAGGAAGCTCCCGCAGCTGTTTCGTCGCGGCCTCGACGATGCTGTCCTGCCCGTACCCGACATTGACGCACCACAGCCCTGCGAAGCCATCGAGCAGCGTGTGTCCCGTGGCGTCGGTCACCGTCGCACCCCTGGCTGATTTCAGTACCCGCACACCCATCGCCTCATGGCTGCGATAGGACGCGACCGGGTGCACCAGGTGCGCGCGATCAAGTTCGATCAGCGAATTCGCAAGCATTTCTTCCTCCAGATCAACCGAGAGCCTGAGATGCATAGACTAGGCCGCGGAAGACAGCAGTTGCTCCCGACGCGGGGCCATGCGCTACGCGTTTTCACTAGGGTTTGCCGCTCGCGCCGCATCTTATGCCGACCGGCGGCCGACAGACCGTGTGCCGCCAAAGCTCGAAGAAAACCCAGCGCAACTCTCTGCCAAAGCAGCGATGGAATACAAAACGATCTGCTTCGGATCGCATGAAATGCGGCGATTAGTCTTCTACGCGGCTAACTATGGTGCTTGCGGTACAGGCACGCTGTGCCGAGAGATAGGAGGATGGTCGCTATGACCAAGTTCAGACCGAAATACATCACCTTCGACTGCTACGGTACATTGACCAATTTCGACATGGCAGGTGCCGCGAAGCGCGTCTACGGCTCGCAACTGTCCGCGGTTGCAATGACGCAGTTCATCAAGGACTTCGCCGCGTATCGATTGGACGAGGTTCTAGGTGCCTGGAAGCCCTACGCCGAGGTTGTGCACAATGCCATCGAGCGTACGTGCAAGCGCAACAGTGTTCCATTCCGCCCGGAAGACGCCCAGCGCATCTATGAAGAAGTACCGACATGGGGCCCGCATCCGGATGTGCCGGCTGGCTTGGCCGAGGTCGCCAAGGAGATCCCGCTGGTGATCCTGTCGAACGCGATGAAGAGCCAGGTCATGTCCAATGTCGAGAAGCTCGGAGCGCCGTTTCACATGGTCATCACCGCTGAGGAGACCGGTGCCTACAAGCCGCAGATGAAGGGCTTCGAATGCATGCTCGATAAACTCGGCTGCGGACCGGAGGACATCACCCATGTCTCCTCCTCGTTCCGCTACGACCTGATGACCGCCTACGACCTGGGCATCAAGAGCAAGGTCTGGGTGAACCGCGGCCACGAACCGGCTAACCCGTTCTACGAATACACTGAGGTCAAGGACATCGGCGGGCTCGCCGCCGCCGTCGGCCTGGAGCCCATTCGTAAGATCGCTTGAGGCTGGTCTTCCGCCTGTCGCAGCATCTGAAATTTCGAAATGAGAAAGGGGCGGTTCGACCGCCCCTTTCTCATTGTGGTCGCGCTGTTGACGCTGGGCGAAATCTCTAGTTCAGCCCGCCGACGTGAAGTGCCTTGACCTCGAGATACTCTTCAATACCGAGCTGCGAACCCTCGCGTCCGAGCCCCGACTGCTTCACCCCGCCGAATGGCGCGACTTCGGTCGAGATCAGCCCGGTGTTGAGTCCAATCATGCCGAACTCCAGCGCTTCGGCGACACGCCAAGACCGCTTGAGGCTTTCCGTGTAAAAGTAGGCGGCCAAGCCAAAGGGTGTGCCGTTGGCGATCGCAATGGCTTCCTCCTCGGTCTGGAAGCGGAAGAGCGGGGCTACCGGGCCGAACGTCTCTTCCGATGCCAGGAGCATTTCGGTCGTCGCGTCGCCGAGCAAAATGGGCCGCGCATATTGCCTGCCGTCAGGTATCGCCTCGCTCTGGGCAATGATGCTCGCGCCTTTCTCCAGAGCATCCGCTAGGTGCCTCTGGATCTTCTCGATGGCGGCACGGTTGATCATCGGCCCGATGGCAACGCCTTCATCAGTTCCGGGGCCAACCTTCATATCTGCGACGCGGCTGGCTAGCTTTGCGGCAAACGCCTCATAGACGCCAGCCTGCACGAGAATCCGGTTGGCGCAGACGCAGGTCTGACCGCCATTGCGGAACTTCGAGTTTACCGCACCTTCGACGGCGAGATCGAGATCCGCGTCATCGAAGACGATGAAGGGCGCGTTGCCGCCGAGCTCAAGGCTGAGCCGTTTAATGCTATCGGCCGCGCCCTTCATCAGCAGAGCGCCGACGCGCGTGGAACCGGTGAAGGAGATCTTGCGCACCGTCTCGTTGGCCATCAGTTCCTTGCCGATCTCTGCCGGCATGCCGGTGACGATGTTGATCACGCCCGCCGGAATGCCTGCTCGCTCCGCCAGGACGCCGAGCGCCAGCGCCGAGAACGGCGTGAATTCCGACGGCTTGATGACCACGGTGCAGCCGGCGGCAAGGGCCGGCGCAACCTTGCGGGTGATCATCGCGTTCGGAAAATTCCATGGGGTGATGATGGCGCAGACGCCGACCGCTTCCTTCAGTACAAGAATGCGGCGATCGGCGGTTGGTGATGGTATGGTCGAGCCGCCGATCCGGCGTGCCTCTTCCGCGAACCATTTAACAAAAGACGCGCCATAGCGGATTTCGCCACGCGCCTCGGCAAGCGGTTTGCCTTGTTCCAATGTCAGGAGGAGCGCCAGATCTTCTGCGTTCTCCAGCATGAGGTCGTGCCAGCGCTCCAGAAGGGCGGCGCGTTCGGCGTGTGTGCGCGCCCTCCAGCCCTTGAACGCCTCGGCGGCCGCGTCAATGGCAGCACGGGTCTCGTTTCGGCCCATGTCTGGAACCGTTCCCAGCACGTCAAGACTGGCAGGATCGATCACGTCGACCGTTGCCTGGCTGTGAGCATGTTGCCAGACGTCACCTATCAACGCGCGCTGGCGGAACAGGTCCGCGTCCTTTAGGACGCCAATCTTCGTCATTACATTCATCGTCTTTTCCTCTGTCCTTTCACGTCAATGACGCTAATAGCGCGCGCGTGATCGTTTCCGTGGTATCCTTGCCAGCGACCGTCCCGATGCCCCGCCCGGTCACGGACTCGATCGCCGACATCACTTCGGACGCCGCATGCCCTTCGCCCAGATGCTCGAGCATCATCGCGCCGGACCAGATCGCGGCGATTGGATTGGCGATGCCGAGATGCGCGATGTCCGGCGCCGAACCATGGACCGGCTCGAACATGGAAGGCGCGTTGCGATCAGGATTGATGTTGGCCGAGGCGGCGTAACCCAGCCCACCCTGGATGGCTGCCCCAATATCCGTGAGGATGTCGCCGAACAGATTGGAGGCGACAATCACATCCAGGCTTTCCGGCGCTAGGATCATGCGGGCGGCCATGGCGTCGATGTGGTAGTGCGACACTTCCACATCCGGATATTCCCTCGCCACCTCGCGCGTGACCTCGTCCCAGAACACCATGGTGTGTTTCTGGGCATTGGACTTGGTGACCGATGCGAGCTTCTTCCGGCGCGCCCGCGCCTGTTCGAAGCCGAAACGGAGGATCCGTTCGACCCCCGCACGCGTGAAGATCGCCGTCTCGATCGCGACCTCGTTGGCCGTGCCGGAATGGACGCGTCCGCCGGCGCCGGAATATTCGCCTTCCGTGTTCTCGCGGATGCAAAGGATGTCGAAGCCCTTCGAGCGGAGGGGGCCCTCGACTCCCGGCAACAACCTGTGCGGCCTTATGTTGGCATATTGCGTGAAGGTTTTCCGGATGGGCAGCAGCAGTCCATGGAGCGATACCGAATCGGGCACTTCCGCGGGCCAGCCTACAGCGCCGAGGAGGATCGCATCGAATTTTCGCAGCGTCTCGATGCCGTCCGGCGGCATCATTGCGCCCGTCTCAAGGTAATAGGCGCACGACCATGGGAAGCTTGTGCCCTCGAGCGCGAAACCGCCACGATCGGCGGCCGCCTGCAGCACCTGCCACGCGGCGTCTGTCACGATCTTGCCGATGCCGTCACCGGCAATGAGGGCTATGGGGTAGGATTTCATCGACGCCGTCCTATGAATCGACATGCAAGCACTGGTAAGTTCGGTAGGTGAGTTCGGTCCCGCGGAGCGATCGGACGGCCACCGAGCCACCAATGTTCCAGCCGCGTCCCGTCTCCTCCGGCCTGCCGGTAGGATAGTGGGCCGCGCACCGCATTTTTGATCGAGGATGAGCCGCCTGACGGCGTTGAATCGCGCCAAGCGACCTTTTGGAAGTCGATCGTTCCGCGGCTACGGCGTGCCAGAGGCGGCCCGACCCGCATCACCGGATCAGTCGTTCACGACGACGTAGATCTTGCGCACCGTCTCGATCGTGCGCCAGACGCCGACGAAGCCGGGTTTCATCACGAAGCTGTCGCCCGCTCGGTAGGTCTTGGTTTCTCCGCCCTTTTCCTCGATCTCGATCACACCTGAAAGGATGTGGCAGAATTCGAAGGTCGTGCCTTTGATCGAATGCGTCACGCCGGGCGTCGCTTCCCACACACCGCTCAGCACCTTCTCCGCCTTCGAGACGTCCTGAGGCCAGCTCTTGAAGGATGGATTGCCGGAGATCAGCCGCTCCGGCAGCGGCAGCGACTCTTTGGGCGCGAAGGAGGGATTGGTGTCGATTTTGATCAGCAGTGACATGTGAGGTTCCTGTTAGTAGCCAAGTGTCCGATCGACGAGGCCGATCAGTTCTTCCCCGGCGCGGTGGCGCCGGATGTTTTCGACGACCGATTGCGCCGCCGTATGCGGCTGGGTCACGGACGCGATGTGCGGGGTGATGATCACCTTAGGATGCGACCACAGCGCATGGTTTTTCGGCAGTGGCTCCGGATCGGTGACGTCTAGCATTGCCGCCGCAAGTCGGTCGCTGTCGAGCGCCTCGATCAGCGCGATCTGGTCGAGTTGCTGGCCGCGGCCGACATGCAGCAGACGCGCCCCAGCTGGCAGCAGGGCGAAGAGCTGCGCATTGAGCATGCCGCGCGTTCGTTCCGTCAGCGGCAGCAGACAGACGAGAATATCCGTTTGCTTCAGAAGGGCGGCCAACTGATCCTCGCCGTGAAAGCAGGTGACGCCCTCGATCCCCTTTTCGCTGCGGCTCCACCCGGCAAGCTGGAACTGGAAGGGCTTGAGGCGCTCGATGGCCGCCTGTGCCAACATGCCGAGCCCCAGAACGCCAACTCGACATTCATGGGCCTGGCGCGCCGAAATACCCGTCCAGGCCTGCCTTTTCTGTTGGTCGAGGTAGGCTGGAAGGTAGCGGTGAAGCGCCAATACGCCGAGAGCGACGTATTCCTGCATCATGCGGATGATGCCGTCCTCGACCATGCGAACCAATTTCACGTGGCCAGGCACGATATCCCCCTTAAACTGATCGACGCCCGCACCAATGGAAAATAGCACTTCCAGTTTGCGGTAGCGTGAGATGTCGTCAGGTTGGGTCCAGGTGATGAGATAGCGGATCTTCTCGGGGTCAACCTCTTCGCTGCAATGGAAGAACTCCAAATCCGGCAGCTTCCGCGCGAAGACCTCGCGAAAGACAGCGCTGCGTGCTGCATCGGAATTGAAGAGAAACGCCATCGAAACCGCCCCTCCTGTCACGCTGCAAGTCGTGCGGCGAAGTCCTCGATCAACTTCCGGCATGCCGCGAGTTCGCCGAGTTCGATGTATTCGTTCGGGCGATGGGCCCGCTCGATCTCGCCAGGACCGCAAATGATCGCGTCGATGCCGGCCTGCTGGTAAAGCCCTGCTTCAGTTCCATAGCTGACTGCCGTGAGCGGCTCCTGCCCGGTCAGCTGCGTCAGCGTGGCCGCCAGCTCACTTCCGTTCAGCGGAGCAAGGGCAGGGTAGAAACTCAGCTCGTGCCAAGCCACCTCGAAGCCGCTATCGCGCAAGGCAAACAGCTGGGCCTTCACGGGCTCCAGCAAAGAAGGCGGAGAGGCACCCGGCACGGCACGCACCTCGATATCGGCAGTGCATCGGTCAGGGACGATGTTGACGGCTTGCCCACCCGCGATGACGCCGACCTGCAACGAAGAATATGGGGGCTCGAAATTGTCATCGAGCGGCCCGTCTGCAAGCGATTGGCCATAGGCCACGGCATGGGTGATCACGCCGGCCATGGCGTGTACCGCATTGAGCCCAAGGTCGGGCCGTGACGAATGGCCGGATCGGCCGATCACCTCGAGCCGTGCGGCGGCCTTCCCCTTGTGTGCGCGCACAGGCTGCATCCGGCTCGGCTCTCCGACAATCGCGCCAAGCGGCTTCTCGCACAGGCCCGGCAGTGCGGCCAGGAGATGCGGCACGCCGCGACATCCCGCCTCTTCGTCGTAGGAGAACGCGAGATGAACCGGCTGCCGCAGGTTCATGGCCGCAACTCCCGGGAGCGCCGCCAGAGCGCATGCCAGGAAGCCCTTCATGTCGGCGGTGCCGCGGCCGTAGAGCCTGTCGCCGTCACGACGCAGGATGAACGGATCCGAACTCCAATCCGGCTCACCGGCCGGCACGACATCCAGATGTCCGGAGATGATGTAGCCCTGACGCTCGCGCGGGCCGATCGTGACGAACAGGTTGGACCGGTCGCCCTCGGGACCGGGGAGGATCGTTACGTCGACTCCGGCTGCCTGGCAGTAGTCGCGGATCCAATCGACGATCGCGCCGTTTGGCGTGCCTACAACGGAGGGAAATGCAATTAGCCTCGCGAGAATCTCTTGCACGTTCATCACGGCCACTTCTGCTTGCAACTCGGCGAATGCGACCAGCGTAACCACCGGCAGGAGTGTTCCCTGCCGAATCGCGTCGTGCTTCGGCCGAAGATTGCGAAAAAGCGCCTCGAACCAGCGGAACCTGCTGGCTTTCCGATGTAAAGTTGCGGCAAAAGAGGACTGTCGCAAACATGGCAATGGGCGTCAGGATCAACACCGCATGCTCGCAACCCTAGGGGCATTGGTTGAAGGAGCGGATCGACTGACATGAAGAGATCAGTGCGCCTGAAATCCTTCGAACTCGTCGCGCAAGACATCAACGATGTCGACGTCGAGCTGCTGCACGCGCTGTCGATCTCGGTTCGCTGGCCGCATCGGCCCAAGGACTGGGACCTGCTGCGTCGGGCCGGCCATGGGATCGTTGCGGTTGACGGTATCGGGCGCGTCTTCGGAAGCGCGATGTGGTTTCCTCAGGGGGACGACTTTGCCACCATCGGACTGGTCATCACGACACCCCGTACGCAGGCGCAGGGTGGTGGCCGATGGCTCATGGATCAAATATTTGAGCAGTGCGGCGATCGCAATCTGAGCCTGAACGCCACCCACGCCGCCTATCCTCTTTATGTTTCACTCGGCTTCACGAGCGAGGCGATCGTTTACATGCGCCAGGGAGAGGCCCCACAAACCCTCCCGGCAATGCCGCCTCTGGACGGCGGACTGAGTGACTTGCCCAGCGACCGGCTCAGCGAGATTGCCGCGCTGGACGCGCGTGCATTCGGGACAGATCGAGCGAAGGTGCTTGCGCTGCTCGCAGAGGATGCCTCGATAGTCACTCTGAGCCGTGGCGGCGAGATCGTTGGCTACTCCATGTCTCGCGAGTTCGGGCGCGGCTTTGTGGTTGGCCCGACAGTGGCCCGGAACGACCAGGACGCTGTCCACCTGACAGCCGTCCATCTGAAAAGGCTGGCAGGTCGATTCACGCGCGTAGATACGCGCGAGCGGGATGGCGTGTTTGCCGAGTTTCTTCAGCAGAGCGGCCTCGGCATAGCTGAGACCGTGACGACAATGTCCAAAGGCCGCCGGTTCCTGAACCGGGCAGACAATGGTTGGGTTTATGGATTGGCCGGCCACGCCTTGAGTTGAATTCGAGCACTTTCCAGTGAAGGCGGAGCTTGCCGCCAGCACTAGGCCTGAGAAGGACCGTCATCCGAGGAGCCTAGACTAACAGTAGCGCAAGCCCCAACGACGGTGCAGATCCTCCGAGCACCGGCACACCCATTGGCCATCGGATCGAAATTGCCGAACCGGCTCCTGCCTGCCGCGCGGCGGCAACAGCGAAAACGGCGATGGCTGTGCCCTGGGCACCGGTGCTGGTAAGGTCGCAGATGGTGGTCTCGCGATCGGAAGCGCGGCGCCGGCGGCGCAGAGGGACGCGGCGCATAATCGGCTGAGTGCGAATTGCTGTCTAGCGAGCCCCTCTGATGCGATCGTCGGCGGCATTGTACTTTTCGAGAACAAATAAAGAACAATTCTATGTAGAAGTTTCTATCAGAGAGCGAGAACGGTTGTGCCTGAGCCGCAAAGCGGCCGCAAAGATAGCGAACAGATGATTTCTTCATTCAAGGACTAGCGTTGGAAACGGCTCAAACTCCCCGGGAAGTACCTGACTTCGTCGTCAGCGATGTTGCCGAGCAAGCCGAATATTCGGACCAAAGGATCACTGTCACCCTGGTCGATCCTCAAGGTAGGCACTTACGCCTTCATTTAACTGCCGCGACCGGGGAGCTGCTCTGCGAGCGTTTTGCTAATGCGTTGGATAATCGGTACGGCCAGTAGCCGCATCGGAGGCACGTGGCGCCTACGGCGCAGAGCGTCAAACTGAACTCCAACGCAGGGCGGCAGGGCGAGTCACTAAGACCGTGTGGCCTGGCCGTTGGTTACCGCAGGTTGCGCACGTCAAGCTAACCTGGCTTGCCGCCCCATCTGCGATGGCGACCGGCCCTGGTGAGACGGCGGATCAAGCAAGAACTCCACCTTCCTCGAGCGGTTCGTGAGTGACGAGCCGCATGATCTCGTCCGTGGCGAAACTCAACGCCATGGGGCGTGTCACGCCTGGAATAGCCCCGACATCGTAAAGCTCCGCGACGGCACCATCCATGTCCTTGCCGTGCTCTTGGATCAGACAGCAAGGAGCGCGCCGTGGCGGCGTACTGGGTCGAGCATGCCGAAGCCTGGCTACAGGGGTATGACGGTGTGCCGCTCGGCAGCGAGCCGAAGCTGGTGGGCTGACGCGCTGGAAGCCGAACTGGATGAAGCCGCGGTGTCGAAGCGGCAATCCTAGGGCGTAGACTCACCGCATAGCCAGATGCGGATTGAGACGAGTTTGAGGGCGTCGAGATTGTTCTCCGCCAGCTGTCGTAGCGCGCCGCAATGCGACGGAAATGCGTGAAGCAGGGGTGCTTTCAAATGCCACCACTAAGTTTTTGACAGGCGCGAGCGAAAGTGGCGCCTGTGGGTGCGGTAGAGTGGCGGATGCTCATTTGTTGGGCTATGATTTTGGGGAAAGCTTGGGGCTATCCTTGATGTCGCGAACCGACGAAAGCCAAATCATTGCTGTGGTTGAGGCTTACGTCCTCGCTATGTCCGCTGCCGACGAGCAAAAGCTGCGAGCGGCGTTTCACCCATCAGCATCAATCATCGGCAACTACCAAGACGCGGTCGAATGGCTGAGCGTCGATGCTTATGTGGGCGAGGTGATAGGCGCGGGCTTGTCACCGAACAGTAGCCCCAACTGGAAAGTCTCGTTGCTCGACATCACGGTCGATGCAGCCACGGTGAAGGTTGAGGACGATTTCGGGAGCATGAAGTTCACCGACTATCTTTCCCTGCTCAAGATCGCCGGAGAGTGGAAGATCGTCAGCAAGCTCTACCACCTTCACACGTAGGGTGGTCCTTATCTGCGATCATTGCTGCGATGAGCGGAGGCGGCAACGCGATCTCCGTATTGGCGCGCCGGCTGCCCAGCAGCGGTTTCATACAGCATCCCCGACCGCGGGCGCCTACGGCTGCCAGGA
>Ga0207647_10003983_pt1 | contig 11019 bp, 9 predicted proteins | sample KBSCornC2_FD_184295 | JGI IMG/M metagenome (GOLD analysis project Ga0207647, IMG submission 184295) | Corn rhizosphere microbial communities from Kellogg Biological Station, Michigan, USA - C2 (SPAdes) (version 2) | ecosystem: Host-associated > Plants > Roots > Rhizosphere ...
TGCGCTCGCCGCCCTCGCCTTCGCCAATCTCTCGGCCGGGCAAGTGCCCCATTATGCCGCGCGCTCACCCTATTTCTGCGGCATTGCTCCCCTCGGCTGGACGCCGCCGGGACAGCACAGGCAGCAAGACCAGGATGGAAACATCAGCGCCTGTCACGCGCTGATCGGCGGACGCAGTCGTCCCTTAGGGAAGCGGGCGAAACGGCAGGCCGACTGACCGCCCCCTGAGCCGCATCCCGCTGCGCCTCAAATCTCTGAAGCTTTTTTCAAAAATTCAGACCTTTGCGGGTTTGAGGTCGAATCTGGGACGACTGTTCACCTTTTGCCACGGCAGATCCAAACGCGGCGAAAGCCCGGTTTCGACAGCTTCCTATCGAGAGTGCTTTGGTAGGGCGGGACACTGGAAATCGCCCTCAGCTATAGACACCGCGCCGCTCGCAGTCGGACTGAACGTCGGTGCCTATCCGGGCGCGGCGGCATGGCTGCCGGCAGTGCGCACCGTTCGATTGTGACCGACGAACGGCATTTGCATTTTACAATTGCTATTGCTAGTCGGTCGCAAACTTCTCAGGGGGTATCCGATGTCCGATTTTCAACGCCTTCGATTGAAGGCCCCGACCCTGCGTTTCGCAGCCACCACGGCGCTCGCATTGTCCATGGCGCCTCTCACCCATGCCGCAGAGGCCGGGGCCGACCAGGGCAGCTCTATCATCGTCACTGGCGTTCATTTGAATGACGGATATGTTCCCAAGGAAACCGGCGCCGCGAAGATCGCGATTCCGCTCAAGGATCTGCCGCAGTCAGTCGCTGTCGTACCGTCAGAAGTGCTGCGCGATCAGCGCGCCCTGTCCTTGCAGGACGCGCTGAAGAATGTACCCGGCGTTGCCTTCTCTCATGGTGACGGACAACGCGATCAAGTGGCGATCCGCGGCTTCACCGCGATCGCCGACCAGTATGTCGACGGCTTCCGCGACGACGGCCTGTATTTTCGTGACCTCTCGAATGTGGAGCGCGTAGAAGTCATCAAGGGGCCGGCAGCGGTTCTCTATGGACGCGGATCTTCCGGCGGCCTCATCAACCGCGTGACCAAAAAGCCCACTGTCGACCTGATCGGCGGCACCTTCACCTATGGATCGAAGGGGGTCGCGCGGGGCGAAATGGACATCGGGCAGTTCGATCCGCAAACGGGCGTCGGCTTCCGCGTCACCGGCGCATTGGAGGATAGCGACAGCTTTCGAGACCAGCAGTTCACCAAGCGGGTGGCGCTCGCCCCGTCACTGCTGCTGGGTGAAGGCAAGGACACCTCCATCCTCGTCCAGGTCGATTATCTGAAGGATCGCAGGCTCACCGATTTTGGTATTCCCGCGATCAACGGCAAAGTGGTGGATGTGCCGCGTTCCACCTATTATGGCGCGCCCAATGCCAGCGAAGTGGACGTCAGCCGGTCCGAGGTCATTTCGCAGACACTGACACTGGCGCACCGTTTTTCGGACGCCTTGTCGTTCCGCAATGGCTTCCGTCACTATCGTTATACGCTCGACCGGCACAATACCAACGCAACGGCCGTCAATGCGGTCGCAGCTACGGTGACCCTGTCCCATGGCGGTATTCTGCGTGATGAGGACGGATGGTCGAACCAGTCCGAACTCACGCACAAGTTCGAATTGGGCGGCATGAAGCATACCGTCCTCTACGGTTTCGAGATCGCCCGCCAGGTGAAGGATGCCGACACTGTTCAGTCGCGCGTCGTTGCGATCACGCCGATCCTCGCACCCGTCGTTCCCAGGCTATCCAACGCCGATTTTACCGCGCTGAGCGCCAGTTCGGTTTCGACATTCGATACCCGTGGCCTTTACGTGCAGGACTTCATCGAACTTGGTCATGGCTTCAAGGCGTTACTGGGTGTGCGCCACGACTGGTTTGATCAGAAAAGCCGTCTGACGATCCCGGTCCGCGCCACGCTGGAGCGGAAGGACAGGAAATGGAGTCCGCGTGCCGGGCTGGTGTTCCAACCCGACGACGCACAGTCCTATTATGCATCGTGGAGCACGAGCTTCCAGCCGTCCGCAGAAACATTCGCGTTAGCCGTGAACAACGCGAACATCGCGCCCGAAAAGACCACCAACAAGGAAATCGGCGCCAAATATTCGCTGTTTGGCGGGCGCCTGTCTCTTCAGGCAGCAGGGTTCATCCTTCGACGCACCGGCATCAAGGGCAGCGATCCCGCCAATCCGCAGATTCTGGTACCGATCGGAACCCAGCGTACGCGCGGCGTCGAACTGTCGGGCGCGCTCGATCTGCCATCCGGTTTCCGCGCGATTCTGGGCTACGCCTATCTCGACACGCGGGTGACGAGGTCAGCCAATCCCGCCTTCCTCGACAGGCGAGCAACGCTAACGCCGAAGCATGCGGCCAACGCTTTCCTCACCAAGACCATCGCGACCCACTATGGCGTCGGCGCGGGAGCCAATTATGTTGGAAACCGCTGGGCCGACCCGGCAAACACGACGGTTCTCGACCATTATTTCACCGCAGACACCATGGCATGGGCTGAGTTTGGCCCCGCACGGTTGCAGATCAATGTCTACAATGTCTTCAACAAGAATTATATCGTGTCAGGCCATGGCACATCAGCCATCCTGAACCTGCCCGGAGCACCCCGCACGGTGTTGGGAACAATATGCGTGGGCTTCTGATCAGATAGAAGCCCCCTCCATTCGACAGGTTGGGAGCAATTGTTCCTACAGGGCCAGCGTTATCCAGAAATGAGTATCAGCGTCGAAGATCGAACCTGAAAGAAAAGTCTTGGGCGCCATCGGCTATTTTCAGTTGCCCTGCCATATATTCTTCTGTTCGGCACTCAGGCGGCGGCCTGAAGTGCGGAGAGCTTTCGGCCGAGGCCATGGTTGCCCATGATCGTCGAAGTCGCTCGTGCGGATGGTGCAGACGCTGCTCTTGGCGACATAGCGCGAATAGCCCGGATTGACGCAAGGTTGATAGACGATGTCGAGCCGCTCGATCTTCGCCTTCAGCTCGCCGGGGCCTGCACATGGTCGATGAAGCCGGTCTCGCCACCCCATACGTGTTCCCGTGGTGGGGTGAGCAACTTTCGTCCGCAGTGACGCCGCATATTCTTGACGCGGTGGCTCAGTTCGTTGGCAAGCATCACACGATGCCCTTCGATGTGCTTCCGCTCGGTTATGTCCTGAGTGCTGCCGGCTGATGACATCGGCACACCATCAGCGTCACAATTCGCCTGTCTTTGTTCTGGATCCAGCGCTCTTCACCTGATGCTACATACGGGCCGATTGACGCGATTCAGACGTTTTCTTGATGAATAATCTAACATGTTGCAATAATATGATTCATGTCTTTAAGTATATATCCAATGATATACTTATGAAATTCCGATAATAATCCATTTTCTAAGAACATTAACCATATAGGAATTTAATTCTACTAACCTCCTTCGGCATGAACGATATCTTTTCCCATCGGCAAATCATTGATCGGGCGCAAGACGGAGGCGACGAATTGGTCGACGGCTGTCCTGTCGATACCATCGAAGACGCACTGCAGTTCGAAAGGAAACTGCGCGGATTTTATCTGTCGGTTCGTATCAAATTCATTCTATCGATCACCATAGCCGTCCTGTGGACCGCCCTTAGCATATGGCTTTCACAGCGCTGGCTGAGCGATCTGGCAATGGTCGCGGGATGGGCCGTCGCCCTGATCGCGATCGGATTCATCGCCTATGTGCCCGGCTTCATGAACGCCTTCCTGATCTCCACCCTTTTGCTCGATCGAAAACCCCCTGCACGCTCAATAGCTGAATATCCTGGCCTGACCGTTCTGGTTGCGGCCTATAATGAGGCCGCCGGTATCGCCGATACGCTAATCAGCCTCGCTCGACAGGACTATCCTGGCCCTTATCAGGTCATAGTCCTGAACGACGGATCGAGCGACAATACGGCCCAGATCGTCCGTGAACAGCTCGACAAGCTTTCGATGCCGTCCAACGCGTCATTTCGCCTGATGGATTTTGAAGAAAACCGGGGCAAGTCAGCCGTTCTCAACGATGGGCTTGCCGCTGCGCGCCATGACCTGATTGCCACGGTTGATGGCGACTCCTGGGTAAGGCGGGATGGGTTGACCAATATTGTGCGCCGGTTGCTGTCCGATCCTGCCGACACACAGGCTGTCGCAGGGGCCGTGATGGTCCGCAACTCTCGGGTCAATCTGCTCACGCGCGCGCAGGAATGGGACTATTTCCACGGCATTGCCGCCGTGAAACGGATGCAGGGCATGTATCACGGCACGCTGGTCGCGCAGGGTGCGTTCTCCCTTTATCGCCGCGAAGCGCTGGAAGAAGTCGGAGGCTGGCCGGAAAGAGTCGGTGAGGACATTGTCGTCTCCTGGGCCATGCTGTCACGCAAAGCGCGTATCGGTTATGCGGCCGATGCCTTCGCCTTCACCAATGCGCCTGAGAAATTTCGCCAGTTCGCGCTTCAGAGGAAGCGCTGGTCGCGCGGATTGATGGAAGCGTTCAAACTCTATTGGCCACTGCTTTTCGCAATGCGAATGACGACGCTGTTCATTTGGTGGAACGTCCTATTTCTGCCTCTTGATCTCGTCTACACCTTCGCCTTCATTCCAGGGATCATATTGGCGCTGTTCGGCCATTTCTGGATCGCGGGACCATTGACGCTGGCGGTACTGCCGCTCGCCGCGCTCTGGAACTCCGTTATTTTTCGAATCCAGAAAGACGTGTTCGAGAGCGGAAGCATGAAGGTGCGCCGGAACCGCGGTGGATTTCTCTTCTACGCCCTTGCCTACAGCCTGCTCATGCAGCCGGTCTGCGTGTGGGGCTATCTCGTCGAACTGATAGGAATGCGCAAAGCGTGGGATACAAAATGAAAACCGCTACCATCGTCGCCACGACTGTTATTGTCCTCACCTCTGCCGCGCCGGCCTTTGCCGAGGCTCCCGACGATCAGCCGTTTCGGCATGCCGTAAGCACGGACCTGTTTGCTTCGACCGATGCCGACAATACCGAGGTGTACCGTGCAGGCGTAAACCTGGACCTCAAATATCTAGGGGAAGAGCAGCTTCTGGGCGTCCGCTATGAGCAGGCTTGGTACAAGCCGCTCGGCCAGCGGACGCGTGCAAGGGAGCGCGCCTTCCTGCGCTATGCCGACAAAGGCAGAGATTGGGCGTGGACCAGCCAGATCGGCACGGATGGACATACGGTGCTGGGTTCCGCCAGCATCCACAACAATGCCAAATTCCGGCAGGAATTCTTTATGGAGCGCGATCTGGTTGAAACATCTCGCGGGGTGGATGAAGGCATTTATTATACGTTCATCGGGACCGCGCTGGATTTGCCCGTTGACCAGAATAATGGCTTCACATTGGTAGGAGGCGTTCAGGAGTTCACCGGTAAGAATGTTCGCCTTCACGCCCGGGGAACCTACATCCATTCGATCAAGTCGGACTGGGGTCTCAGCTTCCAACTGCGATCACGCTATTACCACAGCACGCACCCACGCGAATTCGATTATTATTCGCCGCGCTACTATCTCCAGATTCTTCCCGTGATCCAGATACGGCGCTATTCGGGCGGCTGGCGCTATCTGCTGGCGGGAGGCATCGGCGGACAGCGCGATGCCGTCACCGAGTGGCGCCAGTCCCGCTTTGCCGCAGCAGAGATCAGCAGCCCCGCAAACAAGCGCGGATGGTTCATCAAGGCAGCCGCTCAGTACAGCAACACCCCATTTCGCACCGGCATCTACGATTACGGCCAGCTCACATTGGGTATCGGGAAGCGGTTTTAACCTTATCTTTCTGAAGCCTGCGAACAGGTGCGGTGGAAAGGGCAAGACGGTGGCGGATGATAAAAGACGCGCTTGTGGCCGATCGAGTGTGTCGGCTGCACCGCCGGTGTCTTGCGGTGCGCCTCTGGGGCTTGCCAAACGATCCGTTTCCACTCCCTGCTCATCGAACCGGACATGCAGATCTCCCGCATCCGGCTCTTGGACAAGACATCACGCCTTCACCCAGGGCGGGCTGCGACCAAAGCCGCCAGACGCACGAGGCCGAAGCGTTCGTATAGCTTGGGGGGTGATAGGCTCCCACTCCCGTCGTCTGGTTTTGTATTTGGCGCGCCGCCACCGACGCAACCGCACCGCTGTGTAGCTGTCGATGGCCCGGCATGCCCTGCTCGTGGTGCCGACCGAGAAGTAGTTGGCCCATCCGCACAGCACCCGGTTCATCTTGGCCACCAGATATGTGGTATCCTGCCAAGTACTTGCCGCTCTGTAAGAGTGTGGATCATTGCGATCACCCTTTGGATGCTCTTCTTTGATGGCCAGTAACCTATACGGGCCTTGCCGGTTGTCGCGGAATACATCCGACCGAACGTGTATCGCAGAAAGTCGAACATCTCGTGCGGCACCTTGCAGATACGTGTCTTTTCCTCGTTCACCGTCAGCTTCTGCATGAGCCCGCGCATCTGATCGAGCGCGGCTTCCGCCTCGTCCTTCTCACACAGGATCACAAGATCATCGGCATAGGTGATGAGCCGCGGACCGAGGCGTTTGCCACGGCCGAGCTTCCGCCATCCCAACGCGAACCGGCGCATATGGAGATTCGCCAGCAGCGGTGAGATGGGTGGACCTTGCGGAATTCCGCATCGCTGGTCACGCGCTTGCGTCGTTCGCTTCTTCCGGCCCTTGTCGTCCGTTTCCTCGACAGCGCATTCCAGTCAGGATTTGATCAAATACAGCACCCGCGTATCGACGATCCGGCGCGACACTGATCTCATCAACTGAATGTGGGGGATGGTGCCAAAGTAGTCGGCAAGGTCGGCGTCCACGACATCCAGTCGGCCACGGAACAGTTGCTCCTCCCTGAGCGCAAGCGTCAGTTCCGCCAGCCACCGCTCGGCGCCATATTCCTCGATGTCCGCAAGTCCTATCCGTCCACACCTGGCGCGCCCTTATTGAATCGGCAACGCAACCAAGCTGTCACGGACAGGGAATATTGAAAATCATTCACATGGCGCGAAGGGACGAATCGCATGAATGCAACTGTCGCAATGGAGCGTGGCGGGGGCCGGCCTGATCTCGACAAGGGCCTCGGCACGGTCGGCATGGTGGGGTTCGGTGCGGCAGTGATCGCAGCCCTGCTCTACGTGGCCTACAGCATCTATGCCGATGCGAGTTCGGCGGGCGTTCATGCGACGGCCTACCTGCCCTTCATCCTGCTGTTCATCGCCTTGTTGATCGCGCTGGGCTTCGAATTTGTGAACGGCTTCCATGATACGGCCAATGCAGTGGCTACGGTGATCTACACCAACGCCATGCCCGCCCATGTGGCGGTGGTATGGTCGGGGTTCTTCAATTTTCTGGGCGTGCTGCTGTCCACCGGGGCGGTCGCATTCGGCATCGTATCCCTGCTGCCGGTCGAACTGATCCTTCAGGTCGGGTCGAGCGCCGGTTTCGCCATGGTCTTCGCGCTGCTGATCGCGGCGATCCTCTGGAACCTCGCGACATGGTGGCTTGGCATCCCTTCGTCCAGTTCGCACACACTGATCGGATCGATCATCGGCGTGGGCGTCGCCAATGCGATGTTGCATGGCAAGAGCGGGACAGCTGGTGTCGACTGGAGCAAGGCGACCGAAATCGGTCAGGCGCTACTGATCTCCCCGCTTGTCGGTTTCGGCATGGCCGCGCTGCTGTTCATTGCCATGAAGATCCTCGTCCGGAAGGAGGAACTGTATAAGGAACCCAAGGACGGCCTGCCGCCGCCTACATGGATTCGCGCGCTGCTCATCTTCACGTGCACCGGGGTCAGCTTCGCCCATGGTTCCAATGACGGGCAGAAGGGCATGGGCCTTATCATGCTGATCCTGATCGGCACCGTGCCCACCGCCTATGCGCTCAACCGTGCCGTGCCGGAACGCTACACGGTCGAATTCCATACCCGTTCGATTGCCGCCGCCGATGCATTGGGTCGATCGGCGCCCGGACGGGCGGATCCCGCACAGGCGCGCGTACAGGTTACGCGCTATATCGCCGACAAGCGCTTCATGCCGGAAACGCTACCAGCGCTCGGCACTCTGATTCGTGATGTCGACCGGCAGGTCAGCGACTATGGCTCGCTCGCGCAGGTGCCTGCCGCCGCTGTCAGCAATATCCGCAACGACATGTATCTTGCCTCCGAAGCGATCAAGCGCCTGGGCAAGGATCAGGCCGCGCATATTCCCGATGCGAGCGAAGAGGCACTCAGCACCTACAAGTCGTCGCTGGACGCAGGCACGCGCTTCATCCCGACCTGGGTGAAGATCGCCGTCGCCTTCGCGCTGGGCCTTGGCACCATGGTCGGCTGGAAGCGGATCGTCGTCACCGTGGGCGAAAAGATCGGCAAGTCGCACCTCACCTATGCACAGGGCGCCTCGGCCGAACTGGTGGCTATGGCGACGATCTTCGGCGCGGACCATCTGGGCCTGCCGGTCTCGACAACCCATGTCCTGTCGTCCGGCGTGGCGGGTACCATGGCGGCCAACCGCTCCGGCCTTCAAATGGGGACGATCCGCAACCTCATCATGGCATGGGTACTGACCCTGCCCGTTTCCATTCTGCTTGCCGGGCTGCTCTATCTGATCTTCTCGCGAATCTTCGGCTGAGGGAGCGGCTTACGACGGAAGCTCCCGACCTACCTTTCCGCGTCCCGATGCCCTCGCAAGGCATAGGGCCGGGCCTCATCTGGGGGCTGGATTTCGCTTCGGATGGCGCGACCAGCCCGGTGAACGGCTGCGATGCGGAGGCAGCGGGTTCCTTTCGCTGGCTTCACCTCAATCTGGCCGATCATGGCACAAAGCGATGGATAGCGGAAAATCCGGCATTTTCGGTTCAGATTCGCGAATTGCTGCTCGCTTCGGAGACTCATCAACGCGCGCTGGTGGATGGGGGCTGCATCGGCTGCGTGCTGCATGATTTCGAACGCGATTTCGATGTTACGGACACGCAGAGAATCGGGGCGCTGCGGATCGCGCTGACGCCCACGCTGATGCTGACAACCCGGCTGCACCCGCTGCGATCCGCCGACATCGCACGCCATCGGCTGGAACGGGGCAGCGCCGCCACCGGTCCGGCACAGGCGCTGGATCTGCTGATCAGCGCCATCACCAGCAATATCGCCGACATCGCCCGATCGCTGAGCGGTGATGTCCGGCAGGCGGAGGACGCGTTTCTGGACGGACATCATCCGCCCGGCGCCCGCGACCTCGTTCTGATTCGTCGCCGGCTGGCGCAGATACACGGCCTGCTGTCCGGCATGCGCAGCGTGTTTCAACGACTGGAGGAGGATGAGGAACTGCCCGCCCATTTGCGGCCGACGGTGGAAAAGCTGGTGCAGCGGCTGCAATCGCTGGATGCGGACATATTGGAAGTGCAGGGCCAGTTGCGGCTACTGCGCGACGAAGTCGATATTCAGGCTGCGCAACGGACCAATCAGAATCTCTACATTCTCTCCATCATCACCGCCCTGATGCTCCCCGCGACACTCGTCACCGGCATATTCGGCATGAACACGGGTGGCATGCCACTCGCCCAGGGCGCGCACGGGACGCTGTTTGCGACCATGATTGCAATGGGCGCCGCCGGAATCACCTATTGGGTGCTGCGATGGATGGGCTTCATGCGGCAATAGACTGGTTTCCGGACTTCTCAAAAGCGATCCGGTACAAGCATCTCCCGCGGCACAGGCTGACGGATATAATCGGCATGGCGTTCCCGGTCGGGCAACACAACGGTTGTCTTTGGCACGTCCTCATAGGGAATCTGGCCCAGCAGATGCGCGATGCAGTTCAGCCGGGCTCGCTTCTTGTCAACTGCCTCGACCACCCACCAGGGTGCCTCGGCAATGTGGGTGCGCTCCAGCATGGCTTCCTTGGCGCGGGTATAATCCTCCCAACGGCGGCGCGATTCGACGTCCATGGGTGAAAGCTTCCACTGTTTCAGCGGATCGTGGATGCGCATGGCGAAGCGGAACTGCTGTTCGTCATCGGTGATCGAGAACCAGTATTTGACCAGGATGATGCCGGACCGCACCAGCATCCGTTCGAATTCGGGGACGGAACGGAAAAATTCCTCCACCTCCTCCTCCGAACAGAAGCCCATGACCCGTTCGACTCCGGCGCGATTATACCAGCTGCGATCGAACAGAACGATCTCGCCCGCCGCAGGCAGTTGCGCCGCATAGCGCTGGAAATACCATTGAGTGCGTTCCCGTTCATTGGGCGCGGGCAGCGCGGCAACGCGGCAGACGCGGGGGTTCAGCCGCTGAGTGATGCGCTTGATGGCACCGCCCTTACCCGCCGAATCGCGCCCTTCAAAGATCACGACGACCTTCAATCCCTTATGCACCACCCAGTCCTGCAATCGTACCAATTCATGCTGAAGCCGGAATAGTTCGCGAAAATAGGTACGTCGCTCCAGCTGCTCGCGGCCAGGATCCTCCTCCATGTCGGCCAGCATGGTTTCCAGCCGGCTTTCGTCGATCTCCATCTCCAGTTCCTCATCGAAACTGTCAGCGATTTCCTCCTTGATGCGGTCCATCGCAAAGCCGGGATCGGAAGCGTAGTTCATGGCATATCACTCGTCACGATAAGGATCGCGAAGACTGTCGCACCGCATCATGACAATATATTGACGTGGACATTGCCAGAAGCCGCTCCCCACCTGGCCGCTATAAAGAGACGTATTTCAACCACCACATTAGAGCGGTTTCCATTCATTCTGGTTCGTATCCGCATGAACGGAAGTAGTTCATTCGGCAGGTTTGAAGATGTCGACGAGCCTGCCGATGAGGTCCCACAGGCCAGAGCCGGTTCGCTCGCCGGCTTTGCGTAGCATGGCCTTGAGGCGGGAGAAGGCTTTCTCGATGGGGTTGAAGTCGGGGCTGTAGGGCGGGAGGAAACGCAAGGTTGCGCCTGCGGCCTCGATGAGCATCTGCACC
>Ga0207647_10003984_pt1 | contig 11019 bp, 9 predicted proteins | sample KBSCornC2_FD_184295 | JGI IMG/M metagenome (GOLD analysis project Ga0207647, IMG submission 184295) | Corn rhizosphere microbial communities from Kellogg Biological Station, Michigan, USA - C2 (SPAdes) (version 2) | ecosystem: Host-associated > Plants > Roots > Rhizosphere ...
TGCGGTACTGTCCGGTGAACGCATTCTCCACTTTGGCCGTCTGGCCGTCCGGCGCCGTGACCACCACGCGATCGGTCTGCACCGGCATGTGGTCGGCGTAGAACAGGTCGTTTGAGACGGCGGCATCCACCGTCACCCACGGATCGGCACCGGAGACATTGGTGGCCGACGGCACCATCCACATCTTGTGCGCCTGCGCGGCCAACGGCAGGGTCAACGCCAGCGCCAGCACGCTGCACTTCAACGATCGCTTCATCATGGAATCTCCGTCGGAATCAGGGTGCGAGGTCGAGCTTGACCGCGCCGAGTTCGCTGCTTCCCTTGGCGTCCAGCTGCTGTGGTGCACTGGCCGGCCAGGTGAAAGGCACGCGCACGACTTCGCGCCCGCCCACTTCGCGCGCGGCCTCGACGACCAGTTCGTACTTGCCTGCCGGCAGCGCGCCCAGCGGCGCCTTGCCTTCATGGAAACTCAGCTTCTGGTCGCCGGCCGGACGCGTGGCACCGGAGACGCCGTCCACCGGCATCTGCAGGTCGCGGCCACCGCGACGCCACCATTGGCGCAGCTCAGGCAGCCATTTGGTGCCGGCGCCTTCCTTCGATTCCTTCTGCGCGTACCAGACGGCCAACTGCGCGGCCACGGTGTGGTCTTCGCGTTCGATCCACACCGCCGTGTACGGCCGGTGGTACTCCGCCACATCCAGCGGGGGAATCTGCACGGTGACATTGAGATCGGCCGCCACCACGGGTGCGGTCAGCAGCAAGGCCGGCATGGAGAACAGCAGTCGACGCATGGGTATGTCCCGTCAATGAATGAAGATCAATGCCAGCACCAACGGCAGCAGCAGACCGAAGGCCACCAGCGGCCAGGTCGCGCCACGTTGCGCGGCGTGCATTTTCAGAAGCAGCAGCCCGGTCACCGAAAAGATCACGCAGGCGAGCGCGAACACGTCGATGAACCAGCCCCACGCGGCGCCCGCATGGCGTCCTTTGTGCAGATCGTTGAGATAGGCGATGACGCCGCGCGTGCTGCGTTCGGCTTCCACCTTGCCGCTTTCGCGATCGATGCTGAGCCAGGCGTCGCCACCGGGACGCGGCATCGAGATATAGATTTCATCGGACGACCAGTCGGCCGCGCGGCCAGCCACATCGATGTCGAGATGACCGCCGATCCAGTCGGCCACTACCGCCGGCACGGCGATGCCCTTGCGCACGTCCTCACCGGCGACGGCCTTGAGCAGCGGAGCAGGCAGTTGCGCATTGCGGTGCACGGTCTGTGCCTTCGCCTCGATCTGTCCGGCGTGGTTGAGCGTGAAACCCGTGGCCGCGAAAAGCAGCATGCCGACCAGGCACAACGCCGCACTGATCCAGTGCCACTGATGCAGCTGCTTGAGCCAGAACGCCCGACTCGAGCCGACCTTGTTGTGTGACCGTGCCACTGGTTCCATGCCCGCCCTGTTGCCTGTCATTCGCGCCGATGCATGACGGGCCATGCAACCGAGTCGCGCGCCCGCTGTCTCATTGCGGCGCCAGGGCGCTAAGCTCCTTTCATCGGGCAGCCCTTCCCTGACAACGAGCCGGGATCTTGCCACAAATGAGAATCACTCGCAATTCAGCCGACGCGCGCCGCACCCCATTGCGCCGTCCGGCCGCCTACCCTATCTGGAACCTGTCATGCGTATTTTGATCGCCGAGGATGATCCTTCCATTGCCGCGGGCGTCAGCGCATCGCTGCGACAAGGCGGTCACGCGGTCGACTGTGTCTCCGACGGCTCCAAGGCCGATGCGGCATTGCGCGACACGCCCTACGACCTGCTCATCCTCGACCTGGGCCTGCCCAACCTCGACGGCGCCGACGTGCTGCAGCGCCTGCGCAAGCGCGGCACGGGCCTGCCGGTACTGGTGATCACCGCACGCGAAGGCCTGCGCGAGCGCGTGCGCGTGCTCGATCTGGGCGCCGACGATTACCTGGTGAAGCCATTTGCGTTGGCCGAGTTCGAGGCACGCGTGCGTGCCCTGCTGCGGCGTTACACCTCACAGGGCGCGCCGGAGATGACGCTGGGCAAGCTACGCCTGGACCTGCCCGGCCATCGCGCCTGGATCGGCGACTCGCCGCTGGAACTCACCGCGCGCGAGTTCGGCCTGCTCGAGGCGCTGGCCGCGCGCCCCGATCGCGTGACCAGCCGCGCGCAGCTGGTCGAGGCGCTGTGCAGCTGGGACGAGGAACTCACCGACAACGGCCTGGACATCGCGATCTATCGCCTGCGCCGCAAGCTCGCCGACTCGGGCACGCAGGTGCGCACCATCCGCGGGCTGGGCTATCTGCTCGAGGAAGTGAAGGAAGACAAGGAAAACAAGGCATGATCGAAGTGGCGGCCAAGCCGGGACGTTCGTGGCTGCACGGCCTCGTCGAACCGGTGGGCCGTCCCAGCCTGCGGCGCCACCTGCTGTCTTCGCTGCTGGTGCCACTGATGATGCTGCTGGTGGTGGAAAGCCTGGTCACCTACGGCGGCGCCTTGATCTATTCCAATCACGTGCACGACCGCGACCTCGCCGACGACGCGATGACGCTCGCCCAGATGCTGAGCCAGGAAGACCTGGGCGGAAAGGTCTCGCCGCAGGCGCGCTTCCTGCTCGAATACGCCCCTGAAGGACACAACTACTTCAACGTCAGCAGCCTCAATCACGGGTTGCTCGCCGGAGCGCCGGATCTGCGACCGGCAACGCTGAAAGGCGCCACGCAGGACGGCGAGCCCGCGCTCTACACCACCATGCTGGGACGCCGCCAGGTGCGCGCGGCGACCGTGCGCATTCCCAACCTGCACGACCCTAGCGACCAGCTGACCGTGACCATGGCGGAGACGTTCCGCGATCGCCACCAGCGCGCGCGGGAGATCCTGCTGTTGAGCATTCCCGCGCAGGCGATTCTGATCGCCAGCGTCTTCATCCTCGTGCTGTATGGCGTGCGCGTGGGCCTGCGCCAGCTCGATCCGCTCACCGCGCGCCTGGCCTCGCGCGAGCACGACCTCGCGCCCATCGGGGACGCGGATGTGCCGGTGGAGATCCTGCCGCTGACGCGCACCATCGACGGGCTGTTCGCCCGGCAGCGCGGCATGCTTTCGCTGCAGGAGCGCTTCATTGCCGACGCCGCGCATCAGCTGAAGACGCCACTGGCCGGACTGCGCGTGCACGTGGAGCGCGCCCAGGCCGACCCCAGCAAGGAAACCGTCCACGACGCCCTGCAGCACATCCTGCGCCTGACCCAGCGTGCCAGCCGCGCGTCCAGCCAGTTGCTTGCGCTCACGCGCGTGCAATCCACCGAATCGGCCGACACCGCTCCGATGTGCCTGCTCGACCTGGCCCAGTGCGTGCCCGAGATGCTCAGCGTGCGCGTGCACGATGCCATCGCGGCCCACGTCGATCTTGGCTACGAAGGCCCCGCCGGCCCGGTATGGATCGACGGCGACCGCATCTCGCTGCAGGAAATGCTCGACAACCTGATCGACAACAGCATGCGCTACGCAGGCCGCCACAGCATCGTCACCGTCGGGGTGTCGGTGCTCGGCCAGGGGCCCTGCATCAGCGTGGAAGACAACGGCCCCGGCGTACCACCCGCTTTCCTCGATCGGCTGGGCGAACGCTTCTTCCGCGTGCCCGGCATGACGGGAGAAGGCACGGGACTGGGTCTTGCCATCGTGCAGCGCATCGCCGAACGCCATCGCGCACAGGTGCGCTTCCTCAATGGCAGCGCCGGCGGCTTGCGCGTGGAAGTGGTGTTTCCGCCGGCACGCACGTCGAAGACACCGTCCTAGCGCATCAGCCGAGAGCCCGCGCACACGAAGCACGGTTGCGCACGGCCTTCGCACCGAACACCACGAAGCTCGCCGCGCCAAGCGTCCAGACGCCGATGCCGCCGTACAGCAGCACTCTCTGAAACCCCTGCAACAAGGCCGCGCGCGCGAGCTCGGGCGCGACGCTCGTCGACAACCCGCCGGCGATGGACTCCGCCAAAGCGCGCAAGGCGACGTCGTCCGATACCGCCATGCCGCCGGTTACCGCGGCATACCGCAGGGCAGCGGTCACGCCCGACACCAGGATCAACCCCATCAATGCAATGTTGATGGCCAACGTGATCATCCGCGCACTCATGTCGATGCCCGAAGCCATGCCCGCGCGCTCACTCGTCACGGCACCCGTCGTCGTATTGGTCACCGTCGTGTTGGTCATGCCCAGGCCGACGCCCGCGCAAACGCATCCGGGCAGCATGCTCGACCAGTCGGGATGCGCGACGCCACTGCCCCACTTCATCAAAAAGAACCCCGCACCGATGGTGAACAAGCCACCGGGAATGACCCAGCCCGGCCGGTAGCGAGCAGCAAGCCGTTCCGCCCATGGAGGAATCACCAGCGTCGGCAGCGTATACGCCAGCAATGCGCATCCCGCGGCGGCGTCGCCGTAGCCGAGGACGCCGTGGAAATACAGCGGCAGATAAATCATGAGAGGCCAGAAGCTGATGTTCATGCCCACCGACCCCAGCAGCGCCCCGGAGAATGGACGAATGCGGAACACCGAGAAATCGAACATCGGATGCGCCACCCGCCGTTCGACCAGAACGAACACCAGCAGGCAGAGCGCGCTGGCAATGGCGATGCCCATGGCGCGCGGACTGGCGTAGCCCAGGTCGGCCCCCTGCGTGATGTAGTACGCGCTGCCGAACACGGCTAGCGACAATGCGAGCATGCCCGCAACGTCCAGTCGCTGCGCGTGCGGATCGCGCGACTCGCGTGCGCCACGCCAGGCCAGCGCGAACGTCACCAGCGCGAGCGGACCGTGCGCGAGAAACACCCATGGCCAGCTCGCCCACGCAATGAGGGCGCCGCCGATGATGGGGCCGAACCCCAGTCCGATGCCGAAGACCACGCCCCACGCCGCAAAAGCCTTCACCCGTTCTGTGCGATCGGGAAACTGCTGGGACAACACGGCCACCTGGCAGATCAGCATCGCGCCGCCGGTGGCGCCTTGCAGAAAACGCGCGCCGATCATCACTGCCATGTTCGGGGCACATCCACATGCCACCGAGGCCACGCCGAACAGCGCGATGTTGACGAGGAACAGTCGCTTTCTGCCAAACCGATCGGCCAGTGTGCCCGTTGCCATCAGCACGCTGGTACAGGCGATGGTGTAGGCATTCATCACCCACTGCATGTCCTTGAAATCGCCACGCAGTGCGTGCTGCAGCGCGGGCAGGATCGCCGGCACGCTGGAAATCTCCAGTCCGAACATCAGCGAAGAAAGGCATACGGCCGCCAGCGCAAGGCCGTTTCTGGAAAGACGAGGGGAAGTCATGGGCAGCTCCATGCGGGGAGCCGCTACTATATGGCGCCATGGAAGCGCCATTGATTCAATTTTCTCCCCTAAATGTAGCCATGCAGGCTCCAATGGAGACCCCTCGTGGATGACCGGCTTGATGGCATCGCCACCTTCGTACAGGTCGTGGAAGCCGGCAGTTTTGCGGTGGCGGGCGAACGGATGAACCTCACGCGCTCGGCCGTGGGCAAGGTCATCGCGCGACTGGAAAAGCGTCTCGGCGTGCGCCTGATCCAGCGGACCACGCGCAGCCAGAGCCTCACCGAAGACGGCCAGGCCTACTACGACAGCTGTGTCCGCGCGCTGGCCGAGCTGGATGCCGCCGAAGCGATGCTGGAAGGCGGCCGTCAACAACCGCAAGGCCGCCTTCGCGTCAGCGTGCCCATTGCGTTTGGACACCTGTGCGTGGCCCCGGTGTTGATGGAGCTTGCTCGCCGGAATCCAGCGCTGCGCATCGACATCTCCTTTACCGATCGCGTGATCGATCTGATCGAAGAAGGCTTCGACCTTGCCGTGCGCATCGGCGACCTGCGCGACAGCACCAGCCTCGCTGCGCGCAAGCTCGGCATGCAATACGTGAGCATCGGTGCATCACCCGCCTACGTGGCCCGCCATGGCATGCCCACGGAGCTGGACGAACTGGAAACGCACGCCATCGTCGCCTACTCCCGCGCCGGTGTGACGCCACCGTGGGATCTGCGCGAGCCATCCGGGCAGATCCGTCGCATCCACGTGCAGGCCCAACTGAGCATGGACGATGTCCAGGCCATTGCGGCGGCCGCGGTTGCCGGCTTCGGCCTTGCGCGCATCCCGTCCTGGTTGCTGGCGCGCCATATCAAAACGGGCGAGCTCGTGCAGGTAAAGGATCGCTGCAACCTCGCGCCGCAGGACATCCACGTCGTGTGGCCGAAAACGCGTTACATGCCGTCGAAGACACGCAGTGCGATCGATGCGCTGGTGGCTGGCATTCCGCAGATGCTGGACAAATAGTGCCGCTTCGCCCGCCGTTGGCCCGCACGAAAAAATACGGCGACGCATGAGCGCCGCCGTTGTCACACATCCCCTGCATGGGAACTACTTGAGACAAACCCTTGCGAAAACGCCGCGGGATGCTCTCCCGCGGCGTCGCATTACATGGCCTTCTTCGCCTTGGTCAGCAGCTGGTCGAGCAGCGCGATGGCCAGGTCGATTTCTCCGTGGGTGATGTCCAGCGAAGGAGCGAACGTGATGACGTTCTTGTACCAACCGCCCACATCCAGCACGAGGCCGATCTTCTTGCCGTTGTGCTCCAGATCGCCGGCCAGGCCGATGTCCACCATCTTGTCCAACAGTGCCTTGTTGGGCGTGAAACCATCGTCAGTGCAGATTTCCGCGCGCATCGCGAGGCCGAGACCGTCGACGTCGCCGATTTCCTTGTGGCGCTTCTGCAGGTCGCGCAGGCCTTCGAGGAAGTGCGCGCCCTTCTTCGGCACGCTGGTCTCGTAGTCCAGCTCGTAACCCATCTTGATCACTTCCAGGCCCAGCGCGGTGCCCAGCGGATTGGAGTTGAACGTGCTGTGCGTGGAGCCCGGCGGGAAGATGGTCGGGTTGATCATCTCTTCGCGCGCCCACAGGCCCGACAGCGGGTTGAGGCCATTGGTCAGCGCCTTGCCGAACACGATGATGTCCGGCGTCACGCCGAAATGCTCGATCGACCAGAGCTTGCCGGTGCGCCAGAAACCCATCTGGATTTCGTCGACCACCATCAGGATGCCGTACTGGTCCAGCACCTTCTTCAGGTCCTTGAAGAAGTTCATCGGCGGCAGGACGTAGCCACCGGTGCCCTGGATCGGCTCGACGTAGAAGGCGGCGTATTCGGCCTGGTTGACCTTGGGATCCCACACGCCGTTGTATTCGGTCTCGAACAGGCGCGCGAACTGGCGCACGCAGGCATCGGAATACTCTTCCGGCGTCATGCCCTTCGGGCGACGGAACGGATACGGGAACGGCACGAACATCGCGCGCTCGCCGAAGTGGCCGAAGCGGCGACGGTAGCGGTAGCTCGACGTGATCGACGAAGCGCCCAGCGTACGGCCGTGGTAGCCGCCTTCGAAGGCGAACATCAGGCTCTTGCCGCCGGTGTAGTTGCGCACCAGCTTCAGCGAGTCTTCCACCGCCTGCGCGCCGCCGACATTGAAATGCACGCGGCCCTTGAGGCCGAACTTCTGCTGCGCGTCGACCGCGATGGTCTTGGCCAGCTCGATGCGGGTCTGGTGCAGGTACTGGCTGGCCACCTGCGGCAGCACGTCGATCTGGTTCTTCAGCGTGTCGTTGAGGCGCTTGTTGCCGTAACCGAAGTTGACCGCCGAGTACCACATCTGCAGATCGAGGAAGCGCGTGCCCGCTGTGTCGATCATCCAGCTGCCTTCGCCGTGGCGGAAGATCTTCGGCGGATCGACGTAGTGCACGGTGTCGCCGAACGAGCTCCACTCGGCTTCGTCAGCCAGCAGCTGCGCGTCGGGAATCACGACGCCAGCGGCGTTCTTGTCGTAAGCATTCATCAGGAAAATCCGGAAACGTTCAGATGGGGAAAGCGATCAGGCAACGACCCGATCCGCGAGGATGGCGGTCTCGTGCTCGGCCAGCAGGCTGCCGTCGAGCAGGCGCGGCAGCAGTTCCAGCGCGTCTTCGAAGCCGGTGATCGGCACATAGGGAATGCCGGCGGCGCGGCAGTGTTCGATCAGGCGGTGCTTGGCGAACACGAAATCGACACGGTCGGCGGCGCAGAAATCGGACGCGCCGTCGCCGATGAGCAAGGTCTTCGCACCACTGCGGCTGGCCTGCGCGGCCACGGCGCACTTGCAGGTGCCGCTGCGGCAGCCTTCGGCCTGGAACGGCGACGTCAACTGCCACTTCTGCGGCGGCGTGGCCGGCGCCAGGTGATTGGCGGCCAACGGCAGGTCGTCCAGGTCATAGCGAGCCAGGATCGTCTTGATGGCGTAGTCCAGACCGTCGCTGACGATGCGGATCGGCGTATTGAAACCACGCGCCTGCTTCACGAACGCCGGGAAGGCGTGGTCGATCCACAGCGAGGAAAGATGCTTGTCCAGCTCCTCGCGACTCATGTCGAGGAGACCCACCTGGCCTGTCATGCATTCGCGCGAACCGATGCGGCCGGCGCGCCAATCCTGCTCGAGCGTTTCCCAGCCAGGACGGCCAAAACGGTCGAGCAGCGAGTCGATCACGTCCTCGACGGAAATGGTGCCATCGAAGTCGCAGAGAATGGTCCAACCGGTCACTGGGTACAACTCCGCATTGCGAGATGCTCACACCTTAGGTGTGCGCCCCTTTCGGGCTCCTTTCTTGTGGCCGGACACCGGTTGTCCCCTGCTTTTGGAGGGGGTAGATAAGCCAGCTGAAGGCTGCCTCCGGTATGCTTGGGCACTTGTTGGCGCGATGCTGATCAAGCGTTCGGCCATTCCCCACCTGAACATTCAGGATTTTCGTGCTTCCGAGTCGAATCAACCCGGGTCTGTCGGTCATGGATGCTCGGCCCCGTCCTCTCCTGCTCGCCAGCCTGCTGCTGGGGTGGGGGCTGGTGACGCTGGCGGGTTGCTCGGTTGCGCCGCTTCCCGATTTGAAGCCGCCGGCACCTGATGCTTGGCGCAATGCCCCCGCGGGCGTGGCGCCTCCCAGCGCCGACCTGCGCGGCTGGTGGCAGGCGCTGGGCGACCCGGATCTCGACGCTCTGGTCGAGCGCGCGCTGCAGGGCAACCTCGATGTGGCCCAGGCCGCCGAGCGTGTGCGCGCAGCGCGCCTGCTGAATCGCCATGCCCACGATCCCTTCCTGCCCTCGCTGCATGGCCGCACCAACGACGTGATCGACCCCGACACCACGGCCTCGTATTTCGTGGCGGGCTTCGACGCGCTGTGGGAGCTGCCCTTGTTTGGCGCCTGGCAAAGCAGCAAGCGCGTCGCGCAAGGCCAGTTCAACGGTGCCAACGCGGCACTGCGTGGCGCACAGGTGACGCTGGTGGCCGAGGTCAGCCGGCACTGGATCGAACTGCGCTCGGCGCAGGAGCAGGCGCGCCTGCTTACCGCCATCCACGATGCGCTCCAGGAAAAGGTGCGCCTGCTGCAGGTGCGCGAGCAATTGAAACTGGCGCCTCCGCTCGAAGTGGCGCGTGCACAGGCTGAGCTTGCCCGCGCCGAGGCCGCCCTCGCCGAACCCCAGCAGGCCATCAATGCAAGCGCACAGCAACTGGCGGTCCTGGTAGGACAGGCCGAGCCCGATCCCCAGTGGCTGCAGCCGGGCCCGCAACCGCGTCTGGGCGAGTGGCAACTGACGACCGCACCGGCCGACATGCTGCGTGCGCGACCGGAAATCGCCAGTGCTGAAGCGGAAGTGCTGCGCGCCGCCGGTGAACTGGGGATGAGCCGCGCCGACATCTACCCGCATATTGGGTTGGGCGCTTCGCTGCAGTGGTCGGCGAATATCGCCAGCAATTATCGCGCACGCACGGGAGAGGCCATCTTCTCCTACGGCCCGATCATCGACATTCCGCTGTTCGACTGGGGCCAGCGCGTCGCCGCCGCACACGCAAAGGACCACGAACTGAAGGCAGCCGTGCTGGCGTACCGACAGGCCGTGCTGCAAGGCGTCGCCGAGGCGGAAATCGCCATGGGCGACCTGGAACAGTTGCGCGGCCGCGAAGCGGCTTCGCAGAAGGCTTCGCAGGCACTGCAAACCAGCATGACCGCGTTGCAGAAGCGCGCCGACCTCAAGTTGGGCAGCCATCTGGACGTCCAGGACGGCCTCGTCGAGGGGCACCGCGCGGAGCTGGAAGTGGTCAGTGCCGTGGCTGCCCGCGACCTGGCCTACGTTGCACTGTACAAAGCCCTCGGCGGTGCACCGATGCCCGCTGAGCAGGCCCAGCAGCCGAAGGGCACGAACTGATGGTGGCGCTGGCACGCAAGACGCTCATCTACGAATGGCGTCGCTTCCTGCCCGCCATCCTGGCCGTGGGCTTCGCCGGTCTGCTGCAGTTGCTGCAGGCCGCGCTGGTGCTGGGCATCTTCGGCAGCGCCAGCGTGTATATCACCGGCTCGTCGGCGGATCTGTGGGCCGGCTATCCGGGTACGCAGAGCGTGAACCTCGGACGCTCGATCGATTCGGGCGTGGAAATGCGCCTGCTCATGGATCCTGCCGTCACGGCGGTGGAACCGTTCCACTGGGTGGATGCCGACTGGCGCGGCCCCAGCGATACCGGCGGCGTGTCGGTGTTCGTTTCCGGCATCAACGCGCGACCGGACGGCATGCTGTTCGCGCATGCACTCTCCCCTGCCCTGCGTGCGAGGCTCAACGAACCCGATGCCGTCATCGTCGATCGAGCCGACCTGGACAGCCTGGGCGTGGGCATCGGCGACACTGCCGTGATCAATGGCCACCGCGTGCGCGTGGTCGGCGTGAGCAATGGCTTGCGCGCGCTCGGTGGCGTGAACGTGGTCGCCTCGCTCGCCACGGCAGCCGGACTGGATACCGATCCTTCCAACGCCAGCCGCATGACCTATTTCGTGGCCAAGCTGCGCGATCCCGCCGACGCTGACGAGGTCGCTGCGCGACTGCGTGGCAATCGTGCGTTCGGCAGCTACGACGTCTGGACGGCCGAAAGCTTC
>Ga0207647_10003986_pt1 | contig 11010 bp, 10 predicted proteins | sample KBSCornC2_FD_184295 | JGI IMG/M metagenome (GOLD analysis project Ga0207647, IMG submission 184295) | Corn rhizosphere microbial communities from Kellogg Biological Station, Michigan, USA - C2 (SPAdes) (version 2) | ecosystem: Host-associated > Plants > Roots > Rhizosphere ...
TGGCTGGGGCGGGAGGATTCGAACCTCCGAATGCCGGTACCAAAAACCGGTGCCTTACCACTTGGCGACGCCCCAACAGCCGCGCGCTTATAGTCGGCGCGCAGCGCTTGGGAAGGGTCAGAAGATACGTTCGACCCAGTTATGTGGATCCGGCGCATGACCGCGCTGGATATCCACCAGAGCGGAGCGCAGTTGTTCCGTCTGAATGCCAGGGCCACCATTGCCGATAGTGAAATCCAGCCCATCGCGGCCACGCACACGGCCGATCGGTGTCACCACGGCAGCGGTACCGCAGGCGAAAGCCTCGCGCAGCCTTCCGCTTCGGGCATCAGCTTCCCATTGATCGATCCCGTAGCGTTCCTCGCGCACCGTGATTCCGCGGTCCCGCGCGAGCGTGAGTAGGCTGTCGCGCGTGATGCCCGGAAGGATGGTGCCTCCCAACGGCGGCGTAATCATCGACCCATCGTCCAGAACGAAGAAGACGTTCATCCCGCCCAATTCCTCGATCCAGCGCTTCTCCACCGTATCGAGGAAGATCACCTGATCGCACCCCTCGGCAATCGCCTCCTTCTGCGGAAGCAGGCTAGCGGCGTAATTTCCGCCGCACTTGGCAGCGCCCGTTCCGCCGGGGCCGGCACGGTTATAATGTTCCGACACCCAGAGCGTGACCGACGGCGCGCCGCCTTTAAAGTAAGCACCGACCGAGGAGGCGATCACCATGTACAGATATTCGTCCGCCGGACGCACGCCCAGGAACACACTGGAGGCAATCATAAACGGGCGCAGGTAAAGCGAGCCGCCCTCGTCCTTTGGGATCCAATCCCGATCAATCTTCACGATCTCTCGGCACGATTCGAGGAAAAGCTCGTCCGGCAGAGGCGGCATCGCCAGCCGCTCCGCCGAATCGCGGAAGCGTTTGGCGTTCATGTCGGCGCGGAACATCGACGCACCGCCATCGCTGGTGCGATAGGCTTTCAGGCCTTCGAAAATTTCCTGTGCATAATGGAGCACCGCCGACGCCGGATCCATCTGCAGCGCGCGGCGCGGATGTACGTGCGCGTCATGCCAGCCACGTCCCTCCTTCCAGCGGATCGTCACCATATGGTCCGTGAAGACTCGCCCGAAACCCGGATTGGCGAGCAGCTCGGCGCGCTCGCTTATCGGCATGGGTGAAGCGTTTTGCTCGAAGGTGAAGGTCAGGCTCGAATCGCTAGACATGCTGGTCTCTTAACGGATCGGATTGATATTTCCGCGGCTTGACGCGCGTAGGCACGCTACCACATTAGGTCAATATGGCTGTCCCGTCCGCTTCCCCGCTTTTCCTCCGCGAAACCGAAATCCGCCGTGGCGCCGAATTGCTCTTCTTCGGCTATAGCCACCTTTATAAGCAAACCGATCAATGCCTTGCCAAGCAGGGCTTGGGTCGGGCGCATCACCGCGCGCTCTATTTCATCGCGCGCCAGCCGGATCAGACGATCAGCACGCTGCTGAAGACGCTCGGCATTACGAAGCAGTCGCTTGGCCGCGTGCTGGGGGAGCTGACCGAACGCGACATGGTCGAGATGCGCACCGGGCGGGAAGACCGGCGTCAGCGGCTACTGCGCCTCACGCCTACCGGCGCCAAGCTGGAGCGGGAACTGTTCGAAACGATGCGCGCGCGTCTGTCTTCCGCATATGCGGCGGCAGGTCAGGAATCAGTGACCGGCTTCTGGCGTGTGCTCGAGGCTCTGATCCCGCCCGAGGAGCGCGGCCGTCTCGCCGACCTGGGCGAAATCCCCGGCTAAACATTTTCTGTTCGCAATTGCAGCAAAAGCGGTTGCGCCCGATCGCGGGCCGCCCTATCGGCCCGCCGCTATGAACATCGAACTCATCCCCGTGGGCAAGGACCCGCCCAACGATCTCAACGTCATTATCGAGGTTCCCGTTGGCGGCGAGCCGGTCAAATATGAGTTCGACAAGAAATCGGGCGCCCTGTTCGTCGACCGCATCCTGCACACGCCGATGCGCTATCCGGCGAATTATGGCTTTGTTCCGCACACGCTCTCGCCCGACGGCGACCCCCTAGACGCGTTGGTCATCGCGCGCTCGCCCTTCATTCCGGGGTGCGTGGTCCGGGCGCGCCCGATCGCGGTGCTCAAGCTGGAGGACGAAGCGGGCGGCGACGAGAAGCTGGTTTGCGTTCCCGTCGACACCACTTTCCCTTATTATACCGATGTGGGCGAACGCCACGATCTGCCCTCGATCGTGCTGGCGCAGATTGAACATTTCTTCACCCACTATAAGGATCTCGAAGAGAAAAAGTGGGTGCGGATCGGAAGTTGGGGTGACGCCGACGAGGCACGCCAGATCGTGCTTGCTTCGATCGAAGCCGCAAAGCAGGCCAAGGGCTAACACCCTTTCCCGCCCAAGAGCGCCGCGCTAACCCTTCCCTCGGAAGGGGCGAAGCCGGATGATCTCAAGTCTGCAGCTCGGCAAGTCGATCGCGCCGCCACGCTTCATCCTGTTCGTCCTGCTGACCATAACAGGCAGTCTTGTCGCCATTCCCAGACTCGGCTGGGCGGCGGGTGCCATGGCGGCCTTCGACTTCGCGGCGCTCGTCTTCTTCGTCACCGTCGCGCCGCTTCTGAACGACGAGCCGCACGAAATGCGCGATGCTGCAAGGCGCAACGACGCCAATCGCGCGGGGCTTCTCGTCATCACCGGAATTGTCATGGCGGCCGTGCTCGCGGCGGTCTCGTCCGAACTCATGCGGCCACACATGCCCAAGGGGCTGGAGATGGCGCTGACCATCGCAACGCTCTGTCTAGCGTGGCTGTTCAGCAGCATGATATACGCGCTTCATTACGCGCATCTCTTCTACACGCCGATCGACGGTGAAGACGCGCGCGGCCTCGAGTTTCCGAAGACCGACCAGCCGGATTATTGGGACTTCATCTATTTCTCGACCTGCCTCGGTATGACGTTTCAGGTGTCTGACATGACCATCACGTCAGGCCGGCTGCGGCGCGTGGTCACGTTCCACTGCCTCGCCGCCTTCGTGTTCAATCTCGGCATTCTCGCCTTTACCATCAACGTCCTGGGCGGCGGCTGATCGGGCCGAAGGCCATCACCCGCAACAGGGCTGGACATGCGCGACGCGGCGCGCGACAGCCGCGGCCATGATGTCGCCGCGCCTCTCGCTGCGTTTCGCAGCCTCTACCCTCGCCCTTCTCGCCATCCCCGCCACCGCACAGACCAATGACGCGCCGACCGGCACGAGCATGCCTCTGCCCGCGCCGCTCGCCGACACGATCCCGCCGCCCAAGGACATACCCTATCCCGGCACGATCAAGCTGGCCGTGGACGCGACGGATACCGAGCGCGGCATCTTCCGCGTGACGGAGACGATCCCCGTCCAGCCGGGTCATCTGGTGCTGCTCTATCCGAAATGGCTGCCGGGCAATCACAGCCCGACCGGACAGATCAGCAAGATCGCCGGCCTGGTCGTTACCGCAGGCGGAAAGACGATTCCATGGAAGCGGGATCCGATCGACGTTTTCGCTTTCCATCTGGATGTTCCTGCTGGCGTCGACGCGATCGAGGCGAAGTTCCAATATCTTTCGCCGACCGCGGGCGATCAAGGCCGCACGGTGATGACGCCCGAAATGCTGAGCCTGCAGTGGAACCTGGTCGCGCTCTACCCGGCTGGCTATTTCGTCCGCCAGATCATGGTTTCACCGAGCGCGACCTATCCCGAGGGATGGACATCAGCCACCGCGCTCCGCCCCTCTGGAACGTCCACCGCCAAGGGGGGTACGATCCAATATGAGACAGTGGCCTTCGACACGCTTGTAGACTCCCCAGCCATCGCTGGCCGCTACGCTCGCATCGAACCCCTCTCCCCGGACGTGACGCTCCACATCCTCGCTGACCGCCCGGATTATCTGCAGGCCAAGCCGGAGCAGATCGCCATCCACAAGACGCTGATCGCGCAAGCGACCAAGCTGTTCGGTGCGCAGCATTACAACCACTACGATTTCCTATTCACGCTTTCGAGTGCGCTGGGCGGGATTGGGCTGGAGCATCATCGCTCGTCCGAGGACGGAACCGGCGTGGGCTATTTCAAGGATTGGGACACTACTGCCGCCAGTCGCGATCTCTTGGCGCATGAATTCACCCACAGCTGGAACGGTAAATTCCGCCGGCCTGCGGATCTCTGGACGCCCGATTACCGTCAACCGATGGGGAACAGCCTACTATGGGTCTATGAAGGGCAAACACAGTTTTGGGGGAATGTGCTCGCGGCCCGCGCCGGCCTGACCTCGAAGGAGGAAGCGCTTGACCAGCTCGCAGCAGTCGCCGCCGATTACGCCAATCAGGCGGGCAAGCAATGGCGCCCGCTTGAGGATACCACGCTAGATCCGATCATCTCCAAGCGAGCCCCCGCGCCCTGGTCGGATTGGCAGCGGTCGGAAGATTATTATCGTGAGGGCCAGCTGATCTGGCTCGAGGCCGACAGCCTGATCCGGGAACGGTCGCACGGCAAGCGCTCGCTGGACGATTTTGCCAAGGCGTTCTTCGGCATGCGCGACCGCGATTGGGGCGAATATCCCTATACTTTCGACGACGTGGTCGCCACGCTGAATTCGGTCGAGCCTTATGACTGGGCGACTTTCCTTCACCGGCGGGTCGACGCGGTCGCGCCGCAGGCGCCGCTCGAAGGTATCACACGCGGCGGCTATCGGCTGGTCTATAGTGATCAGCAGGGTCCTTGGCAGAAATCGCGCGACAAGGTGCGCAAATCGATGGACCTGTCCTTCTCGGTTGGTCTGTCGGTCGGCCGCGAAGGCAAGGTCACGCGCGTGATGTGGGACAGCCCTGCCTTCAACGCAGGTATCACCAACGGCACGACCTTGGTCGCGATCAACGGCCGCGCCTACAATGATGAGGATTTCAAGCAGGCGATCCGGGACGCGAAGGGCTCGACCAAGCCCATTACGTTGCTTGTGCGTCACGGAGATTATTTTCGCACGGTGAGCATCGCCTGGAACGGGGGCTTGCGCTATCCGCACCTCGAAAAGATCGATCCCAAGGCGCCGAGTTCGCTCGACGCCCTCTACACGGCAAGGAAGTAACCATGGCGGTACCCGCCCAAACTTTGCTCCTGTTCGGCGCGACGGGCGATCTGTCGCGGCGCATGCTGCTCCCCTCCCTGTTCGGCCTGCATGCCGACGGTCTGCTGCCGAAGGACCTTCAGATTGTCGGCACGGCGCGCAGCGACATCGACGACTCCGCCTTCCGCCAGACCACGGCCAAGGCGCTCGAAGGCATCGTGAAGGATCGCAAGCTCGACAAGAGCGTGCTCGACGGCTTCCTGGCGCGGGTCCGCTACGTCGCCGCCGATGCCTCACGGCCGGAAACGCTCGCAGCCCTGGGTGATGCGGTCGGCAAGCGCGCCGATGATGGGCTCGCTATCTTTCTGTCGACCGCGCCCTCGTTGTTCGAGCCGACCATAGCCGGACTGGAGGCAGCCGGGCTGGCTGGCGAGCATACGCGCCTCGCGCTCGAGAAACCGCTCGGCCAGGATCTCGCATCGTCGATGGAGATCAACGATGCGGTCGCACGCGTATTTCCCGAAGCGCGCACTTTCCGCATCGACCATTATCTGGGCAAGGAGACTGTCCAGAACCTCCTGGCGCTGCGCTTCGGCAATATCCTGTTCGAGCCCCTGTGGAACGCGAGCGGTATCGAGCATGTCCAGATCACCGTGGCCGAGACGGTCGGACTCGAGGGCCGGACCTCCTATTTCGATGGAATGGGCAGCCTGCGCGATATGGTGCAGAACCACATGCTCCAGCTGCTCGCGCTGGTTGCGATGGAAGCACCCGCGCAATTCACCGCCACCGCCGTACGCGATGAGAAAGTCAAGGTGCTCCGCTCGCTGCGCAAGCTCGACGCAGCGCGCGAGAGCGTGATCGGCCAATATTCGGCAGGCGCGGTCGCTGCCGAACCTGTGCCGGCTTATGTCGATGAACTGAAAGCCCCTTCGGCGACCGAGACATTCGTCGCGTTACGCGCCCATGTCGACAATTGGCGCTGGCACGGCGTGCCCTTCTACCTGCGCACAGGCAAGCGACTGCCGCGGCGCACATCGGAGATTGTAATCCAGTTCCGCTGTGTGCCGCATTCGATGTTCGAAGGTCGCGGTGCCGCGCTCCAACCTAACCGGCTCGTCATCTCGCTCCAGCCGGAAGAGAATGTAAAATTCACCATCATGGCTAAGGTGCCCGGTCTCGATCGGGAGGGCATCCGCCTGCGCGAAGTGCCGCTGGACATCGGTATGCCGAATGCCTTCGCCGACGTGCGCCGTCGCATCGCTTATGAGCGGCTGCTGCTCGATCTGATCGAAGGCGACCCCACCTTGTTCGTCCGCCGCGACGAGGTCGAAGCGCAATGGGAGTGGATCGACGCGATCCGCGCCGGCTGGGAAGCCAACAGTATGGCGCCGAAGCTGTATCCCGCGGGAACCTGGGGACCTGCTGCGGCGATTGCACTTACAGAACGTGACGGAGTGAGCTGGCATGATTGAGGCCGAATGGTGGGAGCATGACGACGCCGAGGCGTTCGCTGAGGCAGTCTCAGGCGACATCGGTTTCATCATCGAAAGCGCGATCGACGCGCGCGGATCGGCGTGCATCGCGCTGTCCGGCGGCACGACGCCGATCAAGGCGTACGAGCAACTCGCCAAGATGAAATATGACTGGAAGCGGGTGACGATCTTCCCGGTCGATGACCGGCTGGTGAAGGTGGATAGCCCGCTCTCCAATGCCGGCATGCTGGCGCGTATTTTCCTGCCGAAGGGCGCGCGTGTCGTACCGCTCGGCGCCGACAATCCCGACTATAAGGCTGCGGGCAATGCCGCCGATGCGCGGCTGCAGGATTTGCACTGGCCGCCCGATCTTGTTCTGCTGGGTGTGGGTGGCGACGGCCATACCGCGTCTATCTTCCCCGGCCCGGATCTACAGACGGCTCTGACCGCACCTAAGGCGCGCCGCGCCGTCGGCGTCATGCCCGATCCGCTCCCGCCCGAGGCGCCCGTCGCACGCGTGACGATGACGCGCGGCGCGATCCTGTCGGCGCGCGCGCTGATGCTATGCCTGACGGGCGACGCAAAGCGGGCCATCGTCGAGCAGGCGATCGAGGACGGAGCGGGTTCCAGCGTGCCGATCGGGCAGGTGCTGGCCGAGGCAGAGCAGGCGATCGACATTCACTGGGCGCCATAAGCCGGGTTCCTCCCTCCCTTGGAGGGGAGACATTCGGCTAGCGGCCCGGCTCGCCTTCAGCCTGGATCAGCCATTGCTCGGTGCCTTCCAGCCCAAGCGCGGTAAGCCGGCCGGTGCGATAGGCGCCCGTATCGATCCCGATCCGGTTCGGCCGGATCTCGGCGTCTTCCTGTACGGTATGTCCGTGTACGACCACCACGCCGTGGTCGGCGTTGCTGTCGAGAAACTCGCGCCGGATCCAACGGAAATCCTGCGGATCCTGGTCGTCGAGCGGCACACCGGGCCGAATCCCCGCATGGGTGAAGAAATAATCGCCGAATCTGACGGTGTCCCGCATTGCGCGCAGGAAGGCGCGATGCGGTTCCGGCACAAAAAAAGGCAAAGTGTCGGGCGTGTAGCGATCCGGGACGTCGAGGACGCGTTGCGGCGCACCATAGCTCTCGAAAGTCTCGTATCCGCCGTACCGCAGGAAATGCGGGATGGCCGCGGCGTCGGGTTCGTCGATCAGCTTCAGCAGCATCTCCTCGTGATTGCCGAGAATGAAGTGCCAGCGCGCAAATTCCGGCCTGCGCTTCAGAAAGTAGTCGATCACTTCGCGGGAGTGCGGACCGCGGTCGATCAGGTCGCCCAACATGACCACATGCGTTTCGGCCGCATCTCGCGCGGCGTTGTCACCCGCGATCTGGCCGATCAGATCGTGCAGTAGGTCAAAGCGGCCGTGGACGTCGCCGATCGCGTAGACCCGCTGCCCCGCGGGCACAGCGGCGGGTGGTCTCGACGGCCCCTTCGCCTTTTTGCCCCAACCGAACAGCCCCATGCGTTAGCTCTTAACCGGTCGAACAGGCGGCAGCGCGTTGCAGAGATCGATCGCACCCGCAGGGCGCGCGTAGAAATCGTCGTGGCGGTTGGCGCGCAAGTGCAGCCATTTGGCGAAGCTGGCGCTTTCAGGCCGCAGCCATTCATAAGAGGGACGCGCGTCGCCCGGCAGATCGGCGGCGATGCTGACTCGCTTGATCGCCAGCCGCTGCTCCGGCTTCTCGTAAAAACCGAGCGGGCCGGTGCCCCGTGGCAGCGCGGTCATATGCTCGAACCCCTCGAGCACGCGCCCGGCCAGCGCGATGTTGCGGTCGAGCTGGCGCGGGCTCTGCCCGATCACCGCATAAAGCTCCCCGCCATTCCCCGTATCCGGCGTGAGCCCGCGCGCGACGCCAACAATCCCATAGCAATGCGCCATCCAGGCGCGATCCTTGTCCGCCGCCACAGGGAAGGCGCCGCTATAGCCGACCTTCGCCGCATAGGTGTCCCGGTACGGCAGCGGCGTCAGTGGCAGGCCAGCGGAGGGCCGATCATATTCCGCCGGGAGGGGCTTGCCCAAGCCCGGGGGCGGCGCCTTGTCGTCGTCCCCTTGTCCCCATTGCACGACATAATTGTCCTGCACGCGGTAGATCGAACCGCCGTCGAACCAATGGGCACGTACGAGCGCGCGGATATTCGCGACATGCGCCGGTGCGAAGGCAGGTGCGAGCGCGATCGCGACATGGCTGCCGTCGGCAAGTTCGATCACCATCAGATCGGCCGCATCGACCTGCTGCCATTCGTTCGACTGCGCGGCATTAACGATGTCGGCAAGTGTTGGCGACTTGGGCGGCGGAGCCGCCGCACCGGCAAGCAGGGCGACCACGGGCAGAAAGATGCGCTTCATGAAATCAGCCTGCCACAGCTGGCGCGCCTTGCGAAACCCTTTCCCCCACGATAGGGCGCGTCGCTCCAGCGGAATGGAGCGGTGGCCGAGTGGTCGAAGGCGCTCGCCTGGAAAGTGAGTATACGGCAAAACCGTATCGAGGGTTCGAATCCCTCCCGCTCCGCCATTCCGCTGGCTTTCTGCTTTGGGTGAAATGACGAAGGGGCGCGGTGCGCGCTACTCCGCCCCCTTCTCGGCGTAAGGTCCGATCACCGCACCGGTGAATCCGCCCGCTGCCGCAGTCGTCAGAGGCGAGGCGTCAGCATCGCTAAGCACAGGCCGATAGCTCTTCCCATCGAGGCTGTACGAAAAGCCAGCCTTCGCCTTGTCGACGTTCATGCGCAGGTAGATCGGCTTTCCGGCAGAAAGCTGAACCGGCGTTTCGGCAAGCGTCTTGCCGTGCGACGGATCCTTCTCCCCCGCTCGCACGCGGACGCGCAGCACCGTCTTGCCGGCACCGTTCAACCCCAGGCCGAACGCATAATAGAATGCATCATTCTGCACCGCCATCAGCCCGGCCTCATAGCCGGTTGCCCGAGGCTGGAATCGCACCGGGGTGGTGATCGACGCGGTCATATGCGCCAAGCGGCGGCCGACGAAGCTCGGCTGGACCTTGTCGCCCATATGTTCGCTGCGCGGCGTGATCGTTAGTTCGCCGCCGCGCACTTGCCACCATTGCGCGTGCGGTGTCCGTGCAAACAGCCATTGCGGCCCGAGCGCGGATCCGGTGAAGGCCTCGCGCACAGCATAATTACCGTTCAGGAAACGGCCGGCCGGCACGCTACGCGGCAGCGTCGGGCCCTTGACGACGTAAGGAACCGCGGCGCCCTTCTCCGTCACCACAGGCCAACCGTCGCGCCAGGCCACCGGCAGCATGAAGGTTTCACGCCCGGTCGCAAAGCGGCCAGGATCCTGCGGCGGTGTCGTCAGATCATAGACGCGCGTACCAAGGAAAAAGGCCCACCATTGGCCTTTGGAATCCTGCAAAAGGTCGGCATGGCCGGTCGCGGTCACCGGGTTGGGACGATCGTCGGGCAGCCCGAACTGGGTCAGCACCGGGTTGTTCGGATTGGCGGTGTAGGGGCCGAATGGCTTGCTCGATTTGTAGGCGAGTTCGCCATGATAATAGCCGGTGCCGCCGCCCGCCGCCCAAACCATATATTCGCCGTTGACCTTATAAAGGTGCGGGCCTTCGATATATTCGGTGTGCCACGGCGCCTTGTCGCCGCCGTCCACCAGCACCACATCGTCCGAACGCTTGGCGAAAGTGACCGGGTCCACCTCCATCAACCAGATCGCGGTGTGCGCGTCATAGCGCTTGGCGGGCGGGTTGCCCTGGTGGATGATATAGACCTTCCCGTCGTCGTCGAAGAACAGGGACGGATCGATCCCTCCAATATGCGGCAGCCAGATCGGCTTGGACCATGGGCCCGCCGGATTCTTGGCGGTCACGATGAAATTGCCGCCGCACCCGACACAGGTGTTGATCACGTAGAAAGTGCCGTTGTGGTGGGCAATCTGCGGGGCATAGACGCCGTTATTGCCCAGTGCGTTGCCGTCGAACGGCATCATGTCCGGCCGATCGATGACGTTACCGATCTGCTTCCAGTTCACCAGGTCGCGGCTGTGGAAGATCGGTATCCCAGGATAGAAGGCGAAGGTCGAGTTGATCAGATAATAATCGTCGCCAACGCGCACAGCGCTTGGGTCCGGATAGAAACCCGTGAGCACCGGGTTGCGATATTCGGCCTTCCCCAGCGGCTGATCGAAGACGGCGTCATGCCCCTCATAATCAAGCCATCCGAAATGCGCCTTGCCGTCGCCCGTTGCTGGCGCGGCGGCGGCGGCTGTCGAAGCACCGAATTGGGTGAGAAAAGCAGCTCCGATCAGGCCGAGAAGGAATTTTGACCCCACCATTTTGCCCCGCTTGCTCGAGTGTCGAATTGCCCTTGCGGTGCGGAGCTAGCTCGAAAACGCAGACAATTGAAGTGAATTGGGCGGCTCGAC
>Ga0207647_10003988_pt1 | contig 11004 bp, 9 predicted proteins | sample KBSCornC2_FD_184295 | JGI IMG/M metagenome (GOLD analysis project Ga0207647, IMG submission 184295) | Corn rhizosphere microbial communities from Kellogg Biological Station, Michigan, USA - C2 (SPAdes) (version 2) | ecosystem: Host-associated > Plants > Roots > Rhizosphere ...
GGAGGGGAGGGTCAGCAAGGATGCTCTCGCCTCCTCACACCTTCCTTGCCTTGGTCATCAGAAACTGCTGGCGCATCGCGTTTTGGCCGGCGTCGAAATACTCCGAGATCAGCGCCTCGAACTCGGCACGGAAGCTCCTGAGCCTGTCCGGCTCGTCCTTGTACTGGGCGACGAGCTTGATCAAGGGCCCGATCGTCGCCTCCATGGTGCGGCGGAAATGCTGCGGGCTGAGTGCGGACGGCGTCATCATGTCCATCTCGAAAGAGACATCCTTCGCTTTCCCGGCGAGACGCTCGGCGACGATTTTCGGATCGCCCCACAACACCGGCGATGCCACGCCCTCGGGCGGCGGCAGATGGCGCCCGATCATCGCGAACATCCGTCCGACATACAGATGCGGCGGCCAGGTGGAGAAGGCGATGGTGCCGCCAGGCTTCAGCACGCGCAGCATCTCGCCGATGGCAACGTCCGGACGCGGCGCGAACATGTGGCCGAACTGGCTGAGCACCACGTCGAACTCGTTGTCGCCATAGGGCAGGCTTTCCGCATCGCCGTCGACGAAGTCGACATCGAGGTTCGCCAGTTGCGCGTGCTCGCGGGCGCGCTCGATCAGAACCGGCGACAGGTCGAGACCCCTGACCTTCGCGCCGCGGCGTGCCGCCGTGATCGCGACAACGCCGGTGCCGCATCCGACGTCGAGCAGCCTTTGGCCGGCGGCAACGCCGGCAAAACCAACGAGCTTGGCGGCGGCCGGAGTCGTGAAAACTTCCATCGGCGTGAACAGCGACCAGGCTTCCTTCTGGACAGCCTTGAAGCCTGCAAACGGATCCTGTGCGGTCATGGAACTCTCCCAGCGCTCGAGGGTCGATCTCCATGAGGCGGGCGACGGACGCCGAAGGTTCAAGGCTGGCTGATGGTAGCAACGGCACTGCGTTCCGGCTGGCGCGCCGCCTCACCTCGCATCGGCATACACCGTGGCGCGCGACACGCCGAGATGGGCGGCGATGATGTCGGAGGAACGGCGAACCTGCATGCAGCCGGCGTCGCGCAATTCGCGCAGCAGGCTGCGGCGGTCTTCCGTGGTGAGCGCGCGCGGCGTGGTGGCACGGCGTGCGGCGAACCGGTCGATATGGGCGCGGATCGCGTCGGCGCCGACGGGGGTGAGGGATTCGCGCGGGCCGTTTTGCGCATCGACGCTGACGAACTGGCCGATCGCGCTCTGCAAACCCTGGAACAGCGTCAGGTCGACGTTGAGGCAGAGCGCAGCGACGTAAGCACCGTCCGCGCCCTTGATGCCGATCGACGTGCTCTTGGCCTGCCGTCCGTCGGCAAAGCTGTTGGCGTAGTTCGCAATCACCTGCGGATAGTCGGGATCGGCGATGCGGGCGAGGCCAAGCTCAGTCGCGCCCTGGCCGACCTTGCGACCCGACAGGTTGTTGTGAATGGCGACGATCGCATTCCTGGGATCGGTGAGATCGTGCAGCACGACCTCGCAGAACGGCGCAAAGGTCTCCCCCAGCCCTTGCGCGATCTGCTGCAACTGGTCGAACAGCAATATTCGCTCGGCGGCGGTCTTGCCCGATGGGGCGGACGCGGATTTGCTGCGGCTCATCGCCCGGCCCTACTGCACGAGATCGGCGACGGTGGTCGCGGCCTTCAGCCCCGTGCCGGTGAGCACCGCGACCGTGGTCTCGTTCGCCTTGATGGCGCCAGCGGCGGAGAGTTTGTCCAGCGCGGCGGCTGCGCTGGCGCTGGTCGGCTCGGCGAACAATCCCTGCCGTGCAAGACGCCGCAGGGCGGCGACGATCTCGTCCTCGGCCAGCGCAACGGTGCCGCCAGCGCTCTCGCGCAGAGCGGCGATGATCTCGCGCAGGCGCAGGGGGTTCTTGATCGCGGTGCCTTCGGCGATGGTCTTGCTGACCTCGCGCGCGACAGGCGTATCGACGCCGGCCTTGAAGCTCGCATCGATCGGCGAGCAGTTGAGCGGCTGCGCCGCGAACAGCCGCGGCAGCTTCGTGATCTGCCCGGCTTTCAGCAGCTCGCGGAAACCGAAGGCGCAACCCAAAAGGCTGCTGCCGGCGCCGACGGGCACGATGACGTTGTCGGGGGCGCGGAAGCCGAGGTCTTCCCAGATTTCATAGGCGAGCGACTTGGTGCCTTCGAGGAAGAACGGCTGCCAGTTGTGGCTGGCATAGAATGTCTGGCTCGACTGGCGGATCGCCTCCGCCTCCGATTCCTCGCGCGGGCCTTCGACGAGCTGCACCGCCGCGCCATAGGCCCGCACCTGCGCGATCTTGGCCGGCGAGGTCGAGGCCGGCGCCAAGATCTTCACGCGCATGCCGCCTGCGGCGCCTAACCCCGCCATCGACGAGCCGCCATTGCCGGAAGAGTCCTCGAGTATCGCGTCGACGCCGATCTGCCGCAGGAAGGACAGCATCACGGAGGAGCCGCGGTCCTTGAAGCTGCCGGTCGGGTTGAACCATTCGAGCTTGAACAACGGGCGCAGGTCCCCCCACGCCTGCGCTACCAGCGGCGTGCAACCCTCGCCGAGCGTGATCGGATTCTTGATCTCGACCGGCAGCGCCGCCCGGTAGCGCCACAGCGATCGCGTACGCGGCTCGACCTCCTCGCGCGACATCCCTGCCCCCGGCGTCACCAACAGCGGCGTACGCTCGTCCGAGCACCAGCGCGGCTGGTCGAGCGGATAGAGCTTTCCGGTGCGAGGCTCGATGTAGCTGGCGGCGGGCATGGCGGTCTCCAGGGGGCAAAGACGATCTATACGATTTGTCTGATTATATACGCTTTGTCCAGCCGCGCCGCAACCGCCGCAACGCCTCTTGAAAACAGAAAAACAGAAACTATTTCAAATCCTTAGAACTATCCCACGGATCGAACGGCAAGGTTCGACCGGAGCGAGGGCGCGAACTTCACGCGGACCGGACCGGTTCGCCGATGACGGAATTTGGCGATGAACACCTGCCGGGCGCAGCAGCATTAACTTGTCTGTCGCCGTCGGCCGCTACAATATGTTGGATTGAGCTTGCGCCGCCGGTGCTCCGCATCGGTAACGCAAAGTGAGCCAGGCCCGTCCGAGCGGCGGGCCGTTGGCTTTTTGGGAGCCTGGACATGAGCCGCGCGAACCGTACCGATCACATCCGCCTGACCTCCCATCCGGAGCCGGGCAGGAAGGCCGCCTTTCCGATCCATTGGGGCGCAGCCGACGCGCGCGCCCGCGGGCCGATCATCGGCACGGTGTCGCGCGCCGGGGATCGCAACGTGATCGGCAGCCATGGCGGCTCCTATGCGATGTACCGCGCGCTCGCCGTCTCCGCCGGCGCGCTCGACCCTATCCGGCGGCCCGACCTCACCAACACGTTTCCGGCGGCGACCATCGGGCCGTTTCCGCAATGGAACGATCCCGCCAAGATCGTCGCGCTCGACCCCTGGGGGCATCTGGTCGCCGAGAACTTTGGCAAGGAGATCGCCGAGGGCTCCGACATCCGCCCGAGCATCGCGGTGACGCGCGCCCGGCTCGACCTGCCGGAGATCCGCGAGGCGCTGGCCGCCAAGCGCTTGCGCGCCGACGGCGAGGTCGTGCACGCCAATGGCAGCGTCTCGGTGGTGAAGATCGCGATCGACCCGGTCTGGTATCTGCCGGGCCTCGCCGAGCGCTTCGGCACCGGCGAGACCGAGCTGCGGCGCACGCTGTTCGAGCAGACCGCCGGCATGTTCCCGGAGCTCGTGACGCGGCCGGACATGAAGGTGTTCCTGCCGCCGATCGGCGGCACCACCGTCTACATGTTCGGCGACGTCACCAAGTTGCCGGACCATCGCACCAAGATCACCTGCCGCGTGCACGACGAATGCAACGGCTCCGACGTGTTCGGCTCTGATATCTGCACCTGCCGGCCCTACCTCATCCACGGCATCGAGGAATCCGCGCGTGGCGCGCAGGAGGGCGGGCTCGGGCTCGTCGTCTACAACCGCAAGGAAGGCCGCGCGCTCGGCGAGGTCACCAAATTCCTGGTCTACAACGCCCGCAAGCGCCAGGAGGACGGCGACGCGGCCGCCGCCTATTTCGAGCGCACCGAATGCGTCGCCGGCGTCCAGGATGCACGCTTCCAGCAGTTGATGCCGGACACCATCCACTGGCTGGGCCTGAAGCGCATCGACCGCTTCCTGTCGATGAGCGACATGAAGCACGACGCGCTGACCTCGCAGGGCATCGACATCGTCGAGCGCGTGCCGATTCCGCCCGAGCTGATCCCGGCCGACGCCTATGTCGAGATCGCCGCCAAGAAGGCCGCCGGCTATTACTCGACCGACATCGCGCCGGAGAAGGACGTCAATGGCGTGGTCGGGCGTTCGCTGGAAAAATACTGATCGATTGATGGCGAACACTGGAGAACAACAGGCCCGTTCGCTGCTCACCGCAACAGCGGTTCGCGCACGCGCGGGGCAGATGCTCGAGCTTGGCCTTGCCGGCGGGCTCAACCACTTCACGATCGATCTCGACCGCATGGACGGCGTTGCCGATGCCGTGCTCGCGGTCACGCGAAAAGCCTATCCGACGCTGGACGTGCCCTTCCATGCGCGCTGGCGGCATTTTGTGCTCGGCGGCGTCGATCGCTGGGCGCGGCTGGCGGACGCCGCATCATGGCCGGATCGCGCCGCGCGGGCGCGCGCGGAGTTCGACCTTGCCATCGTCAGCGTGCTGCTCGACGCCGGCGCCGGCGCAGCCTGGCGCTATCGTGACGCGGTGACGGGCGAAAGCATCGGCCGATCCGAGGGGCTCGCCATCGCAAGCCTCGACATGTTCGCAAGCGGCCTCTTCTCCGGTGATGCCCGCGCGCCTTTCAGGGCCGACGCGGACGTGCTCGCAAAACTGCCGCTTGCCGCGCTCACCTCTGCGTTTCAGGTCAGCGACGCCAATCCGCTGCTCGGCCTCGACGGACGCACGGATCTGCTGCGGCGCCTGGGCAGGCAGGTGGCGGACCGTCCAGAGGTCTTTGGACTGCACGATACGCCGCGGCCCGGCGGCCTGTTCGACCACATCGCGGCGCAGGCTGTCGGCGGCGCCATCGCCGCGCCGGCCATTCTCTCCGCGGTGCTGAACCAGCTCGGGCCGATCTGGCCGTCGCGGCTGGAGCTTGCGGGGATTCCGCTCGGCGATTGCTGGCGCCATCCGGCGATCAAGGCTGACGATACGACCGCCGGCCTCGTGCCGCTGCACAAGCTGTCGCAATGGCTGAGCTATTCGCTGATCGAACCGCTTCAGCGCGCCGGATTTGCGGTCACCGACATCGACGGCCTGACCGGGCTTGCCGAATACCGCAATGGCGGCCTGTTCGTCGATCACGAGGTGCTGCGCCTGCGCGATGCCGCGGATGCCGGGCGCGCGCATGCGGTGGATTCCCTGCTCGTCGTGGAGTGGCGCGCGCTGACCGTCGCGCTGCTGGATCGGCTTGCCGGCCTGGTTCGCATCAAGCTCGGCCGCACGCCTGAGACCTTGCCGCTCGCCAGCATCCTGGAAGGCGGCACCTGGGCAGCGGGTCGCGCCATCGCCTTTGCACGCCGTCCCGACGGCTCGCCGCCGCTCAAGGTGATCAGCGACGGCACGGTTTTCTAGCTCGCAGTTGCCGCCCTACCGCATTCACTTGATGAATTTCAGGAGCATCCGATCATGGAAGGCGTCACGATCGTCGATCATCCGCTGGTGCAGCACAAGCTGACGCTGGTGCGGGACAAATCCATCTCGACCAAGTCGTTTCGGGAGCTGATCAAGGAGATCGGCATGCTGTTGTGCTACGAGGTGACGCGCGACCTGCCGCTCGCCGATACCGTCATCGAGACGCCGCTGGCGACGATGCACTCGGCCAAGATCGCCGGCAAGAAGCTGGTATTCGTGCCGATGCTGCGCGCCGGCACCACCTTCGTCGACGGCATGATGGATCTGGTGCCGACCGCCCGCGTCGCGCATATCGGGCTCTACCGCGAGCCGCACAGCTTTGCCGCGGTCGAATATTTCTTCAAATCGCCGTCCGACCTCGGCGAACGGCTGGCAATCGTCGTGACGCCGGTGGTCGCCACCGCCAACACGGCCGTCGCCGCCATCGACCGGCTGAAGGAGCGCGGCGCCAAGGACATTCGCCTCGCCTGCCTGATCGCCGCACCGGAAGGGTTAGAGCGGCTGCGCGGGTTGCATCCTGACGTGCCGGTCTGGACGGCGGCGGTGGACGAGGGTCTCGACGAGAACGGCTTTATTTTGCCGGGCCTTGGCGACGCCGGCGACCGCGCCTACGGCACGCGATAGCGCGGAAGCTCAGATCTTCCCGCTGCCGCAAATGCCCTTCAGCGCCTGCCACTCCGTGTCAGTCAGCAGCGGCGGGCCGCTGGCGGGGCGATCTTCCCTGGTCATGCGGGCGAGGCGGTCCTCGGTCAGCGGGTGGCTGGCGAGGATGGTGAAGCCGGAGCCGCCTTCCTTGCCGGTGATGCGGAACATCAGCTCGGCCGAGGGCTTCGGCGAGCGGCCGAGCGCGTGCATGATCTCGATGGCGAAGGTGTCGGCGGCGGTCTCCGCTTCGCGCGAATAGGAGGCCTCGACCACGCTGCGCGAGGCGAAGATCACGGCGGATGAGCCGGTGACATCGCCGAACAGCAGGCCGATCAGGAACGAGGTGCCGCCGTTGTAGATCAGGCCGCGCATGTTGTCGTGATGCTTGAGATGGCCGAGCTCGTGGGCGAGGATGCCGGCAAGCTCGTCGGGGCTTTCGGCCTTGTCGAGCAGGCCCTGCAACAAGAACACCTTGCCGCCCGGCAGCGCGAACGCATTCGGCACCGAGGTCGGCAGCACGCCCGCGGTCATGGCATCGTCGTCGAGGCCGGCCGCATCGCGCAGGCGGTTGACCAGCTTTGTGAACGCGGCCTTGCCCGCGGGGTCTTCGCACGTGCGGCGGCCGAAGATGGTCTTCACCTGGACCTCGGACGCATCGCCAATGCGGCGCTCGATCGGTTTCGGCACCAGCGGCGCGAGGCGGTCGGCGGCGAGCGGCACGCCGAACAGCACGACACAGACGATCGAGACGGCGGCGGCCACCGACCAGCCGACGATCTTCGCGACACCGCGGCGCGTGGTCTGGTGCTCGTCGAGACGCATGCAGCGGACGGTCACGTCGGCCGCGAGCGCGGCATCGCGGATCTCCAGCCGTGCCAGCGGCGGCGCGGACGTCGCGGCCAGACGCAGGATACCGGCCGGACTGTCGGCGCGGCGAATGTCGGCATAGGCCCAGCGAACCGGCGTCCCGCCCTCCTCAAAGATCTCGAGCGCATCACCGAGCGTCAGCGTCACCTGCCGCCTGCGGCTCGACACGCCGTCGAAGAAGATCGTCGGCTTTGCGGACTGCGCCGGAGCCTCGGTGGACAACTCGCTCACAGATCAGAATCCCGCGACATCGAGTCCGTCGGCAAAGCCTTCGCCGAGCGCGCTGGCGAGCTCGCCGCTGCCGCGCACATCCGCCGCGGCCCCGATGTTATGCACCTCGACGGTCTCCAGCACCTTGGCCCAGAGATCGCGCTGAAGATAGACCCGCATGATGATGTTGACCGCAAGCGCCACGGCAAAATAGCCGATGACCATCATCACCAGCATCGGGATGCTCTTGGCGGTATTGTCGGGACCGAACACCTGCTCGACCGGAAGGCCGCTCAGCTTGACGACGAGCATGGTGGCGCCGCCGAGATAGGCGGCGAAAATGATCGAGAGCAGCATCCACCAGCCGATCACCTTCCAGTACAGGCCGTAGAATGCATCATGCGGCAGCTCCGAGGAGAGGCTGACGCCGCTGATGCGGATGCCGTCGAGCCACCAGCGCCATTCGCGCGCCTTGAACTCGGCATAGAAGAACGGGGCGAGCGGAAAGATGACCATCGCGATCGGGCTGAGCAGCCACAGCCACCAGCCGCGCTTGAAGAACGTCCAGCCATCGCCTTCGAAATCGCCGGAGAGATCACCGTAATGGGTGTGCTGCATCTTGTAGCGTTCGAGCGAAGCCTCGCGCCACGGCAGCGCCAGGCCGAGGGTGAGGAACACCAGCAGGCCCCACGCCATCGCGCGGAACGAATAGGCCCAGCCCGAGCCGTCCATCCAGAACCGCACGCCGCGCCAGACCGTGCGCGTCAGGCGATATCGCCGCGCGCGAAAAATCGCGAACTGGCCGAAGGCGTAGAAGCTGATGAACAGCGGCGTCGAGGCGAAGCCCTGCCAGCGCTCGAACTCGATACCGATGAGGAAATAGGCGAGATAGATCGGCACCAGGATCGCCAGCGCGAACAGGAAGCCGATCAGCAATTCCTTGCCCCGGCCGGTATATTCGGCGGCGTCGCCGTCGATCGACGTGTTCGACCACAGGTGACGGCGGATGTCGGTGACGAGCCAGAACCGGTAGAAGCCGAAAGTGACCAGCTCCAGCATGGCACCCTTGGTGACCATCTTGCGGAAGACGGAGCGGTCGCCGGCGAAGTCGACCCGCGTGGGCGGCAGTGGCGGCGGGACGGGTTCGGAACCGATGGGGGCCCATTGCATGTCGTTCACGGCGGCAACCTCGGGATGTTGGCCTGTTGCGGTCAAACTATAGATCAGGGATTGGTCGATCCCCAAGATGGGCGGGTTCGATTTGCCTCGTTTCCCGTCGATTTCTCGCACGTTTCCCCGTCGAACCGCGTGCGGGAGATCACGTTGACACATCTGCGTGACAGTTGCTGATCCGTAGCCCGGATGGAGCGCAGCGTAATCCGGGACAGCTTGATTGGCGGCCCGAATCCCGGATTTCGCTCCGCTCCATCCGGGCTACGCACCTCACCCAAAGGTTGGATGTGGCAAAACTCGCCCTTGCCCCGACGCAGACAACCGGCTGTAATTGCAAATCAAATACCGCAGCGCAGAATTCAACGAGAACGCGCGGTTCATGTCAGGGAGAGCGGTCATGCACGGGACCATCGAAAGCACGGCAAAGCTCGATGCATTGCGCGAGCGCGCCACGTCACTGCCGCTGGAGCAATTCGATCCGGGCGATCCTGAATTGTTCAGGACCGATACGTTCTGGCCCTATTTCGACCGCCTGCGCCGTGAAGACCCCGTGCACTACTGCAAGGACTCGATGTTCGGGCCGTACTGGTCGGTGACGCGCTACAACGACATCATGGAGATCGAGACCAACCATTCGGTGTTCTCCTCGGCCTCGGCCCTCGGCGGCATCACCATCCGCGACATCGATCCGGATTTGCGCCGCGAAAGCTTCATCTCGATGGACCCGCCGCGCCATGCGGCACAGCGCAAGACCGTGGCGCCGATGTTCACGCCGACGCATCTGGACAATCTCGCGCTCAGCATCCGCACCCGCTCGGCCGAGTGCCTCGACAATCTGCCGCGCGGCGAGGTGTTCGACTGGGTCGATCGCGTCTCGATCGAGCTCACCACGCAGATGCTCGCGGTGCTGTTCGACTTCCCCTGGGAGGATCGCCGCAAGCTGACGCGCTGGTCGGACGTCGCCACCACCATTCCCGGCCCCGACGGCCTCGTCGCCACCGAAGACGAGCGGCAGGCCGAGCTGACCGAATGCGCCGGCTATTTCGCGCGGCTCTGGAAGGAGCGCATCGAGCAGCCGCCGAAGAGCGATCTGCTCTCGATGATGGCGCATGGGGCAGCGACGCGCGACATGGACGCAAAGAACTTCCTCGGCAATCTCGTCCTTTTGATCGTCGGCGGCAACGACACCACCCGCAACACCATGTCGGGCTCGATCTACGCGCTGAGCCAGCATCCGGAACAATATCGCAAGCTGCGCGAGAATCCTGATCTGCTCGACAGTTTCGTGCCGGAAGTGATCCGCTGGCAGACGCCGCTCGCGCATATGCGCCGCACCGCGCTGTCCGACTTCGAGTTCCGCGGCAAGCAGATCAAGAAAGGTGACAAGGTCGTGATGTGGTACGTCTCGGGCAACCGCGACGAGGAGGCGATCGACAAGCCCTACGATTTCATCATCGACCGCGCCCGCCCGCGCACGCATCTGTCCTTCGGCTTCGGCATCCACCGCTGCGTGGGCCTCAGGCTTGCCGAACTCCAGCTCAAGATTATCTGGGAAGAGATCCTGAGGCGGTTCGACCATATCGAGGTGGTCGGCGAACCGAAGCGGGTCTATTCGAGTTTTGTGAAGGGCCTGGAAGAGCTGCCGGTGAAGATTGCGGCGTGAGTTAACTCCCTCTCCCTGTTCTTACAGGGAGAGGCGAAGAAGAACCAACTGGAGCCACGACGATGAACATCCAAGCGCCGGTTAAAGCGGCCGAACGCATGCGCAGGGCCCGCGAGGAGGCCTATGCGACGCCGTTGTCGCAATTCCACCCCGGCGCGCCCAGGCTGTTCCAGGACGACACGATGTGGCCGTGGTTCGAGCGGCTGCGCAAGGAAGAACCGGTGCATTACTGCACCAACGCACCGATCGAGCCCTATTGGTCGGTGGTGAAATACAACGACATCATGCATGTCGACACCAATCACGGCATCTTCTCCTCGGACTCGACGCTCGGCGGTATCTCGATCCGCGACGTGCCGGAAGGCTACGACTATCCGAGCTTCATCGCGATGGACCAGCCGCTTCATTCGTCGCAGCGCAAGACCGTGTCGCCGATGTTCACCCCGACGCATCTGGACGAGCTGGCAAAGCTGATCCGGCAGCGCTCGCAAACAGTGCTCGACAATCTGCCGCGCAACGAGACCTTCAATTTTGTCGAGCGCGTCTCGATCGAGCTGACGACGCAGATGCTGGCGACCCTGTTCGACTTCCCTTGGGAGGAGCGGCGCAAGCTGACGCGCTGGTCCGACGTCTCGACCGCGCTGCCCAAGAGCGGCATCGTTGCGTCGGCCGAAGAGCGCCGCCGCGAGATGGACGAGTGCTACGCCTACATGTCCAAGCTGTGGAACGAGCGCGTCAACTCCGCGCCGCGCAACGA
>Ga0207647_10003989_pt1 | contig 11003 bp, 10 predicted proteins | sample KBSCornC2_FD_184295 | JGI IMG/M metagenome (GOLD analysis project Ga0207647, IMG submission 184295) | Corn rhizosphere microbial communities from Kellogg Biological Station, Michigan, USA - C2 (SPAdes) (version 2) | ecosystem: Host-associated > Plants > Roots > Rhizosphere ...
CGCTTCGTGGCCGGCAGCCAGCACCGCATGTTGCGTGGTGATGTGCGGGCCTTCCAGCCACGCCTCGGTCAGTTCGATGCGATCGACGCGATTGCCCCAGGCGTCCCACTGCGTGAGCACCGGTTTGCGTCGTGTCGTGCGGCAGGCGCGTTGCCAGGCTATCTGCGCATAGTCGCCGAGTGCCTGCAGGTCAGGGTCCTGCGCGGCTCGCCGCGCAGGCGGCAGGGCGCGCTCCAGCGTGGCGTGCAGCAGGCGGTCTTCGCGGTACGGATGCGCGAGCTGCGGCGGATCTTGCACGAATCCCATGGTCGGCCCTCGGCGGATCGGTCGCTGCGAGTATAGGCACGATGCCGGCGATGCGACGGTCAGCCGGGACGGATCGCCGCGAAATCCACCAGGTCTTCCTGTTCGCCATTGATGTACAGGCGCAGCTGGCGGTGCGGGTAATCGCATACATCCTGCGCCAGTCGCTGGCCCATCACCAGCAACACCAGCGGTTCATCGTCGCTGTTGGTCAGCACATGCGCCGGTCCGTTGCGCGCGAAGCCGAGGAAATCGCCCGGGCCGATGGCGTGCGGCTGGTCGTCGATGATCGCGGTGCCGTGCCCCGACAGTACGTACACGCATTCTTCCTCGTACAGATGCCGGTGGTACTCACTGGAATCGTGGCCCGGTTGCAGCTCGATGCGGTGCACGCCGATCTGCGTGAGTCCCGTCGCATCGCCCAGCGACTTGCGATGCCGCACGCCGTTGGGGTTGAGCGGATGGATGTTGACCGTGGCCGGCATGGCTTCGATGTCGCCGGCCTTGAGCAGCTCGCGGGGTGCGATCATCGCGATGGTCCTGGGCTGGGGAAGCCCAAGCCTATCGCGCCGACGTCAGGGCTTGGTGAACTTCAGGATGAAGCGATCGGTATGGCTGCGAATCGAAGGGTCGCGGATGCCCAGCGTGTGCGTGTCGGCAGGATTGCGCAGTGCACCGCTTTCGCCTTCGAAGCGGAAACCGGCGGCGGTGAGTTCCGCCTTGACCGTCGCCGGATCGATGCGATGCAGGTCGTCGGTATGGCTGGCGCCCGTGCCGGCGGCGGCCGCATGGTCCAGCACGATCAGCGTGCCGTGGGGCTTGAGGGCGTTGAACAGCGCAGCGTCGACCTTGGCGATGTCCGGCGAGCCCATGAACGGGTCGTGCAGGTCGTGGTAGTTCTGCGAGGTCCAGATCACGTCGACCTTCTCGGGCACGCTCATCGCGGACACCGGCTGCACCAGCACCACGACGTTCGCGTAAGCGGGCGTGCCCGCGAAGCTGCGCAGGCTCTGCAGGCCCTTGGGCGCCACCTTGTCCATCTCGGCGGGCTGCAGCGCGTAGACCTTGCCGTCCGGTCCGGCCAGCTTGCTGAAGAGGCGCGTGTAGTAGCCCTTGCCCGGCATCAAGTCCACCACCTTGTCACCGGGGCGGATATCGGCGAAGGCGAGCACTTCCGCCACGTGCCGGCTGTCGTCGAGCGCGCGGTCCTCGGCGGGGCGCCCAGGGTCGGCGATGGCCAGGCCGATGCGTGAAGGCAATTCCACCGCCATCGCTGCGGTGACGGCGACGAACGCACAGGAAACAAGCAGGATCAGGCGCGACGGACGGGTCATGGCGACACTCCTCTAGTGGACATAGTTGAGCGCGATCGCCGGCGTGATCGAGGACGGCGTGTGATGGCCGCCGAAGATCACGCGGGTGCCGAGCAGCACGCCGATGTTCGGCGTCCAGTTGTATTCGATGGCCGGCGCCACGCCCCAGTAGTCGCTGGTACCGGAATTCATGTGCAGGTCGCGTGGCAGCGGTGGGCCGCCGAACGGATCGACGACGTCCGCGCCGGTGACGCGCGTGTTGCCGTTGTGGTTGTAGAGGCCATCCAGCGCAAGCACCCAGCGCTGCGTAAGGCTGTATTCCGCCGCCATGTCGATGCCATAGCTGTTGCCCGGCCGGGCATGGCCATGAAAGCTGTCGCTGGTGCCATACACGCTCGTGCCGTGCACGTCGGTGCCACCCGAGTATGACGCCGTGAGGTTCAGGCGCAGGCGCAGGATGCGTCCGTTGGGCATCCACAGGTAGGTTTGCGCGTTGAAGCCCAGCGTCGTGGTGTACACGCCGCTGCCCATGCCGTCGGCGGGGCGGTTGCCCAGTCGGTCGTACTTACCGGTCGGGAGCGTTTCCTGCAGCATGATGGCGGTGCTCGGCACCCAGCTGTCGTCGTGGAAGTGGGTGAACTGATACTGCGCCTGCAGCACGAAATCGCCCAGCCCTACGCCGCTGCTGTTGGGTCCGCCATCGACCCGGTTGTAGCCGAATACCGGGATGACGCCGACGCTGAAGTCGTTGGCAAGGCCGTAGACCAGATACGTGCGCGAACCGTAGCTGTTGGCGTGTGAGGTACGCACATCGTAGAGGTAGGGCTCGGCAAGGAAATGCCCGGGCGCCCCTGTCTCCGGCGAGTTCGCCATCATGGGGCCTGTCCACCAGGCGTCTTCGCGTGATTGCCAGTAGACATCGTCCGCCGCGGGGAGCGCGCGCGCGGGCGGCGAAAGCAGTTCCAGCAGCAAGGCCAGCGCGAAGACCGCCAGGCGGGACAGGGTGGGGACGACCGGGTGATGAGCCTTCACAAGCACTTCCATGGGCGGGACGGGCGCAAAGCTATGTCTCCAGGCGGTCGCCTGAAATATCCACTTTGCTAAGATTCGATATGACCACTTGAGGCCCATGGCGGTGTCGTCTGGAGGCGGCCCGCAAGGAGACGACGCCGGGCATCCCCGGCGCCATCCGGAGATTGCGATGACCCGTGCGAGCACGAGCTTCCTGCCACCAGTCGCGGTGGATCCGTCGTCGGATACGCCGATGTACCAGCAGCTGTCGGACTGGTTTCGCCGCGCCATCCTCGATGGTCACCTGCGGCCCGGACAACCCGTGCCCTCCACCCGGAATCTCGCCGGTGAGCTGAGCATCTCGCGCATTCCGGTGCTCAGCGCATACGACCAGCTGCTGGCCGAGGGATATCTGGAAACCTTCACCGGTTCGGGCACGCGCGTTGCGAGGGCGATACCCAGCATGGCGCCGGCCGCGAAACGCCAGCGGTCGCTCGATGAAACCGACCCGCCGCCCGCGTCGCGCCGCATTTCCCGTCGCAGCTTGCAGCTGGCGTCGCCCGAGCAGACCTGGCTCGACAGCCTGGGCGCGTTCCGCGTGGGCATGCCGGCGCTGGATCGTTTTCCCACGCCGGTATGGGCGCGCCTGGTGAATCGCCACGCGCGGATCTTGAGCGTGGAGGCGATGAGCTACGCCGACCCTGCGGGACATTGGCCGTTGCGCGAAGCCGTGGCGAGCTATGTGGGCATGTCGCGTTCGGTCCGCTGCGACGCCTCGCAGGTGTTGATCACCACGGGGTCGCAGCAGGCACTGCAGATCTGCGCGCATGTGCTGCTGGATGCCGGCGATCGCGTGTGGATGGAAGATCCGGGCTATCCCGGCGCACACCAGGCGTTTCGCACCGCCGGTGTGCAGATGGTGCCCGTGCCGGTGGACGGCGACGGCATTGACGTGGAAGCGGGCATGCGTCGTGCGCGCGATGCGCGCGCCGCCTACATTTCGCCGTCGCACCAGTTTCCGCTGGGCACCACCATGAGTGCCGCGCGGCGCATGCAACTGCTGGCGTGGGCGGAACGCGACGACGCGTGGATCATCGAGGACGACTACGACAGCGAGTACCGCTTCGGCGGCAAGCCGGTGGCATCGCTGCAAGGGCTGGATACCGCGGGGCGCGTGATCTACGTAGGTACCTTCAGCAAGGTGATGTATCCGGCGCTGCGCCTGGGCTACATGGTGGTGCCGAGGGATCTCGTGCTCGCCTTCCACGCGGGGCGCGATGCGATCGATACGTTTTCTTCCACGCTGTTCCAGCTCGCCATGACGGATTTCATCCGCGAGGGGCATTTCGCACGGCACATCCGCGCGATGCGTGCGCTCTACCGTGAGCGGCGCGTGGCCTTGATCCACTCCATCGAGCGATGGCTGGGCGGCAGGTTGCGCATCATCGGCGCCGACGCCGGCATGCAGTTGGTGGGCTTGCTGCCCGAAGGCACCGACGACGTGGCGCTGTCGCGCGAGGCGGCCGTGCACGGTGTATCGGTGCGTCCGCTTTCCCCGTGTTATCTGGAATCGCCCGGGCGTTCGGGCCTGATCCTGGGCTATGGCGGTGTATCGCCGGCGCAGATCGACGAGGGCGTGCGCCTGCTCGGCAAGTGCAACGCGTTCTCCTTGTAGGAGCGCACCCAGCGCGCGAAAAGCCTACGAAGCGGCAACGCCCAACGCCGCGGTCGCGCACTGGGTGCGCTCCTACAGAAGAGTTGGCTATGCGCGACGCTTACGCCTCACGCCGGCACCCAGCGTGCCGATCAGTGTCACGGTAAGCACGATCTCGAGCCAGCCCAGCCAGCGCTCGCCGGGCGCGCTCCACGCCTCGCTGATGCCGTGGCTGAAATAGAACAGGCTGAGGATGCCCACCCACAGCAAGGCACGACGCACGTCGCGCAATGCGAACAGCGGCAGCAGCAGCGGGATGACGGTGATGGCAAGCACCAGTGCCACGGGCATGTGCTGCGCGGGAAACAGCCAGCCATGCCATGCGAGCTGCAACAGCAGCAGTGCGGCCCACGCAGCGAGACCCAGGCGATAGGTGGGCGCGATGGGCGCGCTCATGCGGAGGCGACCAGGCGACGCGCGACGTCGGCGAGGCGTCGGCCCAGGGCGCGGGCGAGTTCGCGCTCATGCTCGGTGATGGTGTTGTCGCCCGTCGGTCCCGACACATGGCTGGCGCCGTACGGCGTGCCGCCGCTCAATGTCGCCGTGAGCGCCGCTTCGGTGTAGGGCAGGCCGACGATCAGCATGCCGTGGTGAAGCAGCGGCAGCGCCATGGTCAGCAAGGTGGATTCCTGGCCGCCATGCATGGTGCTGGTGGCGGTGAACAGCGCGGCAGGCTTGCCGGCTAGCGCGCCACTGGCCCATTCGGCGCCGGTGGAGTCGAGGAAGTACTTCAGCGGCGCCGCCATGTTGCCGAAGCGGGTCGGGCTGCCCATGGCCAGGCCTGCGCATTCGGCCAGGTCCTGGCGCGTCACATAGGGCGCGCCCTCCCCGGGCTCGGGCGGTTGGGCGACTTCGGTGACGGGAGCCACCGGCGGCACCTGGCGCAGCCGCGCGCGCATGCCGGGGATCTCTTCCACGCCGCGCGCAATGAAGCGCGCGAGCTGCGCGGTGTGGCCAGTGCGGCTGTAGTAGAGGACCAGGATGTCGTGGCTCATGGTTTGGGCGATGGCTTGTGATCGGTTAGTGTACCGGCCGATGACGCTCCTGTAGCCCGCCGGCTCACGCATGCCCCGCCCGGGTGGACGCCAGGACGGACACCGTTGCATGGCGCCTTAGAAGGGAACCCTCATGGCCTTGCGTTTCGATCGCGACCGCTTGCGGAGCTTCAGCCGGTTCCTGTGGCAGCGGTTCATCGACGACAAGTGCTTCGAGACCGCCGGTGCGCTGTCCTACACCACGCTGGTATCGCTGGTGCCGCTGATCGTCGCCTCGCTGGCGATCTTTGCCGCATTTCCCGCCTTTGCCGATGCGCGCAGCACGCTTATCGAATTCGTCTTCAGCAACTTCGTGCCCGCGGCCGGCGAGCGTGTGCAGGAATACCTCAACGGTTTCGCGGAGAACGCCAGCAAGCTCACCGGCCTCAGCGTGCTGGTGATGTTCTTCAGCGCGCTGTCGATGATGGTGAGCATCGAAGACCGCATGAACCGCATCTGGCGCGTGCAGCGCCAGCGCAGCTGGGTGTCGCGCGTGCTGTTGTACTGGGCGGCGCTCACGCTCGGGCCGGTGCTGGTCGTGGGCGGATTGGCAGTGGCCTCGTACGCGACCGCGCTGCCGATACTCAACGAGGCGGCCGGCACGCTGGGGCTGGGCCAGCGCCTGTTGGCGACGCTGCCGTTCATCGTCACCTTCCTCATCCTGATGCTGATCTACCTGGTGGTGCCCAACCGCAGGGTGCGCTGGAAGAACGCGGCGATCGGCGCGCTGCTCGGCGCGGTGCTGTTCGAGATCGCCCGCTGGGGTTTCGCGCGCTTCATCCATCATGCGCATACCTACCAGCAGGTGTACGGCGCGGCATTGGCGGCGATCCCGATCTTCCTGCTGTGGATCTATCTCTCGTGGGTGATCGTGATCCTGTGCGCATCGGTGGCGGCCTCGGTCTCCTCGTTCGATTACGAACCGCCCCGGACCTGCCTGCCCGAAGACGCGGCCTTGCTCGGCCTGCTGCTGGTGCTGGGGCATTTCATCGATGCGCATCGCGAGGGCGCGCAGCTCGATCCCGATCGCGTGCGCGACCGCGTACCGCAACTTCGCCTCGGCGTCGTCGCGAATTATTTCGCCGACCTGGAGCGCGCCGATGTGATCCGCCGCGTGGAAGGCGGCGGCTGGGTGCTGTGCCGCAGCCTCGACAACACCGATCTGCTGCGCGTGTATGCTCATTGCGACTACCGCGTCCCGCTGCGCCCCTCCGAGGACGCGCAGGAATACGGCCTGGAGTTGCCGGTCGAGCTGGTGGCGCTGCTGGACAGCGCGGCGCAATCGCTCGACGACTGCCTGCGCACGCGGCTTGATGTGGCTTACCCGCCGGTATCGCCGGCAACGAATGCATCCGAGGATCACCATCCATGACATTGCTGAAACCGCTGGCCGCGCTCGGTCTGGTGCTGGCGCTTGCCGGCAGCGCGCAGGCCGCGATGCCCGCGCAGCCCGCGCTCAAGGTCACCACGCTCGACGGCAAGTCCTACGACCTGGCCAGCCAGCGCGGGAAGTGGGTGATCGTCAACTTCTGGGCCACCTGGTGCGTGCCGTGCATCAAGGAGATGCCTGACATCTCCCGCTTCGCCGCCGCGCACAAGGACAAGGTGAGTGCGATCGGCCTCGCCTACGAGGACAGCGAGAAGGCCGATATCCAGGCCTTCCTGGTGAAGCATCCGGTGAGTTATCCGGTCGCGCAGGTCACGCTGGACAAGCCGCTCACGGATTTCGACGAACCGCGGGGGCTTCCCACCACGTGGCTGATCGGTCCGGACGGCAAGGTGGCCAAGCGCTTCGTGGGCCCGGTGACGGAACAGTCGCTCGGCCAGGCCATGGGTCTGGGCAAGTAGTCATGGCTGCCGCGCGCTTCCTCGTCAGCGGCAGGGTGCAGGGCGTGTTCTATCGCGCCAGCACTCGTGAGCAGGCGCTGGCGCTGGGGTTGCGCGGGCACGCGAGAAACCTGTCCGACGGCCGCGTCGAAGTGGTGGCAGGCGGCACGGACGCCGCGCTGGACGCGCTGGAGCTATGGCTGTGGCGCGGCCCATCCGGCGCGCGCGTGGACGACGTGCAGCGCGAGCGCTGCGAAGCGCCCGTCGAGGACAACTTCCACACGCGCTGAAGCGGCCGACCGCTCACGCGGTGGCGGTGCTGTCGGTCGGCATGAACGGGCGCGGCACGTTGACGACGAAGCCTTGCGCGTAATCGATGCCCAGTCGCCGCACTTCCTCCAGCAAGGGCTCCGAACTCACGCATTCGGCGATGGTGCGCTTGCCGGTGGCGTGGCCCAGCTTGTTGATCGCTTCCACCATCGCGTAGTCGATGGGGTCGTGCAGCATGTCCTTCACGAAGCTTCCTTCGATCTTCACGAAGTCCACCGGCAGGTGCTTGAGGTAGGTGAACGAGGACATGCCGGCGCCGAAGTCGTCGAGCGAGAAGCGGCAACCCAATGCACGCATGTCCTCGATGAAGGCGATGGCGCGCGAGAGGCTGGAAATGGCCGCGGTCTCGGTGATCTCGAAACAGATCGTCGAAGGCGCGATGCCGAGCAGGGCGAACTGCTCGCGCAGGTAGGCGGTGAAATCCACGTCGCACAACGACGTGCCGGACAGGTTGATGGAGCACAACGGCGGCACGCCGTTCGGATCGCGTGCCGCCAGCGTGCGCAGGCCGGTGAACGCCGCCTGCACCACCCAGCGATCGATCGACGGCATCAGGCCGTAGCGTTCCGCCGCGGGAATGAAGGCGCGTGGCGGGATCAATGAGCCGTCCTCATCGCGCATGCGCAGCAGCAACTCGAAGTGCCGTCGTTTCCGCGGCTGGCGCAGGTCGATGATGTCCTGCGCGTAAAGCACGAAACGATGGGTCGACAAGGCACGCTGCAGCCGCGCGACCCAGCACATTTCCGACTGCCGCACGGCCACTTCGTCATTGTCCAGGCGGTAGGCCTGCACGCGGTTGCGGCCTTTTTCCTTGGCGAGATGGCAGGCGGCGTCGGCGGCGCCAAGGATGTCCTCGGTGATGGAGCGGCTCGCGTCCATGCTCACCATGCCGATGCTGGCGGAGATCACGAAGCTGTGCTGCCGGTAGGCGAAGTGATGGTCGCCGATGGCGGTGCGCAACCTTTCGGCCACGACCAGTGCCTCGGCTTCGTCGCACCCTTCCAGCAACAACACGAACTCGTCGCCGCCAAGCCGCGCGACCGCATCCGACGGGCGCACCACCGAGCCGAACAGGGAGGCCACCTGGCGCAGCAGTTCGTCGCCGGCGGCATGGCTGCAGGTGTCGTTGATCACCTTGAACTGGTCCAGGTCCACGTAAAGCACGGCGAACGAGGAGTCGCTGGCCTGCGCAGTGTGCCGGGCGTGGACAAGGCGGCGTTCGAATTCGCGGCGATTGATCAGGCCGGTGAGTGGATCGTGGCTGGCCTGGTAACTCAGCTGCGCGGCGTGTTCGCGCTCGCTGCTGACGTCGCGCATCACCAGCACCACGCCGCTGGTGGCGCCCTGGCGGTCGCGGATCGGCGTGACAGTGAGGTCCACGGCCACCGTCCAGCCATCGGCGTGCGTCAGCAGCAATTTGTCGGGCGAACCCCAGGCCGCCTGTCGCTGCAGCACCTGGCGCACCGGATCGGGAATCGGCTGGCGATTCGCTTCGCTCACGAAACCGCAGATGGACGCCACTGGCAAGCCATGCGCCAGTTCCATCGACCATCGGGTCAGGCGCTCCGCGCTGGGGTTGAGGTATTCGATGCAGCCGCGCGCATCGGTGGTGATCACCGCATCGCCGATGGACTGCAGCGTCACCTCCGCGCGTTCCTTCGCGGCAAACAGCAGGGCATCGGCTTCACGGCGTTCGGTGATATCGGTGACCGAGCCGGCCGTGCGCACGGCCATGCCGCCGACGGCGCGGGTGGACGCGCCGCGCGCGTGATACCAGCGAATGCGCCCATCGGGACGCGGTACGCGAAACTGCAGGTCCAATGGACAACTGCGGCGTACGTGGGCCACCACGGCACGCATGGCGACCGGACGGTCCTCCGGGTGCAACCATCGGAAGACGTCCATGCCGTGCGCGGGGCCCTGCTCCTCGGGCATGCCGAGCATCTGGCGCAGGCGTGGCGAAAGATAGACCTGCCGGCTGCCGCGATCCCAATCCCACAGGCCATCGTTGCTGCCCGCGACAGCAAGGCGGTAGCGATCGTCGCTGGCGCGCAGCTCCTCGACCATGCGCGCACGCTCTTCAAGCAGGCGGCGGGCGCGCCGCGCCGCCACCAGCACCAGCAAGGCGCCGATCGCGCAGAGCGCCACGCGCAACAGCATGGCGGTTTCCCGCGAGGCCTTGCCCAGTGCATCGGAGAAGGCGTATTCGAGTGGCGTGAGGCGCGCATCGAGCACGCGGATGCGATCGCGTGACTGCTCTATCCATTGGCGGTCGCGCTCGCCGGCGAGCGCCTGGCGATGGATGTCCGCGGCTACCCGCGTCAGCTCGAGGATGAGTTCATCACCGTCGGTCCAGGCACCCACTGCCGCGCGCACATCGGGCAGGCCCCCCGCGTGGCGATACAGCCGGGCCATGCCCGGCACGTCGTCCCGGTCGATGCCGCCGCGCATGAACTCGGTGTTCACCACCGACATGTCGGGCGAGGGCCGGTTCAGTTCGATGCGCGCGCGGCGGTCGCCCTGCGGTATCGCGATGGCGTTGAGAAAGGCCTGGTAGTCGTGCTCGGAGAACGTGGTGAGGTAGTGCTGCAACTCGGAGACGGCGACCTTCTGCGCCTTCGACCAGTGGCTTTCGCCGCCCACGAAGGCACGCGCCGCGGACAGCACGTCCAGGCTCGCCACGCACAGCAGGATCATCACCACGATCACCAGCACGAACGGACCGACGATCCCGTCGCGTTCACGTCCGGCCGGCGTGGCCCTCGGGCCCGTTGCCGGCATACGTCCTCCCCCGGCCCCGGATGCAGGCCTTCATGGCTTATCGGCGCTGTTGGTGATGCCTTTAGAGCCCGCCCCCGCCGGGCCGGGGTTTCACGGAGGAGCCGCAACACCTGGCCCACGATCACATGTCGAAATGCCGCTGACCCGCACGTCGCCAGGAAGAGGGCGCTCGGCGTTCCTCGTCGTCCATCAACCAGGGAGAAGCCCATGTCCGCCCGATTCCAGCGCATCACGCCGTTCCTGTGGTTCGACCACCAGGCCGAGGAGGCCGCCGCGTTCTATGTGGCGATCTTCGAAAACTCGCGCATCGCCGCCACCACGCACTACACGCGGGAAAGCGCGCAGGCGTCGGGCTGCAAGGAGGGCAGCGTCATGACGGTCGATTTCGAACTGGATGGACAGCGCATCACCGCGCTGAACGGCGGCCCGGTGTTCAAGTTCAACGAGGCCCTGTCGCTGGTGGTCCACTGCCGCTCGCAGGACGAAGTGGACTACTACTGGGACCGGCTGCTGGAAGGCGCGCCCGAGAAGACCGGGCAATGCGGCTGGCTCAAGGATCGCTACGGGCTGTCATGGCAGGTGGTGCCCGACGAGATGATCCGCCTGCTCACCGATCCTGACCCGCGCAAGGTCGCGCGTGTCACCGCGGCCATCATGCAGATGAAGAAGCTCGATCTCGACGAACTGCGC
>Ga0207647_10003992_pt1 | contig 11000 bp, 13 predicted proteins | sample KBSCornC2_FD_184295 | JGI IMG/M metagenome (GOLD analysis project Ga0207647, IMG submission 184295) | Corn rhizosphere microbial communities from Kellogg Biological Station, Michigan, USA - C2 (SPAdes) (version 2) | ecosystem: Host-associated > Plants > Roots > Rhizosphere ...
GGAACAGCTCCTCCGCCCGTTCCTTCTGTCCTGTCAGTGCATAGGCACGGGCAAGCAGCCCGCCTGTGCGGTAGAAGTCATATCCCGGCTCTCTGGCAACCACGCGCTCAAAATCAGGAATTGCGGCTGCAGCGTCTCCGAGTTCGAGGGCACAGATGCCACGGCGATAGAAGACATCCAGCGAGTCTCCGCGAGCGGCGATGGAACGGTCGAACGCTCTTCGCGCCTTCTCGTGCTTGCTGTCTTCCAGATACAGGTCTCCCAGCTCTTCGAAGTTACCCGCTGAAGGATTCGCCTGAACCAACGCTTCCAGCTCACGGATGCGCTTTCTGCGCGGAAATACCTTCCACGATCCCCGGAGCAGCGTCACATCCGGCAGCGCCTCAACGACCAGGTACACTGCAGCGCCAATCGGGCCGAGAAAAAGGACAATATAAATCCAATATGTATCCGGCCTTCGTTTGATAAAGTGCAGGATCGCCGCAGCCTGCAGCAGCAGGCCCCAAGGATAAAAGAGGCTGGTGAAATATCCCATGCGGTGAGTTCCCGCGCTAGATTACACAAGTAAATGTCTCGACGGAATCAAAATCTTCGAACCGCCAAATGGCACCTGGTCACCGTCCCAGACGCATCACTGGCAGCAGGCTGGAATAATCGTCCGTCCAGACGCGGAGGTCCTGCCGCCGCGAGATCGGAATGGCGGCCGCGTGCACGCCGGGAATCGAAAAGAAGAAATTATTGGCAGTTGCGAGCACCCAGGTCGCACGATAAGACCCCTCAGCGGGCACAGCGTAGCTTTCCACCAGGCGGGCCTGCATGCCCTGCTCATCTGCCACCCGCGCAATCTCGCCGATCCGCTGCCCGACATAATGGGCAAGGATCAGACCGCACAGGAGGCCCAATAACCCCGCCACGAGGAGGCCGATAAGAAGCGATCCCTCCAGCGCGTCGCGGATGGCCAGCCCCTCACCCGCGAGCCGACCGCTGACCAGCCACTCGCCGCCGTTCAGCCGATGAACAACAAGGGCCGCTTCGTGGGGCGTCGGCTGCCCGCGCAAGCGGACCAGCGCGTTACGATAACCCTCGCGGAACTTGAGCAGGGTAGGCGGCACGGCCTGGAGATTGCCCTCGATCTGGCGTCCGTCGGGCCCGATGATCGCGACGGCGGTCTGCGGGTCGGCGTAGGTCAACGTGTCGCGGATCGCATCATCGAGCGCCTGCCTGCCACCCGATCGATAGACGTCGGCAAGCACCTTGTCCTGCTCGACTACTTGCTGGCGAACGGTCGCAGCCGCCTCGTCGTGCGTCCGGTAATAAATGAAGCCGACGACCGCGAGGTTGGAAACCAGCGCCAGCAGGCCGGCCAGCAGCGCGATGCGAAGGGTCGTCGACACCCGAGGAAGCGTAGCCCGTTAGGCGGCGAGCATGTAGCCCGCGCCTCTCACCGTATGTAGCAGCGGCTTTTCGAACCCCTCGTCCAGCTTGCGGCGGAGGCGGCTCACATGCACGTCGATGACGTTCGTGCCCGGGTCGAAATGATAATCCCACACCTGCTCGAGCAACATCGTGCGGGTGACGACGCGCCCTTCATTGCGGGCAAAATATTCGAGCAGCAGATATTCCCGTGGCTTTAGGTCGAGCTTCTTCCCGCCGCGCCTGACGCTCCGCGACAACGGGTCGATCTCTAGGTCGCCTACGGTCAGCCGATGATCCGCTGGGTCGATGCGCGCCTCGCGGCGACGCAGCAGCGCGTTCACCCGGGCCAGCAGCTCGGCGAATGAGAAGGGCTTCACCAGATAGTCGTCGGATCCGCATTCGAGCCCCTCGATCCGGTCTCCGACCGAGGCCAGCGCCGACAGGATCAGGACAGGGGTCTCGATCCGCGCCGCGCGCAGCGCCCTGAGCACCGAAAGCCCGTCGAGGACGGGCAGCATCCGGTCGAGGATAATGAGGTCGAAGCTGCCGTCGGTGGCACGGAACAGGCCGTCCTGCCCGTTCGTCGCCTGCTCGACGCTATGACCTTCCTGCGTCAGGCCCTTGGCAAGATAGGAGGCGGTTTCCCTGTCGTCCTCGACCAGCAGGATCTTTCGTCCCATTCCCTTGCCATAGCTCCGAACGTTGGTTTGCGGCCAGTGGCCGTCGGCGCTGCCCGGGAGTCGGATGAGCAGCGCCGCGGCGTAGGGGGAGTTAAATCGAAGCCATTCTCAGGTCCGTGTCGCCCAGGTTAAATGCCGTTCATGCGTGGATTGGTGCGGGGTTTGCCTCGTTCGGCTGCGGCGCTAGGCTGGCAGGGCCAATGATTGCGCAAAAAACCCGCTATGCGTTGCGATCGCTGCTGTTCCTGGCCGAAGAGCAGGGCGGTGCGCCGGTGCAACTGGGGCGGATAGCGGAAACGCAGCGTGTCCCGCCCAAATATCTCGAGCTCATCATGCTGGATCTTAAGAAGGCGGGACTGGTGAAGAGCGCGCGCGGGCCTAAGGGCGGCTATCGGCTCGCCCGCACCGCCGACCAGATCTCGTTTGGCGAGGTAGTTCGGACGATGGAGGGCCCGATCGCCCTGGTGTCCTGCGCAAGCGTCAATTTCTACGCGCCGTGCGGCGACTGCCAGGACGAGGCGACCTGCGCCATCCGCCGCGCGTTCGCAATATTGCGCGACCAGAGCACCGCGGTGCTCGATTCCATTTCATTGGCCGAAGGCGCCGGCTGGGAAGAACGCCTCAACGGCGCAAGCTGATCATTCGGGGGACGCAATGGACGAACGATACACACCACGTCCGGTCGCGGCATGGTTCGTCCTGGGCGCTCTCGCCTCGGTGCTCTTCATGGCACTCGGCTGCTCTGGGTTGGTGATGCACGTGATGACTGACCCGGCGACCCTCCCTCTCGACGAGCGCACGATCATGGAAGCGGAGCCGCAATGGGTGCTGGCGGCCTCGGCCTTCGGCTTCGTCGCCGGACTGATCGGGGCGGTCCTTCTGCTGCTGAGGCGCGCGCAGGCGGAGCGCATCCTCCTGGTATCGCTTGCAGGTTTGCTCGTGTGGTTGGCGGGAATGCTCGCCACGCCGCATTTTCGTGACCTGATGTCGACCGACCAGATCGCGATCGTGCTCGTCACGGTGGCGATTGCCTGGACGATTTACTGGTTCGCGCGCCATTCGCGCCAGCGTGGCTGGCTGCGCTGACTAGCTAAGGAGGCTGATCCTACCCGGAGGTGAGCGGTCGGCCGTGGCGACCGCCACGCTGGGTTGCGACGCAACCTGGTGCTGGAGGCTGGGCTGTGATTTGGCGAGCGCGGCGAGCGGCAGTGCAATCAATATTGCAAGCGCCAGGTCGCCAACCGCTTGGCGATCAACCATCTTTTCACTCCGTCGCATCACGCTGACACGCGGGACAGCGCACTTGTCGTTGAAAAGAACGGCGGTTGGTTAAAGTTCCACATTGTCGGCCAAGCGACTTTTCCTCAGGACTGGTTGTTGCACTGCGGTACGGCTAGAAGCCGCCGCCATGTCGACCTTCACCATCGACACCTCGACTAGTCGCGCGACGCCGTCACCCGTCCCTGGCAAGCGCATGACGGCGCCTTCGATCCGCGCGCGGAAGGCCGACGGGAAGACCGAGCACCCGATAGTGATGCTTACCGCATATACGATGCGCGTCGCGCAGCTGCTGGACCCGCATTGCGACATGCTGCTGGTCGGCGACAGCCTCGGCCAGGTCATCTACGGCTTGCCCTCGACCATCCCGGTCACGATGGACATGATGTGTGCGCACGGCGCCGCCGTGGTGCGCGGCAGTTGGCACGCCCTGGTCGCCGTCGACATGCCGTTCGGAAGCTATGAAGCATCGCCGGCGCAGGCATTCGAATCCGCGTCACGGATCATGAAGGAGACGGGTTGCGCGGCAGTAAAGCTCGAGGGCGGCGAAGCGATGGCCCCGACCATCGAGTTTCTGACCCACCGCGGCATCCCGGTCATCGGCCACGTCGGCCTCACCCCCCAGGCGGTGAACGTCCTCGGCGGCTATGGCGCGCGCGGCCGTGAGGAACGCGAGGCGGAAAAGATAATCGCCGACGCACGCGCCGTCGATCAGGCCGGCGCCTTCTGCATCGTGGTCGAAGGGGTGCTCGAAGGCATCGCCGACGACATCACTGCAGCGGTCGGGGCGCCGGTGATCGGCATCGGCGCTTCGTCGAAGTGCGACGGGCAAGTCCTGGTGACCGACGATATGCTCGGCATGTTCGAGCGAACACCGCGGTTCGTGAAGCGCTACGACGATCTCGCTGCGCGGATCAGCGAAGCCGCCAGCGCCTATGCCGACGAGGTCCGCTCGCGTTCATTCCCGACCGCGGACCAGACCTACCGGCCGAAATAGCGCCCCCTTTGCGTTTCCCGCGGCAGCCGCTAGACGAAGCGCCGCCAGCTTCCGTTAATCCAGGGTGGGAAAGGGAAGCTGCCGGCAAATGGATCCCCGATCGAGCGGACTGAAGCACGTTGGCGCAACCCCCTGACATTACCGAAACCTTCGTTCGCGAAGTCGACGAAAATCTGCGGCGCGACCAGCTGCGCGATTTCTTCAAGGCCTACGGCAATTGGCTGATCGCCGGCCTGATCCTGTTCCTGGCCGCGAGTGGCGGGCTGATCTGGTGGCGCCAACACCAGACCGAACGCGCGGAAGCCCAGGTCGAGCAACTCGCCAAGATCTACAGCGAAGTCGGCGCGGGCAAGACCGCCCAGGCGCCACAGCAACTCGACCAGCTGTCGGACAGCAACAGCAAGGCGGTCCGCGCATCGGCCGTGTTCGCCCGCGCCGCACTGGCCCTTCAGCAGGGCGACACTAAGACGGCGATCGCGTCCTACAAGGCGATCGGCGAGGATAGCGGCCTGCCGCGGCCTTATCGCGACGCCGCCCTTATCCGCCGGACGGCGCTGGAGTTCGACCAGCTCCAGCCGCAGGAAGTGATCAGCCGGCTGCAGCCGCTGACCAAGCCGGGCGAGCCCTGGTTCGGCAGCGCCGGAGAAATGACTGCGATGGCGCTCGCGAAGCAGGGCAAGCGCAGCGAGGCCGGGCAGCTGTTCGCGACCATCGCCAAGGACAATACAGTACCAAGCGCCATTCGTGAGCGCGCCACCCAGCTCGCCGCTTCGTTCGGCGTCGACATCGGCGCGCTCCAGGGCCAGGCCCCGTAGGACCAAGAATGACCAGATCGAAGAGCTTCCGTGTCGCCGTAATGATCGCTGCCGCGCTCGCCGCGAGCGGCTGCGGCGTGTTCAAGAAGGGCAAGAAGACCAATACGCCGGTGCTCGGCCAGCGCGTCGCGGTGCTGACCGGCGAGAATGACGTGGCAGTCGACCCGGCTACCGCGTCCCTGCCGATGAGCCTGCCCGAAGCGACCGCAAATTCGGATTGGACGCAGTCGGGCGGCAATGCCGGCAAGTCCATGGGTCATCTGGCGCTGGGCAGTGCGCTCACGACCGCCTTCACCGTCCAGGGAGGGCGCGGCAGCACGCTAACGGCACGGCTGGCAGCCGCGCCGATCGTCGCCGGCGGTCATGTCTACGTGATCGATACGCTCGGCACCGTTCGTGCCTTTGACGGCCGTACCGGCGCGCAGCTCTGGGCCAGCCAGACACCGGCCGACCGGGGCGGGGAAGCCTCGCTCTACGGCGGCGGCATTGCTTACGACCAGGGACGCATCTACGCGACGAACGGGCTCGGCTATGTCGTGGCCCTCGACGAGCGCAACGGCGGCCTCGTCTGGAAGGTGCGTCCGGGCGGTCCGCTCCGCGGTTCGCCGACGGTCGCCAACGACGCCCTCTACGTGATGAGCCAGGACAACCAGATCTACTCGCTCAAGGAGAGCGACGGCTCGACCAACTGGTCTCAGGCGGCCAGCCTCGAGGTCGCGGGAGTGTTCGGCTCGGCCTCACCCGCCGTCGGCCAGGGAACGGTCGTCGCGGGATTCTCGTCGGGCGAGCTCAACGCTTATCGTTACGAGAACGGACGCGAAGTGTGGCAGGACGCGCTTCAGCGGACCAGCATCCGCACCAGTGTCTCGACCCTCAACGACATCGATGCCGATCCGGTGGTCGACAGCGGCCAGGTGATTGCGGTCGGTCAGGGCGGGCGAATGGTGGCGCTCGACCTGATCACTGGTCAGCGCCTGTGGGAATTGAACCTCGCCGGCATCTCGACGCCTTGGCTCGCAGGTGACTGGATCTTCGTCGTCACCGACGACGGCAAGCTGATGTGCGTCTATCGCCAGAACGGCCACATTCGCTGGATCAACCAGCTCCCGCAGTTCCAGAAGCCCAAGTCCAAGAAGGGCCAGATCGAATATTCAGGGCCGGTGCTGGCCGGAGGGCGGCTGATCGTCACCGGATCCAACGGGGCGATGATCTATGTCGACCCGATGACCGGGGCGTTCCAGAGCCAGTCCAGCATCGGTGCGGGCGTCAGCCTGCAGCCGGTTGTGGCGAATTCTACGCTCTACGTCCTCGACGACCGCGGCCGATTGAACGCGTTCCGCTAAGGCCTCGCAGCGCTCCCAACGCGCTGCTATCGCCATTTCATGCCGCTTCCGACCGTCGCCATCGTCGGCCGACCCAACGTCGGCAAATCGACCCTGTTCAACCGGCTCGTCGGCAAGCGCCTGGCGCTGGTCGACGATCGGCCCGGCGTCACTCGCGACCGTCGCGAGGGCGAAGCAAGGCTGCTCGGGCTCGAGTTTCGGGTGATCGACACGGCGGGCTTCGAGGACGAGGACCCGGCCAGCCTTCCCGGCCGCATGCGGCAACAGACCGAGGCCGCGGTCCGCGATTCCGACGCCGCCTTGTTCATGGTCGATGCCCGTGAGGGGCTTACGCCCCTGGACGAGGAAATCGGCCGCTGGCTTCGCGCCGAATCCACACCGGTGATCGTCGTCGCCAACAAGGCCGAGGGCGGCGCGGGCGAGAGTGGCACGCTCGACGCCTGGCGCCTCGGGCTCGGCGAACCAATTGCGCTTAGCGCCGAGCATGGCGAAGGCGTCGCCGACCTGTTCCAGGCCCTGCTGCCGCATGTCGAGCGTGAGGTCGACGATGTCGAGGAGGAGGAGAAGGAGGAGGGGGCAGGCGCTGTTCTCAAGCTAGCAATTGTCGGTCGGCCCAACGCCGGCAAGTCGACCCTGGTCAACCGACTGCTCGGCGAGGAGCGGATGATCACCGGTCCCGAAGCCGGCATTACGCGGGATTCGATCAGCCTTGACTGGCAGTGGGATGGCCGGCCCGTGCGGCTGGTCGATACTGCGGGCCTGCGGAAGCGCGCCAAGGTAGACGACAAGCTGGAGCGGCTGTCGGCTGCGGATACGCGCCGCGCGATCGATTATGCGGAGGTGGTTGTGCTCCTGCTCGATGCGACGCGCGGCCTCGAGGCGCAGGACCTGAAGATCGCCGCGCAGGTGATCGAAGAAGGACGGGCGCTGATCATCGCGCTCAACAAGTGGGATGTCGCCGAACACGCTTCGTCATTGTTCAACGGAGTGAAAGCGGCATTGAATGAGGGGCTGGCCCAGCTTCGAGACGTGCCGCTGCTCACCGTTTCGGCAAAGACGGGCAAGGGCGCAGACACCATTCTCAAGGTCGCCTTCGACCTGCGCGAGGCGTGGAGCCGCCGGGTCCCGACCGGTGAGCTCAACCGCTGGTTCGAGTCCGCGGTCGAAGCCAATCCGCCACCGGCGCCGAAGGGCCAGCGGATCAAGTTGCGTTACATCACCCAGGTCAAGACGCGACCGCCGACCTTCGTGGTCTTCGGCAACCGGCTGGACGAGCTGCCCGAGAGCTACCGCCGCTACCTTCTCAACGCGATGCGTCGCGACCTGAAGTTCGAACCCGTGCCCGTTCGGCTCGACTTCCGGGGGCGCTCCAACCCCTTCGACCGCAACCGCCGCTGAGGGCTCGCTAAGCCAAAATTTACCCTTTCCAACCTATGCCGAGGTTTGTGCAATTGCGGGCGTTGCGTACACCGCCGCTTAAGGAGCATGGGGTTGAGCGACGAAGCTCGGGACATCGTCGACTGGGCGCACTTCGAAAAGAGCCGGACCGAGCTTGGCCCGGCCTTCATCCGCATCCTCAGCTACTTCAAGGAGGATGGGGTCAAGTCGATCGCCCAGATCGAGCAGGCCATGCGCGAGCAGAACACGACCGCGCTCGTCATCCCCGCGCACACGTTGAAGGGCGAAGCGCGGCAGCTTGGTGCGGAACCCGTTGCGAAGCTTTCCGAGCTCATCGAATCCACTGCGCGCCTGTGCATCGAGACTCATCGCTTCCCGGACGAACTCGTGCCCCAGGTGGTGGAGCTTCGAAAGCTGTTCGACCAGACCGTCGAGCTGTTCGAGAAAGCCACCAATCCGCTCGTCCAGCGCACCGCGCCTACCGGCTTCGGGCGCAAGGCCAGCAACCAGAGCTTCGGCCGGATCTAATCCTTCGCTGGCTCCGACTGGAGCTGAATGTAATTGGGCAAGCCCATCCGGGCGATCATCTCGAATTGCTGCTCGAGCATGTCGACGTGATGTTCCTCGGTGGCCAGGACGTCGGTGAAGAGGTCCCGGCTGACGAAGTCCTTCACGCTTTCGCAATAGGCTGCGCCGTCACGGTACATCTGCACCGCTTCATGCTCCGCCTCGAGGTCGGCCTTCAGGATCTCCTCGACATTCTCGCCGATGCGCAGCCGCCCGAGCGCCTGGAAGTTCGGCAAGCCGTCCAGGAACAGGATTCGTTCCGCGAAACGGTCGGCATGCTTCATCTCGTCGATGGATTCCTGGCGCTCGAACTCGGCTAGCTTCTTGACGCCCCAATTGTCGAGCAGGCGGTAGTGCAACCAATATTGGTTGATCGCGGTCAGTTCGGCCTTGAGCGCCTCGTTGAGCAACTCAACAACCTTGGGGTCGCCCTTCATCGTGTCGCCTCCCGCATCGCGGAGGGCGCGATGCGCCGTGAGGCGGCAGTGGTCAAGTCAGGCGACGAGCTTCAGGCGAGGCCGCTTGGCCCGCTCCTCGTCAATTAGTTCCTGGGCATAATCCAGGCAGCATCCGCACTGAACCTCGCAATCGACGCCGGCATAAGCGGCCTCGGGCGAGCGAGCGCCCTGAAGCGCTGCCTTGCGCACTTCTGCTTCGGTGATCCTGTTGCACACGCAAACGATCATGCGGCCTATTTAGCGCTAATGCGACACATTCGCAAGAGCGAAGGGCGCGCAATGTCTGATCAGCCCCGGACGTACCGCCGGGTGATGTAGGCGGTCGGCAATCCGACCAGGACGATGTGGGCGAACAGCTGGGTCGCGATCGCCAACGGCTTTGGCGGCCAGGCGGCGGGGAAGCGTAGCGGGACCACGATGAGGTTCATGACCGCCCAGGTGATGAGGCCGTAGATCAGGCCCGCCAGCCAGGGCTTGTCGGTCAATGCGGGGACATTGCGCGCTGCGATCACGAACCACGCCACCATGATCGCCATCAGCGTGAAGTGGACGACCAGGCCGAGGACGGCACCGCTGGCGCCCATTTCGCTTGCGGCCGGGAAGGGGCCCGAGGCGACGAACCGGAGCATATTGGCTATATCGCGGCCGCGCATTAGCGTCAGGATCGCAGCGAAGACGATGTCGAGCGTGCCGCAGAGCGCGGTAGCAAGGAAGATTGGCTTCCACATAGAGCGCTGCATGAAATTCCCCCGCTCAGCGACGCTCTTTGCGTATCACCAGCTTCAGCCCTGACCATATGTCGTCGACCGAACAGACCTTCACGTCGACCAGATGCATCGGGAGGCAGACGTCGCGGATCACGTCCTCGGTGATGTCGGTGGGGACTTTGGACGCCTTCTTGGGCCAGCTGACCCAGATGAACCCCGCGCGGTCGAGCATCGGGAGTAGCTGATGAAGCCTGGCTTCGAGCTCCGCCCGCGACCTCACGAAAATATGAGCCGCATCGATCGGCGCTTCCGGTGCTGCGAGCAACTGAAGCTGGGTCCCTTCCTGCGCGATCTCGTCGGCGACGCTTTCCGGCATCCCGTCGCGCCACGCCCGCATGCCGTCCTTGAGCGACAGCTTCTTGGCCAGCGGCGTGCCTGAGTAGCCGCTCGGCATCAGAACTCCGGCGTCAGCTCGCTGCCCATCAGCTTGGGGAAGAAGCCCTCATGCGCGGCGCGGAGGTCGGCGATCGGGACGGACTGCTCGCCGCCCCGTCCGATGAGATCGAATGTGATGCGATCCCCGCCAGTGGTGCCGATCGGTACCGTGAACAGCTGCGCTTCATTTGCGATCGCACGGACGCGGTCAGGATCGCGCGTCGTGACGACATAGCGTCCTTGGTCTTCACCGAACAAAATGGCGCCCGGGCTTGGAATCTCCGCGACGACCGTCATGTGCAGGCCGATATTTCCGGCGAGCGCCATCTCGGCGACGGTTACGGCGGCTCCTCCGTCGGAGCAGTCGTGAACGGCGGTGACCAGATCCTCGGCGATAAGCCGACGAATGCATTCACCAGCGCGTCTCTCCGCGGCTAGGTCCACGAACGGCGGCGGGCCTTCCCGCCGACCGTGACAGATCTCCATCCAGAGGGATTGCCCAACATGTCCCCTGGTATGGCCGATAAGGACGAGCTGCTCACCCTCGGCCTGGAAGCCAATGGTCGCGGACCTTTCCCAATCCTCCAGCAAGCCGAGGCCGCCGATCGCAGGCGTGGGCAGGATCGCCAGGCTGGAGCCGTCCTCGTTCTTGGTCTCGTTGTAGAGCGAGACGTTGCCGCTCACGACCGGAAAGTCGAGCGCCTTGCAGGCTTCGGCCATGCCTTCCACGCAGCCGACGAACTGGCCCATGATCTCTGGCCGCTGCGGGTTGCCGAAGTTGAGGCAGTTGGTGATCGCCAGCGGCTTCGCCCCGACCGCGCAGAGGTTGCGGTAGGCCTCCGCGACGGCCTGCTTCCCGCCTTCGTAAGGATCGGCATGGCAATAGCGCGGCGTGCAGTCGGTGGT
>Ga0207647_10003994_pt1 | contig 10998 bp, 7 predicted proteins | sample KBSCornC2_FD_184295 | JGI IMG/M metagenome (GOLD analysis project Ga0207647, IMG submission 184295) | Corn rhizosphere microbial communities from Kellogg Biological Station, Michigan, USA - C2 (SPAdes) (version 2) | ecosystem: Host-associated > Plants > Roots > Rhizosphere ...
GCGGCTTTCGCCGGCCTTGGCGTGGCGCTCGTCGCGCTCGGCAAGCTTGGCCTGCACATATTCCGGCCCGGTCGTGCGCACCACCTCATGGTCGAAGCGGGTGAGCCGATCCGATATGTCTACTTCCCCAACGGCGCCGTGGCGTCAAGCGTCTATACCATGCGCGACGGCTCGACGGTCGAGACCACCATCACCGGTCTCGAAGGCATCATTGGGGTCCACGTCTGGCTCCGGCAGAGCGTGGCGGTCACACGCACCTTTGTCCAAGTCCCCGGCGAGTGCGTGCGCATGCGCAGCGATTTGTTTCTCGCCAAGGTCGTTGACGCGAAGTCTCCGCTGAACGACCTTATCGGCGAATATGTGAGCGCCTATCTCTCGCTGACCACGATCACCGCCGCATGCAATCGCATCCATCTCGTCGAGGAGCGGCTGTGCCGCTGGCTCAAGATGGTGCACAACCGGGTGGAAGGGGACAGCTTCCCGGTACGGCATGAGTTCCTGGCCTACATGCTGGGGGTGCACCGGCCGAGCGTCTCGATTGCCGCGGCGATGCTGCGCAAGGCGGGACTGATCCGCTACGAGTATGGACGTCTGACCGTGCTCGATGCGAAGGGGCTCGAGGCGGCCGCATGCGAGTGCTACTCGGCAATGGAGATGGAGTTCGAGCGCCGCTTCGGCCGGAAGCTTCGCAAGTAGTCCTCTTCCATCTCAGGTAACGTGACCTACCCCCCTCCCCCCTCCCGGTGCGGGAGAGCCACTCGTAACTGCTTCACTTGCAATTGTTTAGCCTGCCTCCCGATGCCTAAAGTCGTCCAAGCAAAGAAGTTACCGGTAAAGTCGTCCAGCGAAACGAGTTAACAGGTCAACGAGTCGAGCTAGTAAGCCGCAACCTGCACTCGCGGAACAAAAAAAAACCACCGATGTAGTGGCTTTTGTGTTTCATGTCCTATTTCCAGAGTAGCAATTTCAGTGGAATTAACTGGCAGATGTGTGACGGGTTTTTGGAAGGACAGGTCCGTTTTGGGCTGAGCGGGTTGCTGCGGAAGGCTTCGGTGAATGGGCGCCCTTCGATGGGATTGAAGCCGACCTTTGTGGCTAACGCGGTTCAATGAGCGCCTCGGCGATTTGGCACGAATTGACATTTAGAGCGCTCCAGAGAACCGGAGTAGAGCCTTGTGCATTCCAAGGTTTCAAACTCGAGACCTGCGCACCCAACCTTTGCGGTTGATTGAGAGGTGGGCCACCGGAGTTAGATCCGGTTTCACTGACACTCGGAAGCAAGAAGTGTGGCAAATCAGAAGTTGTCGATAAGGGAGACGTTGGAGCGGTTCACCTCCAGGACAATCGCAAGGCGCCTGCCGTCTGGAGACGGGATCGTCCAGTCGAGACTCTGGTGCTTCAAGCTGAGTGTCCTGATGACCTTTCCTGATGTCCAAATATGGAGGATTGCGCTCGAGCCGGCGGAGTTTCGCGCGGCGACCCACAGGCTGCGGCTGTCCGCTGCCCAGTCAACTCCATACAGGTCTGCCCAACCGGGCACCGCAATGTCGCGGGTGCTTCCTTGCGAAAACGTGAGTATGCGAATGCTGATCTGCCCGGACGAATCCGGCTGGGTGGCCCAGGCAGCGTGCATCCCGTCGGGAGCAAGGATCCAGTTGAAGTTGTTTCCGATGGCATTCGCGGGTGGAAACTCGGTCACATTTCCATTTTCAGGATTGAACTTATGAAAGACCTGCGAACCGTCGTGAATGGTGGAATAGATGCACAGATCCGACGGGGCACGGGCGCACTCGGCATCCCAAAGACCGGATGCCTTGAGCACCAGTTGCGAGACCCCTCCATCCACGGGGATGCGCATAACCCGCGCATCGTCCGTCGGCCCATTTGGCCTGGCGCGCACGATATAAAGGATGGCGCTCTGATCGGGGGACATTCGAGGCGCGTACAGATCGTCCGGGCCGCCAACCAATAACACGGGCTGCGCGGAGTTGATGTTCTGCTTGAAGACGTGGAAGGGGCCATTCCGGTTCGAGTAGAAGACGACGGTCTTGCTGTCCGCCGTCCATGCCATCGCGTAGTCGATTCGTTCGTCGAGCGTAAGCCGCTGCGGAGGGGTCAACTCACTATTCTTTCGAATGTCGGCGACAAATATGTCGTCCTGGGGCGCGTGTTTGCGAAGCGACATCCGCTTCCCATCGGCAGTGATGCTGAGTTGCACTGCGATTCCGTGTCCGGATGTTAGGCGCGTGGCGGTGCCGACCGGATGCGAAGTCCCGGGGTCGAGGCGAACCCACCAGAGATTTGTGTCCTGCTGGTTGGGGCGTGGTTCGCGCCGGGGATAGACCAAGCGGCCGTCCGGCAACCACGCGACAGCGGCTCCGCCCCTAGGTAGCCCTCGTTCTATCTCGTACTGCACCACGGTGATGCTGCGATTGTGAAGGTTGAAGATATCGATCTGCGTGTCGGCGCCGGGGCGCATGGTGTAGTAGCGCGTCCGGGTTTTGGCATAGGCAAATCTGTTGCCTTGCGGAGCCCACGCGATCTGTCCGAAGGAATACTCCGCGCTGCCCAGCACCTTATCAGCGCGACTCCCATCCGCCGTCATCAGCCAGATTTCTTCCGTAGCACCGGTATGCCTGATGTACAGGATCCGCGATCCGTCCGGCGAGACGGAGGCTCCATATCCAGCGTCTGAGAGCTTCTGTGCGGGACCGCCAAATATTGAGACTTTCCAGAGAGACGGCTGGCGCTGCGGGTCGTCCGTCCACGAGACCGCGAGGTGGGAGTGGTCGGGGAACCAACTCTCCGCCAGGGGTTCGAACCCTTTCTCCAGAGGGATGGCATGGGTTTCTCCGGAATCAACGTCCCGAAGGTAGAACCCGGTCACGTCGGTATACGCCAGGTATTTGCCATCGGGCGAAATCACGCTGCTGGTTACGGGTGTCTCGTCGGGGTTCGCTGTTAGCGGGCGCTCGTTCGGAACCAGCGAAAGTGGCTGTCGCTTCTGAATTCGGTTCCCGTGCACTCCTGCAAGAAGGCTCCGGCCAAAGCGATTCACACGGATGAACCAGAGACCGGCCATGGCCAGGATCAGAATTGCCGCAAAGATGCCTGCTATTTGAAGCGCTGGGCGTCTCGGCATTATCAGGGGCCTGGACGCCGGCGGATTCTCAGCAGCGACGAATCCGTTCCCCTTCCGTGCCGGCTCTTCCGGAGCCCACTCCACCGAAGCCATAAAGCGATAGCCGAACTTGGGAAGCGTTTCGATAAATCTTGGATTCTCGGCCGAATCCTCCAGTGCCTGGCGCAGCTTGCGCACCGCGGTGTTCAGGCCGTGCTCAAAGTCGACAAACGTGTCTTCTGGCCACAACGCGGCCCGAAGCTGATCGCGGCTTACGACTTGTCCATCGGCAATCAGAAGAAGACGCAGCACCTGGAAGGGCTGCGCCTGTATGGGAACATTCAGGCCAGATCGCTGCAGTTTGCCAGTGCTCAGATCGACGTTGAATCGATCGAACCTCACTTTCGTACCAGCAATGATGTCGTTGGCGCTCATTTGAAGCCTCAGCGCACGGCCCGAATTATACGAAAACGCCATCGGCGTCAGCGCGAGTGCAGTTTATCTAGCTACATAGCAGCAATAAAGTAAAGGGCTTAAATCGATTCTCATCAGTTCACCTTCAGTCTACCTTGGGGATATTTGCATCCAGCAAAATCGCCGCTAGTATCCGCCGACAGGATCGCGAGGCTGTCGAACGCCTCTCCAACTCCCGGAGGAGGACTTATGAAACAGAGCTCAACCAGGAACAATCGCTTACTCGTCGCCCGAGTCTTGACACTTTGCCTTACCTTGGCATCGGTTAGCCTGGCGGTCGCTCAGTCGAACTATTCAGCGCAAAACGGATGGCACAAGGAGTGCTCGAACCGCACCATCGCCGGCAATTACGGAGTTCAAATCGAAGGCACGATTCTTGGTCCGAATCTGACCCTGCGCACCCTAGTTATGGAACGTTTCGACGGTGCTGGAAATTTTACCTCGGTGGATCACGTGGTACTGGGCGGGCAGCCGCCTGCCGAGGAGTGGCGGCCGACCACCGGCACTTACAGCGTGAATCCCGATTGCACCGGATCGGCCTCGGTCGATGTAAGCCCGGGAAACCCTCCGCTCAATTACCACTTCGTCGTCGTGGATAGAGGCCGTCAAATTTTCCTCGTGGTCGACGGCGGCGCAATCCGAGGAGTCGGTCATCGAGTTGACTGAGAACGTTGTTTGCGGCGGCACGCATCGTCCAATTGAGCTGACTTGGGACAACGCATGACGGGAGGATCCGGAGACCCGATCCTCCTGGGTGCCCAAGGCAACTCGTTCCTCAACAAGTACCAGATGGTCAACGCACTTCGTTGAGAGCAGATTAGGACCAAAATGTCGGCTAGCCTTCGACGACTCCTCGGGAGAGGATCTTCAATTGGCGCCAACAGGGCGATTCACTCATCCAATCCCGGCCTTGGCAAAGCTTCGGTAGCCGATAGCGCCGGCTTCGGCGCGATCTCCGGAACGGACATTCTGCTGAGGTGTGGATCAATCTATCTTGATGCCATGTTCGCCGACGATGGTGAAGGCGTTCAGCATGTGGGCGGTGCGAGAAGGAGGCGAATCTGTTTGCCGAGGTTCATGAGCCCGAGATGTGTGACGGGTTTTTGGAAGGACAGGTGGGTTTTGGGCTGAGCGGGTGGCTGCGGACAGACCCTGATGCTGGCTTCGGTGGAATGGGCGCCCCTCGATGAATTGAAGCCGACCTTTGTCGCTTACCCGCTTCAATGAGCGCCTCGGCGATTTTGCACTTGTTGACGAAACGACCGCCACAACTTCCGACAAGCGCGTTTCTCGTTACTAATCTGGCCCTGTTGTCGACAGGAGGACTTTTCGGAAGCTGACACGTTCAGGACTTCTATGCCATCACAGTTCTACGAACAGAGAGCCAATTGCTATTGCTACTCGGTCCTCAAAGCCTGCGATGGATTGGTTGAGGCTGCGCGTTGAGCTGGAATGAGTCCAGCAGCTGCGGCTGCTGCGGTCAGTGTCAGGGTGGCGATGGCGAGGACGGCGAGGCTCATGCCCTTGGATTCGTAGAGCTGAGATTCGATGTAGCGGACGCAAGACCAGGCTACGGGTATTCCGATGGCAGCCACGCCGATCGCGGTCTGGAGCATGGCTCCGCGCATGATCATACCGACAACGGAGCTGCGGTTTGCGCCGAGGGCCATGCGGATACCGATCTCGGAGGTGCGGCGGGCTACGGTGTAGGCGGTGACACCGTAAAGGCCGAGGGTTGCGAGCAGAAGAGCCAGGATGCTGAAGAGAGTCATGAGGCGCGTGATCACGCGGTCCTGAGTGAAGCGGTCGGCGATCTGCTCGTCGAAGGTCTGGAATTTGACAACTGAGAGGTTCGGATTGATGGCAGCGAGTGTCTGGCGGGCGATGGATTGCATGTTGTCCATGAGGCGATCGGTCTGGATGACGATGGCGCTAGCGTAGAGGTCGGTATCCTGCTCGATGGGGCGTCGGCGTGCGGACTCTGGTATGCGTTGGGTCATGGGGATGAAGTACATATGGTGGTCCTTCCAGGTCGCGGAGGTGTATGCGGTGTCCTCGACAACGCCGACGATCTCAAAGTCCCCTGAGGATTGCGGCCCGGGTGCGCCGAAACGGCGGCCGATCGGGTTCTCGCCGGGCTTGAAGAATCTTTTGACGAAGGACTGATTGACGACGGCGACGGCTGGTGAGGTTGAGGTGTCGCGGGTGGTGAAGCCTCGTCCCATGAGGACGTGGGTTCCTACGGAGTCAAAGTATTCGGCGTTGCCTCTAACCCAGGACGCCCCGTCGTTGAGGAAGGGCTGGCCCTGGATTTGGACGCCATCGCCCGTGTTGTTGGCCTCCATTGGGGTGTTGGTGGAGATACCAACCTTTCGGACGCCGGGGATGGCGTGGAACCGGTCTTCGATGGTTCGATAGAGGGCTTCAACCTGGGCGGAGGAGTAGCCCGCTGCCTGCGGGTTGAAATGGACGATGTATCGGTTCGTCGAGTTGAGCTTGAGATCGATGTTCCTGAGCTTATTCAGGCTTTGGATAAACATGCCTGCTCCGACCAGCAGCACCAGGGCGAGAGCCGACTGCAGCACGATGAGGCTGCGCTGCAGGAGTGAGGCTCCGGAGGTGGTGGTGCGGGCCCCGCTGCGGAGGGCGTCGGCTGGGTTTGCGTTCGATGTGATCCATGCAGGGGCTACGCCAAAGAGGATGCCGGTGAGGAGCGAGATTCCGAAGGCAAAGACGAGCACCGCTCCGGAGGGACTGGCATCGATGGGAATGTTCTGCGCGCCGGGGAAGGCCATGGCGAGAAGCATGCGAGTGCCGGCGTAGGCGACGATGAGGCCGGCCATTCCGCCGATGATCGAGAGGACGATACTTTCGGTGAGGAGCTGGCGGACGATTCTTGTTCGCATCGCGCCAAGTGCTGTTCGGATGGACATCTCTGCGCGGCGGTTCATTCCGCGGACGAGTAGAAGGTTGGCGATGTTGGCGCAGGCGATGAGGAGTACGAGGCCGGAGATCCACATCAGAAGCTTCAGTTTGGAGGCATAGCTATCCTGCATGTCCTGGATGCCGGCGCCCCCGGAGGACAGGACTACGTGAGCTTTAGCTAAAGCACGCTTTCCTTGTTCCCCTGAGAAGGGTTTCGTGGATGCGAGTGATTGCCGGACCAGCTCGGTGATTTTGGCCTGGAGTGGCGACATGGCGACGCCGGGTTTTACGCGACCGATGATGTAAAGCCAACGCATGCCGGGCTCGTGTACGAAAGTACGATTGGTCAAGACGGGTATGGATTCGATAGGGAGATAAAAGTCGGGCGGGGCGCTGGAAAGGCGATCGCCGTAGAAGCCCTTGGGGGCGATGCCTGTGATGGTGACGGCCTTGGTGTTGATCCAGAATGTGCTGTCGACGACGGATGGGTTGCTACCGTAATTGTTCTGCCAGGTGTCGTAGCTCATAACAGCGACGAGTGGTGCGCCGATAACATTGTCAGCGTCTGTGAAGAGACGCCCGATACTCGGCTGCAGGCCGAAGGTGCGGAAGTAGTTGCCGGAGACGAATTCGCCTGTGACCGAGCGGGCGGCCTCCTGGGTTTTGTCGGGTCGCACAATGATGGTGCCGAAGCCAGACTGCATGGCGGCTAATTCTTCAAACTCTGGTGCGTTCTTCCGCAGTTGCTGCCAGGTGTCGGTGTCGAACAAGGCGTAGCTGCCGTCGTCCACCGCTCCAGAGTCTTCCGCCGTTCCGTAATTAACGCAGCACTCGGTGGTGTTGCCTATACGGATGAGGGTGGAGGGGTCAACGACAGGGAGATTCTTGAGCAGGATGGCGTTGACCAGGGTGAAGATAGCAGCGTTGGCTCCTATGCCGAGGGCGAGGGTCAGAACGGCAGTCACTGTGAAGCCGCGGCTCTTTCGAAGCTGCCGGAGGGCATAGCTGACGTCTTGAAAAAGAGTTCCGAGGAAGAAGCTCGGACGTTGTTCGTGGGATTGTGCTCGGACGCTTTCTATACCTCCAAAGGTTATGACCGCTTTCCGGCGTGCCTCCTGTGGCGTCATTCCGACTGCGATGTATTCCTCGGTCTGCCGCTCGATGTGGAACTGCAACTCGTCGTCTATTTCATGATTGGGTTTTGGAGACATCAAAAAACGAAGGCGCGTCAACCATTCTTTGAGCATCTCTCCTCCTACTTCAGCACCAGGGCGATTGCTGTGGAGATGCGACCCCAGTCTTCGAGCTCAGCTTGCAGTTGCTTCTGCCCAGTCCTGGTTAGCGAATAGTATTTCGCCTTGCGGTTGTTTTCCGAGGCTCCCCACTCGGCCCGTATCCACCCCTTGTATTCCAGCCGGTGAAGAGCGGGGTACAGCGACCCCTGTCCAATCTGAAGTGCATCCTTCGATACCTGCTGAATGCGTTGCGCGATAGCCCACCCATGCATTGATTCGAGGGCAAGTGTCCTCAATATCAGTAAATCCAGTGTCCCCTGCAGAAGATCTGTAGTTGGCATCGTTCCCCTCGATATCCGACAAGAGAATGCATTGCTGACCTGTCGAGTGTCAAGGGGTAAAGATTGCCTAACAGCGCATCCTATTCATCACAGGTGCCGACAGTGAGCGATGGCTCTGTCGTCTGATGAGTACCGCAACGAACGGAAGATACAGGCCATTACAAGATCTTCGAGGACCAGGATGGAGGGCACGGTCGGTGTCTCGGGTGAATCGAAAACTCTGAGTTCCGTGAGTAGGGGAGCGATGATACCCGACGCGTCGCAAACAATTTATCCAGTTCAGCGGGGCCTTTGGCGTGAAAAGTTTGCGGCGCCATAGAACAACACCCGTTTAAAATGCGCCTTGGCGGCAAAGCGCTTGTGAAGATTTTGCGGTCCGCGTGGTGATTCAGACACTCAATGAAAGCATTGATCTCGATCTTTCTGTTGCTCGGAGTGTCAGCGCACATGTATGCACTGGGCGACAGAGCTGCCTTGTATGGAGCACAGCCTGACAATGCTGACGGAATTCTGCAGGCAATCGAAAATGCGAATGTGACTCGAGTTGGACAGGACCTTCTGGTTACTCGAAAGGACGCTCGCACGCCGGTTGAAATGGTATTTACACGTTGCCAGGGCTTAGGCGTTCAGTACGAAGAGAATCAGTGGTGGGTCCTTCCGATAAGTGCGAGTAGCACGCAGGTGAATGCGAATAGAGCGCTGTGGATTCTGCCGCTCGATGCGACATCGAGGAATCACTCCTGGTATCTCAGGCTGCATGGCGGCGATCTGGTTGCGAAGAAGACCGAAGCGGGACTGACGGTTACTTTGCACGGGGAGAGCGCAACTCTCTCGAGAGCGGAGGCTTGGCCGCATAGCGACCCCTTCGGTCATCGATTTTCTCTTGAGATTGCCGGTGGCGCCGAGTTGGAAGAAGCGCTGGCTGCGTTCTACTGGGGCACCATTCTGCCATCGGTTGTGGAGAAGACCATGGCGGCGAATTTCCCCTACAGCAGTGGATATGTTCTGAGCACGCTGAATGTGAACTCCTATGCGGGTTCTTATCCCGCGGTCGATCACGAATTTCAGATCAAGGGACGGATAGCGATGGGCTCAGAGCTCGATCTCGATGTTGTGAAGCGGATGATTGAGCTCCAATTCAAGCTGATGAATGACGATCCGGAAGGTCTCTATCGCATGCCTACTTCGGTGCAACCGGATGGAAGGCGCGAGTACCACGTGCGCAGAAACAGTGAGGACAACCGCCAGAATGCGGCAATGTTTGCTTTGACCGGGGACATTGAGGTGATCGAAGAATCCTGGAGCTATTACAAAGCCAGAAAAGATGCACCTTGGCTGCGGTCTAACATTCAGAACCTCGAGCACGCGGCGGATTGGATACTGTCGAACACGGATCGGTACGGCCGCGTGTGGTCGGATGTGTATTACGAAGACCAGGTGATAAAGGACGGACGTGTGACGCAAGCTCAGGCATTTGCCGCTCACGGGCTCGCCTTGCTGGCTTCAATGGAGAACCTTTTGGGACGGCGCGACGAGGCCGCCCGTTTTGACCGGGCTTCGAAGAAGATGGCCAACGCGCTGATCGCGCCTCTTCCAATGGGGTACTGGGACCCTAAGAATCAGAGATTCATTGATTGGGTTGACCGCGATGGAACGGCGCACGATCACATACATCTACTAGCCAATGAGCTGCCGGTGCTATTCGGATATGCAACAGCGGAGCAGGCCGCCCAAGTACGTGGCTTGATCGACAGGAACGCGGAAGAGTTTGAGCGATTTCCCAGCTTTGTAGCGGCGAAGATCGCCGACTACGACAAGTCCGAGATTGGCTCTGGCGGCCCGTATGACCTTTGCGCGGCGGGCAGGTACTGGTATTGGGATGCGGCGTTTCGTGAGTCGCAGGGGCAGAATGGCACTCTGTTTGATCAACTGAAGATGGTGACGGCAGAGGGCGCGAAAAATAACTATTTCATGAGCGAACGGTACGACATGGATCATGTCTACTATATCGACGGTAAGAACGCGCACGGGGCTGAAAAGTACTACGAATATCCCAATGTCTTTTCGGCTGTCCTGATCGAGAAGTTTCTGGGCCTGACTGTTCCCGCTGATGCGGATGTATCCGTCGCACCGCATCTCAGGAGCTATGGCAGCGTGGAGTTCGCAAATCCACAGTATGCGTTGCGCTACAGCTTTAGCGAGGATGGATTTTTGCTGAAGAATCTGTCTGACAGACCGCGGCGATACAAGGTGGATTTGTCGGCGCTTGGCTTTGCCGCGACGCGTTACCGGCTGAGGAGCAGGTCCGGGGGCGGAATCGTAGATGCGCGTTCCACACTGACCTTGTCTGCGCAGGGAGAGGCGCACTGGACTCCGGTGCAATAAGAGACGAGTCGGTGAGGTCGACCCAATAGTCGCCCAAGGCACTTATCTCTAGCGGCGATTTGTCCCTCACTCCGCGCGCAGGATCGCGGTTGGGTCTGTGCGCAGCGCGCGAAGCACGGCAGGGAGTGTTGCAACGAGCGCAGTGAGCAGAATGGCACACGCCGGCAGCGCGATCATATCCGCGTCGGTTGCTTTGACCTGGTAGAAAAGCGACTCGACATAGCGCGCCGCGCCGAATCCGAGCGCGACGCCCGCGCATCCTCCGAGCGCGATCATCAGGAAAGCATCGAGAGTCACAATGCGGACGATGCCAGCACGAGTCGAGCCAATCGCGATGCGGATACCGATCTCGCGGCGGCGCTGGAGGACGGAGTAGTTGAGGACAGCGTAGAGTCCGACGCCGGCGAGGAGGAGCGCGACGGCAGCAAAGAAGGCGGCGAGCATGGCGAGCAGGCGCTCACGAATGGTCTGGTCGCGGACCAGATCGAGCTGCGTGGTGACGTTCGAGACGCGAAGG
>Ga0207647_10003998_pt1 | contig 10992 bp, 9 predicted proteins | sample KBSCornC2_FD_184295 | JGI IMG/M metagenome (GOLD analysis project Ga0207647, IMG submission 184295) | Corn rhizosphere microbial communities from Kellogg Biological Station, Michigan, USA - C2 (SPAdes) (version 2) | ecosystem: Host-associated > Plants > Roots > Rhizosphere ...
GGTGGACGAGCTGGAGCCGCTGGTGCGGGCCGCCGAGGCCGCCGCACGCGGCGCCGGGCCGGCGGAGGACGCGCAGCCGCTGGTCACGGGCGTCGCGCAGTCGCCGGACTTCGTGGACGCGCCCGCCGAGACCTCGTCGACCGTGTTCGCCGACTTCGCGCCGGCGCTCGGTGAGGCGTTCGCACGCGCGCGTGCGGGCGGCCGCGAGCTGTACGGCTTCGCCAACCACGAACTCGTGACGAGCTACGTCGGTACGTCGACGGGCCTGCGCCTGCGGCACGACCAGCCCAACGGGACGCTGGAGCTCAACGCCAAGTCGCCGGACCGTACACGCTCGGCCTGGGCGGGCCGCTCCACGCGCGACTTCAAGGACGTCGACCCGGCCGCGCTGGACGCGGAACTCGCCGTACGCCTCGGGTGGGCGGAGCGGCGGATCGAACTGCCGGCGGGGCGGTACGAGACGCTGCTGCCGCCGACCGCCGTCGCGGACCTGCTGATCTACCAGATGTGGTCGGCGTCCGGCCGGGACGCGGTCGAGGGCCGCACGGTGTTCTCCAAGCCGGGCGGCGGCACGCGCGTGGGCGACAGGCTCAGCGAGCTGCCGCTGACGCTGCGCAGCGACCCGAACGAGCCGGGCCTGGAGTCGGCGCCCTTCGTGATCGCGCACTCCTCCGGCGGCGACCAGTCGGTGTTCGACAACGGCCTGCCGCTCGCGACCACCGAGTGGGTACGGCAGGGCGAACTGGCCCACCTGACCACCACCCGGCACAGCGCGGGCCTGACCGGGCTGCCGGTGGCTCCCGCGATCGACAACCTCGTCCTGACCGGCGGGGACGACCGCTCCCTGGAGGAGATGGTCGCGGACACCGAGCGGGGACTGCTGCTGACCTGCCTCTGGTACATCCGCGAGGTCGACCCGGCCACGCTGCTGCTCACGGGCCTGACCAGGGACGGCGTCTACCTCGTCGAGAACGGCGAGGTGAGCGGGGAGGTCAACAACTTCCGCTTCAACGAGTCGCCGGTCGACCTGCTCGGGCGGGCGACGGAGGCCGGGCGCACGGAAAAGACGCTGCCGAGGGAGTGGAGCGACTGGTTCACTAGGGCTGCGATGCCTGCGCTGCGGGTGCCCGACTTCAATATGAGCTCTGTCAGTCAGGGCGTATAACCTCGTAGCCGGTGGTCGCTCGACTGCCCGAAGATCATCAAGGAGATACGAGAACCGTGACGGACATCGTCGACGAACTGAAGTGGCGCGGGCTGATCGCCCTCTCCACTGACGAGGACGCATTGCGCAAGGCGTTCGCGGACGGTCCCGTCACGTTCTATTGCGGCTTCGACCCGACCGCGCCCAGCCTGCACCTTGGCAACCTCGTGCAGATCCTGACGATGCGCCGGATCCAGGACGCGGGCAACCGTCCACTGGGCCTGGTCGGGGGTGCCACCGGCCTGATCGGTGACCCGAAGCCGAACTCCGAGCGCACGCTCAACGCGCCCGACATCGTCGCCCAGTGGGTCGAGCGGCTGCGCGCGCAGATCGCCCCGCTGCTGGACTTCGACGGGCCGAACGCCGCGGTCATGGTCAACAACCTGGACTGGACCCAGGGGATGTCGGCCATCGAGTTCCTGCGGGACGTCGGCAAGCACTTCCGCGTGAACAAGATGATCGCGAAGGAGGCCGTGGCCCGGCGCCTGGAGTCCCAGGAGGGCATCAGCTACACCGAGTTCAGCTACCAGATCCTGCAGGGCATGGACTTCCTGGAGCTGTACCGGCGCTACGGCTGCACTCTGCAGACCGGTGGCAGCGACCAGTGGGGCAATCTCACCTCCGGCACCGACCTGATCCACAAGGTCGAGCCCGACGCCGTGGTGCACGCGCTGGGCACGCCGCTGATCACCAAGGCCGACGGCACGAAGTTCGGCAAGACGGAGTCCGGCACGGTCTGGCTCGACCCCGAGATGACCACGCCGTACGCCTTCTACCAGTTCTGGCTGAACGCGGACGACCGGGACGTCTCCAAGTTCCTGCGCATCTTCAGCTTCAGGTCCCGCGAGGAGATCGAGGAGCTGGAGAAGCAGACCGAGGAGCGTCCGCAGGCCCGTGCCGCGCAGCGCGCGCTGGCGGAGGAGCTGACGACGCTGGTGCACGGCGCCGACCAGACGGCAGCGGTGATCGCCGCGTCCCGTGCCCTCTTCGGGCAGGGTGAGCTGGCGGAGCTCGACGAAAAGACGCTGGCCGCGGCCCTCTCCGAGGTACCGCATGTCCAGGTCGCCGAGCCCGGACTGGTGGTCGACCTCTTCGCCGAGGTCGGGCTGGTGGCCAGCAAGTCGGCTGCGCGGCGCACGGTCAAGGAGGGCGGCGCGTACGTGAACAACGTGAAGGTGGCCGGCGAGGACGCCGTCCCCGCCAAGGAGGATCTGCTGCACGGCCGCTGGCTGGTCCTGCGCCGGGGCAAGAAGAATCTTGCTGCGGTTGAGGTCACCGGCGCCTAGCGCCACCGAAGGGTGGCTCCTCATCCGAGGGGCCGCCCTTCGCCGTATCCGTGCTCACGCCCGTTGTTTGTGTCTGCCCAGCGTTGCCATGTACGCCATGTCGACCACGAAGACGATGATGATCGCGGCCACCAGCTGGAAGGCGTGGCGGCTCCAGTCGATGCCCCGGGTCGAGTCGACGCCGACTGCCCGGGCCACGGCGTTGCCTGCGATCGCGCCGAGCATTCCGCAGATGGTGGTCAGCCAGAGGGGGCTGTGCTGCTTGCCGGGGATGACCGCCTTGGCGATCAGGCCCAGTACGAATCCCACGATGATGGCCCACAACCAGCCCATGGCTGCCTCCTCGTACGGCTCGACGTGAGCATTACGCCCAGTGTCGGCCCGGGCACCGTACGGCGCATGCCGGGTGCGGCTGTACGCGCTACGGCCGAGGCCGTTCGGCCAGGCAGGAGGTGACCCGGTCTCGTAGGCGGCGCAGGCGCGGCGTAACGTTGGAGGTGTCCGGGCGCCGTCCCCCGACCGGGGGTGGACCGGGCACGGGGACGGGGACGGTCCGATGCGGGCGGATGGTGGAATGTGATGCGGAAGCAGCATGGCGTCGGCAACAGCCAGGTGTTCCGGATCACCGGGGCTCGTGCGAGCCTCGACGAGGACGTGCGCGGCCGGCAGCGCCGGTACGTCATCTCGATGTCGATCCGTACGGTGTCGGTGATCCTCGCGGCCTCGCTGTGGAACGTCGAACGGCACGTCGCGATCGTGGCATTGGTCCTCGGAGCGGTCCTCCCCTACATTGCCGTCGTGATCGCGAACGCGGGTCGGGAGAACACGCCGTCGCTTCCGTCGACGTTCGTGAGTGCCCCGATGCGTCCGATGATTGCGCCGCCGCGGACGAACGACGGTTTCGCGGAACCGGTCCCGGAAGATGTCGCGGCCGAGCCCGCACCGGGCGCACGAAGCGAGCCGCACGACCGGACCTGACCACGTCGAAAGGGTCGCAAGCGGAAGTCGGCTCCGCACAAAGCTCAAGAAAAGCTCAGATCAATCATGTTGTTCAGGTGCCGGGCGACGGGTTACCCGTGACATACTTCGTAGGCGCTCCGCATCCCCCGTCGGAGCGACAGACCGACGCCGGGCAGCTCCCCCCGTGGCTGCTCGGCGTCGCCTTGTTCGGCGCCTTTTTCAGCGCCTCGTTCAGCCCGGTTGTGAGACGAACCTGTGAGTGACGAGAACCCGATCTGCTCCGCCAAGGGCTGCCGTACCGATGCCGTGTGGGTGCTCGCGTGGAACAACCCGAAGATCCACACGGCGGAGCGGCGCAAGACGTGGCTGGCCTGTGAGGAGCATCGGGAGCATCTCTCCCAGTTCCTCGGTGTACGGGGTTTCCTCAAGGACGTGGTCCTGCTGAAGGAATGGGAGTCCTCCCAGGGAGCCTAGGTTCCCTTACGGCCCCTAGCCGCCGATCGCCGACATCGGGCGGTCCGGCTGGACGAACGACGGGTCGTCCAGGCCCGCTCCCGCCTTCTTGCCCCACATGGCCAGTCGCCAGATGCGGGCGATCTCCTCGTCCGGGGCGTCGGAGCGCAGGGCCCCGCGCAGGTCCGTCTCCTCCTGGGCGAACAGGCAGGTGCGTATCTGGCCGTCGGCCGTGAGGCGCGTGCGGTCGCAGGCCGCGCAGAACGGGCGGGTGACGGAGGCGATGACGCCGACGCGGTGCGGGCCGCCGTCCACGATCCAGCGCTCGGCGGGGGCCGAGCCGCGCTCGTCCGTACCCTCCGGAGTCAGTTCGAAGCGGGTGCGCAGGGAGGCCAGGATGTCGCCGGCGGTGACCATGCCCTCGCGCTTCCAGCCGTGCTGGGCGTCCAGGGGCATCTGCTCGATGAAGCGCAGTTCGTAGTCGTGCTCCACCGCCCAGGCCAGCAGGTCCGGGGCCTCGTCCTCGTTCAGTCCCGGCATCAGGACCGTGTTGACCTTGACCGGGGTCAGGCCTGCGTCGCGGGCGGCCTGAAGGCCCTCGATGACGTCGTTGTGCCGGTCCCTGCGGGTGAGGGTCTTGAAGGTCTCGGGGCGGAGCGTGTCGAGGGAGACGTTCACCCGGTCCAGGCCCGCTGCCTTCAGGGCCGTGGCGGTGCGCTTGAGTCCGATGCCGTTCGTCGTCAGTGACATCTGAGGGCGGGGTTGCAGCGCGGCGACCCGCTCGACGATGCCGACCAGGCCCGGGCGCAGCAGGGGTTCGCCGCCGGTGAAGCGGACCTCCTTGATACCCAGGGAGGTGACGGCGATGTCGATCAGGCGGACGATCTCGTCGTCGGTGAGCAGGTCGGGCTTGGCCAGCCACTGCAGGCCCTCTTCGGGCATGCAGTACGTGCATCGCAGATTGCACCGGTCGGTCAGCGAGACCCTCAGGTCGGTGGCCACTCGGCCGTAGGTGTCGATGAGCACGTGGGCCCCCTCCCTCGTAACGGACCAGTACGGATCAATCATTTCCCGTCACCTGCGAGCCTACGTGACGCCACCGACAACGACAGCGGCCCGATCCCACGAGGTACGGCGCGGCCGCGTCGTAGATCCCTACGACGCGGCCGCTCAGAGGGCGTGCTCAGCGTGTTTTCTGTGGGTTCGTTGGGTTCAGTGGGTTTTCAGTGGGCGCCGGTGCCGGTGAGGGACCGGACCTCCAGCTCCGCGTACTTGCCCTTGTCGGGCTCCTCCTTGGACAGGTAGGTGCCGAGGATGCCCAGCAGGAAACCGACCGGGATCGAGATGATGCCGGGGTTCTCCAGCGGGAACCAGTGGAAGTCGGCGTCGGGGAACATCGACGTCTCCTTGCCGGAGACCACCGGCGAGAACAGCACCAGGCCGACTGCGGTGACCAGGCCGCCGTAGATCGACCACAGGGCTCCCTGGGTGGTGAACCGCTTCCAGAAGAGGCTGTAGAGGATGGTCGGCAGATTGGCGGAGGCGGCGACCGCGAAGGCGAGGGCGACGAGGCCGGCCACGTTCAGGTCGCGGGCCAGGGCGCCGAGGCAGATCGAGACGGCTCCGATCGCGACCGTCGCCCAGCGGGCCGCGCGCAGTTCCTGCTTCTCGGTGGCCTCGCCCTTCTTGATGACGTTCGCGTAGATGTCGTGGGCGAACGACGAGGAGGAGGCGAGGGTCAGGCCCGCGACGACCGCGAGGATCGTGGCGAAGGCCACCGCCGAGATGGAGGCGAGCAGGATGGCGCCCCAGTTGGAGTCGACACCGCCCAGGTGCAGGGCCAGGAGTGGTGCCGCCGTGTTGCCCGCCTTGTTGGAGGCGATGATCTCGTCCGGCTTGATGAGCGCCGCGGCGCCGAAGCCCAGCGCCAGGGTCATCAGGTAGAAGGCGCCGATGAGGCCGATCGCCCAGTTCACGGACTTACGGGCGGCCTTGGCGGTGGGCACCGTGTAGAAGCGGATCAGGATGTGCGGCAGGCCCGCGGTGCCCAGCACCAGGGCGATGCCCAGGGAGATGAAGTCCAGCTTGGACGTCGAGGTGAGGCCGTACTTCAGGCCGGGCTCCAGGAAGGCGGACCCCTTGCCGCTGTTGTCGGCGGCCTTGCCGAGCAGGTCGGAGATGTTGAAGTTGAACTTCAGCAGCACCAGGAAGGTCAGCAGCAGGGCGCCCGCGATGAGCAGCACCGCCTTGACCATCTGGACCCAGGTGGTGCCCTTCATGCCGCCGATGGTGACGTACACGATCATCAGGACGCCGACGAGCGCGACGATCCCGATCTTGCCGGCGTCGCTGGTGATGCCGAGCAGCAGCGAGACCAGCACGCCCGCGCCCGCCATCTGCGCCAGCAGGTAGAAGATCGAGACCACGATGGTGGACGTGCCGGCCGCCGTGCGGACGGGCCGCTGGCGCATCCGGTAGGCGAGGACGTCGCCCATGGTGTAGCGGCCCGAGTTGCGCAGGGGCTCCGCCACCAGGAGCAGCGCCACCAGCCAGGCGACCAGGAAGCCGATGGAGTACAGGAAGCCGTCGTAGCCGGCCAGCGAGATCGCGCCCGCGATGCCGAGGAAGGACGCGGCGGACATGTAGTCGCCGGAGACGGCGAGGCCGTTCTGGAAGGCGGTGAACTGCCGTCCGCCCGCGTAGAAGTCGGCGGCGTCCTTGGTCTGGCGGCCCGCCCAGATGGTGATGACGAGGGTGGCGGCGACGAACACCGAGAACAGGGTGATGATCAGCGTCCGGTGCTCGCTGGCCTCACCGGCTGCCAGCACGGTCTGCTGCGCGATGCTCATGCGTCGCCCTCCATACGGGACTTGATCGCCTCGGCCTTGGGGTCGAGCTTGGTCGCGGCGTGCCGCGAGTACCACCAGGCGATGAGGAACGTGGTGAGGAACTGGGCGAGGCCCAGCACCAGGGCGACGTTGATGTTGCCGAACAGCTTGGTCCCCATGAAGTCGTCCGCGAAGTTCGACAGCAGGACGTAGAGCAGGTACCAGGCGATGAAGCCGACGGTGAGCGGAAAGGCGAAGGAGCGGTGGGAGCGGCGCAGTTCACCGAACTCCGCACTCTCCTGCTCCGCGACGAACTCCTCGGTGGAGGGAAGTCGGGCTTGGGTTTTCGAGGGGGGCGGTGTCTCGGTGGCCACGGAGTCTCCTCGCGTTGCGGATGCGGTTGTGACGGGGATCGGGGGCGAGTGTCCTCGTGCTCCCTGTCCAAGGTCACGGCGCCACGCGAGGACAGGTTCAACTCCCTTGACCTGTTTCCGAACTCACCTTGGGCAACTCATTGCTGGCCAGCGACTTCGGGAGATAGCTTCGGCCTGCACCGCCCGTCATGTACCTGCCCGAGCAGCACCTGCGTCTCGGGCGGTTTCGTTTCCGGATGATGTGGAGACCCCATGGCTCATCTGCGTTCCAGACGTCGGCTCGCACTCGCCGTACCGGTCGTGCTGTCGCTGACCGCCTCGCTCGGCTTCCTGCCGGCGGCCGCACAGGCCGCCCCGCGCGCGGAGTCCGCGGCACAGGCGGCCGACGCGGAAAACTTCGCATATCTCGTCAACACCAAGACGGACCATCGCACGATCGAGTCGGTCAAGAAGGCGATAGCCAAGGCCGGCGGGACCGTCGTCGTGGCGTACGACAAGATCGGCGTGCTCGTCGTCCACTCCGCGAACCCCGCGTTCGCCCAGCAGATACGCAAGGCGCCCGGTGTGCAGTCCGCGGGGGCCTCGCGCACCGCGCCGGTGACCGCGGCTGGTACGACGGACGAGGGGGCCGTCCAGTACCTCTCGAAGGCCGAGGCCGCGAAGATCGCGGGCAGTTCGACGGCCGGCGAGGAGCCGCTCGAGGCCGACCAGTGGGACCTCAGGGCGATCGGCGCCGACAAGGCGGCCCAGGTCGACCCGGGCAGCAAGAAGGTGACCGTCGCCGTGATCGACGTCGGCGTCGACGACACCCATCCCGACATCGCCCCGAACTTCTCCGCCTCGCAGTCCGCGAACTGTGTGAGCGGCAAGGCGGACACCACGTACGGCTCCTGGCGGCCGGTGGACGCCGACCACTACCACGGCACCCATGTGGCGGGCGAGATCGCCGCGGCACGCAACGGCATCGGTGTCGCGGGGGTCGCACCCGGCGTGAAGGTCGCCGGCATCACGGTGGCCCAGCCGGACGCGAACCAGCTGTTCTTCCCCGAGAGCGTCGTGTGCGCTTTCGTGTTCGCCGCCGACCACGGCGTCGAGGTGACCAACAACAGCTACTACGTTGATCCGTGGCAGTACAACTGCATGGACGACCCCGATCAACGTGCCATTGTTGATTCGGTCAACAGGGCCCAGCTGTATGCACAGCGCAAGGGCACGCTCAATGTCGCCGCTGCGGGCAACTCCAACGACGACCTCGACTCGAACGCCCTCGTCGACGCCTCGAGCCCCGACGACTCGACGCCGGTCACCCGGACGGTCGACCCGCACAAGTGCTTCGACGTGCCGACCCAACTGCCGGGTGTGGTGACGGTCAGCGCGACGGGTGTCACGGGCGCCAAGTCCTACTACTCCAGCTACGGCGACGGTGTCATCGACGTCGCGGCGCCGGGCGGCGACAAGTACAAGATCCCCGACACGCCGTCGAAGAACGGCCGCATCCTCTCCACGATGCCGAACAACTCGTACGGCTTCCTGCAGGGCACGTCGATGGCCACACCGCACGTCGCGGCCGTCGCCGCGCTGCTGAAGTCGACGCATCCGTGGGCGACTCCGGCCCAGCTGCAGGCCCTCCTCAAGGCGCAGGCCGACAACCCGGGCTGCCCGACCGACCCGTACGACGGGGACGGCGACGGCGTCGTGGACGCCACCTGCGTGGGCGGCAAACGGATCAACGGATTCTACGGTTTCGGTATCGTCAACGCGCTGCGCGCGGTGAAGTAGATCCAGTGCCTGCACGGGCGGCGCGGTGACAGGGACCGCGCCGCCCCGGACCTCCCGCACGGTCCGCCCCCCGCTCGCACCGCGAACGAACTGGAGACACCGACACATGACAGCGCCTCACCCGCGCTACCGCCGCGTGATCGCGATCCCGCTCGGGATGGCGATGGCGACGGCCCTCGCGTTCCTGCCGAACGGCACGGCCGCGGCGGCGGACAGCGCGCCGGCGGCCACCACCGCCGCCGACGCGAGCTCGCTCAGCTACGTCGTCAACGTACGCCCCGGGCACGGTGCTTCGGCGCATGTGAAGAAGGCGATAGCCGAGGCCGGCGGCACGATCGTGACGTCGTACGACGAGATCGGCGTGATCGTCGTCCACTCGGCGAACCCCGGCTTCGCCAGGACCATCCGCACGGTGCACGGGGTGGAGTCGGCCGGCAACACCCGCAACGCGCCGCTGCCCGCCCAGTCGACGACCGACATGGGCGCGCCGAGGGCGCTCACGGCCGAGGAGCTGAAGGGCGTTCAGGCCGCCGACGGGCAGGACCCGCTGGAGCCCCTGCAGTGGGATCTCGCCGCCATCAAGGCGGACAAGGCGCACGAGAAGTCGCTGGGCAGCCCGGAGGTCACGGTCGGCGTGATCGACACCGGCGTCGACGACACGCACCCCGACATCGCGCCGAACTTCAACCGGAGCGCCTCGGTCAACTGTTCGTCGGGCAAGCCGGACACGACCGACGGCGCATGGCGCCCCAGCGCCTCGGAGAGCCCGCACGGCACGCACGTGGCGGGCGAGATCGCGGCCGCGAAGAACGGCGTCGGCATGACCGGTGTCGCACCGGGCGTGAAGGTCGCCGGCATCAAGGTGGCCGACCCGAAGGGCTACTTCTACACCGAGGCCGTGGTCTGCGGCTTCGTGTGGGCGGCCGAGCACGGCGTGGACGTCACCAACAACAGCTATTACACCGATCCCTGGTACTTCAACTGCACCGACGACCCGGACCAGAAGGCGCTCGTGGACGCCGTCACCCGGGCCGCGCGGTTCGCCGAGCGGAAGGGCACGGTCAACGTCGCGGCGGCCGGCAACGAGAACTACGACCTGGCGTCCGACTCGATCACCGATCCGTCCTCGCCGAACGACGGCACCCCAGCCGACCGGGTGGTGGACCCGTCCAAGTGCCTTGACATACCGACCCAGTTGCCGGGTGTGGTGACCGTGGCGGCGACCGGTGCGAAGGGCATCAAGTCGTCGTTCTCCAACTACGGTCTGGGCATCATCGACGTGGCCGCTCCGGGCGGCGACTCGACCCGATACCAGGCACCGGCCCCGCCGGCCACCAGCGGTCTGATCCTGGGCACTCTTCCGGGTGGCAAGTGGGGCTACATGGCCGGTACGTCGATGGCCTCGCCGCATGTGGCAGCGGTCGCCGCATTGATCAAGTCAACCCATCCACATGCCTCGCCCGGCCTGGTGAAGGCCCTGCTGTATGCCGAGGCCGACGGCACGGCGTGCACGGACCCGTACGACCTCGACGGGGACGGCAAGGTCGACGCGGTGTGCGAGGGGCCGAGTAACTACAACGGCTTCTACGGCTGGGGCACGGTGGACGCACTGGACGCGGTGACGAAGTAGGGCGGAAGAAGCAGGGCAGGAACAGGACGCGGCCTCCGGGCCGCCGTCCATATATTGATTCAGTCAATAATGCATAGTGCAGTCATGACTGCAATCAACTTCGCATGGTCTGCTCTGGGCGGCGATGCCGCCCTTCTCCCGCGGGTGTCGACCGTAGTGCGGGAGGGCGCTCTCCAGGGGCGCCTTCCCGTACGGGAGTTGGCGCGGGCCTGCGTCGGAGCCTGCGCGCTGGCCGCTGCCGAGCTGGGGGCACGGCGGGGCGGGATCCCCGAGGCGCCCGGGGTGCGGGTGGACGACGGCGCCGTCGCCGCGGCCTTCCACAGTGAGCGGCATCTGCTGGTCGACGGGCGCGCGCCGGTCAGCTTCGCCCCGTTGTCGCGGTTCTGGCGGACGGCGGACGGCTGGGTGCGGACGCACGCGAACTATCCGCACCACCGGGCGCGGCTCCTGGATGCGCTGGGTGTGCCGGACGACGTGG
>Ga0207647_10004003_pt1 | contig 10991 bp, 11 predicted proteins | sample KBSCornC2_FD_184295 | JGI IMG/M metagenome (GOLD analysis project Ga0207647, IMG submission 184295) | Corn rhizosphere microbial communities from Kellogg Biological Station, Michigan, USA - C2 (SPAdes) (version 2) | ecosystem: Host-associated > Plants > Roots > Rhizosphere ...
TCGGGCTGCGCCGGCGCGAGACGTTCAGCGACCACCGGCACCTGATCATCTACGGGCAGCGCACCGCCGACGACCGGCTCGTCTTCGGCGGTCGCGGGGCGCCGTACCACTTCGGCTCCCGGATCCGCTCGTCCTACGACCGGGTGCCGCGGGTCTTCGACGCGCTGCGCGAGACGCTGGTCGACCTCTTCCCGGTGACCCGCGACGCCGCCGTCACCCACACCTGGGGCGGGGCGCTCGGGATCACCCGCGACTGGACCGCCTCGGTCGGGCTCGACCGCGCGAGCGGGCTGGGCTGGGCCGGCGGGTACGTCGGCGACGGGGTCGGCACCACCAACCTGGCCGGCCGCACGCTCGCCGACCTGGTGCTCGGTCGCGACACCGACCTCACGCGTCTGCCGTGGGTCGGGCACCGGTCCCGGCGGTGGGAGCCCGAGCCGCTGCGCTGGCTGGGGATCAACGCCGGGCTCCGGGCGATGACCTGGGCCGACCAGGAGGAGGCGCGCACCTCGAAGCCGAGCCGGATCGCGAGACTGGTCAGCCCCTTCATCCACTAGAGACCGTTGTCGGCGGTCGCGGCAGGCTGTGTCGGCTGGTGCAGCCAGGCGTCGAAGAACGACGCCAGGTCCTGTCCGCTCAGCTGCTCGGCGAGAGCCTCGAACCCGGCCGTCGTGCCGTGGCCGTGCCGGTGGTCGGACGTCCACCTGCGCAGCAGGTGGGCGAAGGTGTCGGAGCCGATCCGCACGCGCAGCGCCGCCAGGGTCATCGCGCCCCGCTGGTAGACCGGCCAGTCGAACATCGCGTCGGCGCCCGGGTCGTCCACCTCCAGCTGCCAGAACGACGCCGGCTGCGCGGCGTACTCCTCGTGGAGCCAGCGCCGCGTGCTGATGCCGCCGTGGGTCTCGGTCCAGCGGTGCTCCATGTACGTCGCGAAGCCCTCGTTCAGCCAGACGTCGCTCCAGCGGCGCACCGACACCGAGTCTCCGAACCACTGGTGGGCGAGCTCGTGGACCATGAGGTCGTTCGAGACCGCGCGGGGATAGACCGGTCGGGTCTGGTTCTCCAGCGAGAAGCCCGGGTCCAGCGCCGTGACCACGCCGCCCGTCGAGCCGAACGGATAGGCGCCCAGCTGGTGCCGCAGCCAGGCCACGACGGCCGGGGTGTGCTCGAGTCCGCGCATCGCCGCGCGCCGCATGCCACGCGGCAGCTCGCGCGACACCGCGAGGTAGTAGGGCAGCCGGTGCGCGCTGCCCCTCTGCACGTCGAACCGGCCGGCGACGAAGAAGGCCAGGTAGGTGGCCATGGGGCCCGCGTGACCCCAGTGGTACGTCGCGAGTCGTGCGGTCCGGCGTACGCCCAGCAGCCGGCCGTTGGAGACGACCTGCCGGTCGCGCGGCACGGTCAGGTGGAGGTCCATCCGGGCCTTGTCGAGCGGGTGGTCGTTCGAGGGGAACCACCACGGCGCCATGTGCGGCTCGTTGACGGCCTCGGCCTCGTGCGCGGTGGCGGACCAGTTGCTCTCGCCGGCGTAGGCGTGACCGCCCGGCCGCCCGCCGTACCTCACGAGGACCTCGACCGTCGCGCCCTCTGGGATCGGTCGGGTGGGAATGATCCGCAGCTCGTGCCGGCTCGGCCGGTCGAAAGTCGACCGGCCGGTGGACAGCCGGACCCGTGACACGGGGAGCAGGAAGTCGAGGTCGAAGCTGCTCAACGTCTCCGTGGTGCGCAACCTGACCCGCGTCCACCCGGTCAGGCGGCCGCCGAACCGGTAGCGGTCGTGGATCTCGTAGGAGCGGACATCGATGCCACCGTTGCCGTCGCGCGGGAAGTAGGGGTCGCCGATGCCCTCGGCGCCCGCCACGGACGGCGTACCCGCTGCCTCCGCCCGGTTGCCGCCCCCCTCACTGGTCGCACCGCCCCCGGCGACCAGACCGAGGGCGACGAGCAGGGCGGTGAGACGGATGAGCACGCGGGCAACCTAGCGGGAATTCCGTTGCGGAGGGCCGGGTGCGGCTGACACACTCCAACCGCTCGGCACCGGGCCGTGCCCAGATGAGAGGAGGCGACGTGACGATCGACTACTTCGGCATGTCCATCGCCGTTCACTCTCACGACTGGAGCACCCACACCGATGTCTTCGGAGCACGACACCGAGCGCACTGACGCGTTCGCCTCTCTCTTCGAGCAGGACCGCTACACCTTCACCGATCCCATGAGCGGGATCGACCCGTCCTTCGTCTTCGACTTCCAGAGCTACGACGAGCTCGGGGACGGCCAGCGTTGGTCGACCTGGATGTCGGTCGAGCCGTTGCAGCGCGGACCCGAGCCCCGGCCCGCATGGCTGGTGACCTCGCAAGGGGCCATCGACACCGAGCTCGGCATCCTCAAGACCGGCAAGGAGGCAGACGTCTTCCTGGTCGAGCGGGTCGACCCGCTCGAGCCCGAGAACGGCGTCGTGATGGCCGCCAAGAGGTATCGGGCGCCCGACCACCGCAGCTTCCACCGTTCGGCGTCGTACACCGAGGGCCGCTCGATGAAGCGCTCCCGCGACGAGCGCGCTCTGAAGCGCAAGTCGACCTTCGGCCGCGAGGTCGCGGCCGGCGAGTGGGCCGTCTCCGAGTGGGGCGCGCTGGTGCGCCTCTACGAGCTCGGCCTGCCCGTCCCCTACCCCGTGCAGATCGACGGCACCGAGATCCTGATGGAGTGGATCACCTGGGACGGCGAGTCCGCCCCACGCCTGGCCCAGACCCGCCCGGACCCCGACCTGCTGGCGTCGTACTTCGACCAGCTGCGCGACGCCCTCGCCGTGCTGGTGCAGGCCGGGCTCGTCCACGGCGACCTCTCGGCGTACAACATCCTGGCCGCCGGGCCGCGGCTGGTGATCATCGACCTCCCCCAGGTGGTCGACCTGGTCGGCAACGCCAACGGCATGGACTACCTGCTGCGTGACTGCACCAACATCTGCGGATGGTTCCGCGGGAAGGGGCTCGCCGTCGACGAGCAGGAGCTGTTCGGCGAGCTGATGGCCCACGCGTTCTGACCGCCCCTCGGGTGAGCCTGCGAATCCGAGGATCAGGCGGTCAGGTTGAGGAGCGTCGTAGCTACGAGACCAGGGGCCGGGCGAGGAGCGCGAGCACCTCGCGGAGCGAGGGATGTACGACGCGTCTCGAAACCCGGTGACGACCGCGGCGACCTTGCGGCCCTAGAGTCGCCACGTGCGCAAGGTTCGCGGGCGGTCGATCCGGGTCCGTCCCGTGGCGGCGGCACCGCGGGTGGAGCTGGCCGACGTACCGGTCGATCCCTACCGCTCGTCGCTGTACACGCCGGGCGAGCTGTACGACCGCTCGCCCTACCCCGGGTCCCTGGACGCCCGCACCTACGCCTGGTCACGGCAGCCGCCCACCCCGCAGGACACGTTGGCCCAGGCCCTCCACGACCACGCGATCGACGAGGCACTCACCACGTGGGTCAACGGCCGGCACCTCGTCGGCGTCATGGGCGGGCACGACCTCGACCGCTCGTCGGCGGCGTACGCCGATGCCGCGCGTCTGGGCTGGATGCTCGGGCAGAAGCACACCGTCGCGACGGGTGGAGGCCCGGGCGCGATGGAGGCGGCGAACCTGGGCGGCTTCATGTCGCGAGCACCGCGCGGCGATCTCGCCGCTGCGGTGGCATCCCTGGCCGGGGTGCCGTCGTTCCGTCCCTCGATCGACGCCTGGGTGGCGAAGGCGGCGACGATCACCTTCGGGGTGAGTGGTGGCGACACGCTCGGGATCCCGACGTGGTTCTACGGTCACGAGCCGCCCAACGTGTTCGCGACCGCGATCGCGAAGTACTTCCGCAACGCCACGCGCGAGGCGATCCTGCTCCAGGTGTGCGACGCGGGGATCGTGTTCCTGCCCGGCGCGGCCGGCACCGTCCAGGAGGTGTTCCAGGACGCGTGCGAGAACTTCTACGCCGCGCCCGAGTCGGTGGCGCCGATGGTGCTCGTCGGCACGGCGTACTGGACGGAGACGCTGCCCGCCTGGCCGCTGCTGCAGGCCCTGTCGAAGGGCCGGCCGATGGAGGGTCACATCCACCTGGTCGACACGGTCGACGACGCCGCCGTGCTGGTAGGCGGGTGAGGTCGTCCGATTACCCGCTTAGGCGGGTACGCGTCAGCCTTGTGGGGATTGTGAGCCCCTCGAAGCTGAAGATTACCCGCCTAAGCGGGTAATCGCCGGGCTCGGATCAGCCCTCAACCGCAGCGAGCTGCCCGCAGGCGCCGTCGATCTCCCGGCCGCGGGTGTCGCGCACGGTGGTCGGGATGCCCTTGCGCTCGAGACGGCGGACGAACTCCCGCTCGTCGGCGGGGTCGGAGGCCGTCCACTTCGAGCCAGGCGTGGGGTTGAGCGGGATCAGGTTGACGTGCACCCAGCCCCAGTCGCCGCGCGCACGGAGTACGTCGGCCAGCAGGTCGGCGCGCCAGGCCTGGTCGTTGATGCCGCGCATCATCGCGTACTCGATCGACACCCGGCGCTTGGTGACCCGCGCGTAGTTCCACGCCGCGTCGACCGTCTCGTCCACCGAGAACCTCGTGTTGACCGGCACCAGCTCGTTGCGCAGCTCGTCATCGGGCGCGTGCAGCGACAGCGCCAGCGTCACCGGGATCCCGAGGTCGGCCAGCTGGTTGATCCGCGGCACGAGCCCGACCGTCGACACGGTCACGCCCCGCGCGCTCATCCCCAGCCCGGACGGCGCCGGCTCGGTGAGGCGGCGTACGGCGCCCACCACGGCCTTGTAGTTGGCCAGCGGCTCGCCCATGCCCATGAAGACCACGTTGGACACCCGCGCCGGACCGCCCGGCACCTCGCCCCGCGCCAGTGATCGAGCGCCGGCCACGACCTGCTCGACGATCTCGGCGGTCGACATGTTGCGCTGCAGCCCGCCCTGCCCGGTGGCGCAGAACGGGCACGCCATCCCGCAGCCCGCCTGCGACGAGACGCACATGGTGACCCGGTCCGGGTAGCGCATCAGCACCGACTCGACAAGCGCGTTGTCGAACAGCCGCCACAGCGTCTTGCGCGTCGTTCCTCGGTCGGCCTCCAGGGTGCGCACCGGAGTCATCAGCGTCGGTAGGAACGCCGACGCGATCTCGTCACGCCGTTCCGCTGGGAGATCGGTCATCTCGGCCGGGTCGTCCACGAGGCGGTCGAAGTAGTGGGTCGAGAGCTGCTTGGCCCGGAACGCCGGCAGCCCGAGCTCCGCGGCGTACGCCGTCCGCTCCTCGAGCGAGAGGTCGGCGAGGTGCCGCGGGGGCTTCGCGCGGCCCCGCGGCTCGGCCAGCACCAGCGGCAGCGACCTGGGCGTCGGATCGGAGGACATCGCTGGCGATTCTCCCAGCCGCGGGCCCCGCGGCGGAATCCACGGGGGCGGCCGATCCGCACATGGCCACATCGCCCGATCACCGTCGCCGAGAGCCCGGGCGACCCGAGACCGCTCAGTAGCTGTAACCCTTGCTCGACGTGCTGCCCGACGTGCTGCCCGAGGTGCCGCCGTACGTGCCACCGTTGTTGGTGCCGGAGCCGCTGGTCGAGGCCTTGGTGACGGGCTTGCCGCTCGCCGAGACGGCGTACCAGGTGCCGCCGAACTCGTTCAGGCCCTCGCCGGTCACGTCACCCGGACCGTGGTCGTTGACGAAGGTGTAGACCGGCTGCCCGCCGACGGTCGCGGTCATCGCGCCGCCCGGTGTCTTGGTCGAGCCGGTGGTCACGCCGAGCTTCGCATGACCGGGTACGACGGCCGGCCAGACCGCAAGACAGGTGGCATCGCAGGTCGACTTGTTCGCACCGTCCGCGCTCAGCATGTAGACGGTCTTGCCGGCGCTGTCGACCAGGACCTTGCCGAGAGACGTCGAGGCGGTGTGCAGGCCCTGGGAGGGCGTCGACGGCGACCCTGCGGTCGTGCTGGATGCGCCGCCGCCGCAGGCGCTCAGGGTGACGGCCGAGGCGGCCAACAGGCCGGCGAGGGCTGGGATCTTCATGGTGGTTCTCCTCTGTGGGTGTTCATGGAGGAGTACGACGGCAGGGGGGCCCGGGGTTCGGCCGCGTGCCTGTGAAGCCACTGAGAAAACGCCGCTGCCCCGGGTCGACCCGAGGCCAGGACCGGGTCGCCCCCGGACGGTCAGCCCTGGGTCTTGACCAGGATCCAGAGCACGAGGGCGGTCGTCAGACCGATCACGACGGCCGTCGAGGCGACCCCCAGCAGCATGAACTGGGCGAAGCGGCGCGTCCTGCGCGAGACCAGCATCACCAGCGGGACGACCAGGATCAGGATCACCAGGGGGAACAGGCGCTGGACGTCGGTGTCGCTGACCACCAGGCTCAGTACCGCCGCGAAGATGCCCGGAAGGATGATCACGTAGGCGACACCGGCGAAGAAGCCGACGATCCCCGCGAACGTCGGATGGGAGCGGTGCCACCAGTTCGGCTCGGGGGCGGGATGTTCGTCCACCGCCGGCTCGACGGCCGGCGTCCCGCTCTCGGTCATGGCTTCAGCATGTCACCCGGCACCTCGCCGACCGGGTAGCGAACCACGTCGGGGCATCGAGAGTCCGGCCCACCACTCCAGGTGGGGCTCCTCCCCTCTCAGCGCCGCCTGCACCATCGTCCAGGCGGCCCCGTGACCGACCTCGCGGTCGTCGACCCACTCCGTGCTGTCACGCACGTGCTCCCGCAGGCCCGGGACGACCTCCACCGGCGCATCAATCAGCAGCGGGGCAGTCGAGACCGCCTTGAGCTCCGGGGACGAGAACCACATCGCCGGCACCGGCATCCGGTCCCGCAGGGCGCGCGGCACCGGTCAGAGGTTGGGCTTGCTGGACCCGTTGAGAGCCGGGTTGCCGCCGGTGGAGATCGGGATGCCGTCGACGGCCGAGCCGTACTCCGGCGCGTACTTCGGGTTGTGCCGGAAGGTGTCGATGAACTGCTGGAGTCGCGGGTCGTCGGCCTTCTGGACCTTGAGCTGGTATCCCCACGAGCTGATCACGACCGGGGCGGGGAGGTCGTTGCTCGCCCAGGGCGAGACGTCCACGTAGCGGTTGGACCGCCCGCCGTCCTGGGGCTCGGCGATCATCGACTGCTTCTCGAACAGCGCGGTCAGCTCGTCCACCTGGCTCTGCGGCAGGTCGGGGCGGTAGGTGATCCACACGACGCCGTGCTCGAGGTTGTGCACCGCGCGCTCGGAGGGGATCGGCTTGGTGTAGAGCCCGGCGTTCATCCAGATGCCGTTGTGGGGACCGCCCACCGGAGGCGTGAGGGCGTACTGGACGGGGCCGTTCACGTGATCGTGTGTCAGCGCGGTGGAGCCGGGGGTGCCCGGACCCGGGTAGTCGCCGGTGTTGTAGGCGACGACCCCGGTGATGTCGGTGGGGTTCTGCTCCGTCGCGGGCATCGTCTGCTTCGTGGTCGCACCCGTGGGCGTCGAGGGCACCACCTGAGCGCTCGTGTCGACCTGCCCCTTCTTCGCGCTGTCGTGGCGCAGCGAGATGAGGACGCCCCCCACGATGGCAACCAGGATCACCGCGACGACGGCGAGCCCGACCAGGGAACGCCGGCGCTCGCGCGCCTTCTGCTCGCGCTGCAGCTTCTCGACCATCGCGCGCCGCTCGGACGCGCGCTCCCTCTTCGACGTGTTGGCCACAGCGAGGAATCGTAGGCCCGTCGTCAAAACCCGGTCTGGACCGGGGCTCGACGTTGAACCCTCGGGCCGCTCGGCCCGTTTCCCCTCGAAAGGAGCATTGCCCCGGGACCGTGAGAAGGGACAGGTCTAGGAGAAGACCAGGTAGTGCAGCAGGAGCCAGATCGGTGCGATCGTCGCCAGCAGCGAGTCGAGGCGGTCCATCAGCCCGCCGTGCCCGGGGATCACCTGGCTCATGTCCTTGATGCCGAGGTCGCGCTTGATCACCGACTCGCAGAGGTCGCCGAGGGTGGCCATCACCACCGCGATCAGGCCGAGGCAGACCCCGATCCACCAGTCGGCGTCGAGCACCCAGACGACCATCGCGACACCCACCGCCACGCAGGCCACGGCCGACCCGGCGAAGCCCTCCCATGACTTCTTCGGAGAGATGACCGGCGACATCGGGTGCCGGCCGAAGAGCACGCCCGCCACGAATCCGCCGATGTCGGAGGCGGCGGTCACCGCGATGAAGGTCAAGATGCCCTTCACGCCGGCGTCGTACCGGTCGAAGCCCGTCGAGCCTCCCTCGCTCAGCATCAGCGCGACGAACGAGCCGAGGAACGGGACGTAGACCAGCGTGAACACCGAGGCGGTGGCGTTCTGGACATAGCCGGGTACGCCGCGGCGCAGCAGCCACAGCATCGTCACCAGGGCGCTGACCGCGGTCGCGGTCACCAGCGCGGGCGCGCCCCAGAAGTACGCGACCACCACCATCACCACGCCGCCGGCCATGACGGGCTGCTCGGGCAGGTCGATCCCCCGGGCGGCGAAGCCGCGGTGGAGCTCCCAGATCGCGACCGTCACGGCAGCGGCGACCACGACCATGAAGAGGGTCTTCCAGATCAGCAGCGTCACCAGGATCAGCGCGATCAGGACGACGGCACTGGCGATCGACACCGGCACGTTGCGCCCGGCGCGCCCGCTGGTCCTGGCAGGGTCGGGCGCGGGGGGCTGCGGTGTCATCGGGGCCGGGCTGCGTCGACGGTCGGGTCAGACCTCGAGCAGCTCGGACTCCTTGTGCTTGAGGAGGTCGTCGATGGCGTCGGTGTGCTTCTTGGTCACCGAGTCGAGACGCTTCTCGGCCCCGGTGACGTCGTCCTGGCCGACCTCGCCGTCCTTCTCGAGCTTCTCGAGCTGCTGCTTGGCGTGCCGACGCAGGTTGCGGACGGCCACCTTGCCGTCCTCGGCCTTGGCTCGGGCGACCTTGATGTAGTCCTTGCGTCGTTCCTCGGTGAGCTCGGGGAACGAGCAGCGCAGCACCTTGCCGTCGTTCGACGGGTTGACGCCCAGGTCGGAGTCGCGGATGGCGCGCTCGACGTTGCCGATGGCGCCCATGTCGTAGGGCGAGACCAGGATGGTGCGGGCGTCCTGGGCGGTGAAGGAGGCGAGGCTCTGCAGCGGGGTCGGCGTGCCGTAGTAGTCGACCATGATCTTGCTGAACATCGCGGGGTTGGCGCGGCCGGCGCGGATCGCGGAGAACTCCTCGCGAGTCGACTCGACCGACTTGTCCATCTTGCCGTCGGCCTCGTTGAGGATGTCGTTGATCACGGCTGCGTCCTTCCGGTGGGGTCGAGCGGGTGGAGACGGGTGGCGAGCCCGGCCGGTCAGGCCTCAGTCGGCGGTGACCAGGGTACCGATCTTCTCACCCTGGACGATGCGCAGGATGTTGCCCTGCTCCTCCATGCCGAACACGACGAGCGGCAGCTTGTTCTCCATGCAGAGGGCGAACGCCGTGGCGTCGGCGATGCGGAGATTGCCCTGCAGCGCTTCGGCGAAGGTGAGCCGGTCGTACTTCGTGGCGGTCGGGTCCACCTTCGGGTCCGCGCTGTAGACCCCGTCGACCCCCTGCTTGGCCATCAGCACGACCTCGCACTTGGTCTCGAGCGCGCGCTGTGCCGCGACGGTGTCGGTGGAGAAGAACGGCATCCCGGCGCCGGCACCGAAGATCACCACGCGGCCCTTCTCCAGGTGACGGATCGCGCGCCGCGGGATGTAGGGCTCGGCGACCTGGCCCATGGCGATGGCGGTCTGGACCCGGGTCTCGATGCCCTCCTTCTCCAGGAAGTCCTGGAGGGCGAGGCAGTTCATGACCGTGCCGAGCATGCCCATGTAGTCGGCTCGCGCGCGATCCATGCCGCGCTGCTGCATCTGGGCGCCGCGGAAGAAGTTGCCGCCACCGACCACGATCGAGACCCCGACGCCCTCGCGCGCCACCTCGGCGATCTCGCCGGCGATGCGGTGGACGACGTCGGGGTCGACGCCGACCTTGCCGCCGCCGAAGACTTCGCCGGAGAGCTTCAGCAGGACGCGGTGGTAGGTCACGGGGCGGCTCCTTCGCGTGCGGTCGCCAGGTGGAGAGGGGGAGTCGGGAGACGGAAAGGCCGGCTGCGGATGCTCGTGCGAGTCATCTGCAACCGGCCTCCCTCATGTCGGGTGACAGCCTAGACGAGAGCCTGGGGGCGAGAGCTACGCGCCGACCTCGAAGCGCGCGAACTGGCGCACGGTCGTGCCGGACTCGTCGAGCACGGCCTGCACGTTCTTCTTGTTCTCGGTGACCGAGGGCTGCTCGAGGAGGACGACCTCCTTGAAGAAGCCGTTGAGCCGGCCCTCGGTGATCTTGGCGATCGCCTGCTCGGGCTTGCCCTCCTCGCGCGAGGTCGCCTCGGCGATCTGGCGCTCGTGCTCGACGACGTCAGCGGGGACGTCGTCGCGCGTGAGGTACTGCGGGCGCATCGCGGCGATCTGCTTGGCGGCACCCCGCGCGGCGTCCGCGTCACCGTCGTACGCCACGAGGACGCCGATGGCGGGCGGCAGGTCGGCGGCGCGCTTGTGCAGGTAGGCGACGACCGGGCCGTCGAAGTGGGCGTACTCGCCGAGCTCGATCTTCTCGCCGATGGAGATGGCGAGGGCCTGGACGATCTCGTCCACGGTCTCGTCGCCGGCCTGGACCGACTTGAGGGCCTCGATGTCGGCGGGCTTGGCCTCGGACGCGGCGTCGGCGATCCTCTGGGCGGCGGTGACGAAGTCCTCGCCCTTGGCGACGAAGTCGGTCTCGCACTTGAGCTCGACCAGCACGCCCGGAGCGTGCGCGACGAGACCCGCGGACGCCGTACGCTCGGCACCGCGCTTGGCGGCCTTCGCGGCGCCCTTGGTGCGCAGGATGTCGGTGGCGGCGCTGAAGTCGCCGTCGGCCTCGTCGAGGGCCTTCTTGGCGTCCATCATCCCGGCGCCGGTCATGTCCCGGAGCTTCTTGACGTCGCTGGCGGAGAAGT
>Ga0207647_10004005_pt1 | contig 10988 bp, 5 predicted proteins | sample KBSCornC2_FD_184295 | JGI IMG/M metagenome (GOLD analysis project Ga0207647, IMG submission 184295) | Corn rhizosphere microbial communities from Kellogg Biological Station, Michigan, USA - C2 (SPAdes) (version 2) | ecosystem: Host-associated > Plants > Roots > Rhizosphere ...
AATCGGCCGAGCTAACCCAGCGCTGGCAGGCGGAAAAGGAGAAGATTGCCGGCGAGGCCAAGATCAAGGAGCAACTCGACGCCGCACGGCTTGAGCTCGAGCAGGCGCAGCGCGGCGGCGACCTCGCCAGGGCCGGCGAGCTCCAATACGGCCGCATCCCGCAGCTCGAAAAGCAGCTGTCGGACGCGCAGGCGGCATCCAAGGGCGCGATGCTGCGCGAGGAAGTCACCGACCAAGACATCGCCGGCGTCGTCAGCCGCTGGACCGGAATCCCGGTCGAGCGGATGATGGAAGGCGAGCGCGAGAAATTGCTGCAGATGGAAGCGCTGATCGGCGCCCGCGTCATCGGCCAGGAAGATGCCGTGAAGGCGGTCTCGGCCGCCGTGCGGCGCGCCCGCGCAGGCCTCCAGGACCCGAACCGTCCGCTCGGCTCGTTCCTGTTCCTCGGGCCCACCGGTGTCGGCAAGACCGAGCTCACCAAGGCGCTGGCCGAATTCCTGTTCGACGACGCCTCGGCGATGGTCCGCATCGACATGAGCGAGTTCATGGAGAAGCACGCTGTCGCGCGGCTGATCGGCGCACCGCCGGGCTATGTCGGCTACGAAGAAGGCGGCGTGCTGACCGAGGCGGTACGGCGGCGACCCTACCAGGTCGTGCTATTCGACGAGGTCGAGAAGGCGCACGGCGACGTGTTCAACGTCCTGCTCCAAGTGCTCGACGACGGCCGTCTGACGGATGGCCAGGGGCGTACGGTCGACTTCACCAACACGATCATCATCCTGACTTCGAACCTCGGCTCGCAATATCTCGCCTCGCTGGGCGAGGATGAACCGGTCGAAAAGGTTGAGCCGCAGGTGATGGAGGTCGTTCGCGCGCACTTCCGGCCCGAGTTCCTCAACCGCCTCGACGAGGTCATCCTGTTCCACCGCCTCGCCGCGGGGCACATGGGCCCGATCGTCGATATCCAGGTCGCGCGGCTGCAGAAGCTGCTCGACGAGCGGAAGATCAAGTTGAAGCTGACCGACGCTGCGCGCGCGTGGCTCGGCCGTGTCGGCTACGACCCCGTCTACGGTGCCCGGCCGCTGAAGCGCGCGGTGCAGAAATATGTCCAGGACCCGCTCGCCGACAAGATCCTTGCGGGCGAGATCGCCGATGGTTCGGTGGTGCGGGTCGACGAGGGCGACGGGCAGCTGATCCTGACGCCCGCCGGGGAAGAGCGCGAAGCGGCCTAGTTGCTGGTGCCGCTGGCGGCCGATGGCGCCGGCGCCGGCTTATCGCGAACGGCTTCCTGGCCCGGTTTGGGCGAAACCGGAGCAGCCTGCTGCGGCACTGTGACACAGATGCGCTTGGGCGTGATCGAGCCCGTAACGGCCTCCTGCATCGTGCAGACCCGCCTCGTTTTCACCGCGGGCGCCGGTGCAGGGGCCGGCGCTGCGGCCGTCACCTGGGCGGCCGCCAGGACCAAGCTACCAACCAAGAGCATAGTTACTCCTCGATAAGTGAATTGACGTCCCTCACGATCGAGCGCGGCACAGTCAACATTCGGATGCTGCCGTTGGTCGAAAAAAAGGGCGGCGCGAACGCCGCCCTTTCCTTGCTCGTTCGGACCCGAGCTTAGCCGCGCTCGCCGCTCGTCGCCGGAGGCGGCGGGGGCGGAGGCGGCGGCGCCGGGCAGGTCGCCGTGGCTTCGATGACCGTGCCGTCGGGGCAGGTCTGCGTCGCCGGTGCCGGCGGCGGAGGCGGCGGTGCAACCACCGGCTCGTACGGCTCGACCCGCTCCTTCGGACGGAAGCTGACGTTCACGCCCGCGCGGAAGAAGCGGCCCACCGCACCGGCCTGGGTGTAGGTCGGGTTGTAATTGGCTGCAGCATAGTTCGGCGGATTCACCGGAGCCTTGGCATCGAACAGGTTGAGGACGTTGCCGTAGACGGTGATCGCATCGGTCAGCTTGTAGCTGCCGACGAGATCGACCCAGGTGAAGCTCTTCGTGGTGCAGAGCCGGTCGTCATTATAGAGGTCGCCGCAGTTGCGCTGGCCCGGGCCAGATTGATCCTCGGCGACGTTCTTGTAGCCGCTCACATAGTTAGCGGTCGCAGTGAGCGTCGCCCGGCCGAACTCGAAGCTGTTCGACCAGTTACCACGCCAGCGCGGCGTGCCGGCGCCCGAGGACAGGATGTACGGGCCCTGGGTTCCGACATACTTCTGCACGCCGCATGCCGGATCGCTGTTATCCGAGCAGGAGCGGAAGTTATACTTGTTGATCCGCGTCGCCTCGACGTTGCTCGACCAGCGGAAGCCCGGGAACAGCCGGAAGTCCGCCTGCGCGGCAAAGTCGAAGCCCGAGGTGACCAGCGACGACGCGTTTGCGTACGGCCCGACGATGATCGCCGCCGAACGGATACCGGACGGGAACAGCGGGTCGATCGGATTGGTGATGATGCTGTATCCGGCCGGAAGCGCAGTGCCGGCGAAATAAGCGTCGAGCGCCGAGCTCGACAGCGGTCCACCGGTGATGATGTCCTTCTTCTTGATGTGGTAATAATCGACGGTGAAACTGACCTGCCGGATCGGCTGGACGATGATGCCGGCGGTGTAGCTCTCCGACTTCTCCGGCCTCAGATCCGGATTCGCATTGTTGCGGAAGCCCAGCGCCTGACCACTACGCGTGTACGGGCTGCCGCCGGTGCAGGTGCCGTCATCGAAGGTACCGCCGTGCTGTTCGCACAGGGACTGGAAGCTGCCCGGCGTGTAGGTCGTGAAGCCGGTGATCTGGCCCGACGTTTCCGCGAATGACGGAGCCCGGAAGCCCTTCGACCAGGTGCCGCGCAAGGCGATCTGCCGAATTGGCGTGAACTTGAAGCCCGCCTTCGGCGAGAAGTTGCTGAAGCCGGTCGAATAATGATCGTAACGGCCTGACAACTGCAGCTCGAGCTGCTTCACGACCGGTGCCGAGATTTCGAAGAAGCCGGCCTCGACGTCGCGCTCACCCTTGGCGTTCGCCTGATTGAACGCGATGAAGTCGGCCGTCGGGTTGCCGTTCGGATTATCCAGCGACTCGTGACGGAAGTGCGCGCCGACGCCGAGCTGAAGCGGGCCGCCCGGCAGCTGGAACAGCTCCTTGGTGACCACACCCTGGATCGCATAGAGCGCAGCCGTCGCCGTGTAGTCGTTGTGCAGGATGACAGAGTCACGCACGGCCTGGCTGTTCAGCGTCGGGTCGATCAGATTGTATTGACCGGTGGCGACCGCCTGGGTGAAGCCCGCGAGGCTGACGACGTCGGCGGTCGAGCGCAGACGGCTCTGCGAGGCGGTTGCATCCACCTGGAAGTGGAAGCCGTCCGCGAACGTGCCATTCACTCCGAAGGCGCCACGAAGCACCTCGTTGCGGTAGCCTGCGTTACGGTTGAAACCGTCACGCTCACTGAACCGGTAGTAGAGCTGCCCGGCATGGGTGAGCGGGTCGCCCGTTGCCGAGGCGAACGGGTTGTAGGGGTTCAATCTGCGATCCGCTGCAGTGTCGCAGTCGACGCCGGCCGCGCAGACATAGTTCGGCAGGACGAACGTCGTCGTCTGGACCGGATTGTTGGTACGCAGCGACTGCGAGAAGCCGCCGGCGACCAGGTTGTTCCGGTACCAGCTGAGATTCATATAGGCTTCGATGTCGTCGCTGAGGCGCACCGCGCCATGTGCGACGATGCCGTAACGTTCGGTCTTCGGCTGGATCTCGCCGTAATTGGCGACCTGGTTCTCCGTGCAGCTCTCGCCTTCGTCGCCGTTGGTCACGGTTCCGCCGATTTCAGCGCACTGCGCCGGATTGAGCAGAACGAAACCGCTTCCCGGGATGGCGGCGAGCAGGTTGTTATTGAACAGCTGCGTCGCCGGGCGAACCGCCGCGACCGTCGGCGTAATGCCGGAGTCGTTCATGTCGGCATTGAGGTTGAGACCGCCGTCGAGCCGCGTCAGGTCGTTGGTGTTGAACGGGAAGCCGCGGTCGCGGGCGAAGATCTTCTTGTTGAGCTCATATTCGGCGCCCACGTAGAAGTTGATGCCGCGATTGGCATAGTCGCCCCAGCCGGCGAGCACCGAGCCGCGATACTGCGTACCGCCGCCATGCTCGGACGTGCCCGCTTCGAGCGTTGCGTCGAGGCCGTTGAAGATCTTGCGCTGGATGACGTTGACGACGCCGCCGATCGCGTCCGCGCCGTAGGTCGACGAAGCGCCGTCCTTGAGGACTTCGACGCGCTCGATCGACACGCGCGGCATGGTGTTGAGGTCGACGAACGAGCGCTGGCCGTCATCCGACAACGGATAGTTCACGACGCGCTGGCCATCGACCAGGGTCAGCGTCGAGTTGACGGTCAGGCCGCGCAGCGACGGCGCGGATGCACCCGCGCCAAAACCGGCCGCGAAGGCATTGGGGATGGTGCCGCTGCTGTCGGCCGAGACCGAGCGGACGGCGTCGGAAACATTGGTGATGCCGCGGCGCGCAAGGCTCTCGGACGAGAGCACCGTGACCGGCGACGGGGTTTCGGTATTGGTCCGGCGGAAGATCGTGCCGGTGATGACGATCTCTTCCTGGTTCGCACCGGCATTCGCATTCTCAACCGGGACGGGAGAAGCGTTGGTGCCAGCCTGCGGCGCGTTGGAGGTCGCCTGGCCCTGCTTGGTCGGATCGGTCGACTGGGTGGTCGAACCCTGGTCCTGCGCATAGGCAGGGGCGGCCACGAGGACGGCGAAGGCCAGAGCGGTCAACGCGCTCCCGGCACGCAGCGCGCTTCCCGCGCGCACGTTCGAAACTTTCATTTTATCTCCCTTCTGCCGACCGCGGCCGGCGCCCTACGCAAAACAGGCTCGCGGATAGACCGCGACGGTGCCCGCTATTCCGAAGCATGACGGCTGCGCAACGGGTGGAGAGCGTTCAGCCTTACTTTCGTTAGGCAGCTGTGACTTTCCGGTCACAAGAATCGCTTGTTTCTAGTAACTTCCGGTTAATTGTTGCGGTACCGTTAATTCGGCGACGCGTTTTTCTGCTGGTCGGATAGCGCGAACAGCCGGCAGATCATTGCTCGCTCATGATCGCTGAGATGCGGGTTCCAGCAATCGAGGATGAGCACCGCGCGGTCCTTATCGCTACGGTTCCAGGCTTCATGCTCGATCGTGTCGTCGAACGCGAACGCCTGACCTTCGCGCCATTCGCGAGTCTCGCCGCCGACCCGGAAGGTGCAGCCGGGCGGCACGATCAACGGCAGATGGATGATCGTGCGGGTGTTGGTGACGCCGGTGTGCGGCGGGATGTGCTGGCCGGCCTGGAGGATGGAAAAGAAGACGGTCGGTGCTCGTCCGGGGATACCGGCGAGCGGCAATGACTCGACGATTTCGGCAGTGCGCGGCGCGCGTGCGCAGGCGCCATCGATGCGCTTCCCGTCCTTCCACAGGTGAAGAGCGCTCCAGGCGGGTGAATTGTTGAGCCTGGTCCAGATGTTTGTCGGCGTTCCGGCAGGCATTGTGACGTACGGCGATAGTCCCGGATCGGAAGACGCCAGCAAGGCAGTGACTTCGGCGCGGATTACCGCCGTTTGTGCTTCGAGTTCTTCAAGCCAGGGGAAGTGCTCGCGGTCGAGATATTCGTCCGCCGGCAGGAACGGATAGTGCATGCCGAAGCACTGGTTGCTGAAGATCGCCCGGCGGCCGAGCATATAGTCCATCGCCGCGCTCAGTCGGCGGCGGTCGCGCGACGAAGCGTGTTCGAGATCGCCAGCAAGGCCCGTTGCAAATGCATCAGCGAGCTGCTGCTTGCGATCGGCGAGGAACGCGCGTGCATGGTCGAAGATCGCGCGCAGCTCGGGACCGGCGCCGGCTTGCTGGCCCGCGAGTGCCGCGACGCCGGCCCAGCGCGTCGTTGCATCGCCGAATTCGCCGCGCCGCTCGTGCAGCTCGGCGAGGCGAATCAGCGCCGTCAAATGGCGCTGATCGGTCTCCAGCGCGGACTCGAGCGCGGACCGCTCGGCGGCGTCGTCACCCGCCATCCGGTGCGCCTTGGCGAGGTTGATCCACAGCGGCGCCGCGCGCGGGTCGGCGCGCGCAGCGGCTTCGAAGTGGCGGGCCGCGGTCGCGGCATCCTTCCGCTCGAGCGCCTCCATTCCGAGGATGTTGTGGGCAACAGGATGGTCACTGCGCAGACGGAGCACGGCTTCGGCTTCACGCACGACGTCGCTAGGCCGCCTCTGCTTCTGGGCCTCGGCGGCTCGCGCCAGATGCTGCTCAACCGTCATTGTCATGATTCTGTGATGGCTGCCGACAGCAGCCGAGGTCAAGCACGCCTTGCGAGCCGCGTCCGCTTTGCCCACAAGCCAAGTGATGGCTGCGAACGCACCTTCCCTGACGCAAGTGATCGGTGATGGCGAATGGCTGGCGCATCGCTACGACGAAGCAAGCGACGCGATCCAGTTCCGCTTCGTGCCGCGCGAGGCACAACGGGAAATGACGTTCCTCACCGACCACGAGATCGGCGACGCGCCGCTGGCCGTTTACACGCGCGCTGATTGCCTTGCCGAAGTGCGGCGGCGCGAGCTCCCGCCGCCGCGGCTGATCTTCCATTCCGCTTATTGCTGCTCGACCTTGCTCGCTCGCGCGTTCGACATTCCGGGCGTGTCGTTCGGGCTCAAGGAGCCGCAGATCCTCAACGACGTCGTCGGGCTCCAGCTTCGCCGCGGCGACCCACGCCAGGTCGCAGCGGCGCTCGATGTAGCGCTGCTGCTGCTCGCCCGGCCGCTCAGTGAGGGCGAGGTCAACGTCATCAAGCCGTCGAATCTCATCAACCCCTTGCTGCCATTGCTGACAGCAATGCGGCCCGAACTCCGCGGCGTCCTCCTGCATGCGCCGCTCGAGACCTTCCTCGGTTCGATTGCCCGGAAGGAGATCGAAGGGCGCGCCTGGGTGCGGGATTTGATGTGGAAGCTGATCCACCTTGGGCAGGCGGAGCGCTTCGGCTTTACCGATGAGGACCTGTATCGGCAGACCGACCTGCAGACGGGCGCAGTGGGATGGCTGGCGCAGCAGGCGCTGTTCGCGGAAGCTGCTCGTCGGCACGTGGGATTCAGGACGCTCAACAGCGAAACGCTGATCGCGCAGCCGGTGGAGACGGTCGAACGATTGGCCTTGCTGTTCCAACTCGAGCTGGATGCGGACGCGGTCGCATCAGGCGCGGCATTTCGCACGCATAGCAAGGACCGCAGCGCCTATTCTGCCAAACAGCGCGAGGACGAGAAATCGCGCGGCAAGGACCTTCACGCGCGCGAAATCGGGATTGTGCTCGAGTGGGCGGAGCAGCTGGCAAGTCACGCGGGGATTGCAATGACCTTGCCATCGCCGCTCCTCGACTGAGTGTCCGGCATGGCGTCACTGCAGCACGCAATCGATCTCATCAATGGAGGCCAGCAGGACCAGGGTATCCAGCTGCTGCGGCAGGTCGCATCGGCCGGCGACCCGCAGGCGTTGTTCGTGCTCGCCGACATCACCTGGAGCGGGAATTGGGTTGCACAGGATCCGGCGCGCGGGCGGATATTGTTCGAATATGCAGCGGCGCTTGGGCATGCTCGGGCCAATTTGATTGCAACGAACCTGCTCGCGAGCGGCGTCGCCGGAAAACGCGATTGGGCAACCGCGCTCGGCCGGCTCGCCGTCGAAGCGCGTCAACTGCCGGAGCGTCGGCGAGCGCTAAACCTCATTGCCGCGATGGACATCGATGAGCATGGCGTCCCGCGGTCCACCCCCGAACCGAAAATCATCGCCGAGGAGCCCTATGCACGGCACTATGAGACGGCGCTCTCCGCGGCGGAGTGCGCCTACCTCATCGAAGCAACCGAAACTCTGTTCGAGCCGTCGATGGTCTATAATAAATCCCGGGAACTGGTCCGCGATACGATCCGGACGTCGGACGGCGCGGCCATCCATTGGCTGATCGAGGATCCGGCGATCCACGCGCTCAACCAGCGGATCGCGGCATTGACGGCAACGTCATTCGATGAGGGCGAGGCGCTGCAGGTGCTGCGCTATTCTCCCGGTCAGGAATATCGGCCCCACTTCGATTTCGTCGATGGCGCGCAAAACCAGCGGCTGTGGACCGCGCTAATCTACCTGAACGACGATTATGAAGGCGGCGAAACGGCCTTCGTTCAGACGGATACAAAGGTCCGCGGACATACGGGCGACGTGCTCGTCTTCCGCAACGCGCTCGCCGACGGCTCGCCCGACCCGCTGGCCGAGCACGCCGGCATGCCGGTGACTTCAGGGATGAAGTATCTCGCAACACGTTGGATCCGCGCGAGCCGCTGGATACCGTAATTGAATGCCGACGTGCCGGTGGCTTCTAACTTTGGACAAAAGAAAAGAGGCGGACCCGAAGGCCCGCCTCTCCCCTTTTAACGCTTCGGACTTGCTTAGAACTTGATCCGGGCGCCGGCCGCGAAGCGACGGCCCAGCGGATCGTAGGTGGCCGGGAAGGTATTGCCGCTGTTCTGCGACGTCGTTCCTGCCGTGTTGCCGACGATCGGCGGCTTCTTGTCGAACAGGTTCATGACCGTGAACGTCAGGTCGAAATGCTCGTTGACGTTGAACCGGGTTGAGAAGTCGAAGTAATTTTCGGCCGGGATACGGTTGAAATTGACCGTCTCGCCGTTGAACGTCCCCGGCTGGTTGGGATCGCCGTTGATGCTCGTGATCGTGCCGCTGAAGATCGTGCCGGCCAGCGGCTCGTACCGCATCTTGCCGATGTAGCGCCACAGAAGCGACAGATCGACGCGGCCGAGGGACAGCGTGGTGCGCTCATTGAACGAGTATTTCGGCAGCAGGCCGCCTGCAGGGAAGCCGCAGTTCGAGCTGTAGAAGCCGACGCACTCACGATCCACCGACACCGGGCTGCTCGCGATAGCCTTGAACTTCTGGCTGTGCGTGTAGTTGCCGCCAAAAGCCAAGGCGATCTTCGCCGGCGCGTTCAGGATCGTGCCGAGGCCATGGCGGTAATCGATCGTAAGGTCGACACCGTCGGTCGAGATCTTGCCCTGGTTGGTGACGATACCGAACAGACCGGGCACCGTCGCGGGATCGCCGTCGAGCTGTCCGCTGACCGTGTCGCGCCGGATGATCAAGCAGGCCGGGTTCGTCACCGACGCAGCGGTCACACCAGCACCTGCGCTGTTCCCGAAGCAGGCATTGATCAAGTCCGCCGGGGTCGGAATGGTCAGCGCGTCCTTGATCTTGATGTTGTAGTAATCGATCGTCGCGTTGAACCCGGGCAGGAAGCGCGGACGAAGGACTGCGCCCACCGTCCAGGTGTTGGCCTTTTCCGGACGCGCCGCAAGATTGCCGCCGCTGGTGATGTTCGCCTGGCCGGCAGTCGGGTTCTTGATGAAGCCGATCTTGTTGGCAGGCGCACCCTGGGCAAGGCAGACCGCCGTGAGCGCTGCGTTGCCAACCGGGTTGCCAAGGGCGCACGGGTCGGTGCGGAGATTGGTCAGCACCGTGTTGATCGGCGAGAACAGTTCCGAGATGTTCGGCGCACGAACCGCGCGCTGATAGTTGCCGCGGAACTTGAGGTCGCGCACCGGAGCCCAGCTGCCCGCGACCTTCCAGGTCGTGGTGTTGAACTTCGGCGTGCCGGGCGCACCGATCGTGTAGTGCGACCGGCGGATACCGCCTTCGACCTGCAGTTCGTCGAAGAACGGCCGGTCGGAAATGATCGGCGCCACGACTTCGGCGAAACCTTCGTAGACATCGAACTTGCCGTTGATGTCCGGAGCGGCACCGCCGGCGCCGCCAAGCTCACCCGACGTCTTGGCAAGCGCGTCGGCGCGCTGCTGCGCATTATATTTGCGATATTCGCCGCCGACCGCGAAGCTGACCGGGTTCTTCGCCCACAGCTGCAGCGGCGTATCGCCGTTGATGGTTGCCCGCGCCTGCGACAGCTTGGACTTCACCTGCGTGCTCGCCTGCTGGCTGATGAACGCAGCCATCGCCGGCGTAATCGAGCCGGTTGGGCCAAAAATGTTCAGCGGCACGCAGTTGTTGGTCGTGGACTGGCAGGTCGTCGTGTTGGTCGCCAGCAATGCCTGGCGCACACGCGACAGCAAAGCGTAGTTCTGGATCGTCTGGGTCTTCGTGCTGATACCGCGCGAGGCGAACACATCAAAACCGATCTTGTCGGTGATGTCGCCGCGCACGCCGGCCCGGAAGTCGAACGACTCCGTGTTGTAGTCGCTGATACGCGGACCAACTTCAGGCATACGCCGGCGCAGCTTGAACGTGTCCGTCCTGTAGTTCGGATCAGTCGTGCTCGTCGCTGTTGCGGCGGCAGTGCACTGCGCGGCCGTCAATGCGAGGTCGGTACACAATACGCCGCGCTGCTGCGCCGTCAGGAACGGGTTGCTGAGCGGCACGGTCACGGACGAGCCGAATACGCCCGACGGGGCGATGATCGTGTCGATCGTGTTGTTGGTGTACATGCCGCGGCCGTAGACCGTCAGGTGGTCGGTAATGTCATAGTGACCGGCGCTGAACAGGTTGTAGCGCTTAAACGGCACCTGGAAGACGTTGTACGGGTTGAAGTTAAATGGCGCATAGAACGGCACGATTGTGTCGCCGGTCGGTCCGACCTGCTGACGATCCGTGATGTTGGCAAAGTCGAGCGCCGAGGGAGTGGTCGTCGATGATCCGCCCGCGGAAAGGTCGCCCGGGGTGGTCGAGTCGAGCGCCAGGGTCGAATAGGGCCGGTCGCCGCCCTGATAAATCGGGTCCGACTCCTGGTAGCCAAGGCTGATGACCGCATTGCCGCGGCCGTCGTCGAAGTTCGCGCCGAGGGTCAAGTCGCCGCGGATGTAGTTACCGTCGCCGCGCTGGGTGATCTGGTCGGAAACCGCCAGCTCCATGCCCGAGAAGTCGTTGCGCGTGATGAAGTTGACGACGCCCGCGACCGCGTCCGCACCATAGGTCGA
>Ga0207647_10004006_pt1 | contig 10988 bp, 10 predicted proteins | sample KBSCornC2_FD_184295 | JGI IMG/M metagenome (GOLD analysis project Ga0207647, IMG submission 184295) | Corn rhizosphere microbial communities from Kellogg Biological Station, Michigan, USA - C2 (SPAdes) (version 2) | ecosystem: Host-associated > Plants > Roots > Rhizosphere ...
CGAGCAGAAGCAGGCGGTGCTCGACCGCGATTACAACCGGCTGCTGGACCTGGGTGGCAACATCTATTTCCTGGCCAAGGTCTTCTCGACCGACGGCCAGAGCTTCCTGCAGGCGGTGTCGACCATGTCGGGCATGAGCCTGGAAGACTATTCGGCGATGATGATTGCAGGCGGCCGCTCGCCCGAGGGTCTGCGTTCGATCCGGGAGAAGAGGTGATGGCACGTATCACGGCTGGAATCGGCACCAGCCATGTGCCTGCGCTCGGGGCCGCGATGGACCTCGGCAAAACGCAGGAGCCCTACTGGGTTCCTGCCTTCGCAGGTTACGAATGGACCCGTGACTGGGAGCGCGAACAGAAGCCCGACGTGGTGATCCTGGTCTATAACGATCATGCCACCGCGTTCGACATGAAGATCATTCCGACCTTCGCGATCGGGTGCGGCGAGCAATATGCGCCCGCCGACGAAGGCTGGGGACCGCGCAAGGTGCCGGTGGTAGAGGGTCATCCGGACCTTGCTTGGCATATCGCTCAGAGCTGCATCCTCGACGAATTCGACATGACCATCATCAACGAGATGGATGTCGATCATGGGCTGACCGTGCCCTTGTCGCTGGTCTTCGGCCAGCCGGAGGCATGGCCGGCGCGCGTCATTCCGCTCGCGGTGAATGTCGTCACTTACCCGCCGCCGTCGGGCAATCGCTGCTGGGCGCTGGGCGAGGCCATCGCGCGCGCGGTCGAAAGCTTCCCTGAGGATCTGAACGTCCAGATCTGGGGGACCGGCGGGATGAGCCACCAGCTTCAGGGGCCGCGCGCCGGGCTGATCAACAAGGAATGGGATAATCGCTTCCTCGACCGTCTCGAGGGTGACAGCCAGGAACTGCGTTACATTCCGCACATCGAATATCTGCGCGAGACCGGATCCGAAGGGATCGAGATGGTGATGTGGTTGATTATGCGCGGTGCGCTCGGCCGCGCCACCCGTACTCTGCACCGCCATTATCACATCCCGGCCAGCAATACGGCGGTCGGCCACATCGTGCTGGAGCCGCTGCCGTAAAGTCCCCGCCCAGGGAGGACACACGCCTTCCCGGTCATTTTCGAGGTAACCTATGAAGATCGCACTCGCCGGTGCCGGCGCCTTCGGAGAAAAGCATCTCGACGGCCTGCGCAATATCGAAGGCACCGAGGTGGTGAGCCTGGTCGGGCGCCGGCTGGAGCCGACCCAGGCCGTCGCCGCCAAATATGGGATCGGCCATGCCTGCACCGATCTGGCCGAGGCGCTGGAGCAGCCCGGCCTCGATGCCGTCATCCTGTGCACGCCGACGCAGATGCACGCCGCGCAGGCAATCCAGTGCATGGAAGCAGGCAAGCATGTTCAGGTCGAAATTCCGCTCGCCGACTGTCTGGCGGATGCGGAGGCCGTGCTCGCCAAGCAGCGGGAGGCGGGGCTGGTCTGCATGGTCGGCCACACGCGGCGCTTCAATCCCAGCCACCAATATCTGCACCGGAAGTTCACGAGCGGCGAGGCGCACGTCCAGCAGATGGACGTCCAGACTTATTTCTTCCGGCGCAAGAACATGAATGCGAAAGGCGAACCCCGCAGCTGGACTGACCATCTGCTGTGGCACCATGCAGCCCATACGGTCGACCTGTTCGCTTACCAGGCCGGGTCGATCGTGAAAGCCAACGCCATTGAAGGTCCGATCCATCCGGAACTCGGCATCGCGATGGACATGTCGATCCAGCTGAAGAGCGAGAGCGGCGCGATCTGCACTCTATCGCTCAGTTTCAACAATGACGGGCCGCTCGGCACTTTCTTCCGCTACATCTGCGATACAGGCACCTGGATCGCGCGCTATGACGACCTGGTCACCGGCAAGGAAGAGCCGGTCGACCTGAGCGGCGTCGCCGTTTCCAACAACGGGATCGAACTTCAGGATCGCGAATTCGTCGCCGCGATCCGCGAGGGGCGAGAGCCTAACAGCTCGGTCGCACAGGTGATGCCCTGCTATCGCGTGCTGGGTGCACTCGAAGATCAGCTATCGGCCTGATGAAGACGCAGGTCGCCATCATCGGCGCCGGGCCTGCTGGGCTGCTGCTCGGGCATCTGCTGCGCGCCGAGGGCGTCGATTGTGTGATCTTGGAGCGGCAATCGCGGGCTTATATCGAAGGTCGCATCCGCGCGGGCGTGCTGGAGACGATCACCACCGATCTGCTGCATCGGCTCGGCATTGACGCTGGCCTCAACGCGCACGGTATGATGGAGGAGGGGTTCAACCTCGCCGACAGCGGCCGCATGATCCGGATCCCGATCACCGAACTGACCGGCCAGCATGTTGTGGTCTATGGACAGACCGAGGTCACGCGCGACCTGATCGACGCCGCGCCCGAGCGGGGACTAGAGATCGTCTTCGAGGCCGCCGACGTCGCGCTGCACGACATCGACGGCCCCCCCTATGTCACTTATGAGAAGGATGGGGTGCAGCATCAGGTCTATGCGGATTTCATCGCCGGCTGCGACGGTTTCCACGGGCCATCGCGCAAGGCGATTCCGACAAACAGGGTGATGCAGTATGAGCGCGAATATCCGTTCGGCTGGCTCGGAATCCTGGCCGACGTGCCGCCCTGCCACCACGAACTGATCTACGCCAATACCGACGCGGGCTTCGCGCTGGCATCGATGCGTTCACCTACCCGGAGCCGCTACTATATCCAGGTCGGCCGGGACGAGCGGCTGGAGGACTGGCCGGAGGAAAGGCTGTGGGACGAGCTGGAGCGGCGCTTCGCTCCGCTGGCCAGCCGACCGGTTGTGCGCGGCCCCGCGCTCGAGATGTCGATTGCGCCGCTGCGCTCCTATGTTTTCGAACCGATGCGGCATGGCCGTCTGTTCCTCGCCGGCGACGCCGCGCACATTGTTCCACCGACCGGCGCCAAGGGCCTCAACCTCGCCGCTTCCGACGTCGCTTATTTGGCTGAAGCCTTTATCGGCTGGTACAAAAGAGGCGATGAGGCGGCGCTGACAGGTTATGCCGCCAAGGCTCTCGCGCGTGTGTGGAAGGCAGAGCGCTTCAGCTGGTCGCTCACCAAGCTGATGCACCGTTTCCCCGAAGATGGCGCGTTCGAACGGCGCATGCAGATGGCCGAACTTGATTATCTCGCCGGATCACTCGCGATGCAGACTGCAATTGCCGAGAATTACGTGGGATTGCCGCTTTAGCGGATGCCGCGTCGATGCGGTGGCATCGAGCGGCCTGTCGGCGGATTCCACGGTCACTAGGCACTGCTAGCTTCGGAGCGATTGGCTCGGCTATGGCGCTGCTATGACTAGCCCGCTTTCCGATATCGAGATCCGCCTGAAACGCCTGCCCCATGGCGAGGGTCTGCCGCTGCCGTCTTATGCGACGGAGCACGCGGCCGGTCTCGACGTGGTTGCAGCGGAATCGGTCTTGTTAGAGCCTGGCGCGCGGCTTGCCGTCGCGACCGGCTTCGCGATCGCGATTCCCGTTGGGTTCGAGGTCCAGGTGCGCCCGCGTTCAGGTCTCGCGCTCAAACATGGCATCACCTGTCTCAATACGCCCGGCACAATCGATGCCGACTATCGTGGCGAGGTGAAGGTCATCCTCGCAAATCTTGGGTCGGAGCCTTTCCCAGTTACACGGGGCGAGCGCATTGCCCAGCTCGTGCCCGCGCCTGTCCAGCATGCGCGTTTCGCAGAGGTCGAGGAACTGGACGAAACCGTTCGCGGGCACCGCGGCTTCGGTTCGACCGGGCGGTGAACGACGCGCAGCTAGAACGCTACGCCCGCCATATCATCCTGAAAGAGATTGGCGGAGCAGGGCAGCAAAGGCTGCTCGATGCGCATGTCGTGCTGATCGGCGCCGGCGGGATCGGCGCCCCCGCGCTCCAATATCTCGCGGCCGCCGGAGTGGGGCGGCTGACCGTTGTGGACGATGACGCGGTCAGCCTGTCCAACCTCCAGCGGCAGGTGCTGTTCGCGACGGCCGATGTTGATCGATCGAAGGTCGAAGCTGCTCGCGACGCCGTTGCACGGCTCAATCCGGATGTCGGGTTTGCTGCTGTGATGGCGCGACTGACTGAACAGAATGCCGCCGATCTGCTGCGGGGAGCGGACGTGGTGGTCGACGGATCGGACAATTTCGCCACTCGGCTGGCGGTCGCGGATACGGCGCGTGGGCTCACGATACCGCTGGTTTCAGCGGCGGTCGGCCAGTTTGACGGGCAGTTGGGTGTGTTCCGCGGCTGGGAGCAGGACAAGCCTTGTTACCGGTGCCTTGTCGGGCATGATCCGGATCGGGCGGACGCATCCTGCGCCGATCAGGGCGTGATTGGAGCGCTCACCGGGGTGATGGGCAGTCTCGCTGCGATCGAGGCGATTCGCGCAATCGTCCCGTTTGGCGCGGATCCCGCCGGCACGTTGCTGTTGGTCGATGCACTCAACTTCCGCTTTCGCACGATCGCGCTTCCGAAGGATCCGGGCTGCGGATGCGCGCGGTTATGAGAGGACTCGGGATAATTATCGGCGGCACGGACCAATCGCGCCTGGGGACCGCACTGACCTTGGCGGCATCGCAAGCAGCGCTCGGCGCGAGGGTGCGGCTCCTGTTCGACGGTGATGCGGTACGGCTTGCTGTGGCGCGCGATGAGCTTTTCGAAAGCTGTCTGGAACTGGGGGTGACCGCGACGCTCTGTCAAAGTGGTCTCGCCTCCGCGGGGTTGGAAGCGGCCACGCTCGATCCCCGCTTCGAATATGGCGGAATGGTGGGCTGGCTTGCCGCTTTGGGGGAGGATCGCCTGATCTTGGTATGATTTGGGCTGTTGCGCGTGGGGCACAGGGGGCGCCCAATCTGACCGCAACGTTAACAAGGCCGATGACAGGGATGCGCTGCTTGTCCTAGCACAATCTCACGGACGGCGGCCTTCAGGCCATGGTTCGGGGAGAAGCGAGGCCCCGCACGTCGCAAGACGGAAGCGTGTGGGCCCAGCGATAAAAAGGGGGCTGACGAGTGATCGTCACGCAGGCGCCCGGACCGCAACGCGGTCCGGGCGTTTGTTTTTTTGGCCTGAATCAACGCCTACCCGGTAAGGTTAATCGTTTCTCAAGGCCTTTGCTCAATATCCCGGCAGATTAGGCGCCTTGCCGGAGATTGAGCCCGATGAAGACCGCAGTTCGCGCGCATGAGATCGCGACCCTGCTCGACGATATGCCCCATGATGTGCGCTGCCTGTCGCTCGACTGCTTCGACACATTGATCTGGCGCAATGCGCAGGCGCCCCGAGACGTTTTCGCCGAACTGCCTCTGCCGGGCGGCGGTATCGAACCCCGCGCCAGTGTCGAGTCGCGCCTCCGCAGCGAACGAATCGCGCGTGACGGGCTGAACGAGGTCACGATCGATCAAATCTACGAACGTCTGCTTCCCAACGGGACCGCCGACGACCGCGCGGTCTGGATTGCACGGGAGCTGGAAGCGGAGGCGCGGCACTGCTTTGCCTTCACGCCAACCGTGGAACTGATTCGCGCAGCCAAGGCAAAAGGGCTGCAGGTCATCATCGTCAGCGACACCTATCTGTCGAACGCGCAGCTACGCACGCTGGTCGCGCGCGCGGCCGGCGAGGATGTGGTTGCGATGATCGACCGCTTCTTCTGTTCGTGCGAGGTCGGCAAATCGAAGGCTCAAGGGATGTTTGAGCCGGTGCTGGCGGCGTTGGGCTTGCCCGCGGGCAGCATCGTTCACCTCGGCGATAATTATGCGGCCGATGCGCATGCCCCCCGCGGATTGGGGATCAATGGCATCCATTTCGAGCAGTTCGAAAGCGTCACCGACCAGCGCCTGCGGCTTGAGGCTGCAGCGGCGACTCTGATCGATCCCGCGGTCCGGATTACGCGGCCCGCGCTACAGCCCCATCGCCCGCAAATCTCGCTACGCCAACAGACAGGGCCCGCCGACCGGCTTGGCCATGACGTTCTCGGCCCTGTGATGCACGGCTTCGCCCATTGGGTTCGCGACGAGGCGGAGGCGCTTGGTCGTGAGCGAGGTCGGCCGGTCAAGATCCTGTTCCTGCTGCGCGACGGCTATCTGCCGCATCAGGCTTATAAGGCCGCAGGCCTCGGTGAGGCGTCGGCGGTCGAGATTAGCCGTTTCACCTCGATCGCCGCCAGCTTCGCGGACGAAGAGGCAATTCGCAGCTTCCTTGTGAGCGAAACCTCCAAGGATATCGATTTCCTCGGAAAGCAGCTGCTGCTCAACCCCGGCGAGGTGCGCCAGATCGGCCGTAACTCGCGTGAATTCCGGAAGAACGTGCTCGGCACCCAGTGGGTTAAGCGGATCCAGACGCGGAGCCAAGAATTCGCCCAGCGTCTCGCGGCCCACCTGAGGCGCGAAGCCAACGTCCAGCCGGGCGACGTGCTGATGCTGGTCGACCTTGGCTATAATGGCAGCGTTCAGAACCATGCCGAGGCCGCTCTGACGGAGGCGCTCCAGGTCGAGGTGGCGGGCCGTTACCTGCTGCTGCGCGAACGTTGGCCGACCGGGCTCGATAAGAAAGGCCTGATCGATGTTCGCCATTATGAGACGCGCGTAGTGGATGCGCTGTGCGGGCCGGTTGCGGTTCTGGAGCAGCTCTGCACGATCGCGCAGGGCTCCGTGATTGGCTATCACGCCAACGGCAATCCCATCCGGAAAGCCGCGGACGTCAAAGGTGGACAGAGCGCGGTCCGCGATGCCGTTCAGGCAGCTTGTCTCGATTTCGTCCGGGAAGCGGGAAAGGGCACGCATCGTCCCGCCGCTTCGGATGACCCGGAAGGGCGACGCCAGGTCGTCGCTGCCACGCTGTCGCGGCTGCTCTATCTACCGCTGACCGAAGAGGTCACTTTGCTTGAGCAGTTCGACCACGACGTCAATCTGGGTACCCAGGCCACGATCAAGCTCATCAATGATGAGGTTTCTGGCGATCAGCTCCGTCGCCGTGGGCTCCCCTACATTTCGGTCGCGGACCGCATGTACCTGCCTGGCGAGGTCCAGCGTCATGGGTTTCCGCTTGCCCTGTCCCTTTCGTTGGTCGGCCGTTTCGGGCTGGATCTGCGTCATACGGATTTCAATGTCGGCAGCATCGAGGTGCCGGTCCTGCTGGCCGATGCGCGTGGCCAGACGCTGATCACGGGACAGGCCCATGCAACTCACGATGGCTATTATCTGCTGACGGTGCCCGCCGGCACGGGCGCATTTGCGATCGGCGTCCAGCTCGGCGCGATCGCCGAGATCGTTCAGGTTGACGAGATCGCTTTCTATCCGGTCGAGGATTTCACGACCTTCGGCTGCGAGCCCGCCGCGCCTGCAACGCCGCTGCTCGACGGGATGGAGACGATCGCGCCCGGCCTGCACAAATGCCAGGAGACCGGCTTGATCTTCGTGCCGCCGCCAACGGCGCAGGTCGAGGAGCCGATGCTGCTTGCCGTCACCTTCCGTCCGGTCGTGCGCCGGGCGGCGGGTGCGGCGGCTGGATTAGCAAAAGCGGCCTGAGATCGCCGGCGGCGTTTCGGCATCCTATCACGGCAAAAGGCGGCTGCCTGACGATCGTTGAGTGGCGGTTGCTGCTAGGCGTGGACTTCGCGCCCTTTTCTTGGGCATAGGGCGGGACCATCTTCCCAGTCTCACCCAGGAAAAGCTTCTCCCATGTCCGCGATGCTCAAGATCAGTCTGCCCGATGGTTCCGTGCGCGAAGTCGCGCCCGGCACTACGCCGGCTGATATCGCGGCCGCCATCGGGCCGGGCCTCGCCAAGGCCGCGATCGCCGCGCGCGTCGACGGAGAGCTGCGCGACATCACCCGTCCACTGGAGCAGGACTCCAGCCTCGCGCTCGTCACGTCGCGTGACGAGAAGGACGCGCTTGAGCTCGCTCGCCACGATTATGCGCACGTGCTGGCGGAGGCGGTGCAGAACCTCTTCCCCGGCACGCAGATCACCTTCGGGCCTTCGACCGACGATGGCTTCTATTATGACTTCGCCCCGAAGGATCGGCCCTTCACCGAGGAGGATCTGCCCGCGATTGAGGCCGAGATGCGCGCGATCATCGCGCGGGACGAGAAGCTCGTGCGTGAGGTTTGGAAGCGCGAGGACCTGATCACGAAGTGGCGCGAGCAGGGCGAGACGTTCAAGGCCGAGTGGGCCGCCGAACTGCCCGAAGGCGAGGAGCTCACCGTCTATCGCGCGGGCGAGTGGTTCGACATGTGCCGCGGCCCGCACCTCGCCTCGACCGGCAAGCTCGATCCCCAGGCATTCAAGCTGACGCGCGTATCGGGCGCTTATTGGCGCGGCGACCAGAAGAATGCGATGCTGAGCCGCATTTACGGCACCGGCTGGCTCAACAAGAAGCAGCTCGACGCGCATCTGATGCGGCTGGAGGAGGCCGCCAAGCGGGACCATCGCAAGCTCGGCCAGGAGATGGACCTGTTCCACCTCCAGCAGGAGGCGCACGGTTCGGTCTTCTGGCACCCCAAGGGCTATGTGATCTGGCGCGAGCTGGAGGCCTATATGCGCCGTGCGATCGACGGCGCGGGCTATCGCGAAGTCAAGACGCCGCAGATCATGGACGCGCGCCAGTGGGAGCAATCCGGCCACTGGGGCAAATATCGCGAGAATATGTTCGTCATTCCCGACGAGGTGCCGAACGTCGAGGATGAAGGGCCGGTCATCTCCGGCGAGGCCGACTGGATGGCCTTGAAGCCGATGAACTGCCCCGCGCACATCCTGATCTTCCGCCAGGGGATCAAATCGTACCGCGAGCTGCCGCTGCGCCTGTATGAGAATGGCTGCTGCCACCGCAACGAGCCGCATGGCGCGCTGCACGGGCTGATGCGCGTGCGCCAGTTCACGCAGGACGATGCGCACATCTTCTGCCGCGAAGACCAGATCGTCGACGAGGTGCGGGCCTTCTGCGCGCTCGCCGACCGGATCTACAAGGATCTGGGTTTCGAAGGCTATGCGATCAAGCTCGCGCTGCGGCCGGACAAGCGCTTCGGCAGCGAGGAGATGTGGGACCAGGCCGAAAGCGAACTGCGCGATGCGGTTGCCGCCGCCGGCCTGGCCAATGAGCAATATGGCTGGGAAGAGCTGCCTGGCGAGGGCGCTTTCTACGCACCCAAGCTGGAATGGCACCTGACCGATGCGATCGGCCGCACGTGGCAGGTCGGCACGATCCAGTCGGACCGGGTGCTGCCCGAGCGGCTCGACGCATCATACATCGGCGAGGATGGCGAGAAGCATCGCCCGATCATGCTCCACCGCGCGATCTTCGGATCGTATGAGCGGTTCATCGGCATTTTGATCGAACATTATGCCGGGCGGATGCCGATGTGGCTGGCGCCGGTGCAGGCGGTGGCGGCGACGATCGTGTCCGACGCCGATCCTTATGCGCAGGAGGTGGTGGCCAAGCTCAAGGCCGCGGGCATTCGTGCCGAGACCGACACGCGCAACGAGAAGATCAACTATAAGGTGCGCGAGCATAGCCTGGCCAAGGTCCCGGTGCTGCTGGTCGTCGGCAAGCGCGAGGCCGAGGAGGGCACCGTGGCGATCCGCCGGCTTGGCCAGGAGGGGCAGCAGATCCTCAAGCTGGACGAGGCGATCGCGATGCTGAAGGCCGAGGCGACGCCGCCCGATCTGCGGTAGCAGGCCTATCCCGTCATTCCCGCGAAAGCGGGAATCCATATATCCTGCTCTTGAAGCGTCACCTGATAGCATGAGCTTATGGATCCCCGCCTTCGCGGGGATGACGATGGAAGGGATAGCGCGGCAGCCATGACGGGATCGGATAAACCTAAGCTGATCGCGCAGTGATCGACCGTCGCACATTGATGGCGGCGGGCGCAGTGCTGGCCGTGGCCGGCCCAACCCATGCCCGGGAGGAGAAGGCGATGTATGGACTGATCGGACGGATCAAGGCGGCGAGCGGCAAGCGCGCAGAGCTGGCCGCGCTTCTGCTCGGGGGCACCGGTGAGATGCCGGGTTGCCTCAGCTATATCGTGGCCGAGGATATGGCCGACGCGGATGCGCTGTGGGTGACGGAGGTGTGGGACAGCAAGGAGTCGCACGCCGCGTCTCTGCAACTGCCGGTGGTCCAGGCCGCGATAGCCAAGGCTCGGCCGATCATTGCCGGTTTCGACAGTCGGGCAGAGATGGTGCCGCTGGGCGGGGTGGGCTTGCCGCGGCGCTGAAACAAGCGCGGCATTACCTTTGTGTGGATCATCATCGCGAGAGGAGCGACGCGATCCAGTTCCTCGTTTAAGGCTGGATTGCCGCGCCGCTGCTGGGCTCGCAATGACGAGCTTGGGTCAGCCTAAGCCTCCGCTGGGTTTGCTCCCGCGCCGATCACGCCAGGGCGCAAGAGGGCGGACGATGGCGGGCTCCGTGCGGCCGCGGCGTTCGACCGATATGAGCTGCCGCCGGGCGAGGTGGCGCAGGGCATCCTGAACCGCGCGCTTGGACAATCCGCATAGGTCGGCCAGTTGCGCATGGCTGGGCGTGGGGCGGCCTGCGTCGGCCAGCTCGAGCAAGGCGAGATAGATCAGGAATGCCGAGGGGCGGTGATCATGCGCGACCAGATCACGCATCAGCGTATCGATGACATATCGATCGATCGTCAGCCGGTTGCTCATTGCTATAGCAATGATTGCTGATCTTCCCGTGTGCAAGCCTCTCGAATAGCCCTTGGGCCTGAGAGGAGAGGAGCGGAGCCATGATCAAGCAGGTCAAGTTCGTGAGCATTCCGACCAGCGACCAGGACCGGGCGTTAGCATTCTGGACCGAGAAGATGGGCTTCCAAGTGCTGACCGATCAGCCGATGGGGAAGCAACGCTGGATCGAACTCAGCATCCCCGGCGCGCAGACGGGCGTGGTGCTGTTCACGCCCGAGGGGCAGGAGGACCGGATCGGCACCTTCTTCAACGGATCGTTCCAGTGCGACGACGTGGAG
>Ga0207647_10004009_pt1 | contig 10986 bp, 9 predicted proteins | sample KBSCornC2_FD_184295 | JGI IMG/M metagenome (GOLD analysis project Ga0207647, IMG submission 184295) | Corn rhizosphere microbial communities from Kellogg Biological Station, Michigan, USA - C2 (SPAdes) (version 2) | ecosystem: Host-associated > Plants > Roots > Rhizosphere ...
AACACAGCAGCCTCCTACCCGCGGCGCGCGGGCAGGAGGCTGTTGTGCTGCGGTGGTACCTCCAACTCTTCTGCCCGGCATGATCGAGCGGTGATCCGCGACACGGTCGGCCGGCTGACGCCGTACATGTCCACGCGTCCCGTCTGACCGACGTTCTGCCGCAGGTACATCAGCACCAGCGCTGACGTCGCGCAGAACAAACCCACGGCTGACCGCCGAAGCCGGCCACCACTCGAAACGAGGATTTCTGAGCGACCTGCGAGCCCTAGATCGAGGCGGCGCCGTCCACGACCAGGACCTGGCCGTTGATGTTGGTGTTGTCCAGGAGGAGCATGCGGACCAGCGGGAGGACGTCCTCCGGCTCGGTCAGGTGGCCGGTCGGGGTTCGGCGGACGATCTGGTCGAGTTGGGTCTGGCCGAGGACGGCCGACATCTCGGAGGCGAAGAACCCCGGGGCGATCGCGTTGGCGAGGATGCGGCCACCGAGTTCACGCGCCAGTGACCGGGTGGCCGCGTCCATCCCGCCCTTGGTGGCCGAGTAGGCGACCAGGCCGGGGTAGCCGCGTTGCGCGCAGATCGAGGTGATGTTGACGATCCGGCCCTTCAGGCCCTTGGCGAGCATCCGGCGCAGGACGAAGCGGGTCAGGACCAGCGGTGCGGTCAGGTTCGTCTGGATGATCTCGGCCAGGTGCTCCGCGGACGTGTGGACGTGCAACGAGTCCTGGCCGATCGCCGCATTGTTGACCAAGGCATCGATCGGCCCCAGGGCATTCTCGACCTCGCGAACGAACGCCTGCCCGGCCGCGGTGTCGTTGACGTCGACGGATCCGTAGTACAGGTGCTCGGGGTACTTCTCGCCGAGCGCGGTCAGCTCGGGCGTGACCGTCCGGGCGAACGCGGCGACCTTCAGACCGGCCGCGAGCAGGTCGGTGACGATCGCCAGGCCGAGGCCGCGGGAACCGCCCGACACGAGCACGACCGAGGCCGGCGGGACTGTGGTGACGTCAGACATCGCTCTTCAGGGTTTCCTTCTGCGGGATCTCGTCGAGGAACCTGATCCGCCGCGGTACGCCGTAGTCCGGCAACCGGGTCGAACACCACTGCACCAGGTCGGCATCGGTGATCGGGCCGAGGGACCGGTTCGGGACGACCTCGGCCGCGACCATCCGGCCGACCAGCGGGGCCTTGCGCGCGAACACCCGCGCCCAGGACACGCCCGGATGGCCCATCAGGACGTTGCGGACGACGCCCGCCGACACCTTCGACCCGCCGACGTTGATCTCGTCGGTGTCCAGGCGGCCGGTGATCAGCACCCGGTCGCCGTCGAACTCGACCCGGTCGCCGGTGCGGACCGCCCCGACCAGGCCGGCGCCGTGGTGCGGTGAGCGGATGACGAGCTCGTCGCCGTCGACGCTGACCACCGGGCGTTCCGGGTGCGGGTCGCGGTCCAGCCAGGACCTGGGGAATCCGGCCTTGCCGTCGTGCACCACGATCGAGGCGCCGACCTCCGAGGACGCGTAGATCCAGGAGATCCGGGTGGCCGGGAAGAGCTCCCGGAGCTGATCGAGGATCGCCTGGTCGACCGGTTCGCCGCCGAGCGTGATCTGCTCCAGCGGTACGCCGGCGAGCGCGTCGGCGTCCCGGTAGATCGCCTGCCGCCAGAAGGTCGGCGTACCCGAGGCGGCCGTGACTCCGTGTTCGGCGGCGATCGCCGGCCAGTTCTCCAGCTCGTGCGGCTCGATCACGACCAGGCCCTGGTCGGCCTGGGTCAGCGAGAGCGTGACGACCTGCCACCAGGCGTACGTCCCGGGCGAGTACGGCAGGAGCCAGGTCCGCGGCGGCTGGTCGGCGGTGACCGTGGTCAGCGATTCGAGCGTGTGGCCGATGCGCTTCGGACGGCCGGTGGAGCCTGAGGTGAGCAGCCAAGCCCGCCCGGACTCCTCGACGCGCTTCAGCCTGGCGGGTGTGACTGCCCCATCGGGCAGGACGACCGCGAACCCGGACTCGCCCAGCTCCTCGCGCATGCGCTCGTCAACGCGCGACTCGGTGGCGACCAGCAGCTCGGTGCCGTGCACGGCGTGGTGGCGCAGGGCGGCGAGCGCGTCGGCACCGTTGTCCACCAGAACGGCCGCGGGCGACGGCAGCTGCGGCAGTTTGTGCAGCGTCCGCCAGGTCAGGCGCTTGCCCGCGACGACCACGGTGTTGTCGTCGCCGATCAGCGCGGTGGTGCGGCGCCGGCTGCTCACGCCGACTGGAGTTGCTCGATGAAGTCCAGTACGTCGCCGACCGTCGCGATCCGGCGCAGCCCAGGGGCATCGAAGTTCAGCTCGTCGCCGAGCTCGTCCTCCACCCGGAGGGCCAGCTCGGAGAAGTCCAGCGACCGGAACCCGATCTCGCGCAGGTCCGCCGTGTCGTCGGCCGGTAATGCCCGGCCCTGGGCCGTCATCACCTCACCCATCAACTCCCTGACCCGACTCCGATCCACCGAACTCATAGTCCCGAAGCCTAACGCCGGACGTCCCGCACTCACCAACCGTCCGGGCGCCGGACCCGTCGCGCTCGGCCGAGTCCCGCGCCGGCGCTCCTCCCGGGGTTGCTGAGTGCCGGCGGTCCAGCAATCGCTTGAACCGGCTCCTGATCTCCAGCGCGACCAACGTGATCACCGGGGCCGCCGCGGCGAACGCCGCCAGCAGAACCTCCTCGACCGGCAGTCCGGCGATGTGCTGAGCGACCATCGGGCCCTCCCGAACGCTCCGAGGCTGGGAGATTACCGAGTGTAAACGGGAAGCCGTCGCCGGTAAACGGCTCACCGGCCGCGAGCGCGACATGGCGGACTCATACACTTTGCCGATGATCAGAGCGGGCCGGCGGCGTGCGACCGGACGGGGCATACGGACCGCGGCGGCGGCGAGTCTGCCTGTGCTCCCACTGGCATGGTTCGTGGCGCTGCAGGAGCACCCGCCGTGGATGCCGGCCGCCTACCTCGCCTATCTGCTGGTCGTGGTCGTCGTCCCGGGCACGATGTTCTGGCGGAGGCTGACCGGTGGCGTCGGCTGGCTGTCCGCGGACGTGATCCTCGGTACGGCGTTCGGGCTGGCCGTCGAGGCGCTGCTCTATCCGATCGGGATGCTGTTCGCGATGCCGTTCGCGGCGTTGCTGATGCCGGCGCTGGCGTTCGGGATGTGGCGCGCGCTGCCGCGTCGCACGCTGCCCGAACGGCCGACGCCCTGGTGGTCGATGGCCGGGATGATGGTAGCGGTCGGCGTCGCGGCCGCGTGGTTCGTGCGGGTCGGCTCGCAGCTCATCCCGCTGAACGGCGCACAGGCGCTGCGGCCGGACTCGGACGCTCCGCACAACCTCGCGCTCGCCGGTGAGGTCACGCACCACTTCCCGCCGCGGGTCCCGTACGCCGACGGCGGGTGGCTGACAAGCCACTGGGCGGCGTACGACCACATCGCGTCCGTGCACTGGATCACCAGCGTGCCGCTCGACGTGCTGACGCACCGGATGGTGCCGTTCGCCTGGATCCTGCTGACTGTGCTGGGCGCGGCCGCGGTCGGGATGCTGCTGACCGGGCGAGCGGTCGCCGCTCCGATCGCGGCCGGGCTCGTGGTGGCCGGCGGCGATCTGGTCGCGTGGCCGTGGACGGTGTCGGACCGGGTGTTCGCGGACGGGCCGTTCTCGCTGGGCGAGCTGACCAATCCGCCGCAGGCGTTCTCGACGGTGCTGTTGCTGCCGTTGATCGCGGTGACGACGCTGCTGCTCCGTCGACGGCCGGGGACAACGCGCGGTCAGTTGTTCCGGCTGTTCGTCACGGCCGGCGTCCTGATCGCCGCGCTGGCGTTGACGAAGGCGACGACGCTGCCTGTGTACGCAGCCGGGCTCGCGGTCGCCTGGATCTACCTGACGGTGCGGGCCGGGCGGCTGAACCTGCGCGCGCTGGTGCTCGGGGTCGGCGTCGCGGCGGCGTACACGGCGACGTTCTTCCTCGTCCTGCAGGGTGCCGCGTCGAGCGTGCGGTTCGATCCGGGGGCGACCTTCGAGAGCCTCGCGGACCGGATGGGCGGCGGCTCCGCGGTCCCGATCATCGCGGTGGTGATCGTGATCGGGTGGGTCATGCCGCTGGCCGGCGCGCTGCTGATCAGGCGGCGGGTGACCCGGGACCCGATGCCGGTCTTCCTGGTGGCCGGATTCGCGGCGGCGGTGCTGGGCGCGTCGTTGCTGGCAGATCGTGGGGAGACCCAACTGTTCTTCGTGCGGACCGGCTTCGTGTTCGGCGTCCTGCTGGCGACCTGGGGACTGGGATCGCTCGAGGGCCGGCAGTTCTGGATCGCCGGGGTAGCGCTCCTGATCGGGGCCGCGGCGATCTACTGGGGCCGCGAACGGTCGCCGAGGTCGTGCACGACGGCCGACTGCTTCGGGCAGAGCCTCGCCGTCGCGCTGGTGATCGCGGTGCTCGGGATCGGCGTGTTCGGGCTGATCCTGCGCGGCTCCCGGCGGACCTGGGCGGTGATCGCGGTCGCGGTCCTCGTCGGGACGACGGTGTCGCCGACGGTCGCGTCCGTCCGGCGGTTCGCGGAACCACCGCTGACGTCGTACGAGTCGATCGCCCCCGGCGGGATCGAGGCGGCGCAGTTCATCCGGCGGAACTCCGGCTCGAACGACCGGATCGCCACGAACCTGCACTGCCACCAGCCGCGGGCCTCGCACTGCGGGACAGGGTCGTACTGGATCGCTGGGTACGCCGAGCGCCGCGTGCTCGTCGAAGGCTGGGCGTACCGGACGCGGGTCGACGACACCTACCCCGCGGGCGTGCAGGGACCGTACTGGGACCAGGAACAGCTGCGGCTGAACGACGAGGTGTTCAGCAACCCGAGCCGCCAGGTGATCGAGACGCTGCGCACGAAGTACGGCGTGCACTGGCTGCTGCTCGACGAGCGGGTCGGCGCGGCGCCGAAGAACCTGGACAAGCTGACCGAGCTCCGGCTCCAACAGGGCACCGTTCGGGTCTACCAGGTCTTCCCGCCGCCGTCCGAGACCCCGTTCCCCACGAAGACCCCGTCGCCGACGACGAGCCCGACGAACACCTCGAGCTTGCCGACCAGTACGCCGAGCTTCCCGACCGGCTCGCAGTCTCCAGGGGTGCCGACCGGCCCTCCGTCAGTCGGTCAGACGCAGCCGACGCAGCCGTTCCCGACCGGCCCGCTGCCGACCACCGGCAGCTTTCCGACCACTCCGGTCCCGACGCAGGTCACGACCACCCCGGTCCCGGCGCAGTTCACGACCACGCCGGGACCGACGACCAGCCCGTAGCCGGCTCAGCGGACGGTGACTGCCGGGATCGCGATGCTCTGGTTGGCGAGCCGGTCGAGCGCGGTCACTGAGTAGATGTACGCGGTGCCCGGCGTCGCGGTGGCGTCGACGTACGACTGGGCGGCGCCCGTCGAGCGGACCGTGGCGATCAGGTTGCGGGCGTCGTTGTCGGGGCAGTGGTCGCCGCCGCGGAGCTCCCGGCGGTAGATCGCGTACGACGTGGTGTCGTTCGACGTCCTGGACCACTGCAGCTGGACACCGTCACCCGTGCGCGCCGCGTGGACCGCGTGCACCGGCAGCGGCGCCCGGGCGTCGAGGGCCGGCATCGCGGGGATCAGCGCCGGCCGCGTGTACCAGGTGTTGTTGAGCAGCGTGGTCGCACCGAGGCGGTCGGCGCGGACGTCCTTCGCGGAGAAGTAGATGTTGCCCTTCACCTCGGGGATCGCGCTGTCGAACGCCAGGTGGTCGCTCAGCTCCTGCGGGTCCGACCAGTCCGGCGACTGCGTCGACGTACCGACCTTGTAGGTCGCCTCGCCGATGTAGAGGTGGACGTGCGTCCCGCGGACCTGCTCGGCCCACCACGGCACGATCTTGTTGTAGTCCGCGGGCGCGAACCCGCCGGCCCAGTACACCTGCGGGACGATGTAGTCGATCCACTCCTCGCGGACCCACTTGCGGGTGTCCGCGGCCAGGTCGTCGTACGTCTGCACGCCGGCCGTGGTGTCGGTGCCCTCCGGGTCGGTGGCCTTGTTCCGCCAGACCGCGAACGGCGAGATGCCGAACTTGATCCACGGCTTGGCCGCGTGCATCTTCTGGCCGAGCTCCTGGATCAGCAGGTCGATGTTGTTCCGCCGCCAGTCGGCGATGTTCGAGAAGCCGGCGCCGTACTGCGCGTACGTCGCGGCGTCGTTGAAGACCTGGCCGGCCACCGGGTACGGGTAGAAGTAGTCGTCGAAGTGCACGCCGTCGATGTCGTAGTTCGAGACCGCGTCCATGATCGCGTCCTCGACCAGCTTCCGGGCCGCGGGGATGCCGGGGTTGTAGTAGAGCTTCCCGCCGTACGAGACCACCCAGTCCGGGTGCTGCCGCGCCGGGTGGGTCGGCAGCAGGCCGTTGATGTTGGTGTCCATCGACAGCCGGTACGGGTTGAACCACGCGTGCAGCTCGAGGTTCCGCTTGTGGGCCTCGGCGACCGCGAAGGCCAGCGGGTCGTAGCCGGGGTCGCCGCCCTGCACGCCGGTCAGATACTTCGACCAGGGCTCCACCTTGGACGGCCAGAACGCGTCCGCGGTCGGCCGGACCTGCAGGATGACCGCGTTGTGGTTCTGCCGGACCGCGTCGTCGAGCCAGCCGATCAGCTCGGCCTGCTGCTGCGCGGCGGTCAGCCCGGTCTTCGACGGCCAGTCGATGTTCACCACCGACGCGACCCAGCTCGCCCGGAACTGCCGGAGCGGGGTGGACGCGTTCGGCGCACACGCCTGCTGCCCGTCCGTCTCCACGGCGGACGCCGTACCCGTCAGACCGCTCAGCATCAGTCCCGCCGTCACGCCGAGAACGCCCATCACTCGCCAGACTCTCATGTCACTCTCCGACTATTCTTTCCGGTGAAGTGGAAAGATGTTTACACATCAGCGGCCTTCCGGGAAGACGCTAGGTTAGGACCATGCTGCGCGCCGCGACCGAGGACGATGTCGACACGATCCGGCGACTGCGCAATCAGCAGGCGAACCGCGACGCCAGCATCACCGCACACGAGATCACCGCGGACGAGCACGCGGCCTGGTGGGCGAAGGCGTCCGCGGACAGGTCGCGGCGGGTGCTGATCTACACCCGGGACGGCGCGACCGCCGGGGTCGTGAACTTCTTCGATCTCGACGGCCCGTCCGGCGCCTGGGGGTTCTTCCTGGACGCGGACGGTCTCGCCGAGCGGGGCGAGACACTGCCGGCCTGGATCGAGGTCATGCACGAGGCCACGGCGTACGCGTTCGACGACCTCGGTCTCGAAGTGCTGACCGGAGAGGTGCTCGAGCACAACACGGTGGTCCGGCAGATGAACCGGCGGTTCCGGTTCGTCGAGGGTACGCCGCAGACGCGGTACGCCGACGGGCGCGAGATCAGGGTGATTCCGATCAGCCTGCGTGAACACGATCGACGCAAGGGGAAGTCATGAGCACCACCATCGAGATCGGCGGCGTCGCGGTCGGGCCCGATCACCAGCCGTTCGTGATCGCGGAGATGTCCGGGAACCACAACGGCGACCTGGAGCGGGCGCTGGACATCGTCCGCGCGGTCGCCGACTCCGGTGCACAGGCGCTCAAGCTGCAGACGTACACCGCGGACACGATGACACTCGACCTCGACCTACCGGCGTTCCGGCTGCCGGCGGAGCACGAACTGTGGAGCGAGGCGCGGCTGTACGACCTGTACGCGGAGGCGCACACGCCGTGGGCGTGGCACGAACCGATCTTCGAGCTGGCGAAGTCGCTCGGGCTGATCGCGTTCTCGTCCGCGTTCGACAGCACCGCGATCGACTTCCTGGAGAAGCTCGACGTCCCGGCGTACAAGGTCGCCTCGAACGAGATCGGCGACCTGCCGCTGGTCCGCGGGATGGCCGAGACCGGCAAGCCGATCATCATCTCCACCGGCTCCGCGACGCTCACCGACATCGACGCCGCCGTCCGGGCCGCGCGGTCGACGGGGAACGAGCAGATCATCGTGCTGTCCTGTACGGCGAGCTACCCGGCGCCGCCCGAGCAGTCGAACCTGCGCGGCATCCCGGTCCTGCGCGACGCCCTCGGCGTACAGGTCGGTCTCTCCGACCACACGATGGGCATCGGCGCAGCGGTGGCCGCGGTCGCACTCGGCGCGACCGTGATCGAGAAGCACGTGACGCTGAAGCGCGTCGACGGCGGTGTGGACTCCGCGTTCTCGCTGGAGCCGTGGGAGCTCGAGCTGCTCGTCGAGAGCACCCGGGTCGCGCAACTGTCGCTCGGTGAGCCCGTCATCGGCCCGAAGCAGGCCGAGCAGAACGTCCTCCGCTTCCGACGCTCGCTCTTCGTCACCCAGGACGTCCGGGCCGGCGACCTGATCACGTTCGAGAACGTCCGCTCGATCCGGCCCGCCGGCGGCCTGGCGCCCGACCTCTTCACCCAGGTCGAGGGCCGCCCGTTCCGCACCGACGCCAAGGCCGGCACTCCGCTCACCTGGGACCTGCTCTGATGTACCTGCTGTTCCCCGGGCGGCACCATGTTCTGACGCGTTTCCAGGCCGAGTTCCTGCGCGGGCACGCGGACCGGACCGTGGTCTGGGCCGTGACGTCGGCCAATCACCGCACGACCAAGCGGAACCCGGTGGCGTTCGATCGGCGGGAAGCAGCGATCGAGCGGTTCAGCGTGGCGGAGGGGCTCCGGTCGCTGGTGGTCGGGGTGGTGGACACCCCGCCGACGGACGAGTTCGCCGAGGTCACGGTGAAGGCGATCGAGGCCGGCACCGACGATCTCGTGCGGCTGACGCCGGAGAACACGCTGGTGGCCTGTTCGACGCCCGCGGTCAGCAAGCTGTACGAGCAGCTCGGGTACTCCGTGATCGACGTCGAGCCCGACGGTACGGCGCGGCCGTGGGACGTGCTGCTGATGATCGCCTCGGGCGACGAGCAGTGGAAGGAGTTCGCGCATCCGGCGACCGTGGACGTGTTCGAGCGGTACGCCCTGGACGCACACATCGCCCGCTGCGTGAACGATCCGGTGGTCGGCGACGACGGCGGCCTCACCACGACCCGCGACTACAAGACGTACGCCGACGCGTTCGAGACCGCGGCCGAGCGGAAATGGCTGCAGATCAAGGACTTCGTGCGTCCCGGGCGGATCCTCGACATCGGCTGCGCGACCGGCGCGACGCTGCAGCTCGCCGACCGCGACCCGCGCTTCCACGAGTCGGACCTGATCGGCGTCGAGGTCGCGCGGCATCTGTTCGCCGAGTGCGAGCACAAGAAGGAGCAGGGCCTCTTCAGCAACCCGAACGTCTACTTCTACCAGCGCAACATGCTCGGCTCCGCTGTCTTCCCGCCGCGCTCGATCGACACCACGCTGACGCTCGCGCTCACCCACGAGATCTGGTCGTACGCCGATGGGTCGCGGCCTGACACGGTCCAGCGGTTCGCCGACGCGCTGTTCGCGCACACCGCCCCGGACGGCGTCTGGATCAACTCCGACGTCTGCGGGCCCGACGAGCCCGAGCGTCCCGTCGTCCTGCGGCTTGACGACAGCGACGGCGAGAACCCGGACGGCGTCGCGGAGCTCGAGGCGCTCGCCGACCCCGCGGCGTACGTCGGGAGGCTGTCGACGCGGGCGAGGTTCTTCCAGTTCGCCCACGACTTCCGGCGGAACGCGCGCGTCCCGTTCGCGTACGACGTCCGCGCCGACGGGCTGGTGCTGCGGCTGGCGGACGCGATGGACTTCCTGACCCGCAAGGACTACGTCGACAACTGGCTGAGCGAGACCCACGAACAGTTCTGCGGCCTGAACTTCTCCGGCTGGTCCGCGATCGCCGAACGCGCCGGCTTCACCATCGACCCCGCCTCGAACGCCTGGCGCAACGACTGGGTGATCGAGAACCGCATCGCCCCCGTCGCCACCATCACCACCCCGGACGGAGACCCCATCACCTGGCCCGTCACCCACCAATTACTCATCGCCCGCCGCTGACCCCACACCACCCCCGGCCCGCCGCCGCCTCCGCATTTGCCTGGTGGACCAGGCAAATGCCGGGTCCCGCACCCTGATAACCAGTGCAGAACCCCCAATTTGCCTGGCTCACCAGGCAAATTGGGGGTTGGCGGTGTGCTAGGTGACTTCGAGGTGGAGGGTGCCGGCTTGGGGGCGGACGGCGAGGGTTCGGGGGGAGCGGTTGATGGTGAGGGGGAGGCGGCTGGACAGGAACGGCTCGCACTGGACGGCGTGGGCGGTGTCGTCGGGGAGGGTGGCGAAGAGGATCCACTCGGCCGGCTCCAGGGCGGCCATCTCCACCACGGCGGCCCAGCCGTCGTCGGACACCGTCCGCCGGCACGGGACGTCGACGTGGTCGTCGGAGCCCGGCAGGTACCGTCGCCAGCTGAAGTCGACGTCGCCCCAGTCCGGCCCGCGCACCACCAACATGGTGCCTGCGGCAACCGCAGCGGTGGCGGTCATCCGGATCGGCGACTCGTGCAGGTTCACGTACCCGCCGGTCGATCGGGTCAGCATCACCGCGCGACCGCCCTCGGCATGCGACACCAGCCGGTCGCCCGCCGTCCAGAGCAGCACCTGCTCGCGGCCCTGCGGCCCGCGGACCCGGAACGCACGCGTCGTCCGCTGACTGAACGGGTCGTCCGGGTTGACCTCGGCCAGGATCGGCCCGATCGGCAACCGCGCCGTGAAGTCCCGGCCGTGCACCTCGAGCGGCAACTCCTCCTCGCCACCCGACAGCGGCCGGCTGACGAACAACGACGGCTCGTCGAACGCCGACCGGCCGTGCAGGATCAGCGCGTCAGGTGTCTGCTCGACCGACGTCAACCGGCACGGATCCGCCAGCCGCCGGACCGCGAACGCCCCGTCCTTGCCCGGACCGGGCTGGACCCAGTTCGTCGCGTCGATCCACGCGCCCGGCGGCCACCCCCGGCGCTCGGACAGGCGGGAC
>Ga0207647_10004011_pt1 | contig 10985 bp, 6 predicted proteins | sample KBSCornC2_FD_184295 | JGI IMG/M metagenome (GOLD analysis project Ga0207647, IMG submission 184295) | Corn rhizosphere microbial communities from Kellogg Biological Station, Michigan, USA - C2 (SPAdes) (version 2) | ecosystem: Host-associated > Plants > Roots > Rhizosphere ...
GCAAATATCGCGGTATTGATGTGCAATGCGGGCCACGCGGTCTGCGTGGCGCTGGCGATTCTTTGTTCCACAACAACGGAGACGGAACCTTCACGGACGTCTCCAAAACAGCGGGTGTCAGCGATCCTACCGGCTATTATGGGCTCGGAGCGGTCTGGGCAGACTTTAACAACACTGGCAAGCCCGACTTATACATAGCGAACGACTCTACGCCGAAATATCTGTACAAGAATCTGGGTAACGGCAAATTTCAGGATGTAGGCCTGGAATCGGGGACCGCCGTGAGCGATGACGGCTCGGAGCAGGCGTCTATGGGAATTGCGCTCGGCGACTACAACCACACCGGCCGTCCGTCGATCTCCGTCACCAATTTTTCGGACGAAAACGACCTGCTCTATCGCAATGAAGGCGATTGGAACTTCAAAGAAGTTTCCTACGCCGCGGGCATCGCTCTGCCTTCGCTTCCCTGGGTCAAATGGGGAACCGCATTCGTCGATGTGGACAATGACGGCTGGGTCGACCTCATCGCAGCGAGCGGCCATGTCTACCCACAAGTCGATTCCTTACCCTCCGGGGGCGGATATCGTGAGCCCAAGCTGCTCAATCTCAATGAGAAAAATGGCACCTTCTGCGATGCAAGCGAAGAGGCGGGTCCCGCATTGAAGGAACGGCGTGTCTCGCGCGGCTTGGCCATAGGTGATCTGTTCAACGACGGCAATATGGATATCGTTATCGGTGACATCGATGGCGCTCCGATGCTTCTTCGCAATCGAGGCATACCAGGTCGTCACTGGGCCAGTTTCGAGCTTTCCGGAACAAAGAGCAACCGGCTCGCGCTCAACGGGCGCATAAGCATCGTTGCCGCCGGAGTGACGCAAACAGATGAGATTCACAGCGGCGGCAGTTATTTATCGCAGAACGATCTGCGGATTCATTTCGGACTTGGCGCTTCTGAAAAAATTCAGAGCGTTACGATTCATTGGCCGTCCGGAAGAGTGGAGACACTGAACAATTTGGCCGTCGATAAGTACTACTCGGTTCTCGAAGGGCAGGGTATTGTTCCGTCTGAGAAGATCCGTCCACAGTCGCAAAAGAAATAGCTGCTCGCAGCGGAACTAGATCGATTAATTAGTTCAGACGAAGGTTCGCTCGAAGTGAGTCAGTTATGCCTGGTGACCTTTGCTCTCGACGAATGGCGGGCATCTATATCCGAACGCGCGTTCGATCGCAGCCGCCACTGCCAGCACGCGCTCGTCTTCAAATGGCCGACCTGCTACTTGCACTCCAATCGGAAGCCCTTCGGGTGAACTGCCAACCGGAACGACCGCGGCCGGTGATGCAAGCACATTGAACCATTGCGTATAGCGCATCGCATCAAGGTATCCGACTGTCGCGCCGTCGATCTTCCACTCGCGCTCGCCATGCCGAAAAGCAGGGACCGCGCAGACCGGCGTCAGCAGAATCGGAACCTCGCGCATCTCAGCCAGCAGTCTCGATCGAATCGTGTCGCAATCCGCCCATGCTTGCAGTAAAGATTCAGCCGTCAGTGGTATTTCGGAGTGGGCAATGTCGAGAAAATTCCTGAAAATTGGGCTCAGCTCTTCCTCCCGTCCGCGAATGGTCGGAGCATAGAACATTGCTCCGCACTGGACGAAGAACTTCCACCATAGTTCACGCGCTGCCTCGAGCCACGCTGGGCGAAATGGCCGAACATCAAAGCCCTGCTCTTCCAACTCACGCGCGGCGTGGCGCACGGCATCTCGAGTGCTGTCGGTAACCGGCACAAACCCATCGTCTTCAAACCATCCGACGGCGATCGCCTTTGCATCTTCAATCGTTACTGACTGCAGCCCAACCGGCGCACTCGCCGGATCCAAAGGATCATGTCTTGCAAGCAGGCGAAATAGAAGGCTTACATCTGCGATTGTGCGACCCATCGGGCCAATAGCGCCAAGTGTGGAAAAGGGTCCGATACAAGGCGGATTGTGGCCACGTCCGGGTACCCGGCCGGGTGTCGGTTTCAGTGAGCAGATGCCGCAGAAATGCGCCGGCTCCCGCACGGATCCTCCGCTATCACTCCCTAAACCGCCGGCCGACATACCTGCGGCAATCGCCGCTGCTTCACCGCCACTCGATCCGCCGGCGGAACGGCTCAGGTCCCAAGGGTTGTTGGTCGTTCCGTAGAGCAGGTTACCGGTCTCATACGCCATCAAAAACTCAGGACAATTCGTCGCCCCAAGAAACACAGCGCCGTGGTCGCGTAGACGAGTAACCGACTCCGCATCGTGTTCGGCCATCGATCCTCGGCGCAGCGTGCTGCCTATTTCGCATCGATGTCCTTTGATCGATATTGAAGACTTGATCGTAAGCGGAAGTCCTGCAAGTTCGCCAACGCCCGCCTGACGCGCCTGGCTACGCACCCGTTCAGCGTCGAAGTCGATGATCGCATTCAAGGCCGGGTTTAGATGCTCAATCTGTCGAATATGTTCTTCGGCTAATTCAAGCGGAGAGATTTTGCGCAGCTCAAGCAGGGCAAGCTGTGCGACGGCTGGCAGAAGGGTGACGTTCATTTCACAATATGGAGCGCGACCGAGCACGCAGCCATATAATCGGCGTCAACTTTTGTGCAACAGGAAGGCGACAAAAATCACCTGGAGCGGTCCTAGCTCGGTTGGAAATAGTGGTCATTGCGCGGCTCGGACCGCAGTCGTCCCTTCGAAGTATCGTTCAATTTCCTCCAACGTTTTTCCTTTTGTCTCAGGAAGGAAGAACGTCACCGTGATGAGGTAGATGATGGTGAAGCTGGCGAAGAGGAAAAACATTGTGGAATAGCCATGCTTGCTGACGACCGGAAGAAAAATTGCCGCCAGCGTCGTAGAGACCAGTTGATTGAGGACGAGCGCGATACTCATGCCATTCGATCGAATGCGAGTCGGCATGAGTTCGGAGAGAGCGAGCCATACGCAGACGCCCGGACCGACTGCATAGAATGCCACGAAAAGGTATAGCCCTCCGGCGACCAGCCAGCCGTGTCCGACACTGGGAACTCGTTGGATCAACGCCCGCTCGATCTTCAAGGGGGCCGTGCGCGCGGCATCCAAATCACCGAAAGGGTTCTTGAAAAATGCTTCGATCTTGGTTTTCGGGACACAGTTGTCACGAAGGATTTGAATCGGGGCGGCTCCTGCATCGTCCGAACGGACAAAGCTCGTAGCGGCTGTGAAGTCACCATACGAGTAGATGACCCCGAGAGAAGCGCGATCACTGTTGATCTCGCTACCTGTGTAACCATTCTCTGCAAGGAGTTTCTTTGCCTCCGTTTTATCGAACGGAAGGGTGAGCGTCTGATCTGCTCCAACCATCGATTGCACGATCGTCTTGCAGTCTACGTTGGTTCTCTCCGTAGTCAAGAACAGCAATCCCACACTGATCATTGAAACGGTAATGCCGCTGGTACCCAGAATGAAGAGGAACTTGCGCCCCTTGCGATCCACGAGTGCCATGCCGCCGATGGTCATCAAAAAATTCATGCACGTGAATACGACGTATCCCCAATGCGCATGGAGATCAGACAAGCCACTTTGCAGAAGAATGTCGGTGTTGTAAGCAACTACTGAGTTAATGCCGGTCGCCGTGTTGCAGGCGAGGATGACGCAAGCCAGCAAGAATGGTATGACGTATTTCCGCCGCAGCAGTGAATCTTTGAGATGCTTTCCCGGTGTGGCGGAAGCCTTGGCCAGCGCCGTCTCTTCCATTTCGGTTAGCTCAAGGTCAGCCTGCTCCGGGGTACGCGAACGAAGCAGCGCTGCATATGCGCGCTCCTTCTTGCCGCGCGCAAAAAGCCAGCGCGGAGACTCGGCTACAAACAAACTGCCGAGGACGAACAGTATTCCTGGGGGGAGTGAGACCCAGAAGATGTGACGCCATGCCTGATCCTTGAAGGTGAATAAGGTCGCGGTATTCGCAACTTTGGCCACCGCTTCCACCCGATAGCTGTAATAGATCCCGATCAGAGCAGCCAAAACTATCCCCAGGGTCAGCAGCCACTGAAAAACTCCGGTACCCTTGCCGCGATTTGCTGCGGCCAGACATTCGGCAAGATAGAGCGGTACTACCACTCCGATTAGTCCGCCGCTGATGCCCTGCAGAAGGCGCCCAAAAAAGAGCGGGCCGTAGCCATGCGAGAGCGCGATGACTGGAATGCTGACAACGAAGGCGACGCCGCTGAGCGTCATCAGCGGCTTACGGCCCATCCAGTCGGCCAGCAGACCGGCAAACAGGGTCGAAATAACGCTGCCAAGCAGGACAGCCGCGACAATGATAGAAAGCTGTCCCGCGGTCAGCCGCGAGGTAGCTTCCAGGTAGGGCAGCGCGCCACCGATGATACCGACATCTACTCCGTAGAGGAGACCGCCCAGGCCCGCCACCAGCAAGAGAAACCGGTTGTAGCTGCGCTTCGTATCCGGAACAGACACTTCTGACATGGAACCTTTCACGATCTTGATCTTGGCTGTTTAAAGAAACGCCGCTACATGTGCATCCGACGCGACACGCTTTAAATCTGCGTCAGCATCGCGCCCATCATAATAGCCAAAGGCCCTTCCGTGTTGAATTTGTCGTAAGACCCGCCCCGCTCGCCTGTTTTACAGATGTGAAAGGAAGGCCGGAGAGGGAAGAGCGCACCAAGGTCAATTAACCAACTTCAATCACGGCTCGCAGGGACCATTGCGGAGTCATCGCAGTCACTCTCACCCGGTTTGCGGTGAGCCTACGCGGCCTCAGGGCCCGGAAGTTCGGCAGCAGCGGCGACGCCCGGGAAGTCCTTAGAAATGTTGGTCTATGCTGCATCATTCCGGGGAGAGTCAACGGACGTTAGACTATGGCACACTGCGAGAAGCATTTGAGGCGTTGGGACAGATAGTCTGCGCCTTGCACACGCATCTAGCCGAGGCTGGTTCAGATGAAGAAGCTAATCACATTCTTCCTTTGGATGGCTGTGCCTGCCGTCGCGCAGGTGAACTACGGTGAGCTGCGTCTCAAGATTGCGGATCCATCTGGTTCCGGCGTGGCGGCTTCGGTCGAATTGATCTGTGCAGGAAATGGATATTCCAAGGGCTTCGCCGTGGATGAATCCGGGGTCCTCGCGGTTCACAGCATCCCCTATGGCGTGTATCAGATTCAAGTAACAAAGTTGGGCTTCGCATCTTCTTCAACATCTGTTGAAGTCCGTTCTGCGCTGCCGATCTTTGAAAGCATCGTGCTCAACCTCCCCTCAGTCATCACCAAAATAAACGTCAACGCCGCGAGCACATTGATAGACCCGAGCAGTCCATCTTCTGTTATGCAGATCGGCTCAAAGCAGATCGAGGAGCGGCTCTCCTCCCTTCCCGGACGCTCCATCCAAGGTCTTGTGAATACACAGCCTGGATGGATCTACGAAGGAAACGCCGTTCTCCACCCGCGCGGCTCGGAGTATCAAACCCAGTTCGTCATCGACGGTATTCCGCTTACCGACAACCGCTCTCCAAGCTTCGGCCCGGAGATTGAAGCGGACGATCTGGATGCGATGAGCATCTACACGGCCGGATATTCGGCAGAGTACGGCAGAAAAATGGGTGGCGTCGTCGAACTCGATACGCGCCGCCAGACCGATGGCGGTGTTCACGGCCAGCTTGTCCTATCGGGTGGCAGCTACGATAGCGCGTCGTCTTATGGCCAGTTACAAGATGTGTGGGGCAGAAATACCGTCGGCGTGACGGCGTCTGGAAGCACGACGGCGCATTACCTTAATCCAGTGGTCCCTGAGAACTTTACCAATACCGGGACTATCGCCGACTTTTCCGCGCGGTACGAGCGCGACTTCTCCGCGCGGGACCGAGCGAGCTTCGATGTGCGGCACGAGTTTTCTCGATTCCTCATTCCCAATGAACTTGTGCAACAGCAGGCAGGGCAGATTCAGAATGGAGACAATTTCGAAACGATGGGCACCGCTCACTATCAGCACATCGTCTCGTCGGATACTCTCATAGCCTTTGCCGGCATGGTACGCGACAACGCGAACGACCTTTTTTCCAATCCGGACTCTACGCCTATCATCGCGTTTCAGCACAACGATTTTCGCGAAGGATACTTCAAGGGAAAGCTTTCACTTCATCGTGGTCGCCACGAGTTCAAGGTTGGTGTTGAGTCGGATGCAATCTTCCTGCACGAGCGCTTCAACTACAAAATCACCAATCAGGATGATTTCGATGACGACACCCCGCAGACTTTAAGCTTTGCCGATCAGCGTCCGGATCTTGAACAATCAGCTTTCGTCGAAGATCTGATCCGTCTGGGAAATTGGACAATCAGCGCTGGACTACGGTGGGACCACTACCAACTCCTGCTCAACGAGAATGCCTTCAGTCCGCGGATCTCAATCGGCCGCTATGTGCCTTCACTCAACCTGGTGCTTCACGGTTCATTTGATCGCGTATTTCAGACACCGTCCTTTGAAAACATCCTGATCTCCAGCTCTCCGCAAATCGACGCCCTGAGTGATCAGTTTCTTCGTCTGCCCGTTCGGCCATCTTTGGGCAACTACTACGAAGGCGGTCTCAGCCAGGCGCTCTTCCAGCGAATGCGCCTTGACATGAATGTCTACCGCCGTGATGTAAGAAATTACGCTGATGACGATCAACTTCTGAATACCGGAGTGAGCTATCCGATCGCGTTTGACAAATCTGTCATCTATGGAGCGGAAGCCAAACTGGACGTCGTACGGCTCGGTAAAATGAATGGCTATATCAGCTACTCATACATGGTGGGCAACGTATGGTTCCCGGTCACTGGCGGCCTCTTCCTTGGTGATGACGTAGACGACGCAATCACTCAGTTAAACGGACACTTTCCTGACTCGCAGGACCAGCGCAACACGCTCAGAACGCGCTTTCAATATCAGCTCCTCCCACGTATCTGGTTTGCCGCAGGTGCGGAATATGGTTCGGGACTGCCCTTTGAATACCAAGGGACCGAAGCGGATGCGTTAGCCCGATACGGCCCAGAAGTCGTGAGCCGAATCAATTTCGGGCGCGGGCGTATACGGCCATTGCTGGCCGTGAACTCATCGCTAGGCGCCGATATCTACAGGGGAGAAAAGATGAACATGCGCTTTCAGGTCGATGGAATCAATTTAAACAACCGGCTCAACGTCATCGACTTCGGCGGCCTGTTTTCAGGGAATGCGATTGCACCTGGTCGAAGTTTTGCCGCACGACTAAACACGAGCTTCTGAATAGACCCCCGCCGCCACCCCATGGTCGGGCCGGTGTAGCCTACTGACGTGAAACAAGGAGAAGCGGAAGTACTCTCAATCAACGGTCGCGAGGTCCGGATAACACATCCGGACAAGCTTTATTTCTCCAGACAAGTCCAGCTGTCGAAGCTCGACATCGTACGTTATTACCTATCCGTTGCTGCCGGCGCGCTTTCCGGAATCCAGGGTCGTCCTATCGTTCTCAAGCGCTTTGTGAATGGTGCGGAGGGCGAAGCGTTCTATCAAAAGAGAGCTCCTTCCGATCGACCTCACTGGCTGCGTACCGTCACGCTGTCTTTCCCGTCCGGTAGGACCGCCGAAGAACTCGTAGTCGACGACGCCACCGGTCTTGCGTGGATCGTCAACCTGGGATGCATCGAGCTACATCCGCATCCGGTGCGGTCCGGCGATCTGGATCATCCGGACGAACTGCGGATCGACCTCGATCCGGGCCCTGGCGTCTCCTGGGAAGATGTCCGGCGCGTGTCGCTCGAAGTGAAATCGGTGCTGGAGGAAAGTGGTCTTCGCGGATGGCCCAAGACCAGCGGCTCACGAGGGATGCACGTCATCGTACGGATACAGCAGCGCTGGGGCTTCAGCGAAGTCCGGCGCGCGGCTCTGGCACTTTCACGGGAAGTAGAAAGACGTATGCCAGCCCTTGCCAGTTCCAAGTGGTGGAAGGAGGAGCGGCACGGCGTCTTTCTGGACTACAACCAGAATGCAAAAGATCGCACGACTGCCTCTGCCTACTCGGTGCGCCCGTTGCCTGATGCACGTGTATCCGCGCCGCAGCACTGGCACGAAGTCTCCGACTGTGCCCCGGAGGACTTTACTGTATTCACTATGCCAAGGCGCTTTGCGGAGGTTGGCGACCCTCACGCGTCTATCGATGCATCTGCCGGATCGCTCGATCGATTGCTCGAGCTCGCGGCTCGCGATGAGGCCGCAGGCCTGGGCGACGCTCCATGGCCGCCACATTTCCGCAAGGCGGAAGGCGAGGCTCCACGCGTAGCTCCATCCCGGGCCAAGGGCGCTGCTAGGACTTCATCCGAAAAGAAGTCCGCTAAGAGGCCGCGCACGAAAATGCCTCTGCTGGTAATTGCAAATTCACCAAGTGAAAGTGCTGCTTTGGCGGGTCTAGAGAGATGGAAGAGCAGGCATCCCGACGCGGCCGGGCATCTGGCTGTAGATGATGTGCTGGTCGACAGAATGCGCGGTCGCTCGTCTACATGGACACGGATTCGGGTGAATCTGCGCAACGTCCCGGAAGACCGACGGCCTCCGCAGGAAGCACCCGATCCGGATGACGATCCGACACGTGAATGGCGCGAACGCCTGTCCCGCGAGCGCTTATCTAAGGACGCGAGTGAGGATTAGGTCTCACAGACTAACGTCCACTTGCGAAGATCTGTTCGAGCTCGTGCGGCACCACCACTTCGAGCTGGGCATAGGTGCAATCTGCCGGATTCTTATCTGATCGCCATCTGCGGAAGTGGGCCATGTGTCGGAAGCGTCTGCCTTGCATGTGTTCGTAAGCCACCTCCACCACAAGCTCTGGGCGAAGCGGCTCCCATGACAGGTCTTTGCCCTGGCTCCAGCGGCTCTGCCCGCCTGGCATACGACTCCCAGCAGCGGCGGCTTCGTCTGCCCATGATGCCCAGGGGTGATCAGTCAGCGCATTCTTTCGATAAGGCGTCAAATACTCCCGGAGTTCTCGCCGTTTCTCCTTCGTGAAGCTTGCGCAAACACCGACATGCTGCAGTGTTTTGGACTCATCAAATAGCCCTAGCAGAAGAGATCCGATGGCCTCGTCTTCGGCGTCCTTGTACCACCGAAAGCCAGCAACAACACAGTCGCAGTCGCGCTCATGCTTGACCTTGAACATCACTCGCTTCCCCGGCTCATAGGTCCCATCCATCGGCTTGACCATTACTCCGTCGAGACCAGCGCCTTCAAAACGGCGAAACCAGTCCGAGGCTACATTTCTGTCGCTAGTAGCCGGTGTCAGATGCAGCGGAGGAGCGACCGATCGAAATATTTCCTCCAGACGAGCGCGGCGTCTATGAAATACTTCGCCGCACAGATCATTTTCTCCCTCTGAAAGCAGGTCGAAGCATACAAAAGATGATGGCATCTGCTGCGACAGAAGCCTCACTCTCGAAGCAGCTGGATGAATCCGGAGCTGCAGGGCATCGAAATCAAGTGCTCCGTCCCTGACGATCACGACCTCACCATCCAGCACGCAACGCTCGGGTAGCTGGCGAAGCAAGGGGTCGATAAGCTCGGGAAAGTAGCGGTTCAATGGTTTCTGATCCCGGCTTTGAATAAGGATTTCGTCCCGGTCACGAAAAATCAGGGCGCGAAATCCATCCCATTTGGGCTCGAAAATCCATGCGCCCTCTTCTGGTAGTTCGTGAAGGCGTTTCGCAAGCATTGGCAGGATGGGGGGCTTTACAGGCAGGCGCACGTCTCATGGTAACTCTTCGCCAACCCCGATTACATTTCCTGTCAGTGGAGCAGAACGAAGGCTGCGCATTCAGATCGATGCCGACGGTCATCCCTAAACGTATCCGTTCAGCTGGTCGCTCTTGTAGCCTGCGGAGTAGGGATAAGCGCCAACAGCCTTTCAATCGAACTGTGGGAGGACGTTGTAATCTCAGGCTGCCGATCTGCGGCTGCCGATTTGCGTCCTTGTTCGTATGCGAAATTCATTAGCTGGGCAATCTCTTCGGCCGCTCCGCGATCGTTATAGACCGCGCACTCTTCGACTCCATCAGGGCCGAGAACCGTAAATCCTACACCGTTGCCGCAGCTGCCAATCTCTACCGTATATATCTTCACTTCGTTCGCCATACTTCCTCTTGGAATCCACTTGTTGAGGGGCCCTGGCTAAATTCTTCGCGACCAGCACGTCACCCAAAATGTTTCCGTTCACATCACTCCGGATCGATACAAGCAGTCTTTATATCGGTCCATCGTCGCGTCAGTCCTGCTACTTGGAGGCGTTAACCGCAAGCGAAAGTTGCATCCGGTGAAGTCTCAAATTGCTGACACTGGAGTGTCTTCGGTCGCCGCTCTGTCGGATACATGGTCGATAGCGGGCGTGATCGTAATGCTCGAATCCGGCGTTGGATTCATCCAGGTGGAATTCGCCGCGGAACCGCGGTCGTTTGCTATTTTGATGTCAGTCTGACTGCTATTCGCCTTTTGTTTGCCTTCACGCGCACTTCCTAATAACCTGCGCAATGTGCATCTTCATTCAAAAATTTGCTTGCTGGTGGCTGCACGATGATCCATTATGCGAATCGTCTCCGCGAAGAACTTAGCTTTCGAGCGCTTGCTTGGGCCAAAGACAATGAACTGCCACACGAGTGCACGATAGGAAATCAACCGTCTGTCTTGTTCCGTGAGGGGGACGACGCCACACACGGAAATTTTCATCCCGCATCTTACAAATGCATCCGCAAGAAGCCGGAGTGGAATCGTCGCCTTCGGAAATCTCACACCTCGGCGCGGCGCAACCTCGCCAGCCACGACGCCGAACGCGGCGAACTGGACACAGCCGCGAGCTCTGACGCGCTTCTCATGAATATTTTTTGTCACCCGCAGGCTTTTGGCGCGGGCAGTTCTCTTCGTCAATTGCTTGCTACGCAGGCGCCGGAGCGCCTCCAGTTCGGCTGGAAGCCGCGCA